>Ga0208940_1002777_pt1 | contig 15810 bp, 7 predicted proteins | sample AD_JPNNA6_MetaG_FD_184445 | JGI IMG/M metagenome (GOLD analysis project Ga0208940, IMG submission 184445) | Active sludge microbial communities of municipal wastewater-treating anaerobic digesters from Japan - AD_JPNNA6_MetaG (SPAdes) (version 2) | ecosystem: Engineered > Bioreactor > Anaerobic >... | reverse complement strand
TGATCATACCTCTGTGGATAACACGGGCGGGCTTGTCAAAATTGACGCTCCGGCTGCTATCATGTTTCAATATAAATCACCGCATTGTTATGGCATGCTGGACATTGAATACACCCCCAAAATGCGCATCCTGTCAGATTACTACGCAGACGACGACTGCATTGAGGTTATTGGCGAAAAGGGCATCCTGTTCATCAATCGTTACACTGCCAGAACCGTTGACCTGCCCGAATTGATGCTTTTCAAAGATGGAAAAACGACGCCAATCCCGGTTGAAGGCGTGGAATGGCACGACAGTTTTATTGCCACCACGCACGATTTTATTGAAAAGTTGAAAACCGGCGGTCAACCTCGGCTTGATGGTTTCACCGGCAAAGCTGTGCTGCAATTCACCCTGGCCGCGCTCCAGTCTGCCGCCACAGGGTGCGAAGTTCGTCCTGATGATGTGAAATAAACCCGGTTGAGATAACCCTCTATAGGGTGACAAATGCTGTTCAATGCAGCCCCCGGGCTGCATTGAACAGCAGCAAGGGGGAGCAGTATGCACTCGCAACCCGGCCCAGTTTTTGTCACGCTGCCAGTTCGGTCAGCGCTGCCTGCCCACTCTGCAGCCGCCAGCGCAGCGGATGTGCGCCCGCCGAATGATGTTGGCACAATGCGTCATATAGTGCAGGTCACAGGTGACGCGTGAGCAGGCTAAATCAATCAAATCCTCAGGGCGATACAACCATAACTTGACCAGATAATCCTCGCCGCCTGTTATTATACGCTGATTTAAATGGCATCATGCCAGGCATCTTTGGGTGACGTTACCCGAGAAGCAGGCAGAATGAAACTGAATACCCATCTTTGAGCCCTTAAAAGCTGATGTGTAATGACCCGGCTCTTGTATGTATAATGAATATTATGGGCAAGATCAATGTTGGCAGCATTACAGGAAATAGTGGCATCATCAACATTGGCTCGGGCAATGTTATTGTTCCCGATCCTGGCTTGCCCGCGCTGCACCAGCTCCCTGATCCGCCGGCAGACTTTGTGGGGCGGGTGGTAGAACTGGAGGATCTGGTTAATGCTGCCCAGAGCATGAATATCCTTATTCATGGATTGGGCGGCATCGGCAAGACCGCCCTCGGTCTGGTGCTGGCCCACCAGTTGAAGGTCCGCTACCCCGACGGGCAGCTTTACCTCCATTTGCGCGGCGCCTCGAATAACCCCAGGACGCCCGCCGCGGCGCTGGAGCAGTTGATCCGCGCCTTTGAACCCGTGGCCCGCCTGCCCGAAGATGTGGAGCAGCTTGCCAACATCTACCGCACCTTGCTGGCGGATAAGCACATCCTGGTCTTGCTGGACGATGCCTGCGACGCCGCCCAGGTGCGCGCTTTACTGCCGCCCCGCCCGGCGCTGGCGATTGTGACCAGCCGCGGGCGCTCTGACCTGGCGGGCTACCACACTTGCGACGTCTCGGCGCTGCCGCTGGAGGATGCTGTCAAGTTGATCTGCGCCGTCTGGGGCCAGACTGGTGAGGTGACCGCCCTGGCCGCCCGTTGCGGCTGTCTGCCGATGGCCTTGCGTGCTGCCGGAGCACTGCTGCGACGCCGCCCCGACCTGACGCCCGCCGGGGTGGACGCCCTGCTGACCGATACCGCCCGCCGCCTGGCGCTGGCCGACCCCGAGCGCGATAACCTGACCGTGGCCGCGGCCTTCCAGGCCAGTTATGACCAGCTCACCGCCGACCTGCAGGCCCGTTGGCGCGCCCTGGGCGTCTTCCCCGCCGATTTTGACGCCGCAGCCGCCGCGGCGGTGTGGGGGGATGCTGCCGACCCCGGCGAGACATTGGCAGACCTGCATGCTGCCGGGCTGGTGGATTTTGTGACTGGTGTCCGTTGGCGGCTGCACGACCTGGTGCGCGACTTCACCTGCTCCCTCTGCGCCTCCGCCGAAATGGATGCCCTGGCCTACCGCCACGCGGCGTACTATATGAATGTACTGACAGAAGCCAATCGCCTGTATCTGAAAGGCAGCGAGAACATCCTCGCCGGGCTGGCGTTGTTTGACCGCGAGCGCACCAATATTGAAGCCGGGCAGGCCTGGGCGGCTGCCCGCTCCACCGGCCCAATCACCGCAACGCTCTGCAATGCCTACCCCGATGCCGGGGCCTATGTGCTGCCCCTGCGCCTGCACCCGCGGGCGCAGATCGCCTGGCTGGAAGCCGCCCTGACCGCCGCCCGAGCGTTGGGTAACCGCGAGTACGAAGGGTTCCATCTCGGCAACCTCGGGAATAGATACCGAGAACTTGGCGAACCACACCGGGCAATTGAGTATCATCAGCAGCGCTTAGTGATTGCCCGTGAGATCGGCGACCGGCACGGCGAAGGGAACGCCCTCGGCAATCTGGGACTGGCCTGGGACGACCTCGGCGAGCCGCACCGGGCGATTGACTATTATGAGCAGGCACTGGTGATTGCCCGCGAGATCGGCGACCGGCGTAGTGAGGGTCAAGCCCTTGGCAACTTGGGGAATGCCTGGGACGACCTCGGCAAGTTGTACCGGGCGATTGACTATTTTGAGCAGGCACTGGTGATTGCCCGCGAGATCGGCGACCGGTGCGGCGAAGGGAACGCCCTCGGCAACCTGGGGAATGCCTGGGCCGACCTCAACGATTCGCGCCGGGCGATTGATTATTTCGAGCAGGATTTGGTGATTACCCGTGAGATCGGCGACCGGCGCGGTGAGGGGCAAGACCTTGGCAACCTTGGGAATGCCTGGTTTGCCCTCAACAATCCGAGCCGGGCGATTGAGTATCACGAGCAAGCGCTGGTGATTGACCGCGAGATCGGCGACCGGCGCGGCGAGGGGCAAGACCTCGGCAACCTGGGGAATGCCTGGGCTGCCCTCAACGATCCGTGCCGGGCGATTGACTATTATGGGCAGGCGCTGGCGCTGGCCCAGGCAATTGGCGATCGGCAGGGCGAAGCCAACCGCTGCTGGAACCTGGGGCTGCTGCTGGAGCAGCAGGGGGAGCTGACCCGCGCCATTGAATTGATGCAGGTGCAGGTCGATTTTTTGCGCGCCATCGGCCACCCAGACGCAGAGGAAGCAGATGCCTATGTGCAAGAAATCCGTCAGAGGCTGTAGAACACCCTGGTTGATTGCGCTAAAGCAAAGGAATTATGCGCCAGCAGTTACTCAATTGGCTCTGAGTTGTCACCATATATGTACGTTTAACCTTTTTATACTATGGCAGACCCTTGACAGGTTTCGTTTACCGCCTTATACTATTACTCGTCCGACCGGTCGGTCGACAGATAGGTTGATAAAAGAATACTTATGGCAATAGAAACTTACAACAAAATCCTCTCTGCTGCTCATCGCCTGTTTGTAAAACAGGGCTATACCGCCACCTCCATGCGCCAGGTGGCCGAGGCGGCTGGGATTGGCAAAGCCACCATTTATCACCACTTTCCCGACAAACAGTCGATTGTGATGGCGCTGCTGCAACACAACCTCACGCGCATGGAAGAGGCCTTGCGGCTTGTCCGCGCCGAAAACCACCCGCGCCGCCGCATCCAGGTGGCAGCTGAGGCCAGTGTTGATTTTCTTTTCGAGTCAGTCGACATCCTGCAAATCGTCCGGCGCGAAATTCCCGGCGGCCGCGACCAGATGCAGGGCGGTTTTGCCAGATTCTTTCAGGAATACATGGCCTTGCTGGCCGATGCCATCCAGCGTGGCATCGAACAGGGCATCTTCCGCCCGGTTGACCCGGTCAATAGTGCGCGCGTGCTGATGACCATGATCCAGGGTACTTTCGCGATGGCTTATTTGATCAACGAACGCGCCCAAACGCCCCAACAGGCTGCCACTGACCTGTTGGATATTTATTTTCAGGGCCTGGATGCCCGTTAAGCGCTCTTTTTTTATCTATTTTATCGACCGAACGGTCGGTCTATTCGTTGAAGGAAGGAGTCTCATGTCAGAAAAAGCCATCTCTGCCCGCACAAAATTCGGCCTGGTACTGCACTCTCCAACCTTTGTGGTGCTCTGGTTGAGTGAAGCCTTATCACTGATTGGCGACCGGCTGATCATGGTTGCCCTGGTGACCCTGGTCTATGATCGCACCGGCTCGGCCAGCGCGGTGGGGTTGTTGATGCTGTGTAAAGCCATCCCGGCCCTGGCGCTGGGCAGCCTGGCTGGGGCCTGCGTTGACCGCTGGAATTGCAAGTGGATCATGGTCATCGCTAACCTGCTTCAGGGATTGCTTGTTTTTTGTCTACCACTCTCGACGGGCATTGTGTTCATCTTTGTTATCTACCTGGCAATGTCGACGGTGAACCAGTTCTTTGTCCCGGCGCGTTCTGCCACCATCCCGGACCTGGTGGCGCAAGAAGCTCTGCTATCAGCTAACTCGCTGTTTGCCATTTCATTCGTCATCGCGATGGCGATTGGACCCGCCATCGGCACCTGGATCACCGAGCGTGTCAGCCTGAACGCTGCCTTCTACACAGACGCCGCCACCTTCCTCGTCCCGGCGCTGGCTGTCACTTTCCTGGTCATTCCACGCCAATGCCGGACTGCCGCAAAACCTGGCCTGAGCAGTGATCTACGGGCTGGGCTGGTTTTTGCCCGCTCTCAACCAGCTGTGCTGGCAGCCCTGGCTACCTGCAGCGCCGCCTTCCTGGTCATCGGTACCATTTCGGTCACCGGGGTGGTCATAACCCGTGAAATCCTGAATGTCGATTCCAGCAAGTTTGGCGTTATGATGTCAGCGCTGGGGATCGGTATGTTGTCCGGTGCAGTCGCCACGGGTTGGTTGGGGCGGCGCTTTACATATGTTCAGTTGATCGTGGCGGGGGTCGTTCTGATGGCGCTGGGAATGACGGCCTTACCCTGGTCTTCGAGCCTGGTTATGGCTTCCTCGTTTACAGCCGCCATTGGCCTGGGTATGATCATCGTCCAGGTCAACGGCCAGACCCTGCTGCAAACCATTGCCCCGGCAATGCGCGGACGCCTGATGGGTATCTCACAAACCCTGACCGGCAGTGTCACATTCTTGGCTTCGGCCCTGGTTGGGCTGCTGGTCGAACATCTAAACGTAATCATCGTGATGGGGAGTGTCGGCATGATCACATTGGCTGTGGCTGCCACGGTCGCCATCTTATATCACAACACTTCAATGTGAATGGAGCACCGAAAATGCAGTACATCAAATCTCTCACAGAATTGAACCAGGCTGATCTATCCATCGCCGGGGGAAAAGGCGCTAATCTGGGTGCACTGATCCAGGCCGGGCTGCCCGTCCCACCCGGATTTTGCGTCATCACCTCTGCCTACCGTGCTTTTGTGGAGGCAAACAAGCTGCAGCTGGAAATCCGTCAAATTGTCGATGCGACCCGGATGGATGATCCAGCCGCGTTGGATGCATCCTCCGACGCGATCCGTGCCTGTTTCCAGCAGGGAGAGATGCCCTTGGCTCTGGCGGACGAAATCCGTCAGGCGTATGCCAATTTGCAAAACCCACCCGGCTTGGTCGCCGTCCGCTCATCAGCCACTGCCGAGGATTTGCCCGATTTATCTTTTGCCGGCCAGCAGGATACTTACCTGAACATCCTCGGCGAGCCGGCTCTTCTGGATGCCGTCATCCGCTGTTGGGCCAGCCTGTGGACGGCACGGGCAATCGGCTACCGGGCGCACAACCAGATCTCTCAAGACGAGGTCGCTCTGGCGGTAGTCATCCAGCAGATGGTGCAGAGCGAGGCTGCGGGGGTTTTGTTCACCGCCAACCCGCTGACCGGAAAACGCAGCGAAACGGTCATTGATGCCACCCTGGGGTTGGGCGAAGCGCTAGTCTCTGGTCAGGTGGAACCCGACCATTACGTAGTAACTGGCTCCGGGGAGAAAATTCTGCACAAGACTCTGGGTGCCAAGGCACTCTCCATTCAGGGTCAGGTCGGGGGTGGCACCGTCACCCTGCACCATACCGCCGCCAGCCACCAGGCCCTGCCCGACGATCAGATTCTCGCCCTGGCACAGCTTGGTCAACAGGCACAAAATTTTTTTGGCGGTCCGCAGGATATGGAATGGGCCTGGTCGGAGGGACGCTTGTACGTGGTGCAGTCGCGCTCGGTGACCTCGCTATATCCCCTACCAGCCGGTCTGAAGGATGAACCAGTTGAGGTGCTGCTGTCCTTTGGCGTTTGGCAGGGAATGCTCGACCCATATACCCCCCTCGGGCAGGACGTCTTCAGCTCACTGATCCCCGGAATATTGCAGTTGTTCGGGCGAAAAATCAATGCGAGGGAACAGCGTGTTTTTCTCAGTGCCGGGGAACGCCTTTACGTGAACATCACCGGGCTGCTCTCCAACCCCATTGGACGCAAAGTGGTCAATCTGTTTATCGGGGCAATTGACCCTGTCAGCAGCGCCATCCTGGCCGAACTGCTCAAGGATGCGCGTTTTGGCGTCAAAACCAGTCTCAGCCTGAAGGAGCGTTTCCAACTTTTACGTGTAGTCAGGCCTCTGGCCGGAAATGTGCTGTTTAACCTCCTTTGGCCCGCCCGCGGGCGCGCCCGGCTGGAACGGCAGATTGACTCGGTCCTGACCGAAGTGCAAGGCTCCTGTGACGCAGCTCAAAACCTGGCCGAATTGATCGAATCCATCGATGCCGTCGCCTTCAAAATGCCGCAACAGATGTTCCCCCGCTTGGTGGGGGGCATCGCCGCGGGACAAGCCCCTTACCAAAACTTGCTCCTACGGGCCAGTCAAATCCCCGGTGCACCGGAACTGCTCATGGAAATGGCGCGCGGCCTGCCTCACAACGTGACGACGCAGATGGATCTGGCGCTTTGGCGTACCGCCCAGGCCATCCGTGCCGATGATCGCGCGGCAGCTCACTTTTCCTCAACAGAAGTTGACCGGTTGGTGATGGAATATCATTCCGAAAAGCTACCTGCTGCCGCCCAGATTGCCATCCGCTCCTTTTTATCCACCTATGGCATGCGCGGCATCGGTGAAATTGACCTGGGGCGCCCGCGCTGGCGTGAAAACCCAACCGGCCTTTTCCAGGTGTTGAAAAGTTACCTGCAAATTGACCCGGCACTCTCGCCCGAGGCGGTTTTTCAGCGCGGTGCCGGCAAGATCCGGCAGGTGCAGGCGCAGCTTGAGCAGATTTTTTCGGAGGCGCCAAAAGGAAAAAGGATCAGCCCGCACTTGGTCAGGTTGCTGCTTGAACGCTTCCGCGAGTTGGGAGGTCTGCGTGAGACGCCCAAATTTTTCGTCGTGCGCCTGTTGGGAATTTACCGCGAAGCACTACTGGCCGCCGGTCAAAAATTGGTTGAGGCCGGCAGGCTGACTGCGGCTGAGGATGTATTTTTCCTGCATCTGTGGGAGTTGAAAACTCTGGGCGATAGCGAAACCCGGCACTGGCAAACCTTGATTGCAGAGCGCCGGGCAACCAACGCGCGCGAGGCGCGCCGCAGGCGAATTCCGCGCATCATGTTGAGCGATGGGACGGCTTTTTACGATGCGCCTTCAACCGGGGAGGCTGCCAATACGCTCTCCGGCGCCCCGGTTTCGGCCGGCGTGGTTGAGGGTGTGGTACGCGTTGTGTTTAACCCGCATGGGGTTCAACTCACCCCCGGCGAGATCCTGGTCTGCCCGGCCACTGACCCGGCCTGGACGCCGCTCTTTTTGGCTGCTGGCGGTCTGGTGATGGAGGTGGGCGGGATGATGACCCATGGCTCGGTGGTCGCCCGCGAATATGGCATTCCTGCGGTAGTCGGCGCCAGCCAGGCTACAACCCGCCTACAAACCGGTCAACGCGTGCGTGTGGATGGCGGTAGCGGAGTGATTACAGTGTTGGAGGACCAGACATAAACTTAGGAGTACGAGGCCATTATTCAAGTCCACATTAGACCCGGTATCCAATAATTCCATAAAATTCAGCACCTTAAAAAGGGTAGATCAGGGTATCCTTAAGCTTACCATCCCCATTTTCTGTGAAAACCGGCCCCCACTCAACAGACTTTAGGAAAAACCAAACATGGGCAAATTTCTACAAACAGAAAAACCAAAACAAGTCGCGTTTAAGCAAATTTCCGCCACAATCTCCAATGCGGCAAAAGCTGAAGGAATCTATAAGAATCATGCTTACCCGTTTTGCTTGCCGCGCGAACTGGCAGAAGAGAATCTTTATCCCCCAATCCGCACCACCATTCGAGAATATTTCGAGCAAAATAAAATCAAGTGGCACGATGGACAAAACGGGAATCCCAGTAACCATATGTGCGATTCCCAGGTCTGCTGCGCCAACTTCCTCTTTCCGTTCGCAGATAAACCTCAAGCCCTCGCTGCTCTGTTGAAGCCCATTTTTCCAGATTTACATGAAATGCTGCCCATCGAGGGTGGCTTGTATGTTGCGTTCGAGTGGATTGGACAGGAAAATTACCTGCATGAAAAAGTATCCATAAATGGTCAACGGACGCGCGGAGCGAACTGCACCAGCGCAGACGCCGCTGTTCGTTTCAAGCGCGCGGATGGGCGCGAACAAATCAGCTTGATTGAATGGAAGTACACCGAGTCATACAGCCGCATGAGCCTGGAGGTTGCAGCCAGTGGCCAAAGCCGAGTTGAGATTTACCGCTGGTTATTTGAGCAGCCTGACTGCCCTATCGACAAAACCCGGCTGCCTGGTTTTGAGGCGCTGTTCTTTGAACCTTTCTACCAGTTCATGCGCCAGCAATTACTGGCCCACGAGATGGAAAAAGCACATGAGCTGGGAGCTGATATCGTCAGCCTGCTTCATATCTCGCCGGCCCATAATTTGGATTTCAGAACGATCACCTCACCGCGATTGGAATCCCGCGGCTTATCAGCAACAGATGTCTGGAAAACGCTGGTGACCCTCCCAGGCCGTTTTATAAGCATCAGTACGGAATCGCTGTTTGGGCAGTTGGATCTGAGTTGTTATCCTGAACTGCTCGAGTGGCAGACTTACATTCAAGCACGATACACCTGGATGTAGCGGGGGTTGGATTCGAATTCATCCCTCGACGGGACCAACGACCTCCAAACAAAAAGACCTGGCATATACCAGGTCTTTGCAGGTAGCAGGGGGGGGCGAACCAACGACCCTCGGGTCAGGAAGGCGATGCTCCGCGCCCGCTGCACCAGGCGGACCGGCGCGGTACTGGAATTAGCCAATGGGGGATGGGAGCGCCGGTCCCTTATTCAAGCACGGCGCGGATGCGGCGTATGCCCTGTCCGACAGCCTCTTCCTTGGTAATGCGGAAATGTCCCATTGCACCGGTGCGGGTTACATGCGGCCCGCCACAGACTTCCTTCGAAAAATCCCCGATTGAATATACTTTGACTTGCTCGCCATATTTCTCGCTAAAGAATGCCAGCGCGCCGCTTTCCATCGCCTGCTGCAGGGTTTGGATTTCCATGTTCACAGGCAGGTCAGCCGCAATTTGGTCATTGACAATGCACTCTACCTCGGCGAGCTGTTCTGGTGTGACCCGCTCGGGGTGAGAAAAGTCGAAGCGCAGGCGCTCCGGCGTGATGTTGGAACCCTTCTGCTGCACGTGGGTGCCCAACACGGTGCGCAATGCTTTGTGCAGCAGGTGGGTGGCAGTGTGCAGGCTGGTGGTCTTTTCCGCGTGGTCGGCCAGGCCGCCTTTGAATTTCTGGTCAAGATTCTGGCGGGAGGATTCGCGATGCTCGGCGTAGCAGCGCTGGAAACCTTCCTCGTCTACCGGCAGGCCATTCTCGCGTGCCAGTTCCTGGGTCAATTCCAACGGGAAACCGTAGGTCTCGAACAGGTCAAAGGCATCTTCGCCGCTCACCAGGTTTATGTGATTCTCCTTGAGATGGTCGAACACCTTGTTCACCTGTCGCAGCCCGCGCTCGAGGGTATGTTTAAATTTGGTTTCCTCTGCATCCAGCGCGCCGGCAATGACCTCGCGCTGGCGTTCAAGCTCAGGATAAGTGGCCTGCATCATCTCAACCACGGTGCATGATAGAGCGCCCAGGAAGTTATCATGGATACCCAGCTCGCGTCCAAAGCGCACCGAGCGGCGAATCATGCGGCGCACCACATACCCCGACTCCACATTGGAAGGCCGGGCGCCGTCGGCTATGGCGAAGGACGCAGCCCGCAGGTGATCGGCGATCACACGGAAGGGCGACGGGTTTTCTGCATAGCTGCGCCCAGAGAGCTCCTCGATTTTTTGGACCAATGACCACAGGGTCTCGATCTTGAAGATATCATCCAATCCTTGAAGAACAGCATGGGTGCGTTCTAATCCGAGACCGGTGTCCACGTTTTGTTGTTTCAGGCGGGTGAAATTGCCGTCGGCTTTCTTGTCATATTCCATGAATACGTTGTTCCATATCTCGAACCATTTTCCGCAAGAGCAGCCGGGTCCGCAGCCAGGATGATCGGGGCGGCCGGTGTCATAGAATATTTCTGAATCCGGTCCACAAGGGCCGGTCTGGCCGGCGGGTCCCCACCAGTTATCCTTTTTTGGCAAGTAATGGATGCGATCAACCGGTATCCCCAATCGCTTCCAGATGCCTGCCGCTTCGTCATCACGTGGAGCGTCGGCGTCTCCGGCAAATACGGTCACTGACAGGCTCGAAGGTTGTATGCCCAGGGTGCGGGTGAGAAATTCGTAACTCCAGGCAAGCGATTCCTCCTTGAAGTAATCGCCGAGAGACCAGTTTCCCATCATTTCAAAAAAGGTCAGATGTGAAGCATCTCCTACCTCATCGATATCATTCGTGCGGATGCATTTTTGAAAGTCCACCAGGCGCTTGCCCAGGGGATGCGACTCACCCAGCAGAAACGGCACCAGGGGATGCATGCCGGCGGTGGTAAAGAGGACGGTGGGGTCGTTTTCCGGCAGCAAAGGCGCAGAGGGGATGCGCCGGTGACCGCGTGCTTCGAAAAATTTCAGGTATTCTTCGCGTAATTGATTGATGTTCATGGTTAGTCTCCTAAATAAAAAAATCCTCAGCTTTTGCTGAGGACAAGAGTTGCTTGTGGTACCACCTCGCTTTACATGGACCTCACGACCCATGTCTTGTGCGCCGCTGAGAACGGTGCTGCTCTGTAACGGGAACTCCCGGCGAGGTCTACTCACCACGAAGGTTTTCGAGTCGCATCTCGAGGGTGGCGAACAGGCTGTTTATTGGCACCGGTCTCTCACCATTTGACCGGCTCTCTGGGCGCACGTACAGCATGTTTGGTCCCTGTCCACAACGTTGAGGAAATTATACCCTACGTCGCAAAAGTTTTCAAGAATTTAAGTTCATTGGGATTTCCCGTAAAAGAAGTTATATGTGCGAATAGTTGTACCTTGATTGTCTAACTACACCTCAGACACCCCTTGTGTGCTAATCCCCCATACTTTGGGGATTGGGAGATCAAGAAACCTGGGATCTCAGGGACTCAGGAATTTAAGGGTATGGGAACAAATAAACTCAGGGAATTGGAGCGTCAGGAAGTTTTGGGGATTAAGGCTCAATAGAACTTACAGATCCAGGAAATCAGGGGGGCTGGAAATGGAAAATTGTAATCTGAATAGATTTGGAAATCTGAGGGTTTATCTGTATCTTTAGGAACCAGTACCCGGGTATGAGGGAGCAGGGAAAAATAGAGCAATGTAAAATTGTTTTTTGTGTTTTAACTTAATGGTAAAGGTGGCGTAACGCCTGTTTATATTCCCTGGAGACCGTAAAGCCAGGGATATCAGGAAAAATTGACCTCCGTTTTTAAGGTTAATGTCAATCTCCTATCGCCGGGCCAATCAAAAAACCATAGCCCGGAGGACTATGGTTCTTCTGAGGTAGCGGGGGTTGGATTCGAATTCATCCCTCGACGGGGCCAACGACCTCCAAACAAAAAGACCTGGCATGTACCAGGTCTTTGCAGGTAGTAGGGGGGCGAACCAGCGACCCTCGGGTTATGAGGGCCAAACCCGGCTTCGGAACCTCAGACCCTCTAGTCCGTGTTTTTGGGGTGGCCCGGCGATAAGTGGTTCGAGCCAGCCCGGTGATAAGAGATTGCTTGGTAAGGTGGTTAGATTATAGCATAAATCAGCCCAAACAGAATTAATGTTCTGAATGAAATTAATTGCCAAAAGTTTTCACGATCAAATCTTCTGGATCTTCACATTTTTACCGGCTTAGTGTCTGGTGATGACTGGCAGCCAGATGTTGTAACTGATTTTCCTTACCGTAACTGCGAAGGTGTTCTGGCCTACGCCTCCATCATCGTCGGTGATCGTGACCGTGACGGTATACAGACCTTTCGTATCGAAGGCATGGGTGAAGTCGAAACCGGTCAGCCCGGCAGCCAAATGGATGGTATCCGTGAAGCCGTCGCCCCAATCGACCAGGGCGGTGTGGGTATCCAGCCAGCCTGGATCCGTGTAAGCCTCGGTGAGGGTCAGCATTTCGTTGATGATCACGTCCTGGTCTGCAATCGGGGCCAGCTCGGGGGCCACGTTCTCCACCGTGACCAACAGGGTGTCCGAGGCCACCCCACCCTCGCCGTCGTTCACCGTCAGCGTGACGGTGTAGACGCCGTTGTCGGCATAGGTATGTGTGGGGGTAAGGGTGCCGGTGGTCGTGATGCCGTCGCCGAAGTCCCAGGTAATGGAGACTGCCTGGATGCTCAGCAAGCCCGGATCGGTGTAGGAGCCGCTGAACTGAATGAGTTGCCCTTCGCTGCCAGTCTGATCGGCGCCCGCATCGGGCACGGGCACGTCATTGACCGGGCCGACGGTGATACTGACCGTGCCCGTATCCGTCCCGCCGTGGCCGTCGCTGACTGAGAAGGTGAAGCTGTCCGCGCCGTTGTAGTTGGCTGTGGGGGTGTAGGTGAAGACCCCGCTGGCATTCACCAGCACAACGCCATGCGTTGGGTCGGAAACCTTGGCATAGCTCAGGTCGTCGCCGTCGATATCTGATCCAGTGAGCGTGCCTTCGTAGGTGGTGTCTTCATCGGTCGCGACAGATTGATCGTCGGCTGTTGGCAGGTCATTGACCGGGTTGACCGTGATGCTCACGGTGGCGATGTTGGAGTCAAGCTCGCCGTCGTTGACGGTGAAGGTGAATGTGTCGGTGCCGTTCCAGTTCGCTTCAGGGACATAAGTGAGGTTGGGGGCAGCGCCGGTCAACGTGCCGTGGACGGGCAGGCCAGCATTCCAGGTCAGTGTGTCGCCATCCACATCGCTGGCAACCAGGGTGATCGCCACGGCGGTGTCTTCATCGGTCTCGGTCGCCTGGTTTTCCGCCACGGGAGCGTCGTTCAGGCCGTTGATGGTGAGGGTGACGGTGGCGGTATCGGTCAGAGTGCCATCAGAGGCCACATAGGAGAATGTCTCGACGGCGGTTTCGCCGTTCGCCAGTCCCTCGAACTGACCGTTGGGGTCATAGGTAAAGCTGCCGCCGTCTACCACCGTGTAGCGCGCCAGGGCGAAATCGAGATTACTGCCATTGTAAGCAGACCCGGCAGCCACGATCTTACCATCGGCCTGCACCGCCACAGCATCGGCTCCGTCATTGCCGCTGCCGAAAGCAGTGGTGAGCAAGCCATCGCCGCTGAAAGTGGTGTCCAGGCTGCCATCGGGGTTGTAGCGCGCCAGGGCGAAATCATCGTTACTGCCATTCGAAGCATCCCCGGCAGCCACGATCTTGCCATCGGCCTGCACCGCCACAGCTTGGGCATGATCATAGCCGCTGCCGAAATCGTTGGTGAGCTTACCATCACCGCTGAAGGTGATGTCCAGGCTGCCATCGGGGTTGTAGCGTGCCAGGGCGAAATCAGTGTTACTACCATTGTCAGCAGACCCGGCGGCCACGATCTTGCCATCGGCCTGCAGAGCCACAGCACAAGCATAATCACTATCGCTGCCGAAATCGGTGGTGAGCAAGCCATCACCGCTGAAGGTGGTGTCCAGGCTGCCATCGGAGTTGTAGCGTGCCAGGGCGAAATCGTAGGTACTGCCATTCTCAGTATATCCGGCGGCCACGATCTTGCCATCGGCCTGCACGGCCACAGCATGGGCTATATTAACGCTGTGGCCGACAGCGGTGGTGAGCAAGCCGTCGCCGCTGAAGGTGGTGTCCAGGCTGCCATCGGGGTTGTAGCGCGCCAGGGCGAAATCGGAGTTACTGCCATTCGAAGCATACCCGGCGGCCACGATCTTACCATCGGCCTGCAGGGCCACAGCCTGGGCATAATCATTGCCGCTACCGACAGCGGTGGTGAGCAAACCATCGCCGCTGAAGGTGGTGTCCAGGCTGCCATCGGGGTTGTAGCGCGCTAGGGCGAAATCGTAGTTACTGCCATTGTAAGCATTCCCGGCGACCACGATCCTGCCATCGGGCTGCACGGCCACAGCATAGGCATAATCACGACCGCTGCCGAAATCGGTGGTGAGCAAGCCATCGCCGCTGAAGGTGGTGTCCAGGCTGCCATCGGAGTTGTAGCGTGCCAGGGCAAAATCGGAGTTGCTCACAGTGTAAGCATTCCCGGCGACCACGATCTTGCCATCGGCCTGCAGGGCTACAGCTCGGGCATGATCATGGGTGCTGCCGAAAGCGGTGGTGAGCAAGCCGTCGCCGTTGAAGGTGGTGTCCAGGCTGCCGGGCGGAGCGGGGGTCCAGGTCAACTGGCCGAGCAGGCCGCTGGCATCATAACTCAGCACCGTGAGCAGGTTGCTTTCCGGGTCGCTGTCGTTGGCCAGCACGTTGTCCAGGGTGAAGGGGGTATCTTCGTCCGTGGTGAAGCCGGCGCCGCTGTCATCCACGGCGGTGGGGGCATTGTTCACTTCGTTGACGATGATGGTGAAGGTCTCGAAGTCATTCAGAGCCGGTGAGCCATTGTCGGTGACGCGCACCGTGACCGGGTAGAGACCCGGCCCCTGGGCTTCGGTCGGCGTCCAGGAGAAGGCACCGGTAACCGGGTCGATGGCCGCGCCGTCCGGCGCGCCCGCATCCAGGCTGAAGGTCAGGGTGTTGGAGAGGTCGGGGTCGCTGGCGGCGGCGGCGAAGCTGATGGTAGTCAGCGGATAGCCACTCTGGTTGCCGATGGCGGCCAGCACGGGAGCATCGTTCAGGCCATTGATGGTGAGGGTGACGGTGGCGGTATCGGTCAGAGTGCCATCAGAGACTACATAAGAGAAGGTCTCGGCGGCGGTTTCGCCGTTCGCCAGTCCCTCGAACTGGCCGTTGGGGTTATAGGTAAAGCTGCTGCCGTCTACCAACGTGTAGCGTGCCAGGGCGAAATCGTCTGTACTGCCAGTGTCAGCAGATCCGGCGGCCACGATCTTGCCATCGGCCTGCAGGGCCGCAGTATAAGCATAGTCACTGCTGCTGCCGATAGCAGTGGTGAGCAAGCCGTCACTGCTGAAGGTTGTGTCCAGGCTGCCATCGGGGTTGTAGCGTACCAGGGCAAAATCAGTATAACTGCCAATCGAAGCATATCCGACGGCCACGATCTTGCCATCGGCCTGCACGACTACAGCACGGGCATAATCATTGCCGCTGCCGACAGCGGTGGTGAGCAAGCCATCGCCGCTGAAGGTGGTGTCCAGGCTGCCATCGGGGTTGTAGCGCGCCAGGGCGAAATCGTAGTTACTACCATTGTGAGCATACCCGGCGGCCACGATCTTGCCGTCGGCTTGCAAGGCCACAGCATAGGCATAATCATAGCCGCTGCCGAAAGCGGTGGTGATCAAGCCGTCGTCGCTGAAGGTGGTGTCCAGGCTGCCATCGGGGTTGTAGCGCGCCAGGGCGAAATCGTTG
>Ga0208940_1002761_pt1 | contig 15864 bp, 16 predicted proteins | sample AD_JPNNA6_MetaG_FD_184445 | JGI IMG/M metagenome (GOLD analysis project Ga0208940, IMG submission 184445) | Active sludge microbial communities of municipal wastewater-treating anaerobic digesters from Japan - AD_JPNNA6_MetaG (SPAdes) (version 2) | ecosystem: Engineered > Bioreactor > Anaerobic... | reverse complement strand
ATCAGTCTGTGTGTAATATGCTGCAATATTGTCATCACTGGTCGGAACCAGCTTAATATAATTCTGCCCACTCAAGGCTGTTCCGAGTATAGTTTCTCCGGCGGACTCGTAGAGGGTGTTTGCAACATCGCAGATTGAACCACGTGCGATAGCCGGAGCTAATGTATTATCGAAGTTTGTTAAAGTGACAAGCATCAGCCCCTTGCGTTGAAGGCTAACTGTCTTCATCAGATTCTCTGCGTCCTGCTGTCCGATGTGATACTTACTGATTCTATACATCAATACACCTCTCTGATTTTGTAAGTGAGCGACCAAGGAAAATTCAGATCATCTGACTTCTTAAATGATAATAGTTTTCCATCGATGACGCCGTATATCGGACGTTCATAATCAAGCTGATTCGCCCAAATTATAAAAATTATTGGATGATTGTTTTTGATATTTTGGAATATCCTGATTATATCTAAACGCTGTGCGTTTGTAACTCTAGGGTGATTGATTGACGGATTACGGAATTCGAATCCGTCATATCCATCACACTGTCCTGACTGAGTGAAACTGACAGATGAAGTTGTTTCATTCTCAATAGTCTGCTCAGGTTTCATTCCTGGCATTTGGTAGTAAGTTCCAAGGTATATATTCGCTATTTCGATATAGTCTGCAATATTTTCGGGATCAGAAATTTGAATACGCCAGAAAGCGAAAGTTTTTTCGGAAAAATTCAAAATAAGCTGATATTCATCCCACGGTATTTCTGCTGAAAATTCGGGATTGTCCCATGTGTCTGAATTATTTCCCTGAATTCTGATCGTTGCTGATGAAGTAATATTATGATTCAGAATCGAAACATAACTTGCTTTAAAATATCCTCCGGAAATCTTAATCCATTGATTAGACACAGCCGTTGTTCTAAAGACTCTTGATAGTCGCTGATCCTGCAAATTCGAAAGCGGCTGATATATGCTCTCAGAAGATGCAGTGATTATTGTTCCTGTTCGTGTTATGATGTTATCATGCAGCCATCTCATGCGTAAATACCCCGCTGATGAAATCTGAGATTGCCGTTTTCGCTTCCGCGCCGCATGAATGTTCCGAGCCATGTGCCGAATTTCTCGTCACTAAAAAAGACATCTCCTTTGATCGTATATCCCGATAGATCCACAAAGCCGGAAGAGTTCCCTGAAGATGAAGAGTTATTGCTTATTGCACTTCCTGATTTTTGCAACTTAAGAGAAAGCGCATTGAGAAGCCGATCAACGAACAAATCAATTGCGGCAATACCTTGAGTAGAAGTGAGAGGTACAGCAAGTTCTTTACCCTTCTCTCCGAAAATCGACGGACGATCAGCAACACCGCCCTCTGCATATTCAGGCAATGGAGCGTCATTTATCATCTTCAATTTCGCAAGACCGAGAGCTGTTGCTGCAGCTGCAGCAGCAGCTCCAAGAGCAGGACCAACTACAGGAATTTTACTCATAGCGAAGAAAGCATTATATGCCGCAGTTGGGATGTTTATTGCTGTTTCAAACAGATTCACTTTCTTTTGAATCTCTGCGGCTTCGCGCTGAAGTTTGCGTTTCTTCTTTTCTGCTGCGGCTTCTAATTTCTCTTTATCTGCCTGAGCTTTTTTATCTATTTCTGCCTGTTTTTTATTTTTAGTTTTTGAATCTATAATTTCTTTATCGAGCGCCGACTTTTGAGCGGCCGTTTGTTTGTCAATTGCTTCAAGCTGTTTGTTGAGTTTTCTGTCGATGTTTTCGCATTCTGCATCAACATAAGCGGAAAAGATATCCGCGAATCCGGAAAGAAGATCACCGACAACCTGGGCACGAGAAGTCCACAGATCAATTTCTTCTTTTATCTTTTGTTCCGTGATTTTGTTTTTTTCGTCAGAAGCCTGTCTGGTTCTTTCGACAACATATTTATTAAATTCTTCCTGCGAAATTATCTGAGCATCAAGCCCACTCTTAACCGTATCAATATCTTTTGCGAACTGTTCATCGATTGCAGCATTCTCATCTTTGATATATTTTGACATAATCTTTTTGAGATTCTGCTGATGCTGTTCGTACTGGACTTGTTCAAGCTGTTGTTTTTCTGATTTAGAAACTTCACCTTTTTTCAACGCTGCTTCAAGGTCTTTCTGTTTTTCGGCATAAGCCTGATTCTCGAGTTCAATTTCATTTTTATTATATTCAGCTAGAAGTTTGAGCCACTTGTCACGAGATTGTTCTTTTGCATCTCCCGATGTGTCGAAATTGCCGGAAAAATTATTCTTTTTTTCTTCAGCGGCATTTACCGCATCAATAGCCTTAATCTGCTTATCCATTTCGGCTACTTTAGCTCTAGTTTGTTCAGTGAAAGCTTTCGCATCAGCATATGCAGCTTCAACTTGTCTTTTACGCATATCAGCCCAAGTTTTATCTCTCATCTGCACTTCTAAGTTATAATCAAACGCTAACATCTTACTGTGAGCCAACATTTCATTTACTTCAGCTTGATATTGCAGTCCTCTTGCCTGTACTGCATTTTTCTCAATAAGCGCTTTTGTTTGCTCTCTTTCTTCAGCTGTTTGTTTGGAAAGTTCTTTAGTTGTAAGTTTTAATACTGCATTTAATTTATCCTGCTCATCACGCGTTTTACGCGCTGCCATATACCATTTAACAAGAGCTCCAACGCCAATCAATAACCCTGAAATAAGCAATCCAATTGGATTCGCTTTAATGGCCGCACCAAGTCCTTTCGTCGCTATTGTCGCGGCTATCGTAGCAATCTTATACGCAACAAGGGCGAGTCCTGAAGCATTAGCAGCAATCGCCTGACCGGCAAGACCGGCAGAAACAGCAGCCTGAACTATAACAAAGGCTCGATACGCAAGAAGCAATTTTGAGAATAACATTAAAAGCGGTCCAATAGCGGCAACAGCAAGGGCAATACCGACAACCCATTTGCGAGTTGATTCATCCGAACTCTGAAGCCACAGATTGAATTCTTTAAACGCTAGAATCGCAGGAGAGAGAAACTGCAAAACAACTTGACCGCCGATTTCGATAGTTTCACCGAGAATATTTTTGAGATGCAGAAGTTTTCCTGAATCACCTTCGATTTCAGCTGTCGCCTGTGAAAAACCCTGAGCAACTGCCTTCTGATATATTGCAAGTTTTTCACTCTCGGTCGCAGCGCTTTTAATTGCAGGAATAGTTCTTCCGAGCGCGGTGAAATTACCTTCTTCCGCATTTGCGACAAGCTTCATTGCCTGATTAAGCTCAAGACCATATGCTTTACTTAGTCCAATTGCACTTTGAGTCGCATCTTTAATTCTTTCTGCGGAGATTCCCATTGAAAGACCCATCTGCATTGTTGATTCAACCGCATCATCTCCGATCAATGTTGTGTTTTGGATTTCTGTGGCATAAGCTTGCAAAGTCTTCATTTGAGCGGCGCTGTATTGTCCACTAGCCTGCAATGCGGCTTTCAGTTTATTATCTGCCTGTTCCTGTTCTGCGAAAGCTTTGACGGCAAGACCGCCGAGAGCCATGATCGGCGCGGTTACATACAAAGAAAAATCTTTACCAAGTTTATTGAAAGAATCAGAAGCACGTGAAAGCTTCGAAGCCATCTGATCAACATCTTTTCCGAGTCCGGTGACTTTACGCGATGCTTCGATGAATGACTTGTTGAAATCATCAATCATCGCAGTTAGCCTAATATTTACTGATGTCATCGTCGCCATGCGTCACCTCCCTAAAATTTGTAATCATCCGGATCCGGAGCTTTCTCTGCTTCTGAGGAGAGTTTTGGTTTATCGTCTTTAAACTCTCCGGTCTTAATTTCAATCGCGCGGTTTGCGAGAATGATGCCTTCCTGAAAAGAGATTTCCCACAATAACTGCCGGTATCCGATTCCAGGAAAGGCGTTCATTATTACCGCAAGCATGCGCGACCAAGTATGCTTACTGCTCAGGGTTTCTTTTGCGGCGTCACCATTCCGGTTATTTCCGACAGCAAATTCATGTTCTTCATATAATCCATTACCGGCGTGATCATCTTAATTATGATGACCATCAAGCGAGGCAATGAAACGTTCCGCTTCATCCACTCTTCATTTATCTGCTTATTCTGTTCGTTGAAAATCATGGTTGCAATTTTCAAAACGAGCATTGCAGTCTCTTTGCTGATTTTTCTATTTCGAAAAAGTTCAGCGATTTCTTCAGAGTGTTCGCAAATATACATTCCGACAGCAAAGGGAACGAAAACCTTAAATGAATGCACCGCGCCATCTTTGTCCTTGAATCGAATCTCTCCGTCTTCTGGAAGAAGCTCGTCAAGGTCGGTTACTTTGCTTAGTTCGTCGCTCATGCTACCCTCTGCTCAATGCCGTAAATTAATCCGTTGCCGGTCTCTGCATCAAGGTGATACAATGGATCCTGCTTCGCGGTAATTTCTATCGGCATCTTAATTCGACGGTCTGCATCATCATCCTTCGGATAAGAATATTTCTTTCCGGTTTTGATTTTGCATTTGTAGAATGTGATTCTGTGCATTAAGCCGTTGTTTTTGGTTGTGATGCGGACTTTGAACCATGGAAGGATTGAGCGAGAACCTGATTCTACAAGAACAGATTTTACCGGAGTATAATTATACGTCAGCCTGATCTCTTCTGTCGGATCATAGTTTCCGCCCGTCTGAAATATGAAACCATGAAATCCTTTCGCATCTTCGTAACGAACATAATCAGTCCCTTCAACGAGATCAGCTGTTCCGCATTCAAAATCAGATATTGTCTGTTCTGTTCCGTCTGCGTTTTCGTTTGCGATATAATAGAGTTTGCCTGCTTCGGTTGTGTTAGCGGCAAAAGTCTGCACTGCTCCTGTCACGGCTGTTCCGGGAATGATTGTCTTCTTGTCAAAGTCTCCGCGAAGCTTGTCCCATGTAAGAGATTTCAAAGCTTCGTGGATATTCGCTTTGATTGCAGCTTCCTGTTTGGAAACAACTTCATCCGCATCAGCGTTGTCGTTATCTTCTTTCGAGACTTCCATAGTCTCATCAAATTCAAGTCCGGAGAGAGCCCCTGCATCATGCCAAGAATCCTCTCCTTCTGTTCCATATATACCTAATTCAAATTTTCCGCTTCCACGCAAAACATCTGCGGGATTTATCACAGTGGTTTGGAATTCTGCCATCGTTCCTCCTTATTCCGTCCACTTCGGACAGTAGTAATAAACATAAATCGTAATGATTGTTCCTGCCTGCCGTTTGAGCTCAAAATTGAAATCCGTGAAATCATCCTCGTATTCAATCTTGTCGATCAGAGCAGACTTTGTTTCTCCGATTGCCCGGAGAATATCCGATCTTATTTTTCTGATTTGCTCGTTGCATTCTTTTCCGTTTGTCACGGTTGAAATGTTCAGAGTGAGTTTCTTGTATTCGGAATCTTCATCAGTATTATCATTCCATTCTGCAGGCTTAACCTTTACGCAGTTTGGATCTTCAATATTGATGAAGTCAGGATCATCTTCGGCAACATTCAAAGAGTTCCATTCAGTCACTTTCAGTCCGGCATCAGTCAGATAACCGTTTGCCGATGTAATCTTTTTGAATGAATCTTTAAATGCTGTTATGATGTCCTGTCTTATCATTCCGGTTCGTCCTCCGAAAGAAAAATGAGAGTAAGACCTGCGCCGTCAGGCTGAGGTTTTCTTTCTATGAAATAATCTTTTCCGCGAACGGAAATCTTTTCGCCTTTGACGGCCGAATCGATTTGAGAACTGATACACGTTGCGACAATCTCGGAAGAATCAATCTTTCTGCCGGCCTGCTCTTCTCCCCATTTACGGTCAAAAAGCAATTCAATCGGAATCGAGTCTCCGCTTTTCGAGATATACCGAGCGTCTTTCTCGCCGAAATCCTGAAACATCCATTTGAGATCATCAGCGCCGTACATTATTCTTCTCCGTAAACGGGATTTCCGTCAGCATCGAGAATCGCTTTTCCTTCAGCATCAAGTTTCAGAAACTCGTAAACGATCTGACCTTTTTCTTTGATCGGATTTCCATTTTTATCGAGCTTCTCACGTTTAAGCTGAATGTCAGAACCATCGTTCTGCGAAGTGTTTGCAGTTTTCGCCTTAACTTCTTCTGCAAGACCGGACAGAATCAATGGCTTCGCCTGAGCTTCTGTCAGTTCGACTGTTTTCCCTGCCGACAAAATGTCGTTTTTGAATCCGTTTATTGTTTTTAAAATTTTAACTTCCATATCTGCTCCTTATGGCGGGCTTTACGCCCGCCGTTGGTTATGCCGTTATCATGTCCTTGATTACTGCGAATGATTCAGCTCTGCGAAGAGCGATATCAACATCCTGAAGTGCAATGACTCTGATTCCGCCTGCAAGAGAGTTGACAGAAGTATCGACATTAAGATCGAGTATACCCCACTCTCCGATAACGAGATCAGCCCAGTTCCCGAAAATGAGAGCGGAAAGGTCTGCCGTTGTATGAGTCCCCTTAGTAAGATTGCCTGGGATCTGGTTTGAAGCGATTGCTCTGTAGCCGTTAAGCATTCCCTCGCCGTTGTTCCCGTTCTGCCACAGCATCAATCCGCTTCCGGCATCGATCTTGGTTGTTTTGAGTTTTCCGCGGCCTGCAGCGTTTGTTATATAAACAAGATTGCCGATGTCTGCATTTGCAGCAGCGATCTTGCTTTCGAGTTCGACGATTTTCGCGTGAGTCGGAACATCTGCATTTGCTCCAAGCTCAACAACTGCAACACCGGGTGAATATAGTACTCCGGCAGGATTATCTCCACCGGTTGCTCCCGAAAGAGCTGCCTTGTCGATTCCAAGAGCGATGTCTTCGGCAAGAAGCTTGCGGACATACTGCTCAACTCCGATTGAAGCTTGTTTGATAAGTCCGCGTCCGAGGTCTGTGAACACTCCGATTGTTTTCGGAGTCAAAGAGATTTTGCCTGTTGAGGCTTCACTCTGTCCGACTGTACTCAGAGATTCATTGCGCGGAACCCAATATGTATTGAGACCGCCTGTCGCTTTCGGAATATCTACATTGCCGACAAGTCCGGAAAGAACAGTTGCACCAGCCTGTTTGACAACAAGCCTATTTCTGAGAAGCTCGATGAAAGATTCCGACTTCAGATCTGTACCGATAAGAGTTCCGCCTTTTGCAGCGGTCGAACCGTCAAAGTCACGCTGGTTCTGAACGTCGAGCGGAACGAATACTCCCGTCGCCGTACGTCCAAGACGTTTCTCGATTGCTTCTGAGCATTCGCGCTCAAATTCTGCACCCTTCCAGTCTTTGCTTGCAAGAGCATTGAGCGCTCGCATGAAAGAGTATCCTCTTTTCTCGTTGTCCGAAAGACCGAGATCGGATGCAGGCTTCTGCGACTTAAGAGGCTTCGCGTTTCTCTCGTGAATTTTCTCAAGTGCTATTTTACGAAACTCCTCAACGGATTTACCATCATCGATAAAGCTTCTTGCCTCATCGGATAGTCCGTACTGCTGAGCTATGGCGTTAATTTCGCTGACTCTTGCTCTCTCAGCCTTCTGCCCCTGCATTCTGATTTCGTTTTCGTTGACTACTACTGCAGGCTCTTTCTGATTCTGTGGATTTGTGTCCGGCATTTTTGCCCCCCTTTTTTCAATTATTATTTCGTTTTCTGCTCCGTGTTCGGAGCGGCCTATCCCGACAGTAATATCTGCCGGAGCGGAAACGCTCGATATCTCGTAAGGCTCCCAATCGACAGCCCGATACTTTTCGTTTCCTTCGCTTTCTTCTTCGAGAATGATCTTATGTACCCGGTAACCAACCGACACATTGACCCTGATTCCATCACACATATCTTTAAAGATTTCTTCTGCGAGTGCAGAGCTTCCAACTCTCACTACCGCGCGCCCTTTGCGCGTCGCAGGATCAATCCATGCTTTCTCAATTACTCCAATCTGTCTCTTGAGGTCGTGCATATCGAGGAAAGGAGCTTTAGAATTTATCCGGCTGAGCCGGACAGCTCCTTCTGAATGATCAAGAATCTCTGTTCCGTACCATGCAGGGCACTCGGCTTCAGAGCTGAATGACAATTCAATTGTCCGCTTCTCTTTGTCGATGTTGACTTCTTCAACTGCAATACTGCGGTACATCATTCCGCTTTTCATTTTATCAGGCATCTTCGCCTCCTTCGGTTTTGCTGTTTTTGTTTTTCGGATTATCGAAAACGAGAGGTGATGTCGGCAAAGGTTCGAGAGTTAATCCATATTCTTTTATAAGCGCTTTTTCACGTTTGAGAGTTTCGAGTGTTTCAAGTAAATCTCGACCCGATTCTGCGAGAATGTCAGAAAGTGTTGTGAAACCACACGCGAGAGCCTGCTTGTTTGCTTCGACATCTTTGAGCGGATCGACCCACTGCCAACGACGTCCGAAAAACTGCGGTGCATTAAATTTATCAAATTTATTGAAAGGGAGTTTTACCGCTCCTGTAAGAAGAGCCATTTTGAGCCAACGCTCGAAAATCTTTTCGGCTAAATTCTCAATTCTATTCTGCTGAATAACTTTGTAGAAATCTCTTTCTTCAAGAAGACCTGTTCGGCTTGATGTATAGTTTACATTTTCAAGATCACTTCCGAGTGTCGGATAGCTGATGCCAAGACCGGAAGCGATGCCTTTGAGCATTTCTTTGTTGAACTGCCCGAAATTTCCGTTCGGATGTGTCGGATCAAGCAACTTGGCAGTATATCCTTCAGGAGAAATTCCCACCATGCCAGGCTCAAGCTCTTCGATGAATTCACCTTGATCGTTTTTATTACCTTGAAATTCAATATCAGAGCCCTGCTGACGTTCATATATCATCGTCTTTGACGCGCCCATTCGAGCGGCAACAACTTCCGCTTCTGCATAACCATTGAGATTGTGCAGTTTCATAATAGCAGAAGCGAGCGGAGGATATCCGCGACCCTGATTCGCACGGTCAGGCGAAAAAGAATGAATAATATTTTCTGCCGGAATTACTTCGTGCTTTGAATTATATCTATATTCGTTATCATCCTGCGGCGGTTTGAAATAATAACGAACAGGACGCATCCATTCATCATATTCAATCCCCATCCGAACAATATTACCGTTCGGTCGAGTGTCATTATATTGATCATCAAGCAGAGAAACATCAATCGGTTGTAGAGCAAAACCCCAGGCGTTATCATAACCATCAACGATTCTGATGATTGATTCACCATCAACTGACAATGAATGAATATCAAGACGATAGATATCAACGATTGAAAGTCTGCCGTCTGTTGATGCCTTCTTTCCCCACTTCCACCACTGATCTTCAATTATCTTGTTTGCGTATTCATCGAGTTTTCCGTTCGGATCTTTCGCGCGGTTCTGTAATATGTAACCGTTCACACCGACAACGTGATTCTTCATGAGATTCACGTATCTGCGCACATAATCATTATTGAGAGCAAGCTGACGGGCTTTCGCACGGAGCGGAGCAAGCTGTCCTTTCAGCAGTTTATTGATTGATTCAAATTCGCCTTTAAGCGATGAAAGCAGTCTCTGGTTCTGTGCGGCCGTGAATCCGCGTACATAAGCAGAGCGAACCGCAGAAGAAATATCAACTTGCGGTTTGCGTGTGAATATGTTCCGAAATAAATTCTTCACATGCTCACCTTTATGTAATTACCGATGGATAAACCTTCAGCAAGATTGTTCGCAATTTTCTCAGAACGGATTTGCGCTTTGAGGGTTGAACGGAGAACAAGAAGATCAGGAATAGGAATTTTTGAGATTGAACGTCCGGCGATTGTATAACTAAGCTGATCCGATGTGGCTCGGTTATTTATTGTTGCCTCAACAGCTTCGAGAGCTTTTTCAGCCCACGAAAGAACGTTTATTTTTCCGGAATAATCAGGAAGGATATTGACTTCGCCCGACTCAATTAGTTCGCGTTCGTCATTTTTTTTCGCATACACGAAAAACGCATAATGTCCAGGAGACCATAAAGCAGAAGCAGCAGAAGATTGATGAAAACTGATTGTTGTACTTGCATCATCGTATGTGCCGATAATATCAATTTGAGTTTTCCCACGCAAGGACAGATTGAAAATCCAACCATCAGAAGTGGGATACTTGCTGTTAATGAGTGAATATCTGAAAGTGTCTCCTGCCTGAATGTCCTTCATTTTCCCCGCAAAAATAAAAAGGGCTGATGCAGAAACAAGAATTTCTTCTTATCTCTACATCAGCCCTTTACTCTTCGGGGTGATACTGCTGCAAGTTTCCTCGCATGAGTAGCAGTCTGCATCAGCAGAATTTTGTCATGTCGATGAACATCTATTCAGATTAATTGAGTTTCGTCAATTAATTTTATGAATTTTATTTCACCAATTCTTTCCCCAACCACTTCCACGCTTGCGAGAACGAGGTTTTTTGTCAGGTATAAGCATTTCATCCTGAGGTTTTGCTGTAATGTTCTTCAGTTTTTCGCGTGTTTTCTGCTGATTTTCAAGCAATGCTCCGATATTCGGATTTAATATCTCATAAGCTGCGAGATTATAAACGAAAATATCAAGTGCTTCGTTGCGAATTCCGGAAGATTTCTTAACCCATTCCCTGTACTGGACTCCTTTTCTGTATCTCAGAACGCACTTCTCTGAGGTCAATTGCTTAATAAATTCAACATCAAAGCATGGTTTTTTCGGAATATGAACGTAAGAAGGTCCCGGAGTCTCATTCTTCAAACGCGCATGAATGATTTCTTTTGCTGTATCAGTTCCAACGGTGAAAAGTTTGACCTTACCTTTATTTCTCATTGAAGGACGAGAGATTAAAGGCTTGCCCGGCGTGTTTGCACCTTTGATTGCAAAGATTCTTCGAGACTGATTCCTTTTTGCGAAAATATAAACCTCGTTAGAAAAATGCCCTCCGGAGTCAATGCAAGTGCAAGCGATATGATGAACATCTCCTGCAGCAGATTCAAAAGACGAATCAAGATATTGAGAAAGATCATTCCATATCGCTGTTTTTTCCGGATCTCCGTAAAAAACTCTATAATCAATCCAATATGTTTCTTTATCAGGACCATGACCTATAACTCCGCACTCGAGGCGGTCGTCCTGCGTATCAACTGCTGCAGTAAGGAAAAGAACATTATCAGGAACAGGCGCAGATCCATAGTCTTCAAGACGTTTAAGAAGTGAATCTTCAGGGATTTCTTCGCCTGCATCGTCTTCCCATGTCTGACCACGGTTGGTATTAACCCATACTCTCAATGTTTCGGGAGATTTCTTTGCTTCAAGAAATTCATCAACACGAGTTTGAAGTGTCAACCATGGTGAATAGAGGTCATCAAGCTGAAAGGATGCTATCCTTTTTGTTTCTTTTGTCGGAATCCAGATGCCGGATTTAGTCATTTCGTACAGATCTAAGTCATTTAAGTGTGCTTCACATTTCTTGTTTTCACACTGATAGAACGTTTCTTTAGCATCAAAAACAACACTTGCCCAATTTAAAACCATTTGATGACCGCAGTGAGGACATTTGACATTGAAATACCGCTGATCACCTGACTCAAAAGCCCGCTCAACTCGGCATATTCCCTTAATGCCAGGAGAAGATGTCACTATTACCTTCCTGTTCGGAAAGTTCTTCGTTCGCTTATACGCTAATGAAAAAGGATCTCCTTCTCTGCCAGCAGAAGAGGCCCATCGTCCAAGCTCATCACAAAATAATACTCTAATTGGTCGGGATGCGAGTTTTGCCGGTGCATTTGAACTTGTAATACCGAGTTGTCCGCCTTTAAATTTTTTGTGATGTAAGGTGTTCCCCGGATCGCGGCTTTTAGCTTCAGAAACTTTGCCGGATAATATGGGGCAATCTCTCAACATAGGATTCAATCTATCTTTTGTGAATATTTCTGCCATCTCGTCTGTTGGCTGAATCAATAGCATCGGGCATGGATCAAAAGCCATAAAATAAAGAATTGCATTAAGGATAATCTCAGTCTTTGCCATCTGTGAAGCGGCCTGTACAACGACCATTTCAATTTCAGGATCACTGATAGCATCCATGATTCCGCGAGTATATTCAACTCGAGCTGTATGCCAACGGCCCTGTTCGTTTGAAGCCTCCGGAGAAAGGTATCTATATTGATCAGCGCATTCGCTAATGGTCAGTTTCGGAGGAGGCTTTAACAGTTTTAACAGATCGCCGAGAAGATTTTTCGTTGGCTCTCTGTTGCTTAACAGATAATATTCCAGAGCATTCATTACTCAATTCCTCCAATGCTTCTCGTATAGGCTGTTCAATGATTGCCTGTAATTTCGGTATTCTTGTCGGATCAATTTGCGGAGCTAATCTTTGCGGTATGGACATTAAGCGAGATTTGAGCGTAGAAAAAATAGGACCTAACTCCTCTTCTAATGCTTCGATGTGAATTATTTTACCCATTTTTTCTAAAAGTTCAATTTCGGCTTTGTCGGCTTTAATTTTAGTCATGCGGGTTTGTTCTGCTTCAAGGGAATTTGCAGCGCTTTTTTCTCTCATCATTTCTGTTTGATAAGAAAGAAATGATTGGACTGATTTAACCAGATCGTATTTCCCTCGACCGATTTTTTCGAAAACTTTTTCCGTTTCGGAAGATAACTGTTGAATTCTTCGGTCTGATATTCCGAGAATTTCCGCTAATTCAACTGTTGAAACTATTTGTGGTTTACTTGCCATCAAAAAGAAACCGAAACACCTATTTTTCCCCTGTGACTACCGACAAACTGCGCTAGCCGCACACCCGCAAGTGTTTGCCCTGGGAAGAACCTATAAAAATTCATCTCCTTGTTGCTCCTCGTATATAATAATCGAATTCATGATTGAATATCTCTTGTGCCTTGTCATCAATACACGCCTGTACTTCATTACGAATGGTTTCACCATCAACAATGTCTGCCGTTGACATAGTGAATATCTTCTTGATCTTATTCCTTCCTGTTGTTGGTGACTTCTCGATTGGTTCTTTATCTTTAAACAATCCGATCTTTCCGTTCTTCATTCGCAGTACTCTAGCATAAGGCAATACTGCTGTTCTATCCTTACGAATAGAAGCCCATACACCAGAGCCAGCGCGACCCCACTTGAAATGATCCAGAGGCAGAGACTTTCCTGTTGCTCTGACAGCAGCGTCAACTCTATCCTGCCCCCATTTGGGATCAGCTTTAACAGCAACAATCTTACTGAGATCATCCTGTCGTAGATTAAACATCTGTTTGACTTTCTTTCGTGCGGCGGATGCACCGAGAGATGATAGCTTATTCATAGTACGAACGTGTACTACTCTCGCACCCTCGGCAGATAAAGCATAGAGGCATTCATCAATGCCCTTAATCTCTACAGTAAACTTATCTTCCATATATCCTCCGAACAAACAAAAAGGGATGATGCAGAAACAGGAATTTCTTCCTATCACTACATCATCCCTTCTTAACTCTTCGGGTGATTCTCCGCCGCAAGTCGCCTCGCTTGAGTGGCGGTTTAATTTATCCATTAAGCAATATCAGGATGTCAACCGTTTTTCTCTCTCGGTATTCCCTGCTCTTTTGCTCCGGGTGTTCCATGTAAATAATAAGATAGTGTTGTCGTAACATCTGAATGCCCGAGAGCGCGAGCAATCATGTCAGCAGACATTCCTTTTTTCTTCAAATACATTGCCTTACTATGTCTCAGAGTGTGCGCATGAACATCAAGTCTGCAACGCTGTTGAGCCTGTCTTTTAATTTCTTTCGAGAGATGTGAACGATTGAACTTTGAACCATTCTTATTTTCAAACAAATATTCTTTCGGCTTAAACACTCTGATTATTCTTTTGTATTCTGACAGAGGAAGATGAACGTATCTTTCTTTGTTCCCTTTTCCGATAATCTTAATCAAGACGGCATCCTGAAAGTGACAATCTGATAGCCGGATATTAATCAATTCAGAAATTCGGCAACCTGTCCAAAAAAGCGCATTGATTATACAGCTGATACGCTCGGTAGTCTTGGCGGCCAGTTTGTTAATATCAGACTGCGGAAGATAGTCGAGTTTATAAACTTTCGCCTTTACTGTTTTGATTCTTCTGATTGATTCGAAAGATTCGCGCATTTTTAGACGCTGAACAGCGGATTTGTGCTCGAATTGCTTATAGTAAAATGATTTAATCCCCTGAAGGTATGTGTTGAAAGTGTTAGAGTTTCGAAAGCCTGAAATCCAAGCCCTTATTGACTCAATATCGAAGTCATCAGTCAATTTATGATCTACAAGATAGCGGAAATAATGACGAACTGCAGTTGCGTACGCATTACGGCTCGTTTCGAGCAGTTTGTCATTTCGGAATTGAAGTCTCCGCGCTTGTTTTTTACTTAACACTTTAACTTTCACTGTTCACTTCCTGATGTACACATAAGACTAGTTATGTGTACATGACCCTCCAAAAAAAAGAGATAAAAAAAAGAGCAAAACCGAAATGAGAAAACCGTTAATTTGTCTCATAATTCCTTCCTGCCCACTCTGATTTTTAAATAAAAAAGTTCATTATTTATATCTGCAATAACTGTCTCGAGTTCGACTTGTTCATCAAGGGCTTTCATTAAGTTCTTCTCCTGCCAGTTCAAAAGTTTACGCAATTCTTTTTCTTTTTCGCAGAGAGGTTCAATCTCTTTTGCTGTTTTTGCATAATCCTTTCCATTCCGCTCACTTATCTCTTTTGCTTGTTTGAGAAGCTCAAATATTTCTCCCAGTGGTTTGGCATAAATTTTCATTTTCAGAGATTCAAGCTTTTTGCTTGTTTTTGACTTTAAGTCTTCGAGGTATTTCATTTTATAGTCTGCTGTCATCATGATAAAAGCCTCCGGAGATTCTTTTTCAGTACGACTTTTGTAAACTTTTCCAACTCTGCAATCAGTGCGTGAACTTTCTCTGCTGAGGGCTCTGGAAGATTATTCCTTCCAGAATCCGCTCCGATATTTATCTGTTCGGGAGAAATGCGTTTTATCAGATCAATGAAATTGACAGAATTAAAATCAAGAATGGGCTCTATTGTAACAAACTTTCGTAAACAGATTTTCTCCATGCCTTTAATTCGTTCTTCTATTTTTGGTGAATTTCTCATTATCTCTGGATAGAATATATTAGACTCAATAGTTGAACAGATAATTGAGCCTTCGGGGAATTTTCTTTCAAATTCAAGCATTCTTTCAGGGTTTTTGCTCTGAAAAAGGTATTTATTTCCGCGGTGCTGCCGGCAACGAGTAAGCACTTTATCAATCCAATCTGCCTCGACTTCTTTTGAAAACATGTCTATTGATGAACCAACAAATATATAATTGTCTTTCCCGAGATTAGTTTTAAGCTCATTTTCTATGAGCTGAAGTTCAATTTGCTTCCCGTAAGTAAATCTGTCGGCAATCGCTTTAATAGAGCAATACGAACAATCATGAGGGCATTTTCCCCGTATAGGATTCCATGTGTGTGTCACAAATTCGTACATGTTTCCTTTTTGCTTATTTAGGCCCATACCATCACCATGTCACACAAAAAGTCAGAAATGCTGCAGCAAGCCAGTATCCTATCTTCCGCCAGTCGCCTGACTGAATATACATTGCAGCTGCGCAAATATCTAATATCATCAGTATTGTTGGAAAAAGCTTTTCTTTCATCTCTACCTCTCTTTTGCGAGGGGCGATGCTCCGCAGTGAGGGCATTTCTTTTCGTTGATTGAAACAGCCTGTTCTTCAAGCCAAGAAACTCCCTCTGGAAATTCTTTCTTTTTGCTCATACCGCCTCCAGCTCTACGCCGTACTTTTCGAACATTATTTTCTGCACGAGTTTAAACA
>Ga0208940_1002756_pt1 | contig 15882 bp, 10 predicted proteins | sample AD_JPNNA6_MetaG_FD_184445 | JGI IMG/M metagenome (GOLD analysis project Ga0208940, IMG submission 184445) | Active sludge microbial communities of municipal wastewater-treating anaerobic digesters from Japan - AD_JPNNA6_MetaG (SPAdes) (version 2) | ecosystem: Engineered > Bioreactor > Anaerobic... | reverse complement strand
GATGAATGTATTAGTTGTGCCGCCAATGATTTCCTGCTCCGTGAGATTGCCATCTGCGCCAAGTTTTACATTTCCGGTTGCCTTCACTATCTTGCCGTTCTCGGATTCTGGATAGAACAGAGACAATGTGCCCGTGTTTGCGCCTGTGCCTGTGGACGTGAAGGTGAAAATGGCAGGTCTTCCCCCGCCACGCGCACGAGACAAGCCGAGACCGAGACCTAATCCGAGACCGCTCATTTCTTCTTCTCCAGGTATGTTGGCTGACCTTGCCAAGCAAGCCAAAGCGCATTCGTGCTATCTGCACCGAAGCTCATCTCGGGTGCAGTATCGGGTATCGGATTGGAAACTCCACCTCCCAATCCAAGTCCAAGTCCAAGTTTTCCAAACATTATTTCTTTCTCTTAATTATCTTTACAATTGGTTTCACCATCGATTGATACACGGTATCAACCACTCCCAGCATATCTCCAACATCCGCAATGCCGAGTCTCTTCATTGCCTTCGGTGCTGCCAATTGAGCAATCTCAGTTGCAGCAGTGGCTACAACCATTTGTTTTCCTTCATTGGAACGAATGTCAATATCGGATAGTCCAGTTTTGTCGTCAATGTAATTCAATACCTTCTCCGGATGGTCTTCGGCTTCCGCAGCAAGCGGAGCGACGATGTCCGAGATTTCCAGTCCAGCCCACAGTTTCTTCAATTTCTTATACTGAATAATGATTGTGGAAATAAGGGCTGCCAGAGCAACTACCAAAGCTATTGCAGCTTCGATGTTCTGGGTAATGGTGTTGATGATGTTTTGCATTTTTCCTCCTTTCTTATTCAAGTTTGTTTAACAAGTCGATGATATTCATCTGGCTTGATATAATAATATAAACGAGAAAGCCTGCTATGGCAACTCCAATTATACGAATGAAGTTCCACCATTTCATGGCATTATCTCTACCTTTGGCAATAAATCCACTGATAACGCATTCAATCGACTTTCTTGCTTTGTCTTTTACTATTGTGTCGGCAACAAAGTCTTCTGCATGCTTACTGAACTCTGGATTATCGAGAACTGAAATCGCATCTTGAACCATATCTTCTCGAATAAGATAGCGCTTGTCATTCTCTTCTCTTAAGACAAGTGCATTCTTATCCAGAATATGTTCCAGCTTCACAATTGCTCTACTGAGTTCGGAGATACTGTTCTTGAGTTCAGTAATATCTTCTCGGATTTCTGCCGCGAATGAGACAAGTTCGTCTCGGGTTACGAATTCCATACCATCCATTAGTAGTTCCTCTGTGGTGTGATATATACCTTCTTTCCGGCTGTTCCGCCACCTGATACCGATAACATCTCATTGGGTGAGAGCATGATATAGGTTTCAACTCCAGCAACAAGTGGCATACTGGCAAGAGGAACAATAGTATTGGAATCTTTCCAGGGGTCTCCAGATTCGGGGAAGTTTCCAATAAAGACGCCATCGTCAAAGGTGAGAATTCTTACGAGGTTGGCACAGCGTCCAGGACTGTAGGACTTAAAGTAGGTGCGTACTGCAGAGCTGATACTATAAGAAGACTTATTCGCATCATAAGAACAAGAGATAATTGTCTTTCCAAGAGCGTTATTGATTGAACCAATGAATCCAACGATTTTAGCAATCGTTTGGAATCCTGTTTTCAAGTTGATAGTTAGAATAAGGTCAACTTCTTTGCGTTCAATTGAATAACTTTCAGAGGCATTTCCAACAGTGATATGCAATTGAATATGATTCGCTTCATAGACGTTGCCCAGAGCATAGAGATAGAGGTCAGTCTCTGCAGCATCTTGAGTAGCAGTAATCTTTACATGCGGTCTTGCTTCTTCGGAACTATCAAAAGATGGAGTAGTTACTACTCCGGTAGTAGTTGTAACCAACCTGGTGCGATAAGTATCCGGTATGAATACCGGAATCGGGGTGCCAAGCGCATCTGCTGCGCCAAGAGTTGTGAGTTTCATTTCTTTCTCCTTCTATTTATTTTTCTGGTTTTTCTTTTCCAAAACCTTCCATGCCACTAAATGGGAGCCCAGTCATTCTGTCAATAAAAGATTTTGGATTAAGATAAGATTTGTGTATATCTCTCGCCAAACGACCGAAGGGAAACATTGTCCAAGCGGTATAATCAGTAAACTTCTGCCAGTTTCCAGACATCATGGAAGTTACCATTGCCGGAAATGCTCGGATAATTGGGGGTGAAATTATCTGCAGCGGAGCAACATAGTAGGGATAGGTTCCAAAGAAAGCACTTTGTTTCTCTTTCTTGTCTCCAAATATCCATTCGGAAAGGTCTTTCAGCCAATTCCAAGGCGCAGGAAGAGTAGAATCAAAGAGCGAAAACATGAACGCATTTGCCAAAGCAAGAGTAATCAAATCCATTGCCATCATGCGTTGGAACTTATCCATCTGCATCGTTCCTTCACGGAATCCATAGACCTTTGCTTGCTCGTATATCATACTTCTGGTATTCATGGAGTTGTATGTCCAGAGTTGAAAACGAGTAAGTACTTTTCCCATTGCACTGCGAGCAATTGCAGGACGATAGGGAGCAGTATACAGGAACTGTGTACACTTTACCCCATCCTTCGCCAATCTGCTCAGAATCGGGTTAAAACGCCAATTTCCGTGTTCATCGAAAGAACCTTGAAGAGCTCCATTGAAGAGATTATAGAACTGGATGTAATGTGCCATGAAAGCATCAGTACGCAGTTCAACTTCTGGAGCACGCATGAACCACGAGACCTTACTATACAGCGCATCGGAAACATGGTGCTTCTGAGCAAGTGCCTTCAGAGAAACTTCGTCGAGCATTTCATCTCCAGCCAACTTCCGAGCATAATCATCAAAGAAGTTCTTCAGGGATTCGGTAACATTGATATTCATTCCGCCAGCTTCATTGATCAGATATTCTTCAATCACACCTTCTTCGGCAACTGCTCTTTTCAAGTCATTTCTATTTTTGAAAGTAGGCGAGAAAGTCTTCCTTATGTAGTCCATATCCCTTGCCTTCTTCAAGTTATCCAGACCAGCAGAGATGGCAGTCATCTGCGTTCCACCAAACATATTCGCTACCATTGACTTCGTATGTGCCAGAAGCGAAGCCATCTCATAGCGTGCTTCCGCTTGAGAAATCTTATTCAGTGTCCAGTAGTCAATCTTTTTCAGCTCTTCCGGAATCTCTCCATTTACCTTAATAAGTCCAGTCATTCTTCCCAATTTGTAAAGAAGTTGAGATTGATAGGAATCGGTAAAGAAGAGATAAGGATTGTGTTTCAATTTCATATTTGGGTCATCCAACATATCACGAGTGATAACTGTCGGATTTCCAAGCGAATCCCCAATATAGAGTTTGAAGAACTTCACCCACGAATCAGTAGCATCTCCAAAAGCATTGTTTACTTCAGCATCTACAATCAATTGCTTACTCAGGAGCCAAGCCATATTCTTGTGGAATGTTCTTATCACGTCTTTATTGTGGCTTACATATTCTTCCGGAACTCTACTATAGTCAATGAGCTCTATTCCTCTGCGTTCTTGTGAGAACATACGTTTCTTTCCAGCGAGTTCCCAAAGCAAAGCATCATCCTGATATGCCAACTTCCTCGCTTCACCTGTTCTCATCTCTTCCAAAGATAGCTCGTGAATTCTATCAGCTTCATGAATATGTTCGTCAATACGAAGGTTTTCATTAGAAGAATGAATACGATTTGTTAAGAAGAGATATTGGTGCGAAAGCTCATACTTCTCGGATACAATTCTCTGGCGTTCTTGCATGAGTTCCTGATACTTACTATATTGCTCTGCAGTGAGGTCATCAAGAGCTTCTCTTGTTGGAGCCATATCGTGTAGTAATTTATTAACTCTTTCTTCTTCCAGAATTATTGCTTGGAATTTATCTACGATTTCTTGAATCTGAGGAAGAATCTGTTTCTTCAACTGGGTTATGTCTTCGTTTCTATGAGGATAATAATACTCGTAGGGAAGTTCTCCAGTCCAGGGAATCTTGTCATCTGAATGTCTTCGAACAATTTTCGAAAGTCTATTATTGAATTCTCCATCTGAACCCTTTGTAAACTTATCTGCTTCCAATATCTCTCGCTGCACTGCTGCGCTTTGAGAAAGACGATAGATACCGTCAATACCAATGTCTTGCATTGGAAATGGTTTTCCGGTAGCAAGAAGGTCATGCATATCCTGTCGGAATTTTTCAAGGTCAAAGAAAGGAATGTCTTTTAATATCTCATTCAGCCTTCTTTTCCCAAGTACTCTTCTGCTTATTCTCTCGCCAAATAGCTTTTCCGGAGTGGTTGTATACTTCTTCAAGAAGATGTTCTCGTTTTGGTCGTCAAGTTTTCCTTTCTGAATAAGAGATATATCTTTGTTGTATTTGGTAATGATGTCAGAGATACGTTCTCGAATTTCGTCTCCAGTGAGCTCGATTATTTCGGTTCCAGTATTGATTTTATACTTCTTCAGAAACACGTCCATATAAGTATTGCGAAACTTATCGGCTTCCACCTTATAGAATAGCGCATTATCAGCAAAGGCATTAGATTTCCCAAACTCTCCCCGCAGCGCATACCAATCACTAAGGGTTTCTGCAGCATGTTGGTCTCGCAGAATAGATTCATATTCCCATATTCTCTTTCCGTTTATTCCAGGCTGTTCAAGATAGGGTTCAATTTCTTGTGAGAATCTTCCAGCAAGCTGTTCTTCCTGACGAGTTCCTTCAAAGAGAATATTACCAATAGTATTTTGCAACGAACCGGCAAGCGATGTCGGAGCGAAACCCCATCCGGTCTTTATAGAACCATCGGAATCCACATACACAGTTTGAACCATGTTGGCTTTCATATTTGGCATAGTGAGAAGTCGTTTGTCAATTGCACTGGGAAAGAGGAAGTAATCTATCTTACGAATCCAAGGTTGCTGTCCATATTTATCTCCGAATAATCTCTGAATGAGAGTTGGCTTCCGCATATTGTCCAAGATATCGCCAAAGGTTTTCCAGTCCTGAATAGTCATCTGCTTCATCGATTTATGGAAAAAATAACGAGTAAGTCCTTCTATAGGGATGTCAGCATCTTTGGTGAATCCGTAGAACTCCAGATTCGTTCTAATCTTCGAGACGAGGTTCTCCAAGTCGAAATCTTTGTATTCGGCATATTGTTCTGCAGAAGCTGCCAACTTTGTTTGTTCCAGAAACATTCTTTTCTTTTCTTCTGCCAACGAAACAACTTCTTGTTCTTTTGCCAATCGCAGTGTCTTATCAAGAGAATTGGAGAGGTCTTCCAACTCCTTCAAGCGGATTTTTACCTCGTTGTATTTCTGCTTTAGTTCCAAGTAATTCTTTGGTACGATTACTAACTTCTCTCCAGGCTTCACTTGAATTGGAACTCGGATTACTTCCTTAACTGGAGCCGGAGTTTCTTCCTTTGTTGGAACTGGAACTGGAGTAGAGATAAGTGTTTCTGGAATTATATTGGAATTCGGAGTGAACATGTGTTTGACTACATTGTCATACCACGTCTGCTGAATGCCATAGAAGGCTTCTTTCACTTTGAAAGGAACTACAGAAGTTGCCAATCCCATACCGGTATGGTTTGTGGCATTCCGCATCTCATAAATTCGCTCCACATACTTATCAATTGGTTCAAATCCAGTTACTCTCCCATTGGAATCTAAGATGGGCTGACGCATATAGGAATTGGGAAGCTTCGCCTGAAAACTACCCATCATAAAGATGTCATATATTTTCTGTAGTGTTGGATCTCCCAGAGAAATCCGATACCACTTCTCATCGATGTCGGCAATCTCTCTTGGAACCATCACTTCTCCTGCGTCTCTGGAGATTTTCGATTTGTATGCGTTCACATGGCGGAAAATATCGTTCACATCCTTAAAGAAGCCTTTTCGGAAATAGGCTTTATCTTTCTGGAATACTTCACTGGCTATTCCCTTGAGAGCGTTATAAGTAGTCATATCGATTAAGTCTTGCTGTATAAGTTCCAGAATCTTTGTTCGAATTCTGGTATAGACCTCCAGCGGATTCCCCTTATAGAATTCGTGAGGGAGAAACTTCTTCGCCTTTTCCAAAAACTTATTTATCTTCTCTTCCGAAAGGTCTGAAGTCCGCTTCATACTATTAAGGTCGGTATATAAATCGAGAAGTTCATCAGCTACGTGAGCAGATTTATCCAGGAAGTTCTTTCCGAGAAGCACATATACAACATCTTCGTTCTTGTAATCTCTCCAGGCATACGGTTCCAAGTCCTGATACTTCTTTCCTTCTTTCCGATTTTTTATAGCTCTTCGTATGTCTTCAAGAAACTTCTTTTGATTTGCTGTACCGCTTTTCTCAATGTATTGCACCACTTCTTCAAAGTTACTTATGGCGATTGGATGTCGAGTCATCTCAAAAAGAATTTGTTCCCAATTTGGAACACCAGCCTTTTCTTTTTCAGCAATCGCTCGAAGAGCTTTATAGACGTATGGTAACTTATCTCCATAGATATTTGTGAGATCGAAGTTCCAATCAACTCCACCAAGTACTCTTACTGCTCCGCCAAAGTAGGTAGAAGCACCGGTATACATACTATTGTAGTTTTCTACTTGCATCTTTGTAGTGAAGTAATCATTCCAACCACCAAGAGCAGTATTGAGTTTCCGGAAGGGAGCCAGAGCTTGCAGATAGAGACGCATTGCGGGCTTTATCTTTTCCGTTCCAGTTGCTTCTTCCCGAACATAGTCTTCAAATTCTATCTCTTTTCCATTTTTCGTAATCTTGAAGAGATCGAAAAGCATGTGAATTGATGGGTCTTCGAATCTTGGAACTTCGTCAAAATCGGTAGGGTCTGCAACCTTGGTTATAGCAACTGCCATCTTACGAATTGCCCAATCTACGCTCTTTTCTTTTTCTGCTTTGGGAGTTAGTTCGAAAACTCCATCTTTACTCTGAACTCGAATTGGCTTCCCGTTATCAAGTGCTGCATAGTAAGCTTGCTTCAGTGCAGTAGTCTCATTTACAACAGTTGCGAGTAAGTTTCTGCCATAGGTTGTGGCAATCGATGTCTTGGCAATTGTTCCAGGAGCTCCAAGAAGCGCTGGAGAACTCATTATCTGTTTCAACTTCTCCTTCTCCGGAGTCATCATACCAAAGACTTCTTCGTCTGCTTTCTTTCCAGTTTCTGGATCAACATATTTCTTAACTGCCTGACCACCCCACATATCATTGTTCTTCTTCATTTCCTTCAGCCAACTGAGTTTCATTCCTTTTCCTTCGCCATTGTCCCGCCTTCCAGCGAACCAGAGATAATAACTATCTCCATCGTCATCAGAACCGCCAGTAACTTCCTTGGCAGTAGAATGAATCATTATCTCATTACTGTCAATATCCATGAAGCCCCTGAATCTCAGTATCTGCATTCCAGCCGGATTATCTTGTGGAACTCTTTGAACTGCGATATGATTAAAGAAATCTTGGAGAAACTTCAGAGAGAGGTCTTTAGGAATCTTTTTCTTTCCCTGTACCATATTCCAGAGGTCGCCAAGCTTATAAACTTTGTTGTTCAATTCAATATTGAGATTCCGAAGATTACGTCCAAGCATAAATTCGTCTCTAGCAATCTGTGTGTCTTCAAATGCCCAACCCCGATTCTTCACTTTATATACTGAGTTTCCTATCTTGGGACGCAGTGCTCGGTTGATAATATATTTGTTGAACAAAGAAGAAACATAACGGACTGCATACTTGTCCCCAAGTGAAACATCGTGTTTCATTGCCACAAGCGTACTGATAACATCCTTATAGCTACTCTGCTTCGTATCAAAGTCTTCTGGAGAGAAGCCTTCAATGCTATCAAACATATCGTTGAAATCATTGAGATTAGATATCTTCTTCAGCAGTGTTTTAATTACCCTTGCATTTCCCGAGTAGAGAATCCTGGCAACACGGTCAATAGAAAGCTCATCAATGTTTTCTGCAATCCATTTCAGGTCTTCGTCGGTGTATTCGTTTCTCGCTTCAATGTCTTTATCAAACTTAAGATTCTTAAATTCGTTTCCCATTGCAGAACGCACGAGTAAGTTATCGATAATGTCTTCTCTTATTTCTTTGGAATGATTCAGATGCACCAACATCTGTTTTGCCAGCGAATTAACATGGTTTATTCCGGCGGCATCGCTTATCTCAGAGAGCACTATTTTGATATCGTTTACATCTATGCCATAAGTATTTATATCGCCATCAACTACTGCTTTTCCATTCACTATTTGAATCTTTGTTTTGCGTCTTGCACCAATCTGTTTAATAGCATTATCATCAGCTACCATATCTACACCATTGGCTTTCATCCATTCCTGAAGTGGTTTCGGAGCAACCTTCATCAGATATTTTCCGAGCATCATTCCGCCTTCTGGATCGGAGTGGACAATAAAACTCTTATTGGTTCTTCCAGAAATAGGAAGTCCGGCAGAAGCATTCAGAGCATCAAGAAACTGCTGAGAAACATAAACATTACCATCTTCTACTGATTCTTCAATTGTTGGATCAAGAGCACGCTTCGCTTGAAGAGCATAATTCACATCTGCAATTACAACTTTTATATTCCTGAGATCAGCTACTCCAGGATCGGCAATGAAGTCTTCTGGTTGTAATCCTATGCCCTGATTAAAGATTATTTGAAATCTCTTATTGAGCTTGGATGAAGAATCAATGAATCCTTCTTTGGCAATGAAACTGAAATCAGTTGCCTGATTGAAATCACGCAGATAGAGAAGTGTATTCTTGTATTGTGTTTCGTAGTAGTTTCTCCAGTATTTCTGCTGAGCATCATTTATCTTTCCTCCGATTATTTCCTTCAAGAAACGCTGATAATCTTCTTCGTGCATTTTCTTTAATTCTTCCAACGGAGTTCCGGTATACTTTGATATTTCTTGCTGGAGCTGTTCAAAGGAAAGGTCATCTACTTCTGGATGTTTGACAACAAAGTTGAATTCGCCTTTATCGTTTCTCCCGCCGATGTAGATATACTTGTTCACAACCTTCTTTCCAGTATTCGGGTCAGTTATATTGGCATCTTCAAATCCACCTTCCATCTTCAGAATCATCTGACGAAGCATCCCACCATCTCGAAGCTTTTGGAATTCTTCATAGAAGTGTGGCATTGCAGCTTCAGTCTTCTCAATGTTTGAATACCAAGTTACTGTTTTAAGTGGCGAAGAAGTTCTTTGCTCCAATCCCTTCACCAGATTAAAGAGAGGTCGTCTCTTCGGAAGTAGTTGCGATACCTTCCGGTTACCAATAACTTCTCCGAACTTAATCGGAACAACTTTGAAGACGCCATTCTTCTCGTGGTTGATATAATAGTTGTCATTCATGTAGTCATAGTACTTTTTCATTATCACATACTTGTTAAGCACCGCATAATCGCTATCCACAATGTTCTCACGAAAGTGCTGTTTGTTTCGATCAATCCACTTCAGAAGTATTTGCTTATCAGGATTCTTTCCAATCTCCAGAATGAAGTCATCAGTGATTTTCTGCACTGTCTTGTCATTTGCTTCTTCCGGAGTAAGAAGACGCTTGAAGGTATTGGCAATCTGCTGATTCCAGTTGGTTTCTGGAATATTTGATTTCACCATGATATCCGAAACAAAAGAACGATAAATCTCTTTCTGAAGATTGTTATCGGAAGTTGCGGATGCTTCTGTGGTCTTTATCCAGATACCAGTTCCCCTATCGTCATACCCTCGTGCTTGCATATATTGTTCAAAGTTTTTCCAATACGGATTGTCACCTCGGTCATAAGAGTCTGGAGTGATAACTGTTGCTTCGGATTCAGTAATCTTATGAATCACATCAATATCCGGAGAAACCTTTCCTTCTGTGGGAACGAATGCTACTATATCATCTTGAAGAATTACATCTGGGTTTACTTCTTTCTTCCCTGCTCCAGCTATAGAGAACTCATTTTCTCCATCGGTTACAAGGACAGTTGAAATAGAAAGCTGAGTAGTGCGAAAGCCATCGGCTTGATATAATTCTCCAGGAATTATTTGAGTAAGACGAGTTATTCCTTGACGTACTTCTTTCATTCTCTGACGCACGGTTCTATATGTTTCTACTATATTCTTCACAGTTTCTTCTGAAGGAGTAGGAAATCCATATTCTTCCATGTCTTGTTTAATGGCATCAACCAATGACCGAAAAGATGCTCTCTCTTGTTCTGCCTTCACTTCTTTGTCAACCGCAGCTTCTATTCTTTGAGAAGCGGTTTCTGGAGTGGGAGGCGCTCCGGCACTGGGAATTGTAAGTAGTTCAATCTTATAGAACATCTGTGTTGGAGTTTCTGTAGTGGTAGTAAGTTTATAGCGTTTTCCTTCAACTTCAACTACACCAGATTCTCCAGCTTTTAGTCCTATTCTTTCTGCTTTGGTAAGATCGACTGCAAGAACAGGATTCTTCTGAGAGATTGCAGATTTAATCTCTTGATTAGCTGTATCTATGGAAACCAGCTTCAGAGAAGGAGAAGTTGGAGTCGGAGTTGGAACAGTAATTGGTTCCAGTGTATAAGTAACAAACTTCTTCGCTTTATCTATTCCAGAATTTGTTATCTTAAATTGTTTACCTTCGATAACAATAGTACTAGATTCTCCTTCGGCGAGACCAATTTTCTTGGCTACTGGAAGAGAGCGAGTAATAGTATTCTTCCTTCCGGCAAGAATCTCTTGTCTATCTTTTGGAAAGATACGTGTTTGAACTTGTCCAGGAACTTTTGGTTCTTCGTATTGGAGAACTTCCGTTCCAACAATTTGTTCTCCAAGATTCTTTTGTTCCTCTCTTGCTTTGGCTATCTCTTCGTCAATTGCTTCTTTTTGTGTTTCAAGAGTTTCAATGTTCATATACATTTTATCTACTAACTCATCTGGATAATCCTTCCCTTCAGGAATAATTGACGCAATAACAGAACTGAGATAGTTTCTTTTCCGACTGGTACCAATGTATTTATCGAATAAGTCTGCTACATTCTTCTTTACTGCAGGAGAAGCTTCAGCATATCCTTCTACTCCACTAACAGTATCCGGAAGTTTGGCAGTTGGTCTTAAATATGGCTGAATAAGCTTGTAAGCTTGTTTTTCTGCAGCAGGACGATCACGATAGGCAAAAAATCCACCAATAAGGTATTGATAGATTTGTTCTGGAGTTGTTTCTCTGCGCATTGTTGAGGGAAGACCATTCCACATTGCTCCAGTAAGAGTGCGAGCAATTGCCTGAGTGCTGAGACCACCAGAAACTCCACCAATAAGAGCTCCCATTGCATTGGCGATCAATCTATCTCCAGCTTCCATATACATTCCACCAGCCAATCCATGAAGCATGGCATCAATCCCATACTGCCAGTTGGAAGTGGCTCCAGCTATTCCCAGACGAGCGGCACCTTCAACTACATCTCCTACAACAGGATTCTTAAGTAATTTCAAAGCGCTATTTACCGCTCCCATCTTTCCCAGTGTAGCTTCGGTAGCAACTTTCTTCGTTATACTGGAAAAATATTTCGTAGCGGTGGGAGTAATTTTTTTCATTACTGCATTCGAAACAAGCAGCGGAACTGATTTCCCAGCAACTGCCTTCGCTACTCCCCTGAGACCTGGAATGGGGACGAGAAAGCCGGCGTATCCTGCTGCCTGACCAACTGCTTTGGCAACCCTTTCCCATGGATTTACAGGGGCTTGTTCGCCTGTTTTGAGAGTAGAGAACCCCTGTAGCCAACCTTCGCCAAGATATCGAAGAGCTCGGAAGACATTAAAGTTTACTTCGTCTTCGGCAACTTCTCGAAAAGGAAGTTGATAGTAGGCGGCATGTTGCTTAAGAAGTTGAACCTGAGACTGGTTAAAGCGCTCAGGTTCCCTCATATAGTAGTTTATATACTGTTCCGTGATTGGCTTATTCATCCTCGGAACAAAATATGGATATTGCATATTTATCCTACTGCATATTCGGAAGTGGTGGCATTCCAACCATCATTGGGTTTTGCATACCCATTCCCATTCCCATTTGTGGAGGTATTGTTGGAGTCATGAAATCTTGAGCAATGCCCATTGCTTGACTACCACGGACAAGAGCTTTAGCAATTTCCAAGAGAGCTTGAGAATAAGACATCTGTGTATATAGTTCTCGGATTGCTTCATTCGCAGCAAGCGCACTCTTCACATTTGCTCCAATACTCTTTGCGGCACCCATTGCTTTTGCTCCAGCCTTGGCTCCTTCTGCAGCTTCTGCAGCTGCCTTTGCTCCACCTATCAATTCTTGAAGTGTCTTTCCACTCTTGGCTGCTGCTTTTGCTCCGCCTGCCGCAGCTTTTGCTCCACCGGTAAGAGCTTGCGCTCCACCAAGAGCAGCCTTGGCACCTTTCGTAGCATTAAGAATACCAATAGGAAGTAGAAACGATGCAAGAAGTCCAGCTGCCTTTCCAGCATTCTTGGCATTTTTCGTATACTCATTACTATACCAAGAATCTCTAAGTATTCCAAAAAGAAGAGCATCGAGTAAGCCTCCTCCAAAGGCAAGTGCTTGCTTTCCAAATGTATTATTCAGCTTTGCATCACCCCTGGAAGTATCCAGTCCATACTGCATTGCAATAGCTTTTGCCATTTCTTGACCTTGTTTATTAAGAGAGGCAGGGTCTTCGTTGTATGTGTTCACTAGCTTCAAATTGTTCGTCATCTGCTGCTGTTGCATAGCAGCTAGTAAGCGTGAACCTACGTCAATAGGTGCTGAGAATAGTTGCTGATAATCCATTGTTCCCCCTTAATAACCAGAGCGGTATGTTTGATTATACCAATCGGTTTGTCTTCTGAGATACTCTACTTCTGGAGTTGGCATAGATTTCGTTTCTGGCAGAACAGTCTTCTGAGGCTTCTTCGCCAAGAAGTTTCCTAAAAGTCCTTTGAATTCATAATCTGGGTTTGTTCTTTGTTTTGCCAGAGTATAACTGGTAATCATATCAAGAAAAGGATTTCCAGTCATCTTGGGTTTATACATATTCTGCAGCATACTCTTCATGAGTAATTGATACAACTGATTGTACTGCTCCTGAGCCTTTTGCTGCTCAGCCATGAAGTCCGTTATGCGATTAGCAATACCGCCAAACTCTTCAAGACCACTTCTTATGGTCTGTTCATTAAGGGGCGGTAGAATATTTTCTTGTATTGGCATCGTTTCTCCTTATTTATAAAGATTTACTTTAATCTTTTCATTAGTTCGTCAACCGATGGCATATAGACAGGTTCATATCTTAAGATTCCTGCATCATAGAAATCTTTTAACTTTTCATAATCAGCCTTGTTACCTTGGACTATCAATGTACCCTTCGCCTCATTAACTGTATATTTATTAGCTAATTTTATTGCTTCATCTGCAGTCTCGAGACTGAATACTGGTGCGTTTGTTTTCGTTTTCGTTTTCTGATTATAATATAAACTTTGAGGAATGTTTAGATTAACTCCCATTGCATCGACTGGTGCTGAATATGTTCCTTGTTTTGTTATTGCCGACCGTTTTTTAGTTGAAAATGAAGGAAACGCATTTCCTACACCATTCCCACCAACGCTGGCAGAATATAGGTTTACAAGTTCTTGCTGAGCTTGGTCTGTAAGATATTTGTTAAAGATAATATTGCTTCTTTCTATGGCGCCTTGAGTCTCAAGTGACTGCAGGTAATTCTTACCTCGTAATGCTTCCACAGCAAGAGCATTGCTTGCTTGCAGTCTCGCAATCTCTTTGTCTACATCTGCCTGAAGCTTTGCGAGGGCAAACTCATTCTGTCTATCCTTCTCGCTTTCAGATTGAGTTACCTGAGTTCCATATAAGCTCATCATGTTACCTAATTTTGAACCGAGTAAGCCTCCCAATAGATTTATTCCACCCATTACATTCCCGTAACTGGTATTCAGTTGGTTTCCCAACATGCTAGTAAGTTCTGCCTGTTCTCGTTCCAAATCAGCTCTTATCTGATTATAACGATCGGCAGTCTGACTAAGTGTTTCCCAAAATCCTGGCATCTTTCCTCCTTACTAAAGTCCTAAAAGCTTTAGAAGACCAGCTGGAGACTGTGTTCCGAAAAGCAATGCCGGAGACGCTCCAACAAGATTTCCGAAAAGTCCACCAAAGAATCCTGACTGATTTTGGCTTCTCTGCATTTGCATTGCAGCATCTGCCTGCATCTTCTGTAGTTGATAATTCAAAGCCGATTGTGAACCTTGCATTGCCGCAGTATTCTGAGCTGCAGCATTGGCAAGATTTCCCTGAAGACTGTATCCCAATAATCCAGTACCAGTCTGATACGCATTGTTGAGATAACTATTGTATGCTTGACGAGTCCCTTCCAGATTACTGGCGAGAGAAGACTGAAGCTGACCTGTAGCAAAAGGATTCTGACCAGCTGCCTGCATACGCATGCTGTTCAAGTATTGCTGAGCGGCAGCGTCTACACCAACTTTCTTCAGGTCATTATACATACCTCTATTACGAGAACTATATGGATCAAGAAACTCTTCTCCCAGTGCAGTATATCTACTCGTATCAACCGAGTAAGTCTTTGGTGTATATGCCTGTGTCAGCTGTTGCGGAGTCATATTATACCCCTTCAACCTACTCTGCCCGAAAAGTGCATTTCCAAGCCATGACATTATTTCACCTTCCTTATCCAATCGAAAGGAATATTCAGACGAGCCCAACCATCTGGAAACCTTGCTTCAAGATACAACTTCGTTTCACCTTCGCTCTTTGTCTGGGTAAAGCGAATGTTGCTTGTTTCCGGTTTCTCAGCGTTGATATCGCCAATTCCTGCGGATTGGAGTTTTCTATCTATTTCATCGATCTTGTTCCAGATTCGATGAAGTTCTTTGTTTATCTCTTCGAACGAATCGAGAGCCCTATAGGAACTTATTCGTTTCAAATTTCCTCCTTCGTTACAAAAGAACGAATTACATAACGTATTACCGAAATCGGTTCTTGCGATTCGATGCTTATATGAAACACAGACTTCTGTACCGGTTTGTCATAGTATTCAGATGCCTTTTTGTTGTCAATATATATCTCCGATTGTACTCGTGTATTTCCATTGTAGGTCTGAATATCATATATCTGCTTTTTATTCTTAATCCCGAAATCGGTAACATAATCAAGTTTCATTGTGCGAACTCTTGATGTATAAGTGGAAACATCGCTTCCAAAAAGTTTCTGAGAAATTGCATAGGTGGTAAGATAACGACCATTGTTGTAGGATATTGTTCTTACCAAGATTCCTGGAATTGTCGACACAGCTTTTCTCTCTGGGGGAACAATTGGAGGAAGAATTGGAATAGACGGTGATTCCAATGTTTCAATATCAGTAGAAACTGTGATTACAGCATAGCCATCTTCAGTTGAATAGACACCTTTCAGATTGGCAACATCGTAGGCATCAGGTGTTTCAATCATATAAGTAGCCCATCTTCCAGTGCTAATTCCATAAACGAAAGCAATAATTTGCTGATACTTTCCTGGAGCATCTACTACTGTCTCACCAATCACTGCAATGGCGTTTCGGTTCTGAATATATTCTACATACACACGACCGGTAAGCCATTTGAAAGAAGGAAACGCTGTTCCCTCGGCACTCAATTGAGAATAGTTGTTTTCTTTTATTGCTTCACCAATTGGAACTACTTTGTTTCCATCTACAAGATAGAGATTGCCGTTGAAGTAGACAAAAATACCAGTTTCAGTAGCAACCACATGACTACGCTGAAGAGCACCACAAGACTTACTCGTATATTCAATAGCAAGAGTATCGGCATTGATGATAGAATACTCTTC
>Ga0208940_1002754_pt1 | contig 15886 bp, 9 predicted proteins | sample AD_JPNNA6_MetaG_FD_184445 | JGI IMG/M metagenome (GOLD analysis project Ga0208940, IMG submission 184445) | Active sludge microbial communities of municipal wastewater-treating anaerobic digesters from Japan - AD_JPNNA6_MetaG (SPAdes) (version 2) | ecosystem: Engineered > Bioreactor > Anaerobic >... | reverse complement strand
ACGCCGATGGGCCCCAGCCGAGTGGCTGGGGCCCATCGAACGAAGTGCGCTGTCGCGAGGCGACGTCAGATCACTTGGTGACCTTGATGACCTTGCCCGAGCCGACGGTGCGGCCACCCTCGCGGATGGAGAACGGCTGGCCGTCGTCCATGGCGATGGGCTGGATCAGGGTCACGGCCATCTCGGTGTTGTCACCGGGCATGACCATGTCGGTGCCCTCGGGCAGCTTCACGACGCCAGTCACGTCCGTGGTGCGGAAGTAGAACTGGGGGCGGTAGTTGTCGTAGAACGGCGTGTGACGGCCACCTTCGTCCTTCGACAGGATGTAGACCTGTGCATCGAACTCGGTGTGGGGGGTCATCGTGCCGGGCTTGATGACGACCTGGCCGCGCTCGACGTCCTCACGCTTGACGCCACGAAGCAGCAGGCCGACGTTCTCACCGGCGCGGGCCTCGTCGAGCAGCTTGCGGAACATCTCGACGCCCGTGACGGTCGACTTGGTCGACTTCTCGTGGATGCCGACGATCTCGACCTCCTCGTTGACCTTGAGGACACCACGCTCGACACGACCGGTGACAACGGTGCCACGGCCGGTGATGGTGAAGACATCCTCGATGGGCATGAGGAACGGCTTGTCGGTGGCGCGCTCGGGCTCCGGGATGTACTCGTCCACGGCGTCCATGAGGGCCTGGACCGACTTGGCCCACTCGGGGTCGCCCTCAAGAGCCTTGAGCGCCGAGACCCGCACGACCGGAAGGTCGTCACCCGGGAAGTCGTAGGAGGACAGCAGTTCGCGGACCTCCATCTCGACCAGCTCGAGGATCTCCTCGTCGTCGACCATGTCGGTCTTGTTCAGCGCGACGACCACGTAGGGAACGCCGACCTGGCGGGCCAGGAGGACGTGCTCCTTGGTCTGCGGCATCGGGCCATCGGTGGCCGCGACGACGAGGATGGCGCCGTCCATCTGGGCCGCACCGGTGATCATGTTCTTGATGTAGTCGGCGTGCCCGGGGCAGTCGACGTGCGCGTAGTGCCGCGATTCGGTCTGGTACTCCACGTGCGCGATCGAGATCGTGATACCGCGCTGCCGCTCCTCAGGCGCCTTGTCGATCTGGTCGAACGGCGTGAAGGGGTTCAGGTCCGGGTACTTGTCGTGCAGAACCTTGGTGATAGCAGCAGTCAGCGTCGTCTTCCCGTGGTCAATGTGACCGATGGTGCCGATGTTGACGTGCGGCTTGGTCCGCTCGAACTTTGCCTTCGCCACTGGGGTCCTCCTAGGACTCTCTTGGTGTTACGCCTTACGACCTACGGGCAGGACGTGGCGCTTGCTTGTTTGGATTTGTTGGCAAGCCTACGGGAGTCTACCCGTCTCACTCACCACGGGTCTTCTTGATGATCTCGTCCGCGACGTTCCGGGGAACCTCGGCGTACGAGTCGAACTGCATCGAGTAGTTGGCTCGGCCCTGGGTCTTGGACCGGAGGTCCCCGACGTAGCCGAACATCTCCGACAAAGGCACCAGAGCCCGGACGACCTTCGCTCCCGCAGCGTCCTCCATGGACTGGATGTGCCCACGCCGAGAGTTGATGTCGCCGATGACGTCACCCATGTAGTCCTCGGGAGTACGCACCTCGACGGCCATCACCGGCTCCAGCAGGACCGGGTCGGCCTTGCGGACCGCTTCCTTGAGGACCATCGACCCGGCAATCTTGAAGGCCATTTCCGAGGAGTCGACGTCGTGCGCCGCCCCGTCGACGAGGGTGGCCTTGATCCCGACGAGCGGGTAGCCGGCGAGCACGCCGTACTGCATGGCGTCCTGGATACCGGCGTCGACCGACGGGATGTACTCCCGGGGCACACGCCCACCGGTCACCGCATTCTCGAACTCGTACATCGTGCCTTCGGCGGTGTCCAAGGGCTCGATCGAGACCTGCACCTTGGCGTACTGACCCGACCCACCGGTCTGCTTCTTGTGGGTGTAGTCGTACTTGAGCACCGACTTGCGGATCGTCTCGCGGTAGGCCACCTGCGGCTTGCCGACGTTGGCCTCGACCTTGAACTCACGACGCATCCGGTCGACCAGGATGTCCAGGTGCAGCTCGCCCATCCCCTTGATGATGGTCTGGCCGGTCTCCTGGTCCTGCTCGACCTGGAAGGTCGGGTCCTCCTCGGCGAGCTTCTGGATCGCGACGCCGAGCTTCTCCTGGTCACCCTTGGTCTTGGGCTCGATGGCCACGCTGATGACCGGGTTCGGGAACGTCATCGACTCCAGGACGACCTGGTTGGTCGGGTCGCACAGGGTGTCGCCGGTCGTCGTGTCCTTGAGACCGATGAAGGCGTAGATGTGCCCCGCCGACGCCTTGTCGACCGGGTTCTCCTTGTTGGAGTGCATCTGGAAGAGCTTCCCGACACGCTCCTTCTTGCCCTTGGTCGAGTTGATGATCTGGGCGCCCTGCGGAACCTCGCCGGAGTAGACCCGGACATAGGTGAGCTTGCCGAAGAACGGGTGCACCGCGATCTTGAACGCCAACGCCGAGAACGGCTCCGTGGCGTCGGGCTTGCGGATGATCTCGACCTCCTCGTCGCTCGGCTTGTGGCCGATCATCGGGGGGACGTCCAGCGGGGAGGGCAGGTAGTCGACAACCGCGTCGAGCATCGGCTGCACGCCCTTGTTCTTGAAGGCGGTGCCACAGATGACCGGGTTGACGACGCCGGCGATGGTGAGCTTGCGGATGCCCGCCTTGAGCTCCTCGATGGTGAGCTCCTCACCCTCGAGGTACTTCTCCATCAGGGCGTCGTCGGACTCGGCGACCAGCTCAACCAGCTCGTGACGGTAGGTCTCGGCGGCCTCCTGCAGGTCGGCCGGGATGTCCTCGACCGTGTAGTCCTCACCCTTCTGGGTCTCACCGCGCCACATCAGGGCCTTCATGCGCAGCAGGTCGACGACACCGGTGAAGTCGCTCTCCTGGCCGATCGGCAACTGCAGCGCCAACGGCTTCGCGCCGAGGCGGTCCACCATGGTCTTGACGGTGAAGTAGAAGTCCGCGCCGAGCTTGTCCATCTTGTTGACGAAGCAGATGCGCGGCACGCCGTACTTGTCGGCCTGACGCCACACCGTCTCGGACTGCGGCTCGACGCCTTCCTTGGCGTCGAAGACCGCACACGCGCCGTCGAGCACGCGCAGCGAGCGCTCGACCTCGACGGTGAAGTCGACGTGACCCGGCGTGTCGATGATGTTGATCTGGTGGTCTTTCCAGAAGGTCGTCGTCGCGGCCGACGTGATCGTGATGCCGCGCTCCTGCTCCTGCTCCATCCAGTCCATCGTGGCAGCGCCGTCGTGGACCTCACCGATCTTGTAGGTGATGCCGGTGTAGAAGAGGATGCGCTCGGTCGTCGTCGTCTTGCCGGCGTCGATGTGCGCCATGATGCCGATGTTGCGGACCTTCGTGAGGTCGGTCAGGACATCTTGTGCCACGTCAGTGCTCTCGTCTCAGAATCGTTGTACAGGTCGCGGGCGGCTCGTGCGGCGGCCCCGCAGGCAGTGGGTATGCCGCGCGCACAGGTGCGCGGGCGGCATACCCCTGCCGCGGTGGTCACCAGCGGTAGTGGGCGAAGGCGCGGTTGCTCTCGGCCATCTTGTGGGTGTCCTCGCGGCGCTTGACCGCGGCACCCAGACCGTTCGACGCGTCGAGCAACTCGTTCATGAGTCGGTCGGTCATCGTCTTCTCGCGCCGCTGACGGGCGTAGCCCACGAGCCAGCGCAGCGCCAGCGTGGTGGAACGGCCCGGCTTGACCTCGATCGGCACCTGGTAGGTCGCGCCACCGACACGGCGGGACTTGACCTCGACGGCCGGCTTGATGTTGTCCAGCGCGCGCTTGAGGGTGACGACGGGGTCGGTGCCGGTCTTCTGACGGCAGCCCTCAAGGGCGCCGTAGACGATGGTTTCGGCGATCGACTTCTTGCCGTCGAGGAGGATCTTGTTGACCAACTGGGTCACCAGCGGGCTGCTGTAGACCGGGTCGACGACGAGCGGCCGCTTCGGAGCGGGTCCCTTACGAGGCATTAGCCCTTCACCTTCTTCGCGCCGTAACGGCTACGCGCCTGCTTGCGGTTCTTGACACCCTGGGTGTCGAGCGTGCCGCGGATGATCTTGTAGCGGACACCCGGGAGGTCCTTCACACGACCGCCACGCACGAGCACGATCGAGTGCTCCTGCAGGTTGTGCCCGACTCCGGGGATGTATGCCGTGACCTCGATCTGGGAGGTCAACTTGACGCGGGCGACCTTGCGCAGCGCCGAGTTGGGCTTCTTGGGGGTGGTCGTGTACACACGCGTGCACACACCGCGGCGCTGGGGCGAACCCTTGAGCGCCGGGGTCTTGGTCTTGCCGACCTTGTCCTGGCGCCCCTTGCGCACCAGTTGGTTGATCGTAGGCAACCTAAACTCCGTCTTTCGATGTGGTCAGACCCGTCTGGCGTGCGGACGGACTCCTTGGTCGTTCCAGCTTCCCCGCCCCGGACCCGCGAACGGGTCGATCGGGCGACGATGGCCGGGTGCCCTCACCTGCACGTCCCGACGCACTCCGGCACCCCTTGCGAGGTGACGTGGAGGCCGTCGGGCTGCCCGGCGAGAGCGGGGCGAACGCAGGCGTCACCGGTATGCCGGTCGCGCCCAGGTTCTCGTGTCCGGAGCGAGCCCAGACACGGCTAACCAATCTACCGGCCCGCGATACCCCGACCAAATCGGTTGCCACGTCGGCGTTGGCGGACCACGCTCGCCCGCCCTCCGAGGGCCGGCGCCGGGCGACGTGACCGGGCGCGAACCGCAGTGCCTAGGGCCACGCCCAGGGAGAGGAAGCTCGCTGCGGCCGCGCCGATGAGCCAGTACATCCACGGCTCCATGACCAGGCCTGGCCGGACCGGCTGGGCCGCGGCGGCGACCACGGGGTCGAAGGCGATCCGGTGTCCGCGCACGAGCAGGCGGTGGGTGTTGACGGCATACGGAGTGCAGGTGAAGACAGTGAGAAGGTCAGTCGCGGGGTCCACCGCGAGGTCCTCGATATCCGTCGGGAGGACGACCTTGATCTGGTCGACCTGATAGGCCAACGTCTCACCTGCGACGTCGACGTAGATGGCCGAGCCCTCACGGACGTCGATGAGATGGTCCAGCAACGTGGCATTGGCCATCCCCGTGTGGCTGGTGAGCACGGAGTGTGTCCCCACACCGCCCACGGGTAAGGCGGTGCCATACAGGTGACCGATGCCCTTGGCGATCGTCTCGTCGCTGGTGCTGTGGTAAACGGGAAGGTCGACCCCGATCGAGGGAATCCGCAGCCGGGCCATCGCTCCGAGCCCGGACAGCCGGGACAGGTAGTCGGCATAGGCCGCCGACGACGGGCCGCTGGCCAGGAGCGTGCCCCAGGGGTCTTTCGCCTGCACACCCTTGAGCGCGGCGTTGTAGGCGTGGGCACCTTCAAGTTGCTGAGCGAGCGTCGCGGTCGGGGCCTGCGCGACCCGTTGGTTGTATGTCTCGGCGAACTGCTGCTGCTTGGTGTTGTTGAACTGGGTAGCTGCCACGGGGTAGACGAGCACGCCCATACCGACAAAGACGAGGAGCACCGAGACCAGCGCGCGAGCCAGCCCCAGCCTGCGCCGAGCCCGGCGCTGGGCGATCGGCCCGCCGTGCCGAGGACGATAGCCACGCGCATCACGCAGGCCCCGCTGCGGCGGACCGGGTGCGGCATGACGGGGACGACGCGACGCGTCGGGACGGGTGCGCCTCGAGCGGGCAGGCCGAGATCCCCGGCCGGCGTTCCTGGCGGAACGACGGCTGGGAACGGCCCCGCTCAAGGCGTCGTCGCTCATGGTCCGTCGTGTCGCTCTCGTGGCCGTCGGTAGCCGAGCCCGGCCATGATCGCCCCGGTGCCGAGCAAGAGCCCAGCGACCAACAGCGCCGATGCCGTGTCCGATCCGGTCCAGGGCAACGTCCCCGGCTTCGTCGGGGTGGGTGTAGGCGTGGGAGTCGGGGTCGGCGTGGGCGTGGGCGTCCGGACGTTCTTGGGGTAGACGTGGATGTCGAAGACCCAACGACTGCGGGTGACCGGATCGGTCATCGGAATGGTGACCAGGAAGTCGGCACCCTTGACGATCGTCGGGTCCTCGGAGCCGTCGGGCAGCCGGACGCTGGCCTCGTGGACGAGGTAGAGGCCGACCGGGAGCCCGGAGACAACGGTCGAACCGTCGGCCCCCGTCGGCGTGGACGTGTGAACCGTCCCGCCCTGGGCCCGGGCCCCCTCCAGGTTGTCCTGGTAGGCGAGCGCGGCATACCAACCGGCGTTGGTGGTGAGGTCGACGCCAGCGACGCGCGTCACGGTGAAGACCACCCCGGCAAGGGGCGCAGAGCTGGTGGGCAGCACGAGGGCGGTGCCATTGGCAGGGTATGCCGTCTGGTCAACCGGGAGCCCGAGATGCTTGTGGATGGTTAGTGATCCCGTGGCATCCGGCGGGATGAGAGCCGGGCTGGCGTCCGCGACGACGCTGGCCATCGCAGGAGCTGTCCCTCCGATGAGTGCGACGAGCGTGAGCACGGCTGCGCCAACCCATCGCTTCAACGGGCGTGGTCGCATGTTCCCCCTCATTCCCTCTCCCTCTCCTTCTTCTTCGCTGCTCGCCGAGCCGCCCGACGTCGGTCCGACACGATCCATCCAAAGATCATGGCGACCAGGACGAACACGGCCACCCCCGCGCCGATGAGCCGCGGCCACATCCACGACTGGATACTCCAGTCCATGGTGGACGTCGCCTGCCCAGGCGCTGAGCCGTCGGCTTGCGTGTAGGGCACCCGAACCCCTCGCACCAGCAGCCGATGGCTGTTGATGGCGTATGGCGTACAGGTGACCAGGGTCACTTGGTCCGCGCCGCTGGTCACGGCGAGGTCGTCGAGCTGATTGGGCAGCACGACCGAGATCTTGTCGACCCGATAGGCCAGGGTGCGACCAAGGACCTCGAGATAGAACTGATCGCCGACGCTCAAGTCCGGAAGATGGTCAAAGAGCGTGGCGTTCGCCAAAGAACTGTGTCCGGTGAGCACGGCGTGTGTGCTCGGTCCGCCCACCGGCAGCGAACTGCCGAACAGGTGGCCGACACCCTTGGCCAGCGTGTCATCGCTGGTGCCGTGCAGGACCGGAAGATCGACGTCCAGCGCCGGAATCCGAATCCTGCCCATCGCCTCGAGCAGATCGAGCTGGCTCAGGTAGTCGCGGTGGTAGTCCGCGTTGAGCGCGCTGCTCGCTTCGTCCCAGGGGTCCTTCAAGAGCTTCGGGTTCAGTGCCGTGTTGTAGCGCGTCGCCGCGGCGAACTCCGCGTTCAACGCGGCCGGATCGGCCGTTGCCACCTTGGCGGCGTACTCACGGGCGAACTCGGACTGTTTGTAGTTGTTGTAGAACGTTGCGACGACCGGGTAGGCCAGGACGACCGCTCCGATCAGCATCAGAAGCACCGGGATGAGCCGGTCGACCCACACCCTGCGGGCGCGATGCCGGCCCCGACGGCGCTGGGTTGGCCCAGTCGCTCCGGGGTCGAGCTGCACCTGCAGGGCGGCGGTCATTCGTCTCCTCCTGGATCGGGTGGTGGGGAGGGGGTTGACGACCTCCCCACCACCCTGATGGGTGCGGCATGGAAGGCGAGGGGGGGTTCCTTCGCATGCCGCTGTCAAACGGGCGGCGCTTTCACACCGTGGTTCTCAGCTCACCAATCCGGTCTGGGAGGACCGAGGTTGGAGACCTGTCAGACGTCCTGCTCGATCTCGCGGCGACGGGCGCCGACGAGGTAGTAGCCGAGGCCACCACCGACGAGCAGGAGACCGACGATGCTCACCGCAGCCACGCCCGCACCACCGGTGAGGGGGAGGTTGTTGCCGAGGTTGGACGGCTCGTTGGCCACCTGAACCTCCTGAGCGTCAGCGGTTCCGACCGTGTAGGCCAGGTTCGTCACGTCACCCTCGACCGTCACCGAGAAGCGAATCGGCTGGGCGTTGAGGTTGTAGCCGACGGGCGCCTTCGTCTCGACCAAGCAGTAGTAGTGCAGGTCGGTCTGGGTGGCGTTGTTGTAGAAGTTCGACAGCTGCAGGTCGGTGAAGAGCACGGCACCACTCGCGTCGGTGGTCACCGGCGACCCGATCTGGTTGGCCAAAATCATCTCGGCCGGGGCGCACGCGTCGTCGTTGTTGAGGTCACGGTAGACGGTGAACTCAGCACCGGTGAGCGGAGCCGACGTCTTGGCGTCGTACTTGATGAACTGCATGTCGCCGTACTTCGAGACGACCTCGTTCGACGGGATGCCGGGAGTCGTGGTCGTCGGCGGCACGGTCGTCGGCGGGGTCGTCGTCCCCGGGGTGGTCAGGTCGGTCCCACCCTGGCCGATCCACCAGCCCTCGCTGGGGATGAACTCGCCCTTGTTGGGGATGATGCCCGTCGAGGGGACCGAGGTGACGGTCGCAACGATGTCGGTCGTGACGACAGCCGCCGCGTCGAAAACCTTGGCCGCGACGATCTTGTCCAGGCCGGAGGTCGACATGATGATCTTGACCTCGTCGCCGGCGGCGGCGGCGTAGTCGAGCCAGTAGTAGTAGTCACAGTCGGTGCCTGCCCCGGCCGTCGCGTCGCAACCGATGAGCGGGGTGCCTCCGACGGAGACGGTCACCGACTGCGCGTCCACGTAGGTCGACAGGTTGTCACCGACGTAGTAGTAGCTCAGGTCCGCACCGTTGATCGAGCCATCGCCGTTGCTGTCGGTGGCCTGGATCGTCGAGGCGAGGTGGTAGGTGAGGTTCTGACCGACGGTGTAGGCGTTCTGGTTCGTCGTTCCGAGGTTGCCGTCAGTGACCGTCTTGAGGATCGAGTCGGCCTGGTTCTTCGGGTAGACGTAGACGTCGTACATCCAGCTCGTCAGGTTGACCGGGTCGGTCATCGGCAGCGTGACGAGGAACGGTGCCGAGGGGGTGATGGTCGACGCGTCAGGGGTCGTGGTGGACGTCCCGAGGTTCTCGTTGACCAGGTAGAGGCCAGCGCCGGCGGCCTGCGTGAACGTCGCCAGGCCCGCTGCGTCAGTGGTCACGGTCGTGACCAGGGTGAACGGGTAATTCACGCTGTTGACCGTGACGAAACCGTCGGCGATCTCACCTGCGGTGAGGGTGTGGTCCTGCAACACGATCGAGGCGGCCCAACCGGCATTGGTCGTCAGGTCGATGGTGGTGAACTTGTAGACATCGAAGTCGACACCCTCCAGCGGGGTGCCCGACACCGTCTGCTGGGTGCCGTTGTTCGGCTGGCCCGTCGTGTTGTCGAGGAACTTGGCGATGTTCAGGGTGACCGTGGCGGTCGGGTCGATGATCGGGCTTGGCAGCGCCATGGCCGACGTCGGGGCGATGAGCCCGAGCCCTGCCAGGGCCACGGCCGCAAAGGCAGCCGCTGCCATTCTGAGTGATTTCATGCGCATTCCTTGACACTCCTCCAAAGAGAGTTTTCCGTTGTTGTTCTAGGGAGTTCGCGGCTGCGACCTGTCCCGTCATCCTCCGAGAGCGACCACGTGGGTGGCCCGGTTCTGGAAGTCCTCGTCCCTTCACCCGTCCTCGTTGAGAGCCCGGCGGCTGCCTCACGGCACCCAGGAACCCTCCTCAGCGGAGGCTCATCGGCTGCTCCCAACCGATGAGACACCAGGCGGGGTCGGACGCGGACGTCGAAGAGTGGCATACCCTCGGGGGTATGCCGTAGGCACGGCAGAGCAAGGCTCAGCACGGCTGACTCCAACGCATCGTGTTTTGAATCCCGCAGTCAGCCGTCTCATCCGGGCGACCCCTGCGCGTCCCCCCGGACGGCGTCAAGACTGTTCCCGTAGATGCGCCCCCACAGCGCCGACCAACTGCGTCAATGTTAACCCAGATATACCCGCGTTGTCCAGCACGACGCGTGCTTGCTCAAGGACGCCTCAAGCGCTTGCACGTATTCACAGCCGTTCACTATTGCTTCCCCCTAGCAACCGGCGGCCACTCGGGCCTGAAGTGCGGGAGTCATCGTCCCCGATACACAGAGAACGGGCGCGAACCCCGCAGGGGTTCACGCCCGTTCTTGGCGAAGTCGGTCAGCGATTCATGACGGCCGCACGCCCGGCCTCGAGACGCGCCACCGGCACGCGGAACGGCGAGCAGGAGACGTAGTCCAGACCCACCTTGTGGAAGAAGTGCACCGATTCGGGGTCGCCGCCGTGCTCACCGCAGACGCCCGTCTTGAGCCCAGGCTTGGTCTCCCGGCCCTGCTGAACGGCGAAGGTCACCAACCGCCCGACGCCATCCTCATCGATGGTCTCGAAGGGAGACACCGGGAAGATGCCCTTCTCGAGATAGGTCGAGAAGAACGACCCCTCGACGTCGTCCCGGCTGAAGCCCCACGTCGTCTGGGTGAGGTCGTTGGTCCCGAAGGAGAAGAAGTCAGCCGACTCGGCGATCTGACCGGCCGTCAGGCAGGCCCGCGGCAACTCCATCATCGTGCCGATCATGACGTTCTCACCCGGCCCGACCAACTCACCCTTCTCGCGGGCGATCTTCAGCGCCTGGGTGCGCACCAACTCGAGCTCCTGGTAGGTGTCGATGAGCGGCACCATGATCTCGGCCGTCCCGACCGAACCACTCTTGCGGGCCAGTTGGAAGGCCTCGAGGATCGCCCGGACCTGCATCTCGAACAGGCCCTTGGTGACGATGCCCAGCCGCACCCCGCGCAACCCGAACATCGGGTTGGACTCGTGCAGCCGCTCGATGGCCTTGAGCATCGTGCGGTCGGCGTCGGTGGCCGTGCCCCGCTCCTCGGCGATCGCGACCTTGGTCGCCATCTCGACGATGTTGGGCAGGAACTCGTGCAACGGCGGGTCGATGAGCCGCACGGTGACCGGCCGCTCCCCCATCGCCGCGAAGATCTCCTGGAAGTCTTGACGCTGCAGCGGACGCAGCGCTTCAAGGGCCGCCACCCGGGTCTCGTCGGTCTCGGCGAGGATGAGTCGCTCGACCAACTCGCGCCGGTCGCCGAGGAACATGTGCTCGGTGCGGCATAGGCCGATGCCTTCGGCGCCGAAGCGGACCGCGCGCGCTGCGTCTTCGGGCGTGTCGGCGTTGGCGCGCACCCGCAGCCGGCGCACCTTGTCGGCGATCGTCATGATGCGGTGCACCGCCTTGACGGTGTCTGACGTTTCGGGTGCCTCGGGGTCGATGTTGCCCTCGAAGTACTCGACGATGGCGCTCGGCATGACCGGCACGGCGCCGCGGAACACCTGGCCGGTGCCCCCGTCGATCGAGATGAGGTCGCCTTCCTTGAGGTTCTCACCAGCCCGACCGCGGATGGTGATCGTCTTGTGCGTGCTGTCGATCACCAACTCGTCGGCGCCACAGACACAGGTCGTGCCCATGCCACGAGCCACAACAGCGGCGTGCGAGGTCTTGCCGCCCCGCGAGGTGAGGATGCCCTTGCTGGCGATCATGCCCACGAGGTCGTCAGGGTTGGTCTCGGTGCGGACGAGGATGACGTCCTCGCCACGGTCGGCCCACTCCTTGGCGGCGATCGAGCTGAAGACGATCTTGCCCACCGCCGCGCCGGGGCTGGCCGCGACGCCCCTGGTGAGCAGGGCCGAGGTCGCCGACGCGTCGAACCGCGGGAACATCAGCTGGGACAGCTGGGCGCCGTTCACCCGGGTGAGCGCTTCTTCCTCGGTGATGACGCCCTCATCGATGAGCTGGCCGGCGATCCGGAAGGCCGCCTCCGCGGTCCGCTTGCCGACTCGGGTCTGCAACATCCACAGGGTGCCGCGCTCGATGGTGAACTCGATGTCGCACAGGTCGTGGTAGTGCGCCTCCAGGGCGCTCATGTTGTCCAGCAATTGCCGGTATGCCGCGGGCGACTCGCCCTCGAGCTCGTGCAGCGGGCGGGCGTTGCGGATGCCGGCGACGACGTCCTCGCCCTGGGCGTTCATGAGGAAGTCGCCGTAGACGCCCACGTCGCCCGTGGAGGGGTCGCGGGTGAAGCAGACCCCGGTGCCCGAGTCGTCGGACATGTTGCCGAAGACCATCGTCTGGATGTTGACGGCCGTGCCGAGGTCGTTCGGAATGCGCTCCTGGCGACGGTAGAGGACGGCGCGGTCACCACTCCAGGATCGGAAGACGGCCTCGACCGCCGCGTCGAGCTGCTGGCGCGGGTCCTGCGGGAAGCGCTCCCCCGTGGCGTTGAAGATCGCCGTCTTGAAGCTGCCACACAGCGCGGCCAGGTCGGCGGCGGTCAACTCGGTGTCCTCGACGATCCGGCGGGCGTGCTTGACCTGCTCGATGCGCGCCTCGAAGACCTCGGAGTCGATCCCCAGGACCGTCTTGCCGAACATCTGCAGCAGTCGGCGGTAGGAGTCCCAGGCGAACCGCTCGCCGGCCATTCCGGCCAGCCCGAGGACCGAGTCGTCGTTGAGCCCGATGTTGAGAACGGTCTCCATCATGCCGGGCATCGAGAACGCTGCGCCGGAACGCACCGACACCAGCAGGGGGTTGATCGGGTCGCCCAGAGTGCGTCCCATCGCCTGCTCCACCGTGGCGAGGTGCGCGGTGACCTCGGCCGCCAACTCCGCCGGCGCCTTGCCCTTGGTGAGGTAGGCCTTGCAGGCTTCGGTCGTGATGGTGAAACCGGGGGGCACCGGCAGCCCGATCTTCACCATCTCGGCAAGGTTGGCCCCCTTCCCGCCCAGGAGCGCCTTCTGTTCCTTATCACCCTCGGAGAAGTCGAAGACGTAGCGGGTGGTCATGGGTCGTCCTTCCGGGGAAAAGGGGCGGGGGGTGCCGCAGTGCACTCACCCCATCTTGGACCCATTTGGGCCTTCCGAAGCGGCTCTCCGGGGGACGAAGGTCCCGCAGACTTGACGGCACCGTGGAGTCGCGAACGCGCTTGCGCGGCACCGGGTTGGAGCCGCGACGCTCCCAGATCGTCAATTCCCTGACTAGATAAGGACTTTCGCGTCGAGGGGCCTCCACAACACGGTATGCCGCCCCCCACAACGCGGTATGCCGCCCCCGCAGGTGCGGGGACGGCATACCGAGGACTGCGCCGGTGACCCGGCAGCGACTGGGGCCTACAGGCGCCCGTAGTCGTCGAGGTTGAGGTCGTCCAGACGGACCGCCTCGCCCGTGCCCCCACCGAAGTGGGAGTAGTCGTAGGAGTCGTAGTTGGGCATGGAGTACATGGCCGCCTTCGCCTCCTCGGTCGGCTCGACCTCGATGTTGCGGTAGCGGGCCAGGCCCGTGCCGGCGGGGATGAGCTTGCCGAGGATGACGTTCTCCTTGAGGCCGCGCAGCGGGTCGCTCTTGGCCTCCATGGCCGCCTGGGTGAGCACCCGGGTGGTCTCCTGGAAGGACGCCGCCGACAGCCACGACTCGGTGGCCAACGACGCCTTGGTGATGCCCATGAGCTCGGGACGACCCGAGGCCGGCTTGCCACCGTCGGTGACGACCCGACGGTTCTCGGCCTCGAACGCACCGCGCTCGACCAGGTCACCCGGGATGAGGTCGGCCTCGCCGGCCTCGATGACCGTGACGCGTCGCAGCATCTGGCGGACGATGACCTCGATGTGCTTGTCGTGGATCGACACACCCTGCTGGCGGTAGACGTGCTGCACCTCGTCGACGAGGTGCATCTGCACGGCCCGCGGGCCGAGGATACGCAGCACCTGCTTCGGGTCGATCGCGCCCTGGAAGAGCTGGTGACCGACCTCGATGTGGTCGCCGTCAGCGACGAGCAACCGGGCCCGCTTGCTCACGGGGTAGGAGTGCTCCTCCGCGCCGTCGTCCGGGATCAGCACGATCCGGCGAGCCTTGTCGCTGTCTTCGATGCGGATCCGGCCGGTCGCCTCAGCGATCGACGCGACACCCTTGGGGGTGCGGGCCTCGAACAACTCGACGACACGCGGCAGACCCTGGGTGATGTCGTCACCGGCCACACCACCGATGTGGAAGGTACGCATCGTCAGCTGGGTGCCGGGCTCGCCGATCGACTGGGCCGCGATGATGCCGACGGCCTCGCCGATGTCGACGAGCTTGCCCGCGGCCAACGAACGGCCGTAGCACAGCGCGCAGGTGCCGACCTTGCTGTCGCAGGTGAGCACCGAACGGACCCGGACCTCGTCGACGCCGGCCTCGAAGAGTCGGTCGATGACGACGTCGCCCAGGTCGATGCCGGCCGTGGCCAGCACTGTGCCGTCGACCTCGACGTCCTCGGCGAGCGTCCGGGCGTAGACCGAGGTCTCGACGTCCTCGTGCCCGACGCGCCGGCCCTGCGGGTCGATCGTCGCGATCGGCACCTTGAGGCCGCGTTCGGTCCCGCAGTCCTCCTCGCGGATGATGACGTCCTGCGACACGTCGACCAGACGCCGGGTGAGGTAGCCCGAGTCGGCGGTCCGCAGGGCGGTGTCGGCCAGACCCTTACGCGAGCCGTGCGTCGAGATGAAGAACTCAAGCACCGACAGACCCTCGCGGAAGTTGGCCTTGATCGGCCGCGGGATGATCTCGCCCTTGGGGTTGGAGACCAGGCCCTTCATGCCGGCGATCTGGCGCAACTGCATCCAGTTGCCTCGCGCACCGGAGTTGACCATCCGGAAGATGGTGTTGGTCCGGGGCGTGTTCGCGATCATCTCCTTGGCGACCTCGTTGGTCGCCTCGTTCCAGATCTCGATGAGGTCTTCACGACGCTCGTTGTCGGTCATCGCACCGCGGTCGTAGAGCTTCTGCACCTTGGCGGCGCGGGCTTCGTACTCCTCGATGATCTCGGCCTTGCGCGGCGGGGTGATGACGTCGCTGATGGCGACCGTCGTGCCCGAGCGGGTGGCCCAGTGGAAACCGGCCTCCTTGAGGGCGTCGAGGGACGCAGCGACCTGGACCTTGGAGTAGCGCTCGGCCAGATCGTTGACGATCATCGAGAGACGCTTCTTGTCGACCGGCTCGTTGACGAACGGGTAGTTCATCGGCAGCGCCTCGTTGAACAGCGCCCGGCCCAGGGTCGTCTCGAGCGTGATGACCGGGACGCGGCCATCCTCGCCAGCCTCGACGCCTTCGGGCAGCACGAAGCCGGCCGGCGGGACGGTGTCGAACAACCGGATCCGCACCAGCGAGCCCAGCTCGATCTGACCGCTGTCGAACGCCATCCGGGCCTCGGCCGGCGTGCTGAACGAACGCAGCGCCTCGGCCCCCTCACCGGACTCCGCGGCATACACCGTGGTCGTCTCGCAGGTGAGGTGGTAGAGGCCGATGATCATGTCCTGGGTAGGCATGGTCACCGGGCGACCGTCGGCCGGCTTGAGGATGTTGTTGGACGAGAGCATGAGGATGCGTGCCTCGGCCTGGGCCTCTGCCGACAGCGGCACGTGGACCGCCATCTGGTCGCCGTCGAAGTCGGCGTTGAACGCGGTGCAGACCAGCGGGTGGATCTGGATGGCCTTGCCTTCAACCAACTGCGGTTCGAAGGCCTGGATGCCCAGACGGTGCAGCGTAGGTGCCCGGTTGAGCAGCACGGGGTGCTCGGTGATGACCTCTTCGAGGACGTCCCACACGACCGGGCGCGAGCGCTCGACCATGCGCTTGGCCGACTTGATGTTCTGCGCGTGGTCGAGGTCGACCAGTCGCTTCATCACGAACGGCTTGAACAGCTCAAGAGCCATCTGCTTGGGCAGACCGCACTGGTGCAGCTTGAGCTGCGGGCCGACGACGATGACCGAACGGCCGGAGTAGTCGACACGCTTGCCCAGGAGGTTCTGGCGGAAGCGGCCCTGCTTGCCCTTGAGCATGTCGGACAGCGACTTGAGCGGCCGGTTGCCCGGGCC
>Ga0208940_1002742_pt1 | contig 15924 bp, 13 predicted proteins | sample AD_JPNNA6_MetaG_FD_184445 | JGI IMG/M metagenome (GOLD analysis project Ga0208940, IMG submission 184445) | Active sludge microbial communities of municipal wastewater-treating anaerobic digesters from Japan - AD_JPNNA6_MetaG (SPAdes) (version 2) | ecosystem: Engineered > Bioreactor > Anaerobic... | reverse complement strand
GGATTTTATGAGTGGCAACATATTGGTGAAAGAAAAATACCATGGTATATTTTCAGAGCCGATGGGGATATTATGTCGGTAGCAGGTTTATGGTCTGAATGGGTGGAAAGCATTTCCGGTGAAATTGTCAGAACGTTTACTATAATCACCACAAGTGCAAATGAAATGATGGCTAGAATACATAATTCGAAAAAGCGAATGCCAGCCATTATTGAAAAAATAAATGAAGATGAATGGCTTAATAAAGGAACACAGACAGACAAATTATTTGCTCTTTTAGCTCCTTATCCGGATAATATTCTTAATGCTTATACAATAAGCAACACTATAAGTAAAAAAGATGCTGACAAAAATAGCCCTGATATTATAAAGCCTTTTAAATATGATTTACCAGACGCTTTTTTCTAAAAAAGCAACTTAATTTTTCTCCCATTGTGGAACGAAATGATAAGTAATTGTGCCAAAAATATTTTTTGTAGCCGAGGCATCAGGCGAGAATCTCGATATTTGAGCTGACGATATTGCTGCTTCTATAAGGCAAGGGTCTAAAGAAGTGCTTTCGCCCTCGACCACAAATGCTTTGGAAACGAATCCTTTTGGATCAACCTCAATAGAAATGGTTACTTTTCCACCTGTTTCACATTTATAAACAGGAATGGGAAGATAAATTTGAACTCTTTCGGGCAGATAATAATATATTCTTGTTGGCCCGCTATACTTTGCAGCAATTTCATTTGATTCCTTTATAATCTCGTCAGATTTCGCCTTAGCATTTTGCTGAACTTCAATACCTTCATTTTGTTTTTCCGCCATAAGCCTTTTCTGTTCATCAATAAAATTATCCGGACCAAGGAGCCCGCTTTTAATCATCTCTTCTTTCACTTTTTCTAGATAATCATTCGGATCGATTTTTACATCAGGCTTTTCAGCAAGATTACGAGCAATATTAAGGATTTCCTGATCATCGGAATAAATATTTTCTGAACCGACAGCAGTTCCTGTTTCTACATCTGAATCAGTTATATACGGTATTTCATTAAACTCAATGACAATTTTGTAATCCTGCATATATTTATTTATATCGAACGAATTGATTTTGACAATCATCAATATTATGCCAGCAATAAGGTGAATTATTATTGCACCAAGTAAGCCGATGAGTTTCTCCTTGCTCCGTATCATGAAATGCAAAATTACTAATAATTGCTGTTTACTGAAGAAGATTCGTTTTTTACCCGGTTATTATTTTTTATTTATAAATAACGGTAAACAATTCAAATCTATGTTAATAGCACATGGATTACAATCGGAAGAAATATCGTTTTTGCTATTATTAAGCTTTACTAATAATATTCGACTCGGTTGAAACAGGAAATAACGAGTTTAAAACAGCAGATATTTAATCATTACTTGAAACTTTTGTTTTGTTTTTACTTTTTTGTCCAGATTTTTCATTTTTCAAAAGTCCGTTTTTAACTCCGCTAAAAAACTTAGCCCATGCAAAAGGATTTAACAAATTGTTTGCCGGACTCTGGTTTCGTGTAATAATACCATCTGCTGTTTGCTGCATGGCCATTCGATAGCCTGCTTCAGGCGTACTTTTGCCTTCGCTATTTTCAATGGTTCTTTGAATATATGCCAGATTCTGATACATATAACGAATCTCAGGCTTTAAAGCCGGAACGGTTGAAAGAAATTCTCTCTTGAATTCTTCATAATTCCTCCATGGAAGAATGGTAATTCCTTCAATGGAAATAGTATCGGAAACAAGGCTTATATCCTTTTTGAAAATTTGCCCTTCGAAATCAACAGGGATACTGAAAAGATATTTTTTATATCCGAGCGCACTTACTGTAATAGTATCACCAGGAATTGATATAATAGAGTAAATCCCTGAAAATTCACTTATGGTTCCTCTGTTGAGTTTTTTTGATACAATTGCGGCATTATAAACAGGTTTATTTTCATCGTCAGTAATAAAACCCGTTGCCTGTATCAGTTTCTTCGATCCCGGAATTTGCCCTGACACAGACAGAACAGCAATAAACGTAATGAATCCGATAAACAAAAATTTCTTCAAAATTTATTTTTCTTATAAACGTAAATTCTTATAACAAATTTGTAAAGTAAGCAATAATGATTTTATTCTTGAAAATTTTACTTTAAATTTAATCATTTTAAAGGTTCTTTTTTACATCTGTATGGTCTTTTTCAAATCAGGATTATGAAATTATAGATACGGTAGTGATAATTTGACAATTTGAAAAATATGATAATTGCTATTGATAAGATGATATCGGTGGAAAATTTATTGGAGAATGGTATAATTTACAAAAAAGCAAGTAAGCATCGCTAAAATGTAATAATCATGCCTGTAAGATAATCTTTTCAAAGTTTGAAATGTGCATGTAAAAAAATCATATCGCTAATATCCCGATTATTGTCAGCAGGAATAGTTGCCTGATAATCAATTGCTATTCTGACAGATTTATTAAATGTGTATTGTAATCCTCCTATTAAGAGGGAGTTATCTTTTTTATAATTCCATTCTGCAGCATCGCCCGGGACTATGACCGAAGTGGAATAATCATATCTGGCAAAAAGCTGAAATTTTTCAGTCAGATTTATTGATCCGGTCGTTGAAACGCCCCATGCGTTATGTCCTTCTTTAAGATCAAGGTTTGATTTGTAATTTATTTCAGCTCCAATTTTAATAACACTATATGAAAATCCTGCAAAACCAATAAATGTCGATTGCCATAATTCATTCTTTTTGCGTGTATCGCCGTATATTCTTAAAACTACCTGCCTCAGTGGGTAAATATTTATTCCTGCTGCGATTTTCAAACTCCCGTCTGTTTTATTCGATACACCATCCCCATTCATAAGTGTAAAATCAGCTTCGATAATATCGTTGAATTTATAATCCATAGCAAGCCCGAGATCGAAAAGAAATCCGTAACCATTAAGTGATTGGAAAGTACTCGCTACATATCGTTTATCCCAGAATTTCTGTTGAAACATCATTATCCTTGTACCGGTGATTCCAATAGCAATCTTCAGCTTTTCCGAATTATATCCGATTGATGCTTCCCTTATTGGCGATCTTTCACCATAGTACGGCATTGTATCAAGTAGCTTTACCATATTCAGAATAAATGTTGCGTGAAATTTATCATCGAAATATAAATCACTTCCGAACCATGCTCTTTTCACACTAAATCCTTTGGATATATCACTGTTTCCAGGAGCAAAATGAAAATCTGTAAAAATCTCAGCTATTGGCATGGCCTTGCTTTTGTCGGATTGAGATAAAAGCAAGGCCATGCTGTTATAAGAGCCAGTATTAATGTGATTAATCTTTTATTTATTGACATTGTAAGAAGCTAAATGATTTTGTTTTTTCATGTTCCAAAGTTATTTTTTATTTGAAAAGCTAACTTAAGCCGGATTGCTCTTTTTACTTTGTTCCATATTTCCTTTTTTCAGACAATTTCTATATTATTTGCAATTAGAACATTGATGAAACGGATGCGACAGATTTTCACGGATTGGCGTGGATCCGTAAAAATTAGTGTAATCCGCGTTCCTGTAAAAACAAATGAATTTATTATGTTTCCGTAATAGTGTAGTCAGCAGAAAAAGAAAAGACAATAAAAGAGGGTTGAAAATTATTTTTCAACCCTCTATTGCACCAGGAATGCATCATCAAACCCTCTGAAAATCAGGATGGAGTTGCATCTTTATTAAGAGTCGGTCGATTTTGCCTTGCTCAGGCTTAAAAGTTCGTCGGCAATTATTTCGGTTATATACTTGGTTACACCTGTCTTATCTTCGTAGCTTCTGTACGATAATCTACCTTCGAGACAAACCTGACTGCCTTTTTTAAGATATTTTCCTGCAAAATCTGCAAGGCCGTTCCATGCGACAATATTATGCCATGTGGTTTCCGTTACTTTTTGGCCATCGCCGTTTTTGAACGTGTCGCTTGTGGCTAAAGTAAAATGTGCCACTCTTTTCCCGCTTTCAAGTGTCTTGTTTTCCGGATCATGACCCAGATTACCGATTAATTGTACTCTGTTTTTTAACTTGTTCATAACTGTAATTTTTAAGTAATACATTAAATGAATTTTATTCTTGCCAAATTTAAAATGAGGTAATCATGGATGTCGGTTTTTAAACATTTATAGACGTTTAAAACTTATTTATAATCGTTTCTATCCGTTTGAAAATGTTTTTTTATATCTTTATCAAAACTTTACAACTGTGGAACGTAAATGTCTCGATTGCGGCGAAATTATCCGTGGACGTTCAGATAAGAAGTTTTGTTCCGACCAGTGCCGGAATAATTACAATAACAAACTAAACCGCGACAGTAATAATTATGTGCGTAATGTTCACGGATTGTTAAGAAAAAACAGACGTATTCTGTGCGATCTTTATAATGAAGGGAAAACAGTTCTTCATAAGGATGCACTGTTTGCACTTGGTTATAATTTTAATTTCTTCACCCACATTATCGAAACAAAAGACGGGGTGAAGTATAACTACTGTTTTGAATATGGTTACTGTGAAAAGGATGAAGATTACATAGAATTGAAACAAAATCTTCAGTATCTTGAATATCTGTAAGTTCTGAAATTTTAAAGCTGAACTAAATTGTGGATTTCATTGCCGGAACAGTAGGTGGCCTGTAATCTTCAAGAGGAACAATTGTGCCATGGTAATTCACCGTTTCTATATATGGATTAGTAACTGATATGGAGCAGAAACCATTTGCTCCAAGCGACATGTATATATTAAACTTGTCATTATCTTTTATTACTTCCACATTTATTTTGTAAACATCCTTTTTATCGTCTGTTTTCATTTCATATCTGCCGATATGGCCGTTAAAGTTTATCCCTGTTATCTTCCTTATTCCAAAAGAGCGACCGAGATATGCCATGCTTACCGATGCCAATTCACCGTCTATTATTATGAAATTATTTCTGGGTACAAGTTCAACAGGTCTGCCTCTTGACGGTATAATCCTGTCAACCATAATAACATATTTTCTCTCTTCTATGGCTTTGCGAATAAAAAATTTTTCGGCGGCCTTTTTCTCACCTGACGAACTCGAACCTTCAGATGAAGCACTTTTTGATCCGGAACAGGCAGGGAAGAGTATAGTACTCAGTATAATTACAAAAAAAATATTCCTCATGCTTTTTATTTTATTAATAATCCTCAAAATCTATGCCGTTAAACGTAATAAAAAGCTTATAGACATTAAAGATTACCGTCAGAGCCTTCAGATTTATTAATACTTCAGAAAGCAAATCCAATCCTCCAATCCTCCAATCATTCAATCCTCCAATCCTCCATCCTCAATAATAAATTACTCATTTGAGCAACCTTTTTATATTATTTCACGTTATATATCTGATTAATTTTTTAAGTCGAACTTAAAAGTATAACTATGAAAAGGTTTTTGATAATTGTTTTTGTTTTTCTTTTTTCAGTTCCAGTTTTTTCACAGATTAAATTTGGTTTGAAAGCGGGCGCTACTATGGCCGATGTAGCTGAATACAATTTTACCGACGGCTCGACAACTATAGAAGCTTTGAAAAATGCTGCATGGGGATTTCATGCGGGTCTTTTTCTGAGGCTTTCACTTTTTGGTGTTTATATTCAACCCGAGGCAGTTTTTGCTTCTAATACTTATGAATATAATGTAACGACTGTTTCTGCCACTGAACTTAAGAAACAGACCTTTAATAAGCTCGAAATACCTGTTCTTCTTGGCTTTAAACTTGGGCCGATCAGGATTAATGCAGGACCAGCAGCAGATATTCTGATAGGCTCACCAAAAGCACTTGTTGAAGATTCGAATTTTGATGAATTGTATAGAAATGCAACTTTCGGATTCCAGGCAGGCTTAGGATTCGACCTTCTTAAAAAACTTACATTTGATGTTAGATACAGCGGTAGCCTTTCAGGGAAATTTGGAGATGCTGTAAATATAGGCGGACAGACTTTCAAGCTTGACCATCGCCAGCCATCGTTATTACTCAGTGTAGGTCTTATTTTTTAAGTAAGGCATTTTAATTCAATTAAAGCATATAAAATAAAAAACTCTCTCTTATTGAGAGAGTTTTTTTATTTTTACAATGTTTTGCTTTACTAAATGACTATTTTTCTAACAGGATTACCGGCTTTGCAAAATGTATTAACAGGCCTCTACATTATTACTGTTGTATTTGTTTGTTTCATTATTATTTTCCAGAACAGAGCTCCTTATAAAACTCTTTCGTGGGTGATGGTAGTTCTGCTTATTCCTGTAGTCGGAATAATTTTTTACCTTTTATTCGGCCAAAATTACCGGAAACAAAAAATATTCTCCCATAAAAGCATCCTTGATGCTGAACAGCTAAGTAATATAGCAGATATTCAGGCAAATACATTACATGAGCGGCTTTCAGGTGCAAGTGAAAAAGTAAAAGAGAAAGAGCATATTATCAAATTAATGCTCAATAATAATAAATCGTATCTTACTGAATATAATAAGGTAAATATTCTGATTGACGGCAAGGATACTTTTCCTTCGATGTTTGAATCCATAGCAGGAGCTAAGCGGTATATAAATATGGAAGTTTACAGATTTGAATCAGATATCCTCGGGATGAAATTCTGCGATGCTCTGGTTGAAAAGGCAAAAGAGGGAGTAAAAGTTAGAGTTATTTTTGACGATGTCGGAAGTTGGAATCTAAGCAAAAAAATAGTCAGATGGATGCGGAATAACGGCGTGCAAATTTATCCATTCATGCCCGTAAGCTTTCCATGGCTGACAAATAAGATAAACTACCGTAATCACAGGAAAATCCTTGTTGTTGATGGTGTAAAGGGTTATGTGGGAGGACTTAATATTGCCGATAAATATCTTCATGGTCAGCGTTCAATAGGCAATTGGCGCGATACTCACCTCTTTATAACAGGAGAAGCAGTTACTTCACTCAATAACGTATTTATGGTCGACTGGTACTTTGTTAGTAAAATTCTTCTTAACGATACAAACCTTTTACCTGATGAGAGTAAAGTAACAGATAAATGCTGGATTCAGATTGCATTCAGCGGCCCTGATTCCGACTGGTCTAACATAATGCAAGTTTACTTTTCTGCTATCGCAACCGCAAGGAAATACATATACCTGTGTACTCCATATTTTTCTCCCGATGAGACGATATTAAATGCACTTTTCACAACATCCCTTTCAGGAGTTGATGTCAGACTGATACTACCCGGCAAATCGGATTCGCCGGTAGCATATTGGAATACAAGATCTTATATAGAGGAACTTATGGAGGCAGGTATAAAAATATATCTTTATAATGAAGGATTTAATCATTCAAAATATCTTCTTGTTGACAATGTCTTTGCTTCGGTTGGCTCCGCTAATGTTGATATGAGAAGCTTTGACCTGAATTTTGAAATTGCAGCTATGATTTATGACGAGGATTTTGCAGCCCGCCTGCTAAAAGTCTTTTATTCTGATATATCAAAAAGTAATGAAATAAAAATTGAAGAATGGAAAAGACGAAAAAAAACTGATAAATATAAGGAGTCACTTGCACGTATTTTAGGACCTTTATATTAATCCCATCATCCATAATCCATTATCCATTTGGTTTCATGTTTTTTATTTCCAGAGAAGCATTCTAACTGCCATGATTATAAGGAATACGCTGAAAATTTTCTTGAGTAGATTTCCTGAAAGAACTATAGCCAGTTTGGCTCCGAAAAGCGAGCCTACTATAAAGGCAGCAGCCAGAATGAGAGCAACTTTAATGTCGACATAGCCTGCTTTGTAATAATTTATAGCTGCAACAATACCTATAGGTGGAAGCATCATAGCCAGGCTTGTTCCTTGTGCCTCATGCTGACTGAAGCCGAGAAAGATAACCAGAGCCGGAATCACTATTAAACCTCCGCCAATACCGAGCATACCGGAAAGCATCCCGGTAATCAGCCCTATAACAATTAAAATAAGAAATGCTGTTAATGACATATTTATAAGAATTAATATTTAAATTAATAAGTTGACAAATATATCAATAAAGAGAATTATTTATTTTCAAAGTCATTATCTTTGCCCTTTGAAAATATTATGTCTAAAACCGGTTTCAAAAATATTATTCTTTCCTCAGGTATAGTAATAGCGGTTTTAATTTTTATTTTATGGTGGCTTTTTCTCTCCGCCAATGTCTCACCGGCCGGAACAAAGGCAATAATTTACATTCCTGAAGAGGCTTCTTATCAACAAGTGCTCGATTCACTCGGAGCTAATCTTGAAATACGTAATATCAAGTTGCTCGATATGGTAGCAAAGAAAAAAAAATATCCTGAATTAATAAAACATGGCCGATATGTTGTGGAAGACAAAATCAGTTATGTTGAACTAATTAATATGTTAAGATCCGGCCGTCAGAAACCTGTTAAGGTTACTTTTAACAATATACGCAACATTTATCAGCTTGCCGGGAAAGTAGGTGGACAAATTGAAGCCGATTCGGCTGAGATTGCAGATTTTCTTTCTGACCCTGAAAACTATAAGAAAGACGGATTCACAAGAGAGAATGTAATATCTATCTTTATTCCAAATACTTACGAATTCTATTGGAACACAACTGCTGAAGGATTTTACCGCAGAATGCTTAAGGAATATAACAAATTCTGGGAAGGGGAGAGAGATAGAAAAGCTGCAATTCTCGGCCTTACCCGAATAGAAGTTTCAATACTCGCATCAATAGTTGATGATGAGGTTGTGAAAGCCGATGAAAAACCGAGAATAGCAGGCGTATATATTAACCGCGTGAAGAATGGAATGCCTCTTCAGGCCTGTCCAACGATAAAATTTGCACTCAATGATTTTACAATTACAAGGGTACTTAAACATCATCTCGAAATAGATTCTCCATATAATACATATAAATATAAAGGTTTCCCTCCGGGTCCTATAAGCTGTCCTACAATCGAAGGTATTGATGCTGTACTGAATGCCGAAAAACATAATTATTTTTATTTTGCAGCAAAAGCCGACTTCTCAGGTTATCATAATTTTTCAAGAACTCTTGCCGAACATAACAGGTATGCCGACCAATATCAGAAAGAGCTGGATAAGAGAAAGATATTCAGATAGGGTAGAGATGAGAATTTAGAGAAATTCTCTTCCAATGACCTCGACTTCTCTTTCGAGTTCTATACCAAACTTTTCCAAAACAGATTTCTTAATCATTTCCGAAAGTTCGAATATCTCCATGCCGGTCGCATTCCCAAGGTTGACGATTACCAGTGGCTGTTTTTCCCACACACCAGCACCGCCATACCGTTTACCTTTCCACCCGCACTTTTCAATAAGCCATGCGGCCGGTATTTTTGTATAGGTAGCTGACTCACTGTATAACGGTATATCCGGAAATTTCTCTTTCAGTATTTCTGCATCTTCTCTTTTAACCACGGGATTCTTGAAGAAACTCCCTGCATTACCTGTAACCTCAGGGTCGGGCAATTTATTTTTTCTTATGTTAATTACTGCTTTCCTTATGTTTGCAAGTGAAAAACCGCCAAGCCGATCTGCTTCCTCCGCAACGCTATTATAAATGCATGTAAAATTATGCTTTGTGCTAAGCTTGAAAGAAACATTGGTGATTAGCCATTTTCCTTTATTTTCTTTTTTAAACATACTGTTGCGGTAGCTAAAACAGCACTCTTCATTACTGAAATTTTTTATACTTCCGTCTGAAAGCGAGACTGCCTCCACATTAACAACAACATCTTTCACTTCAGAGCCGTAAGCCCCTATATTCTGGACAGGAGCAGCACCAACACTTCCGGGGATGTACGAAAGCCTCTCGAGGCCAGACAGGTTTTTTTCAACACACCATTCTACGAACTTATCCCATATTACCCCTGCACCTGCTTTCACCAGAACAAATTGATTTTCTTTACGTTCGGTTTTAATTCCTTCAATACCGGAAATTATTATCGTTCCTTCGAAATCTGAAAGGTAAAGAATATTGCTGCCTCTGCCGGTAATGAGATAACGAGTATCCGAAATATTTTTATTGAGGGGAAGATTTTTGGCCTCATCACGGTTTTTGACAATAATGAGAGTTTGAGCCCTTACATCAAGCCTAAAAGTATTGAGATTCTTTAGTGAAATATTACGGTAAACCTCCATTAAAGATTTCTTTCAAAGGTATGTAATTATTTAACCCGTCTTCATGCGTTATACAGAATATATGTCTTTACTTTTATGTCGTTTAATGCAAATAAAACATAGTTTGTCAAAAAAATTTGGTCATTCTTGTTTTTTTCATTAAATTTCTTTAATCTTAATTAATTAATAAACTTCAGAAAAGGTAAAAGACAAAAGGTTCAAAACATATTGCTGTTATTTAAAAATAATTGATTTGACAAAGAGACTATTTGCGAAAAGAAGAATATTTTAATTTTTCAAAGGATATTAATTGCAAAGTAATTTTTTATAATTTTAAAGCTTGAAAATTATACTTTTTTATCGAGAAATTAAATTAATGAAATGTCTGTAGTTAAACACAGAAAAGAATGAAAATAATTTAAAAATGAATGAATATGAAAAAAATCTACGCTCTTTTTATATCCCTGATTATTTTCTTTTCAGCCAGCGCCCAGTGGACGCAGATAAAGCATTCGACCCTTGAAGGGACAGTTGAATATAACGGGATTGTCTATACCGGGTCGTCTGTTGTTATGGCAACAAACGGCGGAATATTAAGATCGACCGACAACGGCGTAACATGGAATTTCTCTGTTGAAGGACTCGATACGTTAAATCTGTCGGTAAATAATATTGCCTTTATTGCAGAAAGAAACGAACTCTGGATATGCTCGAACGGCAATGTCTTCAAATCGGTTGACCATGGTGTTTCGTGGAACAAAGTAAACCTTACCGGCCTCAGTACGGGCTGGACAAACCAGTTGGGACGTGTCGGGAACAGGCTCATTATCTATCATTCTGTATGGGACAATGTGCAGAATAAGAATATAAACAGCCTTGCTTACTCGGACGACGGAAGTAACTGGACAAAGGGGCCTGTTATTGATGATTCCGGCAACAATATCTATTTCGAATTTGTAAATGAACATAACAACAAATGGCTTCTTTTTGTTGAGGAATCCGGCAGTTCCAGCGATATACTATGGTACACTACCGACGGTACAGCTTTCTCATCTTTCCCTCTTTCAGGGCTGAGTACAGATATCGAAATAGATGTGGAAGATTTATCAATCGATCCCGCAGGAGATAATTTATTTATTATAGACAGAGATGCTTTAGCGATTTGTTGGTTCAACACTGCTTCTGACACATGGGAGGAAAAAATGACCGGTATCGAAGGAGAAGGACTTAGTTTACAAGAATTATTTAGTATTCATTCGCTTGGAGATATCACTTTTGCTTCAGCATTATTTACTGATGAAAGCTCGAATATTTTAATTAAATTTTATTCTTCAAATGATTTTGGTTTAAACTGGACTGAAATAACAGCTCCAGGTGTCGAGTTGCCGACTTTTGAGGGAGGGACTATGATTAAGGCAGGTAGCAACAGGCTAATTGGTTCATATTTTAATAATCTAATGGCTTACTCTGACGATGCAGGCCTTACATGGACCAAAATATCCCAGGTGTACGGTGGCGATTACGATTATCTGGTTACACTATCCGATGGAACTATTTTTGCCAGGGCACCTGGCGAAACAAAAGGGCTGATAAAATCAACTGACAACGGTATCTCATGGACTATACAGAACGGGGACCTGACTAATTTTGAGGGGATGTTATATTTTATTGACGCAATATGGCCGGGTGGACCGACTACAATGTATCTGACTTTACGGGAAAATCCTTTCGATGAGAAGCAATATCTTTATAAATCAATAAATTCAGGGGTGAATTGGACAAAAGTAACAACTGCTCCTGATTCATATTACAAAATATTTATAGGCAATTATGGCGCAGGGAATCCTATAATCTGGTTTGGTGAAGAAGATGGCTCCGGCACTTATCAGTTTACAACCGACGGAGGAGATACATGGGTGGATCTGACTAATGCTATTGATGACCTTGGTATAGATAAAGTAATGGGCATAAAAGGCAACGGCAGCCTGATGATATTATTTGGACAGATAAGCGACCGGATACACGTTTATATATCTGAAGACGACGGCTATAGTTTTTCCGACATAACTGGAACTCTGGAACAGCCTAATTATGAAATTATCGTTGCCGACAGGTGGTACTGGGGAAAACAGCCCACAGCTATATCAAGCTTTAGTTCCGACGGATTGACCTTTATTCTAGCCGCAAAGGACAATACGACATACCCGAATAAAATAGTTTTCTTTAAGCTCAACTCTACCATGGATGGTTGGGAAGAACCAATTGTATCGGGAATTGAGTTTCCATACGACGTTGAATGGCATGCTTTGAAGCAAATTCAGGGAGTATGGTATTTTGTAACTCCTGCCGGAGTATATGCCAGCATTGATAACTGTGCTTCATGGCTGAGGGTCTGGAATAACCAGGGTTTAACGCAGGGCTTGTTTCCAAGGTCTTTTGCAGCAGGCAACAATGTACTTTTCATGGGAACCGAAGATGCCGGTCTGTGGACGACTCCAATATATAAACCTGAAATCATAACAAATGATGCCACCGAGATAAATGAGGAATCGGCAAAAAGCGGGGGAGCAATTACTGGAACAGGAGGGTTGCCTTTCATTAATAAAGGTTTGTGCTGGGCAACTCATACTACACCTACCATCAGCGATAATAAATTGAGCGCAGGTAATTCCTGGAGTGATTTTATTGCCACAATCACAGACCTTACACCAAACACAACTTATTATGTCAGGGCATTTGCCGAGAATCCAATAGGACTGGCTTACGGAAATGAAATCTCATTCAAAACTCAAATAGCTTCAATGATAGAAACGGAAAGTATAAAGGAGTTAGTCGTATATCCAAATCCGGCTACCGACGTGCTTAATATCCGGACAGAAAGGGAAGGTGAAGCTTTAATGCTCGACATAACGGGCCGTCAGGTCCTTAGAGAAGCTCTTTTTACGGGAACTAACAGGATTATGGTTGATAAACTGACTGCAGGAATATATATTCTGAAAATTAAATACCAGAACGGTGATGTAAAGACAATGAGAGTGGTAATTAAATAAAAATCATTGTATCAATTCTGCTCGATTATCCGTTTTTTATGTAAAATTTTTATTAAGAAAGCAGAAATAATCAACGTCTCAAATTTTTCTATTTTTGGAGTATGCAAGGCAAAACACATACTCTGCGCATAGTTTTTTCCGTAACTAACTGTATTTGTTTTGATCAGCGTGTACAGAAAATGGCATGTGTTGTGTCGGATATGGGCACCGAAGTTACTATTGTCGGAAGAAAGAAAGCAGAATGTTGTAAAAAGAACATCGTTCCATTTAATACAAAAAGATTCAAAATGATTTTTAAAAAGGGTTTTTTCTTTTATATGTTTATCAATATAAGACTCTTATTTTACCTTTTATTTCACAGATTTGACCTTCTTGTTGCAAATGACCTCGATACATTATTGCCAAATTTTTTAGTTTCGAAAATCAAAAGAATACCTGTCGTTTATGATTCACATGAATATTTTACAGATTTACCTGAAATAAGAGACAAGAAGTTCGTAAAATTTGTGTGGGATGCTATTGAGAAAAGGATTTTTCCGCATCTTAGATATGTAATTACCGTAAGTGATTCAATAGCAAATCTTTATAAAACAAAATATGGTATCAGGCCGGTTGTTGTAAAAAATTGTTCTCTGTTATCGTCAGGTATAAAGCCATTAAGCCGTGATGAAATGGGAATAGACGAAAATTCCTTTATAGTGATTATCCAGGGAACAGGAATAAACATTGACAGGGGAGCAGAGGAACTTGTACAGGCTGTTTCTGAAATGGAAAATGTAACGCTGATAATTGCAGGTTCAGGTGATGTAGTTCCTGCGCTTAAGGCTATGACAATAAAACTCAAGGCTGATGACAGAATAATGTTCATTCCGCCCCTACCATGGGAAGAACTTATGCGGTACACAAAAGCTGCCGATGCTGGAATGGTACTCGGAAAGGACACGAATATCAATTATCGCTTCAGCCTTCCAAACAAACTGTTTGATTATTTATCGGCCGGTATCCCTGTTATCTCTTCAAATCTGGAGGAAATAACCAATATAGTGACAAAATATTGCTGTGGAATAATTTTACCGGAAGTGACATCTGAAGAAATAGCTGATACCATAAGGATATTATCGGACAACAGGGAACTATTATCGTCACTTAAAATAAATGCATTAAAAGCATCTGAAGAACTTAGCTGGGAAAAAGAATCTGAAAAAGTAAAGACATTCTATTCTGAACTTATAACGAATGAATATTAAATCAATTAATAACTGTTATGGTTTAGGAATAAGATAAATAAAATTCATAATTAAAATGGATATAAAGATTTTATTTTTATTCGTTTCCGCTATCCAATGAAATATAATTATTAATTTGCGAATAAGTGTTAAAAATTTGAAAAGCATGAAAACCAGTCGCCGTAATTTCTTAAAAACAGCATCTTTTGTTGGTGCGGGTGCAGTAACCGGAGGTTTGATATCCGGATGCGCACCGAGGGAACCGCAGTCGAACCTTCCTGAAATTCTTGAGGCTGTAAAAAAATCACATAGCCAGCGTTTTAATATGTCGGGTTATGCCGCCCCTCCCATACCGGTTGTAAGAGTGGGTTTCATTGGTCTTGGCGACCGTGGAAGTGGCGCCGTTCAGCGCCTTTCATATATCGAGGGGGTTGAAATAAAAGCTCTGGGCGATCTGCGCGAAGTAGCAGTAAAGGGCTCACAACGTTACCTTGCAAGAATAGGGAGAGTGGAAGCTCAGGAGTTTTACGGTGATGAGAATATCTGGAAAAAACTTGTTGAACTTCCGGACCTCGACCTGATATATATATGTACTCCATGGGTATGGCATGCCCAGATGGCTAATTACGCTATGGAAAATGGGAAACACGTTGTATGTGAAGTTCCGCTAATAAGGACGATAGATGAAGCATGGATGCTTGTTGAAACTTCGGAAAAGACGAAAAAGCATTGTATGATGCTCGAAAATTGTTGCTACGACTTTTTTGAGCTTCTTACTCTTAATATGGTACGACAGGGAATGTTCGGAGATATAATTCATGGAGAAGGCGCATATATACATAACCTTCTTGAAATGAAATTTAAAAAACCCGACGACAGCCGGCAAGCCGACGGTGCATATACCGGTATGTGGCGTCTGAAAGAGAATGCTTCGAGAAACGGCAATCTCTATCCTACTCATGGATTAGGGCCTATAGCTCAAGTGTTGAATATTAACCGTGGCGACAGAATGGAATATCTCACTTCTATGTCAACTAATGACTTCACAATGTACTGGCGTGAAAAAGAACTTGTTGAGAAAGATTCTTTTTATGAACCATGGAGAAATGCAAAATTCAGGGGAAATTTCAATACTACTTTAATACGTACAGCTCTTGGCAAGACAATAAAAGTACAACACGATGTTTCGTCGTCCCATCCATATTCAAGGATACATCTTGTCAAAGGCACAAAAGGAATGGCAGTGAAATACCCGGAAGAGAGGATTGCAATCGGAGAGGGATGGGTAAAAGAAGAGACTATTAAAGAGTTTAGGGATAAATACACTCCCGAAATAATAAAAAGAGTGGGAGAGATGGCAAAGAGGGTGGGCGGCCATGGTGGGATGGATTTCATAATGGACTGGAGGATGATTGACTGCCTGAGAAATGGATTACCTCTCGACCAGGAT
>Ga0208940_1002741_pt1 | contig 15924 bp, 16 predicted proteins | sample AD_JPNNA6_MetaG_FD_184445 | JGI IMG/M metagenome (GOLD analysis project Ga0208940, IMG submission 184445) | Active sludge microbial communities of municipal wastewater-treating anaerobic digesters from Japan - AD_JPNNA6_MetaG (SPAdes) (version 2) | ecosystem: Engineered > Bioreactor > Anaerobic... | reverse complement strand
TAATACGGTCCAGCCCTCGTCTTTCGTAATAATCACTTCTTTTCATACATTACTCCGGATTATGAGAGCAGCATACCGACAATCACACCGGCAAGGGCGGCAGCAAGATACACTGCACCTGGTCTTTCAGTTCCGTTAAATCCCCAGATAGCCTTGGGGGCGAGGGGATCCATATCGATGGTTTCACTGCCATAACACCAGCAGGGGGTAACCGTAAGGGTGAGACCCGTTCCTTCCTTCCTGAATTTTTCTGCACATGCAGCTGCCTCAGCCACTCCTCCTATGCATGTGTCAGATATAACGCATTCAACAGGTTTGCCGTTGGGATATTGCAGGTTTTTACTGATAAGAGCAGCTGCAGATCTGGCCATATCCATTGTCTGCTTTTCAAGCGATTCCCTGATACCCCTTTCCCGACCGTCAATTACCGGGCGGATGCCTACCTTGGGAAAATCCCCTATTACCGTCTGATAGTCGTAATTTATACTGAATTCCTTCTGTGCCATTGCTATTGATTTTAATAGTTAATACAAATATTGCCGGTAAACAAATATAGTTATTTCTTAACACTGAATAATCCGTATTTGCGCAAACACGACAGCTATTTTAAATTGTTTTTCACTTCTCAACAATGATTCACTAAGTTTTAAAGATTTTCCCGGCATGATTGACTTCTGTTGCCAATGCCGGAGCAGCAAATACATACTGCAATATCCGGGTGCTGGATCGGAATAGTGAGGGAAAAAGCGGGGTGCGTTTATTTTTAGTACTTTTGGAAACCAACAACGCGGATATGGAACGGAGAAGGAGATTGCCTGAATGGCTTAAAATGCAGAGAGCAAGCGGCGAGAATTATTCAAGGGTGAAAAGGCTTGTTGAATCAAATCGCCTCCATACAATATGTACCAGCGGAAATTGCCCGAATATTGGTGAATGCTGGAATGCAGGTACGGCTACGTTCATGATACTGGGAGACATCTGTACAAGGGCGTGCAAATTCTGTGCAACCAGAACCGGTAAACCCCTTCCTCCTGATCCCGATGAACCTGGCAGGCTTGCTGAATCCGTCGGGAAGCTTAATCTCAGGCATTGTGTAATCACCTCTGTCGACCGAGATGACCTTCCCGATGGCGGATCATCATTCTGGGCAGAAACCATCAGAATGATAAAAAAGCTTAATCCGGGCACCACAATTGAAGCCCTGATCCCTGATTTTGACGGCAATACCGGTTGTCTTCAGATGATCATTGACGAGAAACCTGATATCATTTCTCATAATATTGAAACGGTAAGGCGCCTTACCCCCATGATCAGAACAAAAGCCAGGTATGACCGGAGCCTGGGAGTCATTAAATATATTTCTGATATGGGTATGAAATCAAAATCGGGGTTTATGCTGGGTCTGGGCGAAACTGAGGATGAAATATTCACGACGATTCACGACCTGAAGTCAGCAGGCTGCAGGATCATTACCGTGGGGCAGTATTTAAAGCCGGGACCGGATTTTATGGAACCTGCCGGCTACATCACCCCCGGGAAGTTTGCGGAATATAGAAAATATGCACTGAGCCTGGGTTTTGATTTTGTTGAATGCCATCCACTTGTGAGATCTTCTTTTCATTCTGAAAAACAAATCGGGATTATCCAAAAATGACTATATTGTGGATAATAAACCAGGGGGAATTAATTGAGCTATAGTGTAAAATATCAGGATATTGGAGTAAAAGGTTATAAAGAAACCTGGAAATACCAGGAAGAGATCTTTGATAACCTTGTAAGGCGGAAAACAGGTCATCAAAGTCAGTCTTCAGGAGCTGAAAAAAAGGATCCCGGCACTCTGATTTTTGTTGAGCATCCGCATGTATACACGCTTGGACGGAATGGATCGGAAAATAATCTCCTGATTGACTTTATTCAGCTGAAAGCCAGGGATGCAGAATTTTACCGGACTAACCGCGGGGGAGATATCACATACCATGGCCCCGGACAGATTGTCGGATATCCGATATTTGACCTGGAGATTATGAAAATCAGCCTTAAGGATTATATTTTCGGACTTGAGGAAGCAGTAATATTAACTCTGGGATATTTTGGGCTGAAGGGATCAAGGATAAATGGTGCCACCGGTGTGTGGATTGAGGATAAAATCAGGACAAAAGTCGCGAAAATATGCGCGATAGGTGTAAGGGCGAGCCGTTATGTAACTATGCACGGATTTGCATTTAACGTAAATACTGATCTTGATTATTTCAGTTATATCAATCCCTGCGGATTTACCGACAAGGGGGTTACTTCCCTGGAAAAAGAATTGCAAGTTCCACAGGATCTGGAGAATGTTAAGATGCAGCTGAAGGAAAAGCTCGGGAGTGTATTTGATCTTAAATGGATTTAGGAGGGTATGATGGAAAAGAGATGGGTAATCAGGGAAAAAGCTGATGATAACCTCGTGGCAAAACTTGCCGGAGAAGTCGGGGTATCCCGGGCACTGGCCAATCTTATGGTGCAAAGGAACATAAAAACACCCGGTGAGGCAAAGGCCTTCTTTGAGCCTGATCTGAGTTATCTCCACGATCCCTTCCTGATGAAGGATATGAACAGTGCCGTTGAAAGGGTATCGACTGCAATAAAGAGAAATGAAAGGATCCTGGTTTATGGTGATTATGATGTGGACGGGATCACGGCAGTGGCCATGATGTATTCTTTTCTCAGGGAGCAGTATTCAAACGTGGATTTTTACATCCCTGACAGGTATAAGGAAGGTTATGGAGTCTCATTCCAGGGGATTGATTTTGCCTACCAGAACAACTGCAGGCTTCTGATAACACTTGATTGCGGAATAAAGGCAGTTGAGAAGGTTAAATATGCCCGTACAAAGGGCCTTGATGTGATAGTCTGTGATCACCATTATCCCGGGGATGTTATTCCGAAGGCATCTGCTGTTCTGGATCCCAAGCAGGGATCATGCAATTACCCTTACAAGGAGCTTTCCGGCTGCGGAGTGGGTTTCAAGCTCATACAGGCTTTTTCCAGGGTTCACGGGATTCCCTTCAGCAAGATTTCAGGTTATCTCGATCTTGTTGCGGTGAGCATAGCCTCGGATATTGTACCGCTCACGGGAGAAAACAGGGTTCTCGCATATTTCGGGCTGAAACAGCTCAATGAGTCTCCCCGTACCGGCCTCAGGGAAATAATAAGGGAAGCAGAGATAACCAGGGCTCTGACAATAGAGGATGTCGTTTTCAAACTCGGACCCAGGATAAATGCTGCCGGAAGAATGGAGACCGGAAGCAAGGCAGTGGAACTTCTTATTTCGAATGATACCAGGGTGGCAACGGAGATCAGCAAGGAGATCAATAACTTTAACATTGAAAGACGGAATGTTGACCGGACCATTACCACAGAGGCAATGCGCATGATCTCGGAAGACCTGAGATCGGTCAATGCAAAAACCACCGTACTGTTTAACCCGTCGTGGAAAAAAGGTGTGATCGGAATCGTGGCATCCAGACTTATTGAAACATATTACCGGCCGACGGTGATCCTTACCGAATCAAATGGCTTTGCAACGGGATCGGCACGCTCGGTACAGGGTTATGACCTTTACCAGGCTATAGAAGCCTGCAGTGATCTGCTTGAAAGTTTCGGCGGTCATATGTTTGCTGCAGGCCTTACGCTGCGGAAGGAGAATATAAAGCCGTTTACGGAAAGATTCGAGCAGTATGTCAATAGCACAATCACTGAAGACCAGCTTGTCCCCAGGGTTTTTATCGATTCCGAACTGTCCTTTGCCGAAATCAGCGAAGACTTTTTTAATTCCCTCAACAAGTTCCAGCCCTTTGGCCCCGAGAACATGTCGCCGGTTTTTATAACCAGGAATATTCTGGATACCGGTACCGGGAGGATGGTCGGCTCAAGCGGAGAACATCTCCGGCTCGAGCTTTACCAGGATTCGGCGCTGTCGAAGGTCTTTCCAGCCATAGCATTCAGCCAGGCGAATCATTTTGAACATATCAGGAAAGGGTTGCCTTTTGATATAGCCTATTCGGTGGAAATGAATGAATTCAGGGGTAACCGGAACCTTCAGCTCAATATTAAGGATATTAAGGTGGCAGGGGAAGAATATTGATCTGTCAGGCATCAGAATAGCAACCTGCATTGTATCTTTATCTCACCTGATGGCTTTACGTCGCTTTTCGCTTGTTCAAATTCCGTAACAGCGTACTTGATCCGTATATCTCCATGTTCCGGGAACTTCCAGGCCAGCATCAGATAGGCCCGTTTCCCTTTACCGGAGAGTGCAGGAATACTGAAGCTATGCAAAAGATCGTTTTCATAAACATACAGCCTCGATTCCCAGTCATCTGTATTGAAAATGCAGTATCTCAACCAGATTGAGACAGGGATCCGGATAAATTTCCAGTTAACGTCCTGCATCAGGAACATTCCCCTGCTTCCTGAAGGCTCAGCCTTGATGAACCCAATCCGTGAGATAAGTGTAAGATTCTCAGCAGGGGAGTACTTCAATGATCCTTTCAGCGATCTGGCGGTCGATTCCCTTTGTTTTTTTATGCCTGTACTTCCCGGGATATCCGCCACCGATTTCCGGTAACCGTAAATAGCTTCCGCCGTCAAGGCTTGTGACGGGAGATATTTTAGCCTTAACTCTGATACTGCTCCCCTGGACGGAGCACTGCATCTGTATCTGAGCCACGGATAATTTCGCATGTCATACCCGGCACTTAAAAACAGGTGCCTGGCAGCTTCGAAAGTGAAGTTTGCATATATGCCATTAATATTACCGCCAGATGATGTGCTGAAGGGACCCAGGCCATGAAAGGGGCTGAATCCGGGATCATAATTCCTGTAAAGCAGGTTAAGGCTGAACCTGTCGGACGGGCGCATTGAAATTCCCTGAACCAGGCCAAAGCGCCCGCGGTTGTCCGACGAAAATTCCCCTGATAGCAATGATCTTCCCAGTGAAGCCCTGTAATAAACAGCTCCGGTATGACTGAATAACCCTTCGAAGTCATACAGATCAGCCGGATCTTTAAAAGTCTTCCTGACTGGCAGTGAAAATCCCGTTGTTATCCAGACAAAACCCAGCGTGACGTTCTCGAAATTCAGGCTGAAAGCAGCCCCGCGGCTGAATTCAGTTACAACGTCCTTCTTTGCAAGTGAAGTGATGTTATTATGTATTCCCGAGGTATAGAAAGATTCAATGCAGCAGGACTGATTCCCTTCTGCGGGTTTTATCGATGCATCAATTTTGTTTGCTGAATAAAATAATGACAGTGCAAGCTTTTTATACCTGAGCATTGCTGCGCTGCCCCTGAAAAAATTGTTTTCATTGGTTGAGGTATACGGCCTGATCTCATCAATCCCCGACAGACTGCCCGGAGATGTAAGCGACAGGCCGGTACGAAGGCCGGTGTTGATCGCGGAACCCATACCGAACTTTGCACTGTAATCACCAATAATGAGCTTTCTGATTATACCCTGACCGTTCCAGGCCAGATGTGCTGATACAAAATCGGGTTGTAACGGGTAGCCCGACAAATATCTTTCACCGTTGTCTTTTTCTGCGATTAATCCTGCCATTACTCCCCGCCAGGTGTATTTGTACTTTAAAAGTATCTTATGACCGGGACCTGCCTGTTGTTCCGCCTGTCTGTGTTTTGCAATAAAATTTGCCAGCAAGGTGTGGCCACGGGCTTTGGAAATCTCGGTCCGGGCAACAGTGGATTCCAGCCTGATGAAGGGAGCAATCATATCTGCCAGCTCCCTGTTGAATCCGGGAATATTTGCAATCTCATAAACCGAAAGGATTTTTCCTGTTGAATGAATATAGTCGGCAAGCGCCCTGATCTGGAAGCCCGTAAGAAAAAAAAGCCTTGCGAGACTGCTTTCATCTGCAGAGTCCAGTGCTACGGGATCTTCGTTCAGTTCATGGAGTCTCTCAATATATTCTGACACTGCTTCCTGATCTGCTTCATCCCGGGCCAGCTCTTCAGCCAGTGAGACTATTGACTCCGACAGGTTTTCCTGACTGTATGAATCTTTTACCATCAGTAACAACAGAGCGTGTAGAAGAAAAAATACACTGATACAGAAAACAGAAGATTTCTGAAATCCCTGCCAGAGCCCGGTTATGCACAGGATCACATAGTTACATAATATCGTCAATAGCTTCTGACGCTTCAGATTAAGATTTTTAATTTCTTCTTTGTGAACAGGCATATTTAAGTTGATAAGCAGTCCGGCATTTTTATTTTCAAATCGCAGACAGGCAGGTATTTCTGATTAATGACCAGTATTGGATCCATCAACTGCCCTGGCATCCATAACAACTGAATTCTCGGCACGTGTGGCAATCAGTTGACAGGATTCAGGCTTTGTTTCCTTATATACAACAGTTGCAGGTTTCTGTCATGCATTATTAAATCCCTCTCCTGCTAATTCAGGGACAGTCATTCTTCGAAGGCGGATTCCACGAGAGCGGGGCCGGGCGAATTTTGCACTTCGGCCGCCCAAAATGTAGTTTTCCTGATAAATTATCAGAGCCCATTGATTTATGTTTGTTTTTTCGTTGCCGGTTTTGTGATTTCTCCTTTGATGCATTATAGTATTCTCATTATTGCTCCGGTTCATTATTTTTGGTTTTGCAATTGAAATATTACTGATGCGGATGATGTTATTCCGAGTCTGTCGTGACCGGTAAAACCTATATCAAGCCGGACGGGTCCGTATTCATATCCGAATCCGAAACTGAATGAGTTATTCTCGCTCCTGAATCCAGCCCTCAGCATGAAGTTTTGCGCTGCCTGCAACTCTACGCCGGTCGAGACTACCAGGCTTTTACCGGTGGTTATGCCAATCTCAGCGGAGGCAAAGAAGAATTTATTGAGCTGGATTCCGGCGCCGGCACTCAGTGAAGCTGGCAGTGGATCTTTCCGGATGGAATTCGGTACAGGATTATAAAAATGCATTCCCAGTCGTATGTTTTCCTGCAATTCAAACAACAAGCCTCCCTGGAAGGTGACTGTACTGGTTTTGTTTTCCGTCCCGGGAAATACTTCCCTGGAAAAATCGATTTGAATCCCTGCCGACATTTTCTCCGATAATTTCATTCCGCATGCGAGGGCTGCAGCCTGGCGTCTGAAATCCCTGTAGCCGAACTGGCTGTAAATGGCACCGAGCGTTGCTCTTCCCGATGGGATGACCAGTCCGGCTGTTCCTGTTCCCAGCTCACTGATGCAGAACCTGTTTTCGTAGTTGATCCCGAAGCTTCGGACACTGATATAAGCAAGGGAAGCCTGATTGTAAAATGATGACCAGAAATCGGGTTTCATGACGCACGAGCCTCCCATTCCAGATTCAGGAGCACCGGTAACGGGCTGATATCCGTTAATTCCAGGCGACTTCAGAAAGAGGAAAACCATTATAAAAGAAACAGATATCTTGTGCAGCGAGTACAAACTGTTTCAGATCATACTTCCAAATTAATAAAAAAATCCGGTTCATACAAGTGAACCGGATCGTTATCTGGATATCTCAGCTTACTATTAATCAACTATTCATGGCCCCCGGGATGATTACCTGTCACCAGGCCGGAAATGGATGGTTGCACGGGAAGGGAACAAGCAACTCACCGGCATGATCAGTTTGTCTTGTAAGGGTATTTAATCTTTTTAAGTTCTTCGTTGGCTTCCACGATCTTATTCTTAAGGCTGTTTTTGAATTTCACGACCTCATTCATTATTTCAGGATTTCCGGTACCGAGTATTTCAGCTGCAAGGATTCCGGCGTTTTGCGCCGCATTTATCCCCACTGTGGCAACGGGTATTCCTGGAGGCATCTGCACAATTGAAAGAACCGAATCAATACCTTCAAGTGAGGCTTTTATGGGTACTCCGATCACCGGAAGTGGTGTCATGGATGCGATCACACCCGGGAGATGGGCAGCCATTCCTGCGGCGGCTATTATTACTTTCAAACCGCGCGGGGCGGCACTCCTGGAATATTTTTCAACTTCACCCGGGGTACGGTGAGCCGACAGGGCGTTTATCTCAAACGGAATTTTAAATTCATTCAGAATTTGCGCCGCCTTCTCCATTACAGGAAGGTCTGAAGTGCTTCCCATTATTATACCTACAAGTGGTTCCATCCGGAATAATTTAATCTTAACTTACTTAGAGGAACAAAAATAAGCTATTATTTTCATATTTTCGCAGCGGTTCAATATTCATGAATGATGGGTTTGAAAGAAGTATACATCCTTGGAAAAAAGTTCAGGGAATTAATTCCGGAACAGTCGCTGCAGGAGCGGATCGATGAACTGGCCGCCCGGATAAACAATGATTTTGCCGGCAGGGAAGTGGTTTTTGTCGGCATACTGAACGGGGCTTTCATGTTCGCAGCCGACCTTTTCAGGAGGCTTGACCTGCAAGCCAGGATCACTTTCATAAAACTGGCTTCATATGCAGGAACGAGTTCCACGGGAACGGTCAGGGAACTTATAGGATGGAACGAAGATCTTAAGGATAAGCAGGTGATAATCATCGATGATATTGTGGACAGGGGAGACACGCTCGAGTATGCGGTCAATAATCTGATAATAAGGAATGTTACTGACATCAAGGTGGCAGTATTGTTGCTTAAGCCCGGCAGTTACAGGAAAAATATCAGGATTGATTATGTCGGATACGAGATACCGAATGATTTTGTGGCAGGCTACGGTCTCGACTATAATGGCTTTGGGCGTAATCTCACCTCGATCTATTCGCTTGTAGGTTGATTCAAGGCCTGACTTGCCGGCTTGTTATCCGGACTGATTTTGGAACACATATTTAAAATAATGTTTTATGGTTAATTTTTTGATTTTCGGCCCTCCGGGCTCAGGTAAAGGGACACAATCGGTCAGACTGGCTGAGAAATTCAATCTTACACATCTGTCCACCGGCGACATGCTGCGTGCAGAGATAGCTGCAGGGACGGATCTTGGTACAAGGATGAGCTCCATAATGTCGAGGGGAGAACTGGTGCCTGATGAGGTTGTGATTGAGATGATTGCTGCCAGGATTGATAATACGGAGGGCAGTGAGGGTTTTCTTTTTGACGGCTTCCCCAGGACGGTGGCGCAGACCGAAGCCCTAGAAAAAATGCTGAACAAAAGGGGCATGAAGATAGACAGCATGCTCGTGCTGGACGTCGATCATGATGAACTGGTAAAACGACTTGTATTAAGAGCCGATCTTTCCGGCCGTCCCGATGACCGGGATCCTGCTGTGATTGAAAACAGGATTGATGTTTACAGGGCCAAAACAGAGCCAATTATTGAATTTTGCAGGCAAAGGGGGATCTATCAGCCGGTAAACGGCATGGGTACTATAGATGATATCTTTGAAAGGCTCAGCGGGTTTGTGAAGAAATTCCTCTGATCCGCTGTATTTTTTGGTTTACCTGCGGACCGGTCCTTCTGCAATTTCCTTCTGTATTGTAGTCCAGGGCTTCCCGGAGTAAACACATTGGGGCTACAGGCATTCAGATAATTATGTCGGGATCCAATTTTATTGATTATTTGAAGATCCATTGCCGGGCCGGCAACGGGGGGGCCGGTTCTGCACACCTGCGGAGGGAAAAGTTTGTGCCCAGGGGCGGACCAGACGGCGGTGACGGAGGACGCGGAGGCAACATAATCCTGAGGGGAAATGACCAGATGTGGACACTTCTTCATCTGAGGTACCGGCGGCACATTTTTGCCGGTAACGGTTTGGGGGGAGGGGCACAGCAGTCGACCGGCGCTGACGGCAGCGATGTTGTTGTGGAAGTACCACTCGGCACCATTGCAAGAAAAGGGGATAATGGCGAATTCATCTTTGAGATAACCCGCCACGGCGATGAGAAGATACTCGCCAAAGGCGGAAGGGGCGGACTTGGAAATACTCATTTCAAGTCGGCCACCAACCAGACACCGAGGTATGCCCAGCCGGGCGAATCAGGCGAGGAGGGTACATTCATACTTGAGCTTAAAGTTCTTGCCGACGTGGGCCTGGTTGGATTCCCGAATGCCGGAAAATCCACCCTGCTTTCGGTTGTATCAGCAGCGAAACCCAAAATTGCGGATTATCCTTTCACTACCCTGGTACCCAATCTGGGCATTGTTTCGTACCGGGATGACAAATCATTTGTCATGGCGGATATTCCGGGCATAATCGAGGGGGCCCATGAAGGCAGAGGCCTGGGTATCAGATTCTTGAGACATGTGGAAAGGAATTCGATACTTGTCATCATAATAGCTGCCGACAGCCCTGACATAAAAAATGAATATGAAGTGGTACTGAACGAACTGAAAATGTACAATCCGGAGCTGCTTGACAAGAAGCGTATCCTGGCGGTCTCCAAGTCCGACCTTCTGGATGCTGAACTGAAAGACGAAATCGTAAAAGACCTTCCTGAAATCCCGGGAGTGTTTTTTTCTTCCGTTACCGGCGAAGGCATTAATACACTGAAGGATATTATCTGGAAAACACTTACCAGTTACTGAATCTATGATCGAAAATATTGACAGGCAGATTTTCATTTTTCTGAATTCACAGAATTCCCCATTCTGGGATGACTTTATGTATGCGATGAGCATGAAACTGGTCTGGGTTCCCCTCTATCTTGCAATACTTATTTATTTAATATTCAAGTACAAACGGAAGTTTCTTATTCTTCTGCCGTTTATGATACTGGCAGTGGCCTTGTCGGACCAGCTTTCGGTTCTCATAAAGAACAGCGTTGAACGGTTGCGCCCGTGTCATGATGCGTGTCTCGAGGGACTGGTGCACATAGTACGATGTCATTGCGGCGGCCTGTACGGGTTTGTTTCCTCCCATGCCTCCAACTCATTCAATGTTGCCGTCCTGAGCCTTCTGCTCATAGAAAAGAGGTGGTATGCAATTACCATCCTGATCTGGGCCTCGTTGGTTAGCTACAGCAGAATATATATCGGAGTTCACTATCCCGGTGATATATTGGCAGGAGCTGTTCTCGGAGGCATTATCGGATGGATAACATACAAGGGATTCAGTATGACGCAAAAAAGATTTGAAGCTTAGATGTTTTGCCTGATTCCTGAAACCACTGATCCGTATTTTAACCTGGCTGCAGAAGAAGTTCTTCTTAAAAACAGCCAGGATGAATTCCTGATACTGGGAATAAACAGCAGGTCGGTAATTATCGGCAAGCACCAGGTAGCACACAGGGAAGCTGATACCAGGTTTGTTACCATGAACGGGATCCCGGTGATAAGGAGAATTTCAGGCGGGGGAACGGTGTACCACGATCCGGGGAACCTGAACTTTGCCTTTATCCTTAACAGTGAAAAGGGGAAACAGGTTGATTTCAGGAAATATACACTGCCGGTTATCGATTTCCTGGCGTCGCTGGGGGTGAATGCTGAGTTTGAGGGGAACAGCGATCTCAGGGTTAAGGGACTGAAGATATCAGGAAATGCCGAACATGTTTTCAGGAACAGGGTGCTGCATCATGGCACCCTTCTTTTCGATTCGAGGCTGGACCTTCTCAGCAGCTCACTGAGAAAGGATACCGGACACTATATTACAAGAGCAGTCAGATCGAACCCTTCAAAGGTTACAAACCTCAGTTCATTATTGAAAGACTCCTTAAAAGACCTCTTTCCCGTATCCTCCGGATCATCCGTCACTATTCAGGCTTTAAGGACCCTGATGAGGAAGTGGTTTTTCGATAATTATCCCGGAATGGAATCATATCTGCTTTCAGGCAGCCAGGTCGGAATGGCAGAGGAACTTGCCCGGTCCAAATATGCCACATGGGAATGGAATTACGCCTATGGTCCGGAATACAGTGTAACCGGTACATTTGAAATCGGTAACCTGCATCATCACTATCGCATGCATGTAAGGGAAGGGATCATAACTGAATGTGAAACTGAAGGTTTGAAAGGTGATCAGATCGCATCATTGCTGAAAGGCCGCAGGCATATGGTCAATGACCTTGAGCATCTTGTGAAAAATGAGACTATATTTGGACATGGTTTCGACGTATATAATTTATTCTGAGATTGCAAAACGGACACCAGCTTCCCTTGCTCTTATTTTGCCTCCTTTCAGGTAAAAGATCGCGGAAGCTGCAGGAAGATCCGGAAACTAAGCTAACCATGTGGATACCCTCAAATCTGTTTTTCTCTGGATTGCTGCCGTAACGGTAATAGTACTTACATTGCCCCTGATATCATTGATATGGTTCCTGGTCCTTCCTTTTGACAGGAACCGGAAAGTAATGCACGGGTTAATGATCTGCCTCAGCCTGATCCTGGTTTATCTCATACCTGCTTGGAGAATTGACATAAAAGGAAGGGAAAAGGCGGGCCGCCGCCAAACCTGTGTGATCATTTCAAATCATCAGTCGATACTTGACATCATCTTTATTAACTGTCTGCGGCTGCGGTTCAAATGGGTATCAAAGATTGAGAACATGAAAGTTCCCGTAATCGGATGGTACCTGAGAATGGCAGATTACATCACGGTTGACAGGGGAAATAAGGAAAGCAAAGAAGAAATGCTTGAAGAATGCCTCGTCACTTTGAGGAGGGGAATATCCATAATGATGTTTCCTGAGGGAACCAGGTCGGTTGACAGTGAAATTGGTTTTTTCAAAAGGGGAGCTTTCCAGCTTGCTATCAATGGCGGATTCCCGATTTTGCCAGTCGTGATCGACGGAACCGGAGGGATACTCCCAAAGCACGGCCTGATCTTCAGTACGGGTCACAGGGTTAAGATCAGGGTATTTGATCCTGTAATGCCTGAATCATTCGGAACAACCGACCCGGATGTGCTTTCCCTTAAATTTCATAATTTTATGGCTGATGCCCTGAAGGAATTAAGATCGGGCAAACCATAGAATGTCACATACCCCGGAATACAGAAGAATCCTGCACAGGATGGGTTATTACAATTACCAGGATGGACTAATTCATCGTCATCTGAACCAGGAAGAAGGATGGAACAGTCATCTGAGGAACTGCAGGGAATTCATTTTGAACGCAACAGAGGTCTGCAGGCCTGAAATTGTGACAGTATTGGGCAGCGGCTGGCTTCTCGATGTCCCCCTGAAAGAGATGACGGAACAGGTTTCCGTTATCAACCTTGTAGATATTCTTCATCCGCCCGAAGTGCGGGAACAGGTTTCACGGATGGGAAATGTGAGACTGACCGAAGCTGATGTTACCGGTGGGCTTATACGGGATGTCTGGGAAAAAGGCAGCCATTTCTGGCGAAAAAAGCGAGGTTCAATCAACGACCTGGAAATTCCTGAGTTTAAGTTTGAGTTTGAACCGGGACTGATCATCTCGTTGAACCTCATGACCCAGCTTGAAAGCCTGCTTCTCGGGTTTATCAGGAAAAAATGGAAGCCGGGAGAAGAGGATCTTTTACGTTTCAGAAAAGAGATTCAGCACAGGCATGTTTCCTTATTGATGAGGCATACTTCGGTTCTCATTACTGACGTCGCAGAGATCATTACCGAACGATCGGGAAGAGTACGTGAAGAACCTTCGGTACTGACAGATCTTCCGGATGCAGGAACCAGGAAAGAATGGACATGGGATTTCGATCTTCACAGGTCAGATTATTACAACAGGAGATCAGTTTTCAGGGTGGTGGCTATGATGTTGTAGATAATGCTGCCTGTTCGGGCAGGAATCCGCAACGTAGGTGTTTCAATAAAAAGGTTGCCGACCCGATGTATGAAGTTCCGGCCGACCTGATATTTTCCCAGTGGAACTCGTCCGTGATCCGGCAGTGTTGGTAATAATGCCGGCCATCACCATTTCATCCTGACATGCCTGTATTGTTATTTTATTAACAATGGGGCTGGGCCTGTTTTTGGAAAAAATCACATTCATTGTTGAAAAAATGGCTGATCACGGGCAGGCTAATTGACTATATTTGCGCAAAATTCTGCAAAATGTCGGTGGTTGGGTATTCAGAAGAGCATATAAAGACCCTTGAATGGCGGGAGCATATCAGGCTGAGGCCCGGTATGTATATAGGAAAACTGGGTGACGGGTCGTCGCATGATGACGGAATCTATGTTCTGCTTAAGGAGGTGATCGATAATTCGATTGATGAATATATGATGGGCTTCGGCAGGAAGATAGATGTATCGATTAACGGCAAGGAGGTGAGGGTGCGTGATTATGGACGCGGTATTCCCCTGGGCAAGGTGACCGAGGCAGTTTCAAGAATGAATACCGGGGCAAAATATGATTCAAAGGCTTTCAAGAAATCAGTCGGTCTTAATGGTGTCGGAGTCAAGGCGGTCAATGCGCTGTCGAGCAGGTTTGTAATCAGGTCGGTCCGTGACGGACAGATGAAAGTCAGCGAATTTGAGCATGGCATTACGGTGGCTGACAGCCCCATTACGGCTACTCCGGAGGAGAATGGAGTTGAGGTTATCTTTCAGCCCGATGAGGATTTGTTCGGCAATTATTACTACATATCGGAGTATGTGGATTCAATGCTGAAGAACTATGTTTACCTCAATACGGGTCTTGTAATAAATTTCAACGGCAACAAATTCATTTCCAGGAGCGGGCTGGTTGATCTCCTTAACGAGAACATGAGCAGGGAGGGACTGTATCCGATAATACATCTCCGCGGTGATGATATTGAGATTGCCCTCACACATGGCTCTCAGTACGGGGAAGATTATTACAGCTTCGTAAACGGTCAGAACACCACACAGGGGGGTACACATTTGCTTGCATTCAGGGAAGCATTTGTAAAGACTATCCGCGAGTTTTACAGGAAGGATTTTGATCCCTCTGATATAAGGTCGTCAATAATCGCAGCTATCAGCATAAAAATTGAAGAGCCGATTTTTGAATCCCAGACCAAAACAAAGCTGGGTTCGAAAGATATGGGACCGGACGGGCCTTCCGTGAGGAACTTCATTGGTGAGTTCGTCAGGAAGCATCTCGACGACTATCTGCACAAGAATCCGGAAACTGCAAGGATACTTCTCAAAAAGATCCAGGATTCCGAAAAGGAAAGGAAAGCCATTTCCTCGATTCAGAAACTTGCCCGGGAAAGGGCAAAGAAGGTGAGCCTCCATAATAAGAAATTAAGGGATTGTAGGATACATTATAATTCAAATGATCCGAGGAAACTTGAATCCACAATTTTCATAACCGAAGGTGATTCAGCCAGCGGTTCGATAACAAAGTCGAGGGATGTTGAGACCCAGGCCGTGTTCAGCCTCAGGGGAAAGCCGCTTAACTCGTTCGGACTTACAAAGAAGATTGTTTATGAGAACGAGGAGTTCAATCTGCTTCAGGCAGCCCTGAACGTTGAAGACGGGATCGAGGATCTGAGATACAATAATATAGTGATAGCCACTGATGCAGACGTTGACGGGATGCACATAAGGCTCCTTCTCCTGACGTTTTTCCTTCAGTTTTTTCCCGATCTGGTTAGAAAAGGGCATGTATATATACTTCAGACCCCGCTGTTCAGGGTTAGAAACAAAAAGGACACCAGATATTGTTACACTCCCGGTGAAAAGGCCAGGGCAGTCAGGCTCCTGGGTCCCAATCCGGAAATAACCCGTTTCAAGGGACTGGGTGAGATATCACCAGACGAGTTTGGTCATTTTATAGGAAAGGACATGCGACTTGAACCGGTAAGAATGAAGAAAAATGATGCCATAAACGGTTACCTTGAATTCTACATGGGAAAAAATACACCCGACAGGCAGGATTTCATCATTGAAAACCTGAGGGTTGAGGAAGACCTGGTAGAGGCGGAGGCATAGTTTTGGCCAGGGAGGATGTTTATGAAGGAAGACGAGGAATTAGCATCAGGAAATCCTGAAAGACTGGAAGAACCGGAAGAAGGTCCG
>Ga0208940_1002740_pt1 | contig 15925 bp, 9 predicted proteins | sample AD_JPNNA6_MetaG_FD_184445 | JGI IMG/M metagenome (GOLD analysis project Ga0208940, IMG submission 184445) | Active sludge microbial communities of municipal wastewater-treating anaerobic digesters from Japan - AD_JPNNA6_MetaG (SPAdes) (version 2) | ecosystem: Engineered > Bioreactor > Anaerobic >... | reverse complement strand
CATGACGCTACCTCTGTGCCAATGCCCGTCCGGGCGCTGCTTCGCGCCGGCAAAGACGCCCCGGCCTCGCGGGGTCAGGCCGGCTGTTCCATAGCCCCGCGAATCAGGCGGTCGAGCAGGTCAGGAAAGGGGATCCCCGCCGCGGCGGCCGCCTGGGGGAACAACGACGTTTCCGTCATGCCGGGTATGGTGTTAACCTCGAACCAAACGGGCCGGTCATTCACGAGAATCATATCACTCCGGCTCAGGCCTCGACAACCTATCGCCGCGTGAACGCGCACGGCAACGTCCTGCGCCGCTCTGGTGCTTTCCGGGGAGATGCGGGCGGGCGTGATTTCCTGGCAGGCGCCGGGAGTGTATTTCGCGGTGTAATCGAAATACGCCGATGTGACGGGGCAGATCTCGGTGACGGGGAGGGCTTCGGGCGGCGCGCCGGGGGTGGCATCGAGCACGCTGCACGTGACCTCCACGCCTTTGAGGTACTGTTCAATAAGGACCGTGTCGTCGAAGGCAAACACGTTCAGCAGGGCATCGCGAAACTCGCGGATCTCCCGCGGGATCGCCATCCCCAGGCTCGAGCCCTGGCAGGGACTCTTCAGCACACAGGGAAACCCGAGTTCGGTGTGCACGCGTTTGAGGACGGTTTCGTGGTCCGCGTCCCATAATGCGCGCGTGACTACGATGTCGCGGGCCACGGGTATCCCAGCCTGCGCAACCACCGCTTTCGAGCGTATCTTGTCGATGGCGAGGGCGCTGGCGCCACAGCCCGAACCAACGTATGGGATGGCCAACATGTCGAACAGCCCTTGAATGCGGCCGTCTTCGCCATACGGGCCGTGCAGAGCGATGAAGATGCAGTCCAGCGCCAGTTCGTGGATGCGCGAAAGGGCATCGCTTATGTGGCAGGGCCGCTCGTTGAAGATCTTCCACTTGCCTTCAGGGGTGATGATGATGGGGAGCGCGTCGTAGAACTCGCGGTCGAGATTGCCCGCGACCATGGCCCCCGAGCGCAGCGATACCTCGTGTTCCGAACTCACGCCGCCCATCACGACGGCAACCTTGCGTCTAGCCATATGTCATCCTTTTCCGCGCGGTGTGTTTTGGCGTGGATAGTATACCCGGCGGCCGGGCGAAAGTTTCCCGAGGGCTCAAATCAAGCTTGTCGAGAAGTACCGTTCCGCGCGGTCGGGGAGCACCGTCGCGATGACTGCGTTCGGGCCCCGGCGCTTGGAGACCTCGATCGCGGCCCAGACATTCGCGCCGGAAGACACCCCGACGAGGAGACCGCCTTCGCGCGCCAGCAGGCGGGCCGTCGCAATGGCATCGTCATCGGTAACCTCGATGACGGTATCCACGAGCGAAGTATCCAGTATCTTGGGCACGAAACCGTCGCCGATCCCCTGGATCTTGTGCAATCCGGGTTCATGCCCGAGCAAAGCCGACACATTCTTTGGTTCGACGGCCACAATCTCGGTTTTGGGGTCGCGTTCTTTCAAGAAGGACCCCACGCCCTGCAACGTGCCGCCCGAGCCAAGACCCGAGACAAACGCATCGACATGGTGGTCCAACTGGCTCCAGGTTTCGGGCCCCGTCGTGATGAAATGGATCTTCGCGTTGTCGGGGTTCTCAAATTGTTGCGGCACGTAAATGGACGAGTCCGCGGTGCGGCGGCGTTCGACCTCTTGCACGGCCCCGTCGATGCTTAGCTCGGGCGATGTCAGGACAAGCGTTGCGCCCAGGGCGACGATGATCTTCTTGCGCTCTTCGCTCATGTTTTCGGGCATGACAATGGTGACCGGGTAACCCATGCGGCGTCCCACCAGGGCAATCCCGATGCCGGTGTTGCCCGAGGTGGGTTCCATAATGCTCATGCCCGGTTTCAAATCGCCGCGGCGAACCGCCTCCTCGAGCATGAAACGCGCGACCCGGTCCTTGATGCTTCCGCCCGGGTTGAGGTACTCCGCCTTGGCAAAAATGGATGCCCCCGTCATGTCCTTGAGGCAGACAATAGGGGTGTTGCCGATTTGGTCCAGAACATTTTTCGAATACATGGAGTGCTCCTTATGAAGTCATCTTATAGAAGGCCACCAGCTTATGAGCGGAAGGCGTCCATTGTCAAACCACCGAATCGCGCCATCTAAGATCTTACCGGAGATGGTATCGTCTTGCCATTTGTGATCTTACCGGAGCATGGAAGGCAGGACGATGGCAGGAGAGCGCATTTTGGATGGATTGAAGAAGTATCGGAAGCGTTACACGATGGCGGACCGGGCGGGCCGTTCGGCACTGTTGGATGAGTTCTGTGAACAGACAGGCTACCACCGCAAGTACGCGATTGCATTGTTGGGCGAACCGGCGGACGGCCCACCTCCGGGCAGCACGCCCAAGCGGCGCGGCCCGACGTATTCGCCAACGGCCGTTCGTGTGTTGGCGCGGATTTGGGAGGCGGCGGGCTACCCGTGGTCGGTGCGCCTCAAAGCGCTGCTCCCGCAGTGGTTGCCCTGGGCGCGCCAGCACATCGCGGGTGTTAGCCCTCAAGTGGAAGCCGAACTGCTGGCAATGAGCCCGCGCCAGATGGACCGCCGGCTGGCCGATAAACGCCGCCGTCTCAAACGGCGCATCTACGGCCGCACCAAACCCGGCACCCTGCTCAAACACCAAATCCCTGTCAAAACCGATAATTGGGACGTACATGAGCCCGGGTACTGCGAAATCGACCTGGTCTCGCATTCGGGCCCCCACGCGGCGGGCGAGTTCATCTACTCGTTTAACCTCACCGACATCTTCACCGGATGGGGGGAGAACTTCGGCCTTATGGGCAAGGGTGAGCAGGGCGTCGTGGATGCCTTGGACGAGATACGCAGGGCACTTCCCTTTCCCCTCCAGGCCATCGATTCGGACAACGGCTCGGAGTTCATCAACCACCACCTCTACGCGTACTGTAAGAAGCGTGTCATCCAATTTACCCGCGGCCGACCCTACAAAAAAGACGATAACGCCCACATCGAACAGAAGAACTGGACTCATGTGCGCAGACTCTTGGGCTGGGAACGCTACGACACGCACGAGCAACTAAATGCCATCAACCACCTGTACCGGGGCGACTGGCGCACCATGATGAATCTCTACCAGCCCTGTGTGAAACTCAAAGAGAAAGTGCGGATCGGCAGCCGCCTCATCCGCCGCTACGATGAAGCGCAAACCCCGCTGGACCGGCTTGTGGCCCACTACGGCGAAAAGCACCTCCCGGCCGCCGTGCGCACCGCGCTCGCCGTGCGAGAGCAGACCGACCCCTTCGCCCTTTCTTCCAGCATCGAGCGCCAGCTCGCTCGTCTCGCTACGCCCGCTTCACGAAAACAACCTCGAGAAGATTCTGTACTAGAACAGCGCATCCCCTCCCCGCGGGGAGGGGATGACAGGCCCCAAACCCCACGGCCTACCTCCTATGCCTGGTAAGAAACCAAATGGCGTGACGATACACCCCTCGGTAAGATTAGCAAATGGCTTGACAGGCCGGGGCTGTCCAACCATTCGGACAGCCGCAAATCGAGCCTTCGGCGGCGAGTCACGATGCGCGTTGATTATAGTGTTCTCTGGGGTCTAACATTTCCGCATTCCGAAACGATGGGGGGATGGAACGAGTTATGAGCACGGCCAGGAAAATCACCTTTGACATGGACAAGTATCTAGCCGAGCAATCGTCGGAGATTCTCAACCGAGTCCGAAGATTCAACAACAAACTCTATTTGGAGTTCGGCGGGAAATTGATCTTCGACTACCACGCATCCAGGGTGTTGCCCAACTTCGATCCGAACGTGAAGGTGCGATTGCTCCAACAGTTCAAAGACAAGACGGACATTATTCTCTGCATTCATGCCGGGGATATCGACCACAGGAAGATACGCGCTGACTTTGGCATCACTTATGACGTGGATGTGCTCAAACTGATCGATGATTTGCGCGGGCAATGGCAGCTGGAAATCACGGCCATTGTCATCACGCGGTACGAGGATCAACCCTCGGCTCAGTTATTCAAGGATAGACTCGAACGGCGGAATCTCAAGGTATACACCCATCGTGCCACAAGAGGGTACCCCACCGACGTAGATATCATCGTCAGCGACGAAGGTTATGGACGCAATACCTATATTGAAACCACCCGTCCGCTGGTGGTGGTGGCCGGCCCTGGTCCTGGAAGCGGCAAACTGGGTACATGCCTTTCCCAGCTGTACCACGAACACAACCGCGGCGTGCAAGCCGGGTACGCCAAGTTCGAGACATTCCCCATCTGGAACCTGCCCCTGAAGCATCCGGTGAACATGGCCTATGAAGCTGCCACGGCGGATCTCAAAGACGTCAACCTGATCGACCCATTTCATTTAGAGGCATATGAAGAGACCGCGGTCAATTACAATCGCGACGTGGAAGCATTCCCCGTCCTGAAGCGCATTCTAGAGAAAATCATGGGCACGGAATCCTGCTACCGTTCCCCGACTGACATGGGAGTCAATCGAGTCGGTTTCGGCATTGTAAACGAAGAGGCCGTCCGTGAGGCAGCCACACAGGAAGTAATCCGCAGAGTACTGCGGTACCGCTGTGAATACATGATGGGTTTGACGACGCGGGAAACGGTCGAACGGGTCGAATTGATCATGAATGAACTCGGGGTGCAGATAGAAGACCGGCGCGTGGTTCGTCCGGCAAGGGATGCCGCCAAACGGGCGGAGTCCGAGAAGAAAGGCCATGAAGGCGTCTATTGCGGGAACGCGATTGAACTTAAAGACGGAACGATAATAACGGGCAACAACTCATCCCTCATGCATGCTGCCGCCAGCGCGGTTCTGAACGCCACAAAACACCTTGCGGGGATTCCCGACAAGATCCATCTGATCTCCCCGAACATTATCGAAGCCATCGGCAACATGAAGAAAGACATCAAAGACGGCAAGAGTATCAGTCTTAACCTTGAGGAGGCCCTGATCGCCGTAGGTGCGTCTGCTCCCTTCAACAGCGCGGCCCAACTAGCCATCGAACAGCTGGGGAACCTCCGCGGCTGCGACATGCACAGCACACACATTCCAACGCCCGGCGACGAAGCAGGTTTACGAACGTTGGGCCTCCATTTGACCAGTGACCCGTTTTTCTCGACCGATAACCTCTATGTCGTTTGATTGCGCGTTCCGAAAATGTCTGCCGTGGGTTAAGGTCCATGCGGCACTCCGGTGATGCGTAACGCCAAAGTAAACGCTGCGACGCCCATCAATCGATAAAAACAGGACAATATCGAGGTTTTTGAACCGGGTTCTCCGCACAGTGAGGAAATCGGCCGAAACGGTCTGCTTTGCATGATTCTTCGGCGCCAACATAGAGAGTGGTACTGTTTGCGCGTACAGGCCATAGGCCGCGTGTACTGTCTTGACCCTCAGATATCTGTGACAGAGCGCTTTGACGACTACAAGAGGTACCGTAATTGGTGCGACCCTGCCGTGTGAATGCGTACACGGCTGGGCATGTTCCGAGGCCGGCGATTGACACCTTCCGGCGGCGGGTATAGGATGCTGTTTGACCTCTCGCCTGAGTAGGCCAAGGAGAAGCCAGACATGACCGCCAGCGCAAGAATCGCCGCGGGAACGTTGTTGCTCCTATGTCCAATGATCTTCTTGGCGTGCCCGGGCACGACCGGCCCGGAGGCTGCCTTCAACGGAGGGCCCCGCTCCGGTCCCGCGCCGCTGTCCGTTCAATTCACCGACGAGTCCGATGAAGGAGCGGCGCAGATAACGGCATGGCTATGGGATTTCGGCGACGGCCAGACAAGCACCCTCCAGCATCCTGTCCATGTCTATCAAACGCCGGGAAGCTATACCGTTTCATTGACCGTGACCACGTCTGAAGGCGGGGATGTCTTGGTTGAAGATGATTTCATTGAGGTGACCGGTGGGGAAGACGAGTTGAATGTGCCGATCTCCTACAACGTGTCGCCATCCCATCCGTTGGCGCATGTGCAAACTTGGGCCTATGTCATCCAGGACCAGACGGCGGGCGACAAGATCGCGCGCCTCGCCGCCAGCGAGTACGATCTCATTGTGATTGATGACCCGCGCACCTTCATGGACGAGGAGTCGTATGATGCGGCGGCCGATGTGGCTGCCCTGCACGCCACACAGGGCTGCGCCGGTGAGCCGAAGCTCGTGCTCGCATACGTGGACATTGGTGAGGCGGAAAGTTACAGGTATTACTGGCAGACAGGCTGGCGCGTGGGGTCGCCCTCCTGGATCATGTCAGAGGATCCGGACGGCTGGTCCGATAACTACCCCGTGGCTTACTGGAACCAGGCTTGGCACGATATCGTGTATGCTGCGGCCGATTCGCTCGTGGACCGCGTGGTCAGTGACGGCTATGACGGAATCTACCTGGATTGGATCGAGGCGGCGACGTTCGAGCCTGTTGTGGACCAAGCGCAGACGGACGGCGTGGACCCCCTGGCCGAGATGACGCTGCTCATCCAGGGGATCCGTGACAAGGCCCGGGGCCTCAATCCGAACTTCCTGATCGTTGCGCAGAACGCCACCGACCTGCGCACCGCACCCGGCTACCTGGCACTGCTGGACGCGCAGGCTCAGGAGCAAGTGTTCTTCGACGGGTCAGCGGAGGGGACCGGCCCAACTGACCCGCAACAAGGGGACTGCCGCCTTCCGCTTCACGAAGGCGGACCTGCGCCATCAGACAACCCGGCCTATTGCCTGGGCCTGGACACGCTGGAGATGAGCTCCGAGGAATACGTCGTGGCCCTGGCCGATTACCTCGAAGCTGGGATACCGGTCTTCGTGGTGGATTATGCGCTTCAGCAGGAGCACGCGGACTACGCTTACGCCCAGCATGAGCGGTTTCATTTTGTCGGATTGGTGACCATGCGTTCCCTCGAGGACCTTACGGCAACTCCTCCTCCTGCGCTGGCGGACTGCGAAGGATAAAGCCGCGGCGGCGAGCAGGAACTAGACGCCGGCGTCTGTACCCGAGCCGCTCTCCGTGTTCCGCGCCGGCCACCCGTTCGTGTTTCTCATCCGCGACAAAGCCTCCGGCGCCATCCTCTTTTGGGGGCGTGTAGCTCTGAACCGCGGAAACAATGCGTGAAACAACACCCAATTGGCAAAGGAAGCTGTCCCTTGCCGGGTTCGAAAGTTGAAAAAGCAGGTCGAAACCGTTACAACCACGCTTCAACCCGCATCAACGCCGTGAGGCATGGCGCCCCGAATAAGGAGTTCAGACGATGACTTTCCACGAGCTTGTTGAATCGTTGTCGCGGTACGACACGGTGCTCGAACCCGATCAGAATACGCCCGAATGGTGGGCGGGCGCGCCCTCGGTCTGCCGGGCGAAAGACGGCACATTCTATCTTGGCGCACGGATGCGGGAAGGCGATTCGCCGCGGGGGTGCCGGGGCTACGAAATACGGCTGCTGAAGAGTCCGGACGGCCGCAAGTTCACGCCTATCCGCAGCTTGAAGCGCGACGACGCGGGGTTGCCCGGATTCGAGCGGCCAGCGCTCGTGCAGGACCCGGCAACGGGGAGGTTCCGTCTGTACGGGTGCGCCAACCTGGGGCCCGGCTGGGGCATTTTCAAGCTTGACGACGTGCCGGACCCCGCCCACTTCGACGTCGCGACCCGGAAAACCATTCTACAGGCAGACCCCCGGGAGGAGGGTTTCGCCGGTTTGGCGGGGTTCAAGGATCCGTTTGTCATATATGACAGCGGTCTATGGCACATGGTCGTGATCGGCTACGACGAGATCGAGCGGGCCTACCATCTCACCAGCCGCGACGGCGAACGCTGGGAATTCGCGGGGGACAACCCCATCCTGGAAAATGCGGGGTGGCACAACTTCTACACGCGGCCCGCGTGCCTGGTGCCACTGGCTGTCGGATACCTGCTCGTGTATGAAGGGTCGCACATTTCCTGGCGGGATCCCATGTACAACATCGCTACGGGGCTGGCCTATTCGCCTGACCTCGACGAGTTTGTCGATCTGACTCCCGACGAGCCGCTCCTGAAGAGCACCACGCCCGGACAGTATCATACCTGGCGGTATTCTCATTGGCTCCCGGTGGACGGAAAGCTGTACGTGTATTTTGAGGCGGCGCGGCCCAACAACACCAATGAAACGCGTCTCGCCATCCTGGACACGCCGTGGGCGCCGGGGAAGTAGCTACTCCAGACCGCCGTGATTGACCAGGAATTGCGCCACGTCTTCATAGCCCATGAGGCGGGCAATGTTGAGCGGGGTAAGGTCGGTGAGCTGTATGTCGCGGGGATTCACCAAGGCGCCGCGGTTTACCAGCAGCTTTATCAGGTCCAGGCAGCCCGTGATGGCCGCCCAATGCATGGCAGTCAGTCCGTGGTTATCCGTCGCCTCGAAATCGTCGCCCCGCTCGATGCATTCGCGCACCTCCTGCACCTGGGAATTCCGTGCAAACAGGATCAACTCCGGCACGCTTGCTTGGGATTCGACGCTCTCTTCCGATACGGCCAGGACCAAGGCGGTAACGCGAGCGTGCCCCGACCGCAACGCGCGGGAAGAAGGACTCTCTCCCACACTGTCCAGCTTGTGTGACCAGTGATTAACCACCTATTCTCTCCGAAACGGCGTTTCGCCCCTTCGTATCAGGACATACTCCCCACTGGTAGATTCTAGCACAAACGCCTTAGCACCGCACCAGTTCTTGCAGCACTGTGCCTTGGTGAGGATTCCTGCCTTCACCCGTATGGCCGTTGGGCTTGCTTCATCCATGGCCGCAAGAGTGGGGCGAGGAGAAAAATTGGGCCACAACGGGGCCCGCACGCAATCATGAAAGAACAGACTAGAATGCGAAAAGGGAAATGGGCAAAATGACATGGAAGGGAGAGCCACTGATGCGAGCAATTGAACGAAAGCTCAGTCGGCGCGAGGCATTCAAGCTTGCCGCGGCAAGTACTGCGGCGCTGACCGTGGCGTCGTATTCCAGGGCAGCGCAACCCGTCTCGAAGAAGCCGAACATCCTGTTCATTATGGCCGACCAGTACCGCGGCGATTGCGTTGGGGCCGACGGCAACGATGCCATCATTACGCCCAACCTGGACCGTATCGCGCGCGAGGGGGTGCTGTTCTCGAGAGCGTACACGTCGACGCCGAGTTGCACGCCCGCGCGGGCGGGGTTGCTGTCGGGATTGTCGCCGTGGAACCACGGCATGCTGGCTTACGGCCGCGTAGGATGGAAGTATCCCCACGAACTGCCCCAGGAGATGCGGGACGCCGGCTACTATACCTTGGGCATCGGCAAGATGCATTGGTCGCCCCAGCGCAGCCTGCACGGGTTCCACGACACCATCCTCGACGAGTCGAGCCGGGTCGAGTCCATCGATTTCCGCAGCGATTATGTATCGTGGTTCTATTCGGAAGCGCCCACATTGGATTGGAAGGCTACCGGCCTGGGTTTCAACGACTACGATGCGAAACCGTATGCTTTGCCCGAACGGTTGCACACGACCGCATGGACCGGCAACACCGCAGTGAACTTCCTGGAGAATTACAGCCGCGAAGAGCCTTTCTTCCTGAAAGTCTCGTTCGCGCGGCCGCACAGCCCCTACGACGCTCCTGAGCGGTTCTGGGAGATGTACAAAGGCCGCGATATCCCGAAAGCGGTTGTGGGCGAATGGGCGAAGAAATACACGCCGCGAAGCGGCACGGAGTCCAGCATCTGGCACGGTGAGCTGGGTCCTGAGCAGGTGCGCAAATCGCGAATCGGCTACTACGGAAACATCACCTTCATTGACGAGCAGGTCGGACGCATGCTCAAGACGCTCGAGGACCGCGGCTGGCTCGAGAACACGCTGATTCTGTTCACCTCAGACCACGGCGACATGACGGGCGATCACCACCTTTGGCGGAAGACGTACGCGTATGAGGCGTCGGCCCGCATCCCGATGCTCGTCCGCTGGCCCGAAGGACTAGTGAACGCCAAACGTGGGCAGCGCCTGTCCTATCCCGTCGAGTTGCGCGATGTGTTGCCGACGTTCATGGATGCGGCGGGCGCCGGCGTGCCGGACGACATCGACGGCGACAGCCTGCTCAAACTTGTCCGGGGCGAGACCGGCGGGTGGCGTCCCTGGCTTGACCTCGAACACGGCCGCTGTTACGGCCCCGAGAATCATTGGAACGCCTTGACCGACGGCCGCTGGAAATACATCTATCACGCGCATCTTGGCGAAGAGCAGTTGTTCGATCTCGAAAACGACCCCCAGGAACTGGCAGACCTCGCGCAAACGAATGCCGCTGAAACGGCAACGTGGCGGCAGCGCATGATCGAGCACTTGTCGGTGCGAGGCGAGCAGTTTGTCAAGGATGGGAAACTCGTTGTGCGCGAGGAGTCCTTGCTCTATGGCCCCAACTACCCCGGCGCCTGGGAAGACGCGAAAGAAGCAGGCAAGGTGTAGAAACAAGACCGGAACAGGCCCGTCTCGCGTCCGTGGCGGGCGCTTGCACCAGCCCCCGGCCAGGGGTCAAGCTATGGCATGATGCACGATGCGCTGGATATCTTCGATCCCGTCATCCGCGACTGGTTTGTCGAGTCCGTCGGGCGGCCCACCGATGCGCAGTCCAAGGCATGGCCGGAGATCGCGTCGGGTAAGCATGTCCTGGTAACGGCTCCGACCGGCAGCGGCAAGACCTTGACCGCGTTTCTGTGGGCATTGAACCAGTTGCTGACGGGTGCGTGGCCGCCGGGCGCGCCCCGGGTGCTTTACGTTTCTCCCCTGCGGGCGCTGAACAACGATATCCAACGCAACCTGCTCACGCCTCTGGGCCAATTGCATCACCGCTTTCGGGCAGTTGGCCGGGACGTGCCCGAAATATCCGTTCTGACGCGGAGCGGCGATACCCCCCAGGAGGAGCGGCAGCGTATGCTGCGGCATCCGCCGGATGTCCTCATCACGACTCCCGAGAGCCTCAACATCATGCTGAGCTCGCCGCGAGCGCGCATGCTCTTTGCGAGCCTCAACACGGTCATCCTCGACGAAATCCATGCTGTGGCGGGCACGAAGCGCGGCACGCATCTGATCACCGCCGTTGACCGCATCGTACCGTTGGCGGGAGAGTTCCAGCGCATCGCGTTGTCCGCAACGGTTCGGCCTCTCGAGACAATCGCGGCGTTTGTGGGGGGATGCCGCGCGGTAGGCAGCGGCGAACAGACGGCATACGAGAAGCGTCCGGTGAGCGTGCTCGCGTCTCGGGCTGAAAAACGTTTCGAGGTCGCGGTGGAGTTCCCTGGGGACAGCGGCGCACTGCTTCAGGAAGGCACGCGCATGCCGGGTCTCATGGCGGCGGTCGGTCAAATCATCCGAGAGAACCGCTCGACGCTGGTGTTTACGAACAGCCGCCGCATGTGTGAACGTGCGACGCTTCTCATCAACGATGCCGAGGGAGAACTGGTCGCTTACTCGCATCACGGGTCGTTGTCGCGCGAACTCCGGACGGTGGTCGAACAGCGCCTCAAGAAGGGCGAACTCAGGGCTATCGTGGCGACAAATTCCCTCGAACTCGGCATCGATATCGGCGCGCTTGACCAGGTGGTGCTGTTGCAGACGCCATTTTCCGTTGCGTCCGCGCTGCAACGTATCGGCCGGGCCGGACACCAGGTCGGCGCGGTAAGCCGGGGCGTGTTGTTTCCTACCCACGAGCGCGATTTTCTCGACGCGACGGTAATGGCGAAGGCGGTGGCGGACCAGGATATCGAACCGTGCCGGCCCGTGGTGTGCCCCCTTGATGTGCTCGCGCAAATGATCGTGGCCATGGCGAGCGTTGAGGACTGGAACCTCGACGCCCTTTTCCGGTTTGTGCGCACGAGTTGGCCCTATCGTGAACTGGCCCGCAGGCAGTTTGACCTCGTCACAGAGATGCTGGCGGGGCGGTATGCCGAGTCCCGGCTGCGCGCGCTATCGCCGGTGCTCTCGATAGACAGGGTCAGTAACACCATCCGGGGTTCCAGGGAAAGCCTGCGTCTGCTGTATCTTTCCGGCGGAACCATACCCGATCGCGGCTACTATGCGCTCCGACGGGCCGATTCGCGCGCCAGGATAGGCGAGTTGGACGAGGAATTCGTCTGGGAGCGCCGCGTGGGACAGACCTTCACGCTGGGAACCCATGCCTGGAAGATCCGGGAGATCACCCACAACGACGTGCTGGTCGTTCCGGGGGATGCGAAGCGTTCCGATGCCCCGTTCTGGAGAGCGGAGGAACTCGCGCGGCCGTTCCATTTCTCGGAACGCATCGCGGGGTTCCTCGAGCGTGCCGAGAACGAATTGGATCAGGATGGTTTCGTCGAATCGCTCGAGGGTGAGTATTCTCTTGTTCCCGAGGCTGCGGAAAAGCTCGTGCGGTTTCTGAAGCGCCAGCGCGCGTCCACCGGGGCGCCGCTGCCCCACCGGCGCCACCTGCTGGTTGAATACACGGCCCCTGAACAGGAAACGGACAGCGTGCAGGCGGTGCTTCATACGCTCTGGGGAGGAGCGTTGAACCAGCCCTTCGCGCTTGCTCTCGCGCAGGCGTGGGAAGAGCGTCACGGTTACCGGGTCGAGGTCTTCGCCAACAACGATTGCGTAGCGCTGATGCTTCCCCACGAAACCGATGCTCGGGGGCTCGCCGGACTGGTTGAACCGGAACGCCTGGAGGCGCTCCTCCGAAACCGCCTCGAGCAGTCGGGTTTCTTCGGCGCGCGTTTCCGCGAGAACGCGGGCATTGCCCTGCAGCTGCCCCGGCAGACATTTCGCCGGCGCATGCCCTTGTGGTTGAACCGGCGACGGTCTCAGAAACTGCTCCATGCCGTCATGAAATACCCCGACTTTCCCATCCTGGCCGAAACGTGGCGAACGTGCTTGTGTGACGATTTTGACCTTGTCAGTCTCAAACACATGCTTCAGGAACTGCGGGACGGCGCCATCGCCGTGTCGGAGGCTTTCACCAAGCAGCCGTCTCCGTTCGCTGAGTCGATGGTGTGGCGGCAGACCAACTTGTTCATGTACCTCGATGACACGCCCATGGCGGGCCCTCAGTCGCGTCTGAGCGGCGAACTGCTGGCCGAAGTGGCGCGAACATCCGAATTGCGGCCGCGAATCCCGGTATCCGTTGTGGCTGCGTTCGAAGCCAAGACCCAGCGGCTTTGTTCCGGGTACGCACCCGCTTCCTCCAGTGATGTGCTCGAATGGCTCAAGGAGCGCCTCCTGCTGGGCGAGTCGGAGTGGATTGCGATGCTGGCGGCGGTGAAGCGTGATGCGGGTCTGGAGGCTGCCACTGTTGCCACGGAGTTGCGCGAGCGGGCGGTGTGGGTATCCGGCCCGGGCGGTTCGAAGCGGTTCGTTGCAGCCATCGAATCTGTCCCGCGCGCTGCGCGTGCGTTCGGATGGCCGCTGAATGCCGTGCGCTGTTACGACATCGCAGCGCCCGGCAAGCTCATTGAGCCACCATTCCTGGCATCGGCGGCCGCCGTCTCGGGCCACGTGCCCCTCTTCGATTGGCTGGCTGAATGGTTGCGGTTCGTTGGTCCCGTGCCGGAACCGGCTCTCCGCGAATCCCTCCCCGTCACGCCGGAGCAAATCGACACAGCTGTGAGTGAGTTGGCGGATACCGGCGCGCTCGTGGTGGACCGGATTACCGAAGACGCCGCCGGGGTCGAGGTTTGCGATGCGGAGAACCTGGAACTCCTGTTGCGTATGACGCGGACCGCCGCCCGGCCGCCGTTTGAGCCGCGCCCGGCGGGAGAATTGCCATTGTTCCTGGCGCAATGGCAGGGGGTGGTTGCCGAATCACCGGGAGCGGTGGCCGCCGCCGTCCAAACGGGCACGAGAGCTGGGAATCGAGACCCGGGCGCCCTGGAGAGCGCTCTCGAAAAGCTCTTTGGTTATCCCATGGCGGCCGAGCTTCTTGAGAGTGAGGTGCTTCCGGCCCGTGTGCGCGGGTACCGCGGTGCCGATCTGGATGCGCTCAACCAGCGCACCGAACTGATGTGGTTCGGATGCGGGCTCAGACGCGTGGCGGTCGGATTCCCCGAACACGCAGGCCTGTTTCGTGGCCGCCAGGAACAGGGCAGCGGCGAACCGAACGCGTTGTTTCCGGACCCCCGCGGCCGGTATGCCTTTGAAGACCTGCTCGAGCGTTCGAGGCTCGATTCGGGCGCGTTGAGCAATGCCTTGTGGGACGGGGCATGGCAAGGCCGGCTCGCAAACGACAGTTTCGAGGCATTACGAAAAGGGGTCCAGACGAAGTTCCGCCCGGCGTCCCGGGAGTCCGCGCGCCATCCCTTGAGCCGCAGACGTGCGTTCAATCGGTGGAAGGCGACACGGCCGTTTGCGGGGGCATGGTACGCGCTGCCGGCGCCCTTCGAGCCCGCCGATCCGCTCGAACGTGAAGAAGCCAACAAGGAACGTGTGCGGGTCTTGCTCGATCGGTACGGCGTGCTCTTCCGCGAATTGCTGGATCAGGAAGCTCCTGAGATTCGCTGGGGGGCGCTGTTTCGGACGCTGCGTCTGATGGAGTTGTCCGGCGAACTCGTGACAGGGCAATTCTTTGAGGGCATTGCCGGGCTCCAGTTCGCATCTCCGGAGGCGTTTCGCATATTGCGCATGGGATTGCCTGATGACGCGGTGTATTGGATCAACGCAGCGGATCCCGCCTCACTCTGCGGCGTGGCTGTGGAAGGGTTGAAGGCAAACTTGCCCAAACGTCTTGCAAGCACGCACCTCGTGTACCATGGTCCGCGCCTGGTGGTGGTTTCGGAACGCCGCGCCAAACGCATCACCTTCTATACCGAGCCGTCCCACCCCCGGACGCGGGACTACCTCGACGTGTTCGGTCACATGTTGGGCCGTTCATTCCTGCCGCACGCCTCATTGTGCGTGGAGACTATCAACGGTGTTGCGGCTACTGGCAGCCCGTACCTCGAGGTGTTCCGAACCCGGTTCGACGTCGCGCCCAGCCCCCAGCACGTCACGCTGCGCCAAAGAACGTGATTGCGGCCACTCCCATGGAAGGGCGTTGGCAAGACCTCCGTGAGGCCCCTTGGCGAAGGGTCCGTGCGCGAAAAGCTGCGCAGAGAGCGGGGAAGGCATGATCGTCAGGTGTTCGAGACGGCGTGTTCCTGCTCGGCCTGACCGTCAAGCACGTGGCGGATGCTTCGGGCCATGGCTTCGATCGTGAACGGCTTGTTGACGGACGCGGCCGCGCCGGCGGCCTCGAGCTCCGACGCATCTTGCGGATATCCGCTCGAGATGATCACCGGCACAGCGGCCCCGCGCCGGCGTATCTCGGCAAGTACCTCATAACCGGAAAGCTCGGGCATCGAGAGGTCCAGGATCACGAGATCGATCGCGGCCTCCTTGTCGAACAAAGTGTGCAGGCATTGCCGTCCGTCGACTGCCAGGGTAACGGCATATCCCAGGCGTTCTAGAATGGCTTTACCCACCAACCGTATCGAGAGTTCGTCGTCGACCAAGAGGATAGACTCGGAACCCCCAAGAAGCCGGAGCCGGCCGTCCTGGGGAGCGCGTGCGGCTGTGGGTTTCGCGTGCACAGGAAAATAGGCGAGGAACGTGCTGCCGGCGCCCATCTCGGTCTCGATATCTATCCAGCCGCCATGGCGCTCGACGATGCTGTATGCCGTCGCGAGACCGAGACCGGTACCCTTTCCCGCACCCTTGGTAGTGAAAAAGGGTTCGAACATCCGGGCGCGAACGTGCGGGCTGATGCCTGTGCCGGTATCCGAAACGCTGACACAGATGTATTCGCCCGGTTTGGAGTGCTTCTTGCCCCGGCAATCGGATGCGGAGACCGCGACCGTCTTCGCTTGGACCGTGATGCGCAGATTGGGCGTCTTGTGGCGCCGGCGCACCTCGTCCAGGGCAT
>Ga0208940_1002738_pt1 | contig 15940 bp, 11 predicted proteins | sample AD_JPNNA6_MetaG_FD_184445 | JGI IMG/M metagenome (GOLD analysis project Ga0208940, IMG submission 184445) | Active sludge microbial communities of municipal wastewater-treating anaerobic digesters from Japan - AD_JPNNA6_MetaG (SPAdes) (version 2) | ecosystem: Engineered > Bioreactor > Anaerobic... | reverse complement strand
CTTATAATAATAAAAGGCCGTGAACTTTGTTCACGGCCTTTGTATGTCAACAACAAAAAAGCCGTGAAGATCCCGGAGGCTCTCCACGGCTTTAACTTTAATTAAAAAAGATCAGCGGCGGAAAATCCTCCCTTTGAGGTTCCACCACCACCAGTTATTGAGATTGAATGTTTTAATCATGGTTTTCACAAATTACCTTCAAATTTGAGGTTCGTATAGCAACAGTATAATTTAATGTCAACAAGTTTTTAATGAGACTCGCCAAGAACAAACGAAGTGCAGTTCGAGGCGCTAGTCGAATTATCCCAAGAGCGTAGTACCCTGAAGGGCATCTTCGACGACGTGGGATTGGCAATTTTTGAAAAATAACAGTCTGTTGACTTGAATCAAAAAGGCAGTGAAACCTGGATCAGGGAAGCATAACACCGCCGGCAATATTTCTGTTGCAGGGAACGGGCCCGGCAGGCGTCCAGGTCGATAAAATAGCCATTTTTTGCGCACCAGACATTTTCTCTGTGAGGCTTGTCTTTTGGTAATAAATCGTCTGCGGGATTACGTTGTTTACGGGATATTTTTTTCATGAAAGCAAAAATAAGTGATAATGGTGATAAATGTCAATACAAGATTATTAATCGTCCTTGACACCTGTTCAATTATTTTTATATAAGTTCTCAAATTGTTTTAAATTTTAGCGTGTCGGGAAAATTTATGGCATTGATGGATTCCGCTTTAACTGTTTTAAAAAACATCCGCATTCAGGATTTGCTTGATGTCATCATCATTGCCCTCATGATTTTTGCTCTTTTGACATGGTTTAAAACGCGGGCTTCCCGTTTCGTGCTGATCGGAATAATTCTTCTGGGTGGCGTTTATGTTGCCGCCCGCTTCTTTCATCTTTATCTTACCACGATCGTATTGCAGAGTTTTTTTGCCATCTCGCTCTTTGTATTAGTCGTGATTTTCCAGGAAGATTTACGCGGCTTTTTTGAAAGGCTGGCTGTCCTGGGCAATATCGGCAAAAAATTTTCATCGCTATCCGGATTAAAATCCACAGCGGAAATCATCGCGCAAACGGCGGCCAATCTTGCAAAAAAAAGAATCGGTGCTTTGATCGTCATCCAGGGGATTGATCCGTTGGAGCGGCATATCAACGGCGGAACAGAACTGGATGGCCTTGTCAGTGAATCCCTGTTGGAGAGCCTCTTTGATCCTCATTCCATCGGTCATGACGGAGCGGTGATCGTGGACGGCAACCGGGTGAAGAAATTTGGGTGCCATTTGCCGCTGTCCATGAATACCTCCAAATACGGCAATATCGGCTTGCGCCATACGGCGGCACTGGGTCTGGCGGAACGCTCCGACGCCTTGAGCATCGTGGTTTCCGAGGAACGGGGCACCATTTCCCTGGGCTATCTGGAAAATCTCACCATCGTTCCCAGTGCGGCGTCCCTGCATGAAACATTAGAACAATTTTACATTCGAAACACTCCCAATAAAAAATCACATCCTGCGCTAAACTGGCTCAAAGAAAACACGCTGGAAAAATTTATTGCCATCGTTATGGCCTGTCTTTTATGGGTTGCTTTCGGTTACCAGCGTGATACTGTCCGCCGGGATTTTACCGTTCCCATTGAGTATAAAAATGTTCCTCAAAACTGGCAGATTGATGAACCGCAGATCACGGAAACAAAGGTTGTGCTTCAGGGGTCTGAGCAGGCTTTCAGTCTGCTGGACGAGAAGAAACTGATCCTTTCTCTGGATTTGTCGGCCATCGCAGATAAAAAAAGAGAATTTAACCTGACAGCGGAGATGATTAATACACCATCTAATTTAGCTGTGGCTGATATTGTCCCCTCGAAAATCCAAGTGTCTGCTTCGAAATCAATTTACTGGACATTTCCTGTACAGATTAATACCCAGAATTCCTTACCGGCCAATCTGAGACTGCAAAAAATCAGCGTAACACCTTCCAAGGTACGTGTTTTAATCAGTGGACAAGCGAAACCGGAATACATCAAACTCGAAACAGAACCCATTGACCTGCGAAAAATATTTTTTACTACAACACTGGATACAAAAATAGTGCTCCCGGCCGGCGTTTCCTTTCCCGGCGGACAAGCACCGAAAGCCAGCGTCATGATCAAGGTGAAAAGTAGGGCTTCTTCTTAAAGGAGGCAGGCATGTGATTAAAATCTCACAAAAAGACGGGGAATGATGTTGACGATTTCGATTTAAATGACCAATAATTTCAAAAAAAGAATTGGTTTTAAAGGCGTTAATTTTGTTGCATTAAAAAAGAAAATATGGTCAATTTACCTTAATTATATTGACGATGAGGAGGCATCTAAATGGGAGTATTTACAGCAAGCGATATCATGGAAGTCGCAATCAGAATCGAAGAAAATGGTGTTAATTTTTACAAATTCGCCGAACAAATTGCCAAAAAGGAAGACGAGAAAAAGCTGTTTGCCGGACTGGCGCAGGCGGAAGTTAATCATAAAAAAACTTTTGAGAAATTTTTTGCCGGCATGGAAAAATCAAGCCAACCGGAGAGTTATGAAGGAGAATTCGGCGAGTACCTTCGTTCTTATGTGGATAACAACTTAATTTTCACCAAGGAAATCATGGATAAACAACTGGCGAAAGTTACGGATATGATATCCGCTTTGGAATTTGCCATTCAAAGAGAACTGGATTCAATTCTTTATTATCATGAAATTAAGAAACTGGTTCCCGCATCCCAGCATGAAGAAATTAGAAAATCATCGAAGAAGAAAGAAAACATTTTCAGTCTCTTACCAGCATGAAAAAAAAATGTCTGGCATAAAAAAGGTTTAATCACCATTTTTTGTAAAAAAGCCGCATCTCGAGCGGCTTTTTTTATGACGCCGATTCATACTCACTCTTCTTGCATTTGCCTGCTTCACGATCCCTGTAACAACAATTTTCTTTGGACAAAAAGCAACAAAAAACCCTCCATTTCTAGAGGGTTTCTGTACGTCCTTGGATTTTGCCGGACTATGTTCTGGCGGAGAGAGGGGGATTCGAACCCCCGTGGGAGCTTGTGGCCCCCAAATCGATTTCGAGTCGATCCCGTTACGACCACTTCGGTACCTCTCCACGTTTTTATCACGTCGCCGAAGCGGGTGCGGATGTTACCCTCTTTTCCTTAAAAAATCTACTGATAATTTCTCCGCACTCTTCCTTTAATATTCCTTCCATTGTTTTCACCTGATGATTCAGTCGCTTATCGTCCAGAATCTGATAGAGCGATACCACGGCGCCGCATTTCGGATCGCGCGCCCCGAAAATCATCCGTTCCACCCGGGCGTGAATGATTGCGCCCGCGCACATGACGCACGGTTCAATCGTCACATAAAGCTCCGTGCCCGCCAGACGATAATTGCCGATGATTTCAGCGGCTCTCCTCAAGGCCAGCATCTCCGCATGCGCCGAGGGATCGTTTGTCGCAATCGGACAATTGTGCGCCCGCGCCAGAACGACACCTTCACGAACCAGCACCGCGCCCACCGGCACCTCGCCGCGCCGGTAGCCTGCTTCGGCCTCCTCCAGAGCTATTTTCATAAAATCGTAATCGGTGGACATTTTTAATGAACCTCCCTGCGACGAACTGCGGGATATTCCTGAATTCCATCTCCTTATGGGGAGGCAACAGGGGAGGGTAAACTTTTTGCCACCCCCAACGAACCTCCTCCATCAAGGGGGGAAGTTAAACTGTAAGCCCTCGGCAAGAAATGCACATTACAACGACGCGGCCAAAACGGCCGCACCGATGGCGCCGTTGACCTGCGCGTAAGGAGACACTTCGATTTTCAGCCCCAGTTTTTTTTCAAGGGCGTGCACAACACCAGCGTTGCGGGCTACGCCTCCCGTTATCATGACCGGTTCCTGCAGACCCAGGCGGCCGATCATGGATGCAATCCGCGACGCGATGGATTCATGAATGCCGGCAATGATGTCCTGCCTCTGCTGACCCTTGGCAATCAGCGAAATCACTTCCGACTCCGCAAATACCGTGCAAAGACTACTGATTTTCGCGGGATTTTTCGAGTGGATGGACATCGCGCCGAATTCGTCCAGATTGACTTCCATGGCCCGGGCCATCACTTCCAGAAAGCGTCCCGTTCCGGCGGCGCATTTATCATTCATCACAAAGTTTTTCACCTTGCCCTTGTCGTCCAGCAAAATGGCCTTGCTGTCCTGCCCGCCGATGTCAATGATGGAGCGGATATGCGGACTTAAAAAATGCGCGCCGGTGGCGTGGCACATGATTTCCGTGTAGGACTTGTCGGCAAACTTCACGCTGTTGCGGCCGTAACCGGTGGAAACAATTTTCGCCACCTTGCTTTTGTCAACACCCGCTTCCTGCAAAACCTCTTCATAAACCTTCAGCCCCGCGGCTTCAGCGTTGTAGCCGGTGAAGATAACCTTTGTGGCAATGACTTTCCCGTCGGCCAACAACGCCGCCTTCGCCGTAATGGACCCTATGTCAATCCCTGCTGTGTACATTTGTTATTTCATTACTTCTTTATAACAAGTTGCAGACATTATATTATAGATTTATCAATCGATATGAATTAATCGAAACTGTTCCTTTGAAATCTATTTTTCCTTCATCGTTACTCTATCTGCTACTTCAGATGAAAGTATTTGATATAAAGTTTCTAATATTTTCTCATCAATGCCAAACGATTGTAAAATTATTTTATCAAAATTTATTCTATCTGATTGTTTTATTTCTTCAAAAATATTTCTTATTTTTCTTCCTTTTAATAGTTGAAACGCTTTTTTAATTTTTTTAATAGAGGATGCGGAAAGCAGATTAGGATTCAGGATACGAAGTTTTTTAAAATAGTTTGCATTAAGGTCTAAAGCACCTAAGTTCCTTGAGGTGCCTCGCATTTCCACTGTTAAAAAGGTTACAACTGAATTTAGAAGTGCCGCAATTAGCTCAATATCATAGCCTTTTTGCACAGTCATTCCTACAAGTCGTTGATCGATTGAAAACGGGTTTTCAGAATAACAAAAGAAAAATCGTTCATATGGATTTATCGCCGTAACAATATGTGCTTGCTTCGGTTGTAATGAGTACCAATATGGTTTATGTCCTTTACATGCTGATTGAATAGTCTTTGATCCGTTCCTATTCTTTACGTTTTCAAATTTTTTTATCCAGTTAACTGTTCCAGAATAACTTTTTCTCAGTACAGTTAAAGGCTGATCACAAACAAAAAGATAATTATTATATGTCCCTGTATATTGTAATGTTTCAAACTCGGTCGGACTTTTTACATAGGGCACTAGATACTTTTTCTCAATCGCTGAATCTTTGATTTTTTTAAATGGAATGATAAACATTTCATTCCAACCTGTTCTTTCTCCTCTAAAAGCATCAATTACATCTGGATATAGGGGCATTAAATATTTATTAAACTCTTCAAATAATTGCGCAGAAATAAAATATGTACTCCAATTTTCCTGGTTAACAAATGAATTCTCAAGTTGTTGTTTTGAAATTATGCTTACGCTTACAGCCCCATTGCTTTTTTGAAATAAATTTTTAAAAGTACCATCTTGTTTCCAATTTGAATTTTTCGCATTGTCACAATTATCAATATCTGTATAAAAATCCTCAATCTGCTTTAATTGAGCAAAAACATTTTCTTGATTAAAAGTTTCTTCTAGTTTGAAGTTTATTGTTACAAACCTTGTCGGTTCTTCATTTTGTTTGTATTGCAGCACAGAAAATATTGTTGACACCTTTGAATCTCTAAACCAATGTTCCGCATTGCTTCTTACAATATATTTAATATGAAAGTTATCTAGTAAAAATTTCTTGAATTGAAAGCCATACTCTTTGCCAAGCCAAGCATTAGATGTAATTGCAGAAAGAAATCCATTTTTTTTAAGGAAACAAATTGAATTATAAACACAGTAGGCAAAATAATCCGAGCGTTCATTTATCTTAAAGGAAGCATCTTTCAGAAATGCTTTTTGTTTTGACTCAAATTTTTTTCTAAACAAAGTTGTCAATTTCTCGTTTGGTATATCCTCTTGTTGAATGAAAGGGAAATTACTTGCAATTGCGTCAAACATCGGAATAGACTGTTCAATCCGTTTTTTATAATCATTTGAATCTGGAAATGTAACTTTCTTCTTTGGTGCAAGATTAAAGTAATCATCCCTTGTTATTCTTGGAAAATTATCTGTCTGATTTTTTACTTTTTGTTTATATAGATTTATCACCGAAAGAATTGCAGGGAAGTGTGAAATATCATTACCCCATATTTGATTAAGTAATTGGACGTGATTTTTATTACCATGATAATTTAATATTTGATAAAAAGAACTTAGGAAGGTACCTGTACCCGATGTCGGATCAAATACAAAATCATTTGCCGTTTGTATTGCAGGAAATGATACAAAATTTGCAAGGGTCTCTGGCGTAAAATATTGACCGAATTTTTGTTTCTCTTCTTTGGGAACAAGGTTTTCAAGTATCGTTCCGATAACATCAGTCGGTAAAACCTTAAAATCAAATTTAGTTATTACATTAAATAATTCAAATAGGGTTTCATTTACTACTTTATTAAATTCTACTTTATCAGTGAAATATGGTTGATATACGGCTTGGTAATCAATTCTGCTAGCAGCATCAAAATAGTTTTGTAATATTTGTTTTACATCTTTTGAATTTTTTAAATTGAGTTTTTGCAAACTGCCGGACAAGTTTTCGGATAGTGTCAGATAGAAAATGATCTTGCCAATGATGTTATAAAAAGTGAATTTCGCTAGTACTTCTTCTTCAATTACATACGCCGGACTTCGTGATGATGATGCAAGAATTTTTAGAGTGGAATTTTCATAAATTTTCCATTGATTAAAATCTTGGCGAAAGGTTGCATCAGTACCTTTTAACCTCACTATTTCAGAATGAAATTGTGGGATAATAATTTCAGATGCTGATTTTACCGCATCAACAAAGTTTCCCGAAACATTTATTGCTTGTCTTATGACTCCCTTTTGACAAAGTTGCTCGAGGTCATGAAGAATTTCAACCAACCGTTTTTTTAAAGAAGCTTCATGTTTTTTATATTGCGTGGAGTCTGCTAAATCATTCCTGCAGTTTATATATTTTTCTTTGGGATATTCTTTTAATTTGAAAATGTTGTCTATTGTATAAGTGTCGTTATCAATTTTCCATATAATTGCTTTTGTACCATTCCATGTAACAAATGAATCTGATTTTATCCTCTCTGCTTTTTCAAGTGCATTCAAAAGCATTTGCGGGTTATCTACTTCTGTGTCTGGAAATTTTAATTCCCAGCCATTGAAAATAACACCTGCTATCTTATCTGTAAATAAAAGAACATCTGGAAATTTCGTTTTTCCCGATTCAAGTTTAATTCCCGCATCATTAGTTGCATCCTGGAAAAAGGTCCTACCCTCACGAATCTCTTCCTGTATCCAACTAATCAGTTGTCCTGCCCAAACTCTTTCGTTTAGTTTTGGTTGCATAATTTAATGTGTGGTATTTGACTACAGGTCTTTCAAAAAGTGAAAGTGTCGCGTTTTCGATTTCTCTTTTTTTTAGCGTTTCCTCAATTCTAGCTGTGCAAACTTTTATATAGTCAATAGGTTGAACTTTATGCAATAAAACATCCTCATTTTTCTCAATACCAATAAACTTTCTTCCTTCTAATATCGCTGAAAGTAAAAAGCTACCACAACCAGCTGCGTTATCAAGAACAATGTCACCGGGATTTGTATAAGTTCTTATTAAATATCTACCAAGTTCTATTGGCTTTTGTGTCGGATGCAAAACAGGTCCTTCCGATTCGGCAGTTTTTATATAAATAATATCATTCACAACCTGTTCTTCATAAAATATTACATCCTGCGGATAGCGTTGACCATTGCTTTTTACATGACGTGATTTAAAATCGCCATAACTGCCTGTATATTGGTCTTTACGATACCCCTTATCATAAGGTTCCCCATTGGTCATTTGTGGGTTATAAGTGGGTTGTTTTTTATAAAAGATACAAATATCTTCATGTTTACGAAGTGGCTGAATTTTTGCGTTAAGAAAATTTGTTGATTTAGATTTCACCCATACTATCTTATATTTAAATAGCCGTTCATTACTAAGAATAAGTTTTGCAGTAAAAAGACCTTGCGCTGTTAACGCAATGCAACCATTATCTTTTATAATTCTTTCATACTGTTGCCATAGTTTTCCAAGATCAATTACAGAATCCCATTTATTTTGTGTTGTCCCGTATGGCAAGTCGCAAAGAATCATATTGATTGACTTGTTAGGAAATTGCTGCATCACATCCAAACAGTCACCTTGCACAACTTTGTTTAAAAACTTATTAATATCGTTTCCCATAAACAAACCGTCTGAAAAAAGTGTAATAATTACGAAAACATACAAATATCGTTTATTTTTTTAAGTATACAAATAACTATCTTGTGTGTCAATGAGAAACTAGCCACAATATGTAGTATCTTGTTTACCTTTTCCTCGCCTCCATCAGTTCCACAAAGCCCTCTATTCTGGTTTTTATCTGCGCTTCGGGGTAGGCTCGCGGATCGGTCATGTCGCACTGAAAAATCAGCAAAAGATCAACAATACTCCTTTAGCCAAACAGCAAATTCATTCACCGTTAGAATCGATATTCTGCCCAATTGAGATTTTAGGGCTAAAATATGTGTGTCGCCGCTAACCAGAGCGTCAGCTTTGCCCACCACGGCAAGCTTTAAAAACATCAAATCATTCGGGTCTTTTATCTCAGGCAACTTTCCCGGCACATTTTTAACCTGCACGGCTTCGGCGTATGGCAGAAACTCAGCCAGAATGATCTCTTGTTCATCCTGGCTGAGTTGAAATTTCGGATAGCTTAAAACTCTCATCAATTCCGTTGTTGTATCACGGCTTACCAGGGGAATAAAACGCTGTTGCATCCAGGCATGGGCAAGCCAGCTTGCGCTGCCTTTGGAAAAAAGCAGTGCGGATACAATGCAATTCATATCCATAACAACGCGCGGTTTTTTTATCGTTTCTTTCGCGCCCATGCAATTGCGTCCTTAACATCATCCGCTGTAATGCCCAGTTGAGCAAGTTTCGCGCGCACGGCATCAGCCCTTTGAATGCGCAGGGGCGTCAGAATAATCCGGCCATTTTCCGCGTTGACTTCATAATAGTCCGCCGCACCGGTGGCCTCGACAATAGCCTTGGGCAAGGTCAATTGATTTTTTGTTGTGCGCTTCGCCAGCATAGCGACCTCCTAAGTAATGAAGTAAGGTAACTACTTTCCCCATAAATAAGGATATTTGTCAACAATGAAATATGGTAAATTAAGCAGAACGTCACCCTTTTTCCTTCTTCGGCTGATTGTAACTTTATCTTCGTCTAATCGTAAGGCAGAGCCATCGCACGGAGACTTTTTAAAACGTACATTGGGACGGTTTGATTCTACTTTTTCCTCGCCTCCATCAGTTCAATAAACCCCTCCACCCTGGTCTTAATTTGTCCTTCGGAGTATGCCCTGGGATCGTTCATATCGCACTGGAGAATCAGCACCGGAATGCCCTTGTCCCGCATAATGGCCTCCGCCAGATCGACCATGCCTGCGCTGGAAGGCCGGCACGACATGTTCTCGTGCAGAATGACGCCGTCGAGTTTGTATTCATCGATCCACTTTTCAAAATTTTCAATTCGTCTTTCAAGGTTGTAGGCATACGGCGTGTCCATGATCAGTTTGGCGACATGGCGCAACGTTTCTTCCATCGTGAGGCACTTTTTCTTTTCGGGAGCGAAGGAATAGGTGTAAGGCTCGAACGCAATGACGACGCCGTATTGCGCCAGGTCATACATGAATCTCATCCGGTACCAGAACGGGATGCCCTCCCACATCACGCGGTATTTTTCCTTTCCCGCGGGCATCGTTCCTTCGCCCTTCGCGGTGAGGCTTTTAATGTCGGCAAGAATTTTTCTGAAAAAATTGATGCCGACCTGAACGCCGGGCAGAACCACCAGGGGAAAGAAGGCTGCAGACGTCTCGGCTCCGCTGTATGGTGACGGCACCGCCTTTCTGTGTTCAAAAATCTCCCGCCAGAGGTTGGACAGTTCCGCCGATCTGTCCAGCACTTTGTAAAGCCTTTTCTCATTCATTTTTTTTCCGGTGTGCTTTTCGATAAAGACAATCAGATCGTAAAACTGATCCACAACGTAATCAATATTGCCTTCGAGGGTTTTCTCATCGGTTCCACTGACCCACTTGGGAATATCAAACATGAAAAACGGAACGTTCATTTTATCGGCCATAATCTGAAACCACTTCCAGTGGGTATCGCAGATGGCGTTGGTGCAGACCACGATGTCGGGCTTGCTGATGCCGCCAAGGGTCTTTTTGATTTTAGTATCGTAGGCGCCGATGTTTGTTTTACAGTAGGAACACAGATCCCGGGAGAACCCCATGCCCTCGGCATGCTCGATCAGGCGCTGGGACTGTTTGCGGGCTGCAGCCACGGTCGCCATATTTTCAGGATGATCGGGGAAGATATCGTAGATCCACATCATTTCAATCGGGAAGGCGGCGCATGTCCAGGCGGTCTTTTTCCAAGGCAGCGTTCTGTATAATTTTTCCATGCCGATCCACCACAACATCGGCCACTTCAGGTCCTTCGCGTGAGGCAGGGTTTTGAGTTTTATCTTTCCGGCATTCTCATCAGAATCGTTTGTTTTAGCCATTGTTCCCTACCTCCATCATTTCTACAAAAGCCATGAGTCTGTTCGCAAGTTGCTGATCCGCAGCGGGGGAAAAATCACGTTCCAGATGAATCACCTTGTAGCCTTTGGATTTCAGCGCGTTATTAACCGGCACGGAATCATAGGCATAAGGTTCGCAGAATTTCACATTCTGCGAAAGAACCCCGTCAACCTTTGTTTCTTCGAGCGCCTGATACAGATAATCGAGTCGTTTCTGAATCGTCGGCCTTGTCGCGGGCTTGGGAATGTTCATATAATATTCCATGAGGGCATCCAACGGATCGCTTTTGTCGGGAATCAGCGTCGCGAAAAATCTTTCTCCTACGGAAAGGTCATCTCGGACAACTCTGATCCCGCAATCCTCCAGTGTATCCATCCATTCCACATACGTGATGTCACTGCCGGTTAAAAGAAACCGTTTTTTGCCGGATGGAAAAGCGGGTCTTGAATTCCACGCCTTGATTTCCGAGTCGAGCCAGGCAATCGTTTCATCCACGGGGGCCGTCAAGCATTTGATGACGGCGGTCAGATAATCGCGGTTGGGAATGTCCTTCTCGGCTCTGAGCGAAGAAAGCTGTTGCAGCTTTTTCTTGATTGTATTGGATTTAATAATCGCTTCCTTAATTTTTTCCGGTGTAATTTTTATAGAAAATTGTTTTTCAAGAGCGCTGATCAGTCTTTGAAGTTCAACCCTGTAATATTTTTTGGCGGCATCGCTTTCCAGCAGGGGAGCGCCAAACCAGTGCAGGAAGGGGGTTTGAACATGAACCTTCCAGATGTCATAATGCCGGTTGGTGTTGTTGCATCCCTGAGCGAAAACAATCCCGGCCCATTCGCCGGAGTGCGCCAGCGCTTCGGTAAGCCAGCTTCTGGCGGCGGGGCAGAAAAAACTGGATAAGTACTTATCTGCCGGGTCATTGGATTGGTGGACATCCCCCAGAATTTTATACGGGGTAAATCCGGCCGCCATAATCATTTCCAGCGGCATCTCATGCGATGTGTCGAAATAGGCAAGCTTTTGCATTTGTCAATCTTTGCTCCCAAAAGTTTCTTTATTGATAGATTAATCCTTAAGCAATATTTGATCGTTATGGATTCCCCCCATGTTTACATTCAGGTTATTTAGGTACTTGGCTCTTGGAATATCCCCGTTTGATTTGCGCAAGGGACCGTTCAACTTAGGTTTTAAATGAACCTTGATTTTCTGATACGCAGTGATCGGAAAATCTTATAGTGAATCACCCTGCCCTGCCAATTTCTGGTGTCAGGGATAAGGATCATTTCACTTGATTGAACCTTGTTTCGCCAGAATGTCTTTCCCTTCTTCAAGGGTTTTGCAAAGCACAAGGTTCTTCCTGCCGGTGAAGGTCAGAACGCTTTTGAATATTATTTCCTTCAAACCTTCAATACCGTAAACAGCAGCGAATTTTACATAAGGTTCATTTCCCTTAGCGAAATCCTTCAGGGCGGCTGTTACCGACATGTCAAATTTTGCATTTTTGACATTCAGCAGACAAAGTACAGATTTTTCAGGCTGACTGCGAATAATCCCTTTAGCTCTTTCGATCCATGGTAATACGTCCTCCGCCTTGGCATTTTCAAGATCCTCATATAAAATTTTTACCCCATTATGGGTCAGAAAAGTTACATCTTTCATTTTGAATCTCCTTTATTGTGATTTTTTTCAAAAGTTGTCTGTTGAATTATTTGATTAACGATCTTCAGCGCTTGACTTGATGAAAATTTGCTTTTGTTAAAAATAGTATAAGAAACTGATCTGGTCAAGTAAAAACGGACGACCGGCTATCTTCATTTGCCAAGAAAAGGTTCTTTTCAAAGGCATTTGTTTCTTTGTATCCTGAAAATAAACGACGACGGTTCTACTAAAGCATTTCAATGGATTCGATCACATTATATTTACTTCCTGCATGGCGTAATCAACATTTGATTGACATATAAAACGGTGTTTCTTATAGTTAACGAACAATGACATCAATATAAAGAGACGAACGAAAGCCTGCCGGAAAAGTAAAATGGATTAAAGTTATAGAGGATAAATTTTATAAGGTGGGTGAGGAATTCGTGAAAACAACGAGCGAGGCGAGGATAAAGCTCGAGAAAGATATTTTGTGGAAACAAAAGGCGGGTAAAGCAAAATCCGGTCGATGGGCCTTCATCAATAGTGATCAAATTTAACGGACAAACAATTTTAATGCTATGAACATAAACACGAAAGAGAAAAGTGAGAAAGTGCAAAACAACAAAGACGTATCCACGAATACGAACCATCAAAACAAACTGCTTGAAATAAGACAAAGCGAAGGCGAAGAAAAATGGCGAACCATTCTGGACAATATTGAGGATTGTTATTACGAAATAGACCTTTCAGGTAAATTCACTTTTTTCAATGATGCCTTATGCCGTCTTCACGGCCGCTCCAGAGACGAAATGATGGGTCTTGACTATCGACAGTATACCGATGAAGAGACGGCGAAAAGACTTGTCGACGCCTATCGTGAAGTTTATCAAACGGGAAAGCCGGCTAAAGGCGTTGGCTGGTGGACGACAACAAAAGACGGAAACAAAAAATATCTGGAGATATCCGCATCGTTACGAAAAGATTCATCAGGGAACCCTATCGGATTTCAGGGGATTGTCCGCGACATCACCGAGCGCAAACAAATGGAAGAGTCTTTACGCCTGAGTGAAGAAAAATACCGAACCATTCTGGAAAGCATCGAGGATGGTTATTACGAAGTAGATCTTGCCGGTAGTTTTACATTCTTCAACGATTCGCTGTGTAAGCTTACCGGCTACTCCAAAGAAGAATTGTTGGGATTGAATAATCAGCAGTTGGTTGATAAAACCACCGCCAGAGAAATTTACGCGATGTTTCGTAAAGTTTATCAGACCGGTGAGCCTTCCAAGGGATTTGATTGGAAAATGACAAGAAAAGACGGCGCCCAAAGATACGTGGAAGCCTCTGCATCATTGCTTAAAAATTCATCAGGTGATCCCATCGGATTTCGGGGAATAGTTCGTGACATTACTGAGCGCAAAAAAGTTGAAGAGCAATATCGTCTTCTGGCCGACAATATAACCGAGCACGTGTGGCTCAGAGACATAAAGTCTTTAAAAATAATCTATATCAGTCCGTCTGTAGAGAAAATGTATGGATATCCTTTGGATGAAATCAAAAATCTTCCTCTGAAAAAACTCCTGACGGAAGAATCTTTTCGGAAATTGGTGGATACCTATAGAACTGAAATACCCAAAGCCATGAAAACTCTTCCGCCTTCCGTCCATAAGTATTCCTTTGAAGCGCAAGCTCGTCACAAGGACGGTCATCTGTTGTGGATGGATAATACCATAAGTTTCCTGCGGGATAAAAACGGCGAGCTTAAATTCTTACTGGGGGAGACCAGGGACATTACCGAACGCAAACTGGCTCAAGAAGCCCTCGAGAACAGTGAGTCCCAGTATCGTCTGCTGGCCGACCACATGAAAGATCAGGTTTGGCTGATGGATTTGAATTTAAATGTAACCTATGTAAGTCCGTCAGTAGAAAAATTACTGGGATACACTTTTGAAGAAGTCAAAAAAATTCCCTGGGAAAAGCTTCTCATGGCTGAATCTTTCCAAAAAGCAATGGATTTATTTTCAGATGAAATGCCGATAGCATTGGCCGCGCCTTCGGACTATGTTTTTGACCGCTCAGTAGAATTGGAATTTAAATGTAAAAACGGTCGAAGGGTATGGGGGGAAATCAAATTCAGTTTCATCAGAGACGCGAATGGGAAGCCTGTTTCCATTTTAGGTGAAAGCAGAGAGATTACCGAACGCAAACAAATGGAAACCGCTCTGAAGAAAAGTGAAGAACGCTATCGCAGCGTATTCGAAAATGCCAACCTCCCGTTAGTGATCGTAGAAGATTCTCTGCTGATCTCCATGGTGAATGATCGATTTGTGGAAATGTCGGGATATGAAAAAGATGAAATAGAAGGCAAGATGAAATTCACGGATTTTATGGCGATGGGAGATCGTAATTCCATTATGGCATGTTTTTCCCGTCGCAAGGGCGACAAACCCGTCGAATACGAATGCCGGATTGCCCACCGTAACGGGAATCGCTTCGATGTCCTGATCCGTGTGGGACAAATACCGGGGACGGGGCAATTCATTGCCTCATTCACGGACATCACCTCCCGCAAGCAGGCTGAGGCAGCCCTCCTGGAAAGCCGTGAAAACCTCCACAAAGAAAACATTCGTTTGAAATCGTCCATCCGGGAACGTTACCGTTTCTGTGACATCATCGGCAAGAGTCAGGTCATGCAGGAGGTGTACGAATTCATCCTTCAGGCCGCCGCAACGCAGGCCAATATCATCATCTATGGAGAGTCGGGAACGGGAAAAGAGCTGGTCGCCAAGGCTATTCACGAAACGAGTGAACGAACCCGAAAGGCCTTTGTGACCGTTCATTGCGGCGCAATACCGGAAACCCTCATGGAAAGCGAGTTTTTCGGTTACAAAAAAGGAGCCTTTACCGGTGCCAGTATGGATAAGCGGGGCTATCTCGATGAGGCCGATGGCGGAACCCTTTTTCTTGATGAAGTCGGTGAAATCGGCCTGAATATGCAGGTCAAACTTTTAAGAGCAATTTCAGGTGACGGTTACACGCCGGTTGGCGGTAACATTATAAAAAAAGCGGATGTCCGGATTATTGCGGCGACGAACCGAAATCTTCGGGATTTAGTCAAACGGGGGATTATGCGGGAAGACTTCTTCTACCGGATTCACATCCTGCCGATTTATCTTCCACCGCTCAGAGAAAGAAAAGAAGATTTACCGCTGCTCGTTGATCATTTCATTCAGCACCATGATAAAAATCATCCTCCCTTGCCGGGAAATATTACGGAAGCCTTGATGAATTATGACTGGCCGGGCAATATACGGGAACTTCAGAATGTGTTGCACCGCTATCTTACGTTAAAAAGGCTGGATTTTGCGGGTGGGCCGACAGTCACCCCTGAAATGTTGGATGACAGGCGCTTGACAAATGTTCAATCCATCAGAAGCGGCGTCGGGGAAAGCACTTTAACTGTCAGCCAGACAACACCTTCCTGGAATTATGACAATAAAAAT
>Ga0208940_1002736_pt1 | contig 15947 bp, 10 predicted proteins | sample AD_JPNNA6_MetaG_FD_184445 | JGI IMG/M metagenome (GOLD analysis project Ga0208940, IMG submission 184445) | Active sludge microbial communities of municipal wastewater-treating anaerobic digesters from Japan - AD_JPNNA6_MetaG (SPAdes) (version 2) | ecosystem: Engineered > Bioreactor > Anaerobic... | reverse complement strand
AAGTACAAAAAATTTATAAAGCAATGGGATATGAAATGATACCATTTTACAGGAAAAAATTTGTGTTTCCCGAAAGTTGAAAGTTAAAGATTCAACTTGCTGTATAAAAGGAAATTGCATCCCTAAGGCTCTCAAGTTGGGTTAAGCCTTTTAATTAGTTATCTTTTAATGAATCTTCGAAAAGGGAAATAAATCTCTATTCTTGGCTTTGATCGAATAGTTTCTACTGCGTGAATATAAACTTATTCAATGCACTTTTTCCCAATATTTTACAAGATTATCTATCGATATATTAAAGATTTAGTTTATTTTTGAGAATTATAAAAAAATTACTGGTTATCAATATATTAATAATACATTTATGAAAATGAGGATGAAAATATCGCATCTATTAATGGTTTGTTTTCTGGTAGTTGCAGCTAATGCCATGGCCCAGGATGGATTCGAATGTTTTTCGGTGATGGCCGGGCAGAATATTACAACGGATGGTTCGGTGCTGTTAGCACATAACGAAGACGATTATGGTGATGTTTATTTTGATATTTATTTAGTTCCTGCCAAATATTATGGCAAGAATCATTGTAAATATTTTTGGCTCGAGATGCCCGGAATGCATTTTTCCGATTCTTACATGAACGAATATGGAGTTGTAATTGCTTCGGATGCTTGTGCATCACGTGAAGATAAGCCTTCATTGACCAATGGAGGCATTACATGGGAATTACGAAATACTATGGCAAGTCAGGCTCATACAGCCAGAGAGGCTGTTGAAATCGCTGCCAGGCTGATAGATGAAAAGGGTTATAATTCTTCGGGCCGTACCTATTGCATTGCCGATCCCAACGAAGCATGGATGCTATCGGTGGTTTATGGCAAACACTACGTAGCTAAACGTATTCCCAATGATGCCATAGCTATCATTCCGAACTACTATACCATCACCGATGTAGATTTGAATGATGTGGAAAATGTAATAGCCAGTCCCGATCTTATCAGTTATGCTGAAGAAAGGGGATGGTACGATCAGGCTCAAGATGGGGATTTTAATTTTCGGAAATCTTATGGTAACGACGACAACCTGAATCATCCCGTGAATGTCATGCGAATGTGGTGCGCCTTGAATAAATTATCAGGACAGACCTATGCGGTGGAAGATGAATTTCCATGGATTATTCACCCTAAGAAAAGAATCAGTGTAGAAAATCTGATGGATTTATTGGGAACGCATCAGCAGGGAGAAGCCATGAAAGAAAAGGAAGAAGCAGAAGGAAGTTGGCATCCGCATTACGAAGGTTCAAACTCCATTTGTGCCGGGCATACACGTTATGGCTTTGTGGCTCAGCTCCAAAGTGGTTACCCTGTTGATTTTGGCTGTGTAATGTGGTTAGCTCCTTATCGACCATGTACACAAACCTTTATACCTTTATTCTGTGGAATGTTGTCGGCACCTGAAAATATGCAGTCGAGAGACTTGAAAGATGCGCGAAGATTGCATTTCGAATCACTTGCAATGAATGATTTACCGTCGAGTCATGCTTATTTAAGTTTCAAGGCTTATAGTGATATGGTAGAAACCAACTATTCTACATTAATTCCTCAGATTTCGAAAGAAATTGAGGCTCAAACCATGGAAAATTTGAGAGGATATCAAGCAAAGCTTCTTGATTGGACGGCTGCTTATAAAGAGAAGCCAAAGGAATTGAGAAAGCAAATTACTGAATTCAGTCATACTGCTTTTTCGCTCAGTCTCGGGAGGGTAAGGAGTTTTCTGTCAAAACAAGCGCCTCAACAGAGCGAGTCATTTATTCAATCTCCGTCATTGCAGGAAACGGAGGTCAAATGAGTAATTTTGTTGTTCATTTTTGGATATGAATTAAAAATTCCTGACCATGATAATTATCAGTCGCTTTTATTTCAAAACAGTTTAAATTCCAGAAGAATTCGAGTTTCTCCTGCTAAAGGTTATGGTTTTTTTATTGAAATTTCTTAACCCTTGAGATATTTGAATTCAAATTTGTCATTAGAATAAAGATTCTATTGCTGGTTATAGATAGAGAGAATGAAATATAATGAGGTGGATTACTGTATAATATAGGATTACTGTATAATATATTAGAGGGAAAGAATTCATTCTGGTTTTGAATTTAGAATAATAAAAGAAATTACACAGAGTAAATGAAAGAATCCAAAATAGCAGAGAACACGAAATTTTATTGACGGTGGCCTTGATAAGGGCTTCGACAAGCTCGGCTTTATTCGGCCACCTGCATTCATCGATTGCAGGGTAAACTCCTTAGAGCGTTGGTGGCAACTGCCTCTTGAGGTTTATATTGGATAATTTGGGTTAAAAAAGGTCATTATCTTTGCGGATAAAACATTTGTAAGCGAGTTCCAATATCAATCAAGGCTTAAAATGATATTAATTTTTCGATCGAGAGATTTCTCAAAGGTTTATGCCCTGGAATCCTCATTTTCTCTCACTTCGAGTGATATTCAAAAACTCAGGTGGCTTTTTCATGAAGCAGAATTTATTGAGGAAGGTTATTTGAAAGGAAGGTTTATTGGGCCAAGGCGTGAGATGATTACGCCTTTTAGTACGAATGCCGTCGAAATTACTCAAATTATGGGAATTTCGGGTATCCGTCGCATAGAAGAGTTCAGGATAATGAAACCAGGTGATGATTATGATCGCATGCTCGAAGCAATCTATGAAAATCTTCATCAGGATATTTTCCGAATCGACCGCTTGCCCGCGCCTGTTGAATTTATCGAAGATATTGCAGCTTATAACGAAAAGGCCGGACTTGCTCTTCGTAAGGAAGAAATTGAATATCTTGAAGAAATCAGTCGGTTGATGGGACGAAAATTGACTGATAGCGAAGTGTTCGGTTTTTCGCAGGTAAACTCCGAGCACTGCCGGCACAAAATATTCAATGGTACTTTTATCATCGATGGTCAAAGACAAGCATATTCTTTATTCGAACTTATCAAAGCCACAACACAAAAAAATCCTAATCGGGTTGTTTCGGCTTACAAGGATAATGTGGCCTTTCTATCAGGCCCACAGATCATACAATTTTCACCTAAAAATCCCACTTTTCCTGATTATTTCTCAGTCGAGCCCATTGATTCGGTCATTTCGTTGAAAGCCGAAACCCATAATTTTCCGACTACAGTCGAGCCATTCAATGGGGCAGCTACGGGTAGTGGAGGCGAGATAAGAGACAGAATGGCTGGTGGCCAGGGCAGTATTCCTCTGGCAGGAACTGCTATTTATATGACTTCCTATCCACGTACTTCACTCCAACGGCCATGGGAATCATTCCTTCCTGAACGGGAATGGTTGTATCATTCTCCGGCTCAAATACTCATCAAAGCCTCTAACGGTGCAAGCGATTACGGGAATAAATTTGGTCAGCCATTAATTTGTGGTTCTTTGCTAACATTCGAGCATAAAAGTGGCAGTATAACTTATGGTTACGATAAGGTAGTGATGCTTGCCGGGGGGGTTGGTTATGCCAATGCAACCCATTCGCAGAAAAGGCATCCCGAGCCGGGAGATAAAATCGTGGTGATGGGAGGCGATAATTATTGTATCGGAATGGGCGGTGGGGCTGTGTCAAGCGTAGATACGGGCCGCTATGAAAATTCTATCGAACTGAATGCCATCCAACGATCGAATCCAGAAATGCAAAAACGAGTTGCCAATGCGCTCAGGGCTATGTGCGAACAAACCAATAATCCTGTCATTTCAGTTCATGACCACGGAGCCGGAGGACACCTGAATGCACTTTCGGAACTGGTGGATGACGAAGGGGGAATCATCTACCTCGATCAGCTCCCTGTTGGCGATCCTACCTTATCGGCCAAGGAAATCATTGGAAATGAATCACAAGAACGCATGGGCCTTTTGATGAAACAAGAAGATATCGCATTTTTAGAGAAAGTTGCTCAAAGAGAAAGGGCGCCCATGTACGAGGTGGGCTATATTACAGGCGATGATTGCTTTGTTGTAGAAGACTCTCGCAATCATCTACGCCCCATCGATCTGCGGCTCGAATATCTTTTCGGCAAACCTCCTCATCTTGTTTTAGAAGATAATAGCAAGCCCCATGAACATGAACTTCTCGAATATGATCCATCCTTGTGGTATGATTATCTGTTGCAGGTTTTGCAATGTGAAGCCGTAGCTTGTAAAGACTGGCTTACCAATAAGGTAGATCGTTCGGTAACGGGTCGTATTGCTCATCAGCAAACCACGGGGCCTTTACAGCTTCCTTTGAATAATTTGGGTGTCGTAGCATTGGATTATGACGGCAATTTGGGTATTGCAACTTCTATTGGCCATGCTCCTATTGCAGGGCTCATCCAGCCTGATGCCGCTTCCCGGCTGTCAGTAGCTGAAGCACTTACCAATTTAATTTGGGCTCCTTTGGCTTACGGCCTGAAAGGTGTCTCACTTTCGGCCAACTGGATGTGGCCTTGCTATAATGATGGAGAGTTTGCCCGCCTCTATCGCGCTGTCGAAGCATTGAGCCAGTTTGCCATTGCTCTGGGAATCAATATTCCTACGGGGAAGGATTCTCTCAGTATGACACAAAAATATCCCGATGGCAGCAAGGTGCTATCGCCAGGTACTGTCATCGTTTCTGCTGCTGCTGAGGTTAGCAACATTCGCAATGTAGTTTCATCCGTCATCTGTCCGGTATTCCCTTCTTTTCTTATCTATATTGATTTTAGCGATGTAGAATTTCATTTAGGTGGAAGTACTTTTGCGCAAGTATTGAATTCAGTGGGAAACACATCTCCCGATGTGAAAGATACGGTATATCTTGTGCGCGCTTTTCATGCTGTTCAGGAACTAGTGAAGCATAAGTATGTTCTTGCGGGTCACGATGTTTCGGCTGGAGGTCTTGTCGTTACCTTGCTCGAAATGCATTTCAGTCAGCCAGATGTGGGAAGTCGGCTTCAACTCGATGCGCTTCCCGAACCCGATCTGATTCGTCTTTTATTTAGTGAGAAACCTGCGGTAGTCGTACAGACCGATAAACTTCCCGAAGTGAGTGCAATCCTCGATAAAAATTCGTTACGCTGGGCAATCATTGGCCAGCTCGAGCCAAAAAGGGAACTGAGAATGCTTCATTGCAATCGAGAATATGTATTGGACATTGATGAATTGCGAAATGAATGGTTTCGCTCGTCCTATTTGCTCGATAGGCTGCAAAGTGGGAATATAAAAGCCAGAGAAAGATTCGAGAATTATGCACGAACGGAAAGGAAAATGAGATTTCCCGATGAGTTTACAGGTTGCATGTCCGATTTGGGTATCGATTCCAAGCGTAAATCCCCATCAGGAATAAAGGCTGCGATTATACGTGAAAAGGGTTCGAATGGGGATCGTGAAATGGCGTATGCGCTTTGGCTGGCCGGTTTCGATGTAAAGGATGTTCATGTTACCGATTTGGTGAGTGGTCGTGAAACCCTCGATGAAGTGCAAATGATTGTATTTGTGGGAGGATTTTCCAACAGTGATGTGCTGGGTTCGGCTAAGGGCTGGGCAGGAGCTTTTTTGTACAATCCCAAAGCCAAGGCTTCGCTTGAGCATTTCTATCGTCGCCATGATACGCTTTCGCTTGGTGTTTGCAATGGTTGCCAGTTGATGGCCGAATTGAATCTCATCTATCCCGCGCATGAACAAAGATTCGAAATGTTACCCAATGAATCGCAAAAGTTCGAGTCGACTTTCTTAACTGTCAAAATTCCTCGGAATCGTTCGGTGATGTTGAGTTCCTTAGAGGGTTCGGAGTTAGGGATATGGGTAGCACATGCCGAAGGGCGTTTTTATTTCCCTTACCAAGAAAACCGTTATCAGATAACCGCTAAATATTCGTATGACTTTTTCCCGGGCAATCCGAATGGCTCGATGTATGATGCAGCAGCAGTAGTATCGGAAGATGGACGTCATCTTGCCATAATGCCTCATCTTGAACGTTCCATCTTTCCATGGCAATGGGGTTATTACCCTCATCACAGGAAGGAAGACGAAATAAGCCCTTGGATGATGGCTTTCGTGAATGCCCGAAAATGGATTAAAAATAAAAACAAGGGATAATCCTATACAGTACAGATAAAATTTTGATGAAATAAAATCGAATTGTTAATCAGATAAATGAAGATTCTATGGGAATACATTTAGATGCAAGGGTAGGTGAGATTGCCGAAAGTGTCTTATTGCCCGGTGATCCATTAAGGGCTAAATTTTTAGCCGAAAAATATTTCGATAATCCGGTTTGTCACAATCAGATAAGAGGAATGTTTGGCTATACAGGTTATGTAAATGGAAAAAAGATTTCGGTACAGGGAACAGGAATGGGAGTTCCTTCTATAAGTATATACGTTACGGAGCTTATACAGACTTATGGGTGCAAGAATTTAGTTCGCATTGGTACATGTGGTGCCATTCAGCCTGAACTGAAATTAGGCGATACTGTATTAGCCATTACTGCAAGTACCGATAGTCATGTAAATACTTTGACCTTTGGAGGGAGGGAATATGCTCCTCATGCTGATTTCGAATTGTTGAAAATGGCTTATAATAGTGGAAAAGCATTAGGGCATCAAGTGAAGGTTGGAAGTGTATTTACAACGGATTCTTTTTTTGTGGATGATTTGGAGAAGGAATACGAGATTTGGCGCAGACACGGAGTTTTGGGTGTAGAGATGGAAACCAGTGCGCTTTACACGCTGGCAGCACGTTTTCGCTGTAGAGCCTTGTCGATTTTGACGGTCAGTGATCAGTTGGTTACGGGCGAACGTGCCACGGCTCAGGAAAGACTTACTGCATTTACAGCTATGATGGAAATTGCCTTGGCCTGTCTTAAAAGCTTATAGGAATACGAAAAACCCCTTATCATTTTTTCGATAAGGGGCTGGAGAATTCAGCAGTTTGTTATTGCTGATGGGAGAGAGGCTAATTTCTTAGATCATTACAGGCATAATCAACATCAGAAGGTCTTCTACTTCATTTTCGTCGGTTTCGGGAAAGATAACACCTGCGCGGTTTGGAGCCGACGTTTCGATTCTGATGTTGGGTGTATCGATATTGGATAGCATTTCGAGCAGAAACTTGGAGTTGAATCCAATTTCGATGTCTTCGCCATCATAAGCACAGGATAGAACTTCCGAGGCTTCATTCTGGAAATCGTAGTCTTCAGCACTTAGTGAGATCATCTGACCTGAAATTCTAAAGCGAATCAGGTGGGTGCTTTGATTGCCAAAGAGGGAAACCCTTCGAATGGAAGTCATTAAGGCTATACGGTCGATGATGAGTATATTGGGATTGTCGCGCGGGATGACGGCTTCATAATTGGGAAATTTGCCTTCGATGAGGGTAGAAGTAAGTACTACATTATTGAAGGTATATCTGGCATTTTTCAGGTTATATTCGATCAGAACGGGAGTTTCGTCCGAAGGCACAGTATTTTTCAATTGATTGAGAGGTTTCTTTGGCATGATAAACGACATGGTTTCGGATGAATGGACATCTGGGCGCCTGTATCGAATGATTTTATGTGCATCGGTAGCTGCCAGGGTAGCTTTGTCTTCAGTAAACTCAAATAATACTCCCGTCATTTCGGGGCGTAATTCATCGGTTCCCGTTGCAAAGATAGTTTTTGAAATGCCTCTTACTAAAATTTCTCCATTTACAGTTACGGTGGCAGGATTGATGAGTTCTGGAATTTCTGGAAAATCTTGAGGATCTTGTCCTGAAAGTTTGAATTTGGCGTTATCGGCTATAATTTCTACAGCAAAGGTAGAAGGATCGGTAAGAAAAGTAAGAGGTGTGTCGTGATAAGTTTTCAAAGTGTCGAGAAGGATCTTCGAAGGAATAGCAATTGCTCCTCCATCTTCCATCATAATGGGAGTAACCGTAATGCTCATGGTTGTCTCCTGATCGCTGGCCGTAATTTCCAGATCATTTTCTTTGGTTTTGAAAAGAAAATATTCCAAAATAGGCAGAGTGTTACTCGTAGTTACGACTCCACTAATGGTTTGTAAGCTTTTTAAAAGATTTGTACTCGAAATGATGAATTTCATGGATATAAATGTTTTGTGTTTACTCGGAAAGAAAAATCTTTGTTTGCACAACGAAGGACAAATTTACGAATTTCCTCCAATTTAGTATTCTCTTTTATGAAAAATTATTTTGGAGATTTTCGACTGCTATGTGATCGGAGATGTTATCATACTTTTTATTACGTCTTAGATGAAGTATAGTAAGGTTCAGAATCGATCATCCATTTTCGAGGAAGCAAAAAATTAATCTGGCGAATTGAATATCTATGGTATCCTAATTTGATTTTCAGGGTCGAGCAAGGGATCTAATGGAACATCCTTGATGGGCTCTTCGGGTATGAATATTTCTTCTTTTATCTTTTCGTTCTGATCATACCACTCGATGCGTTTCAGTTGCCCATCGTTGGTATAGAATTCCCATTCTCCCATCTTTTTTCCATTCTGGTAAAATCCTTTTACAACTTCCTTGCCTTCCGGAGAATATAGGGAGTATGGGCCATCTAACTGATGATGCAAATAGCTAGCATCGAGTTTCAATTTCCCGTCAGCGAAAAATTGTTTCCATGGGCCTTCTTTCTGTCCATGGTCGTAAGTGAAGTTTTCACTTACGACAGTGTCTTCCTTATAGTAAACAATCCACTCTCCGTGAGGAATACCCTGTTGATAATTTTCGATGGAAATGAGTTTCCCGTTTTTCTGGTTAAAATATTCCCATGTTTTGTCTTTCCATTCATCGTAGAAGAAACCTCTGGCCATAAGAATTTCATTTTCGTTATAAAACTCGGCCGCCGAAGAATGTCCATCGCCTGTATGAATAATAATGGCTTTCAACTTTCCATTGGGGTGATAATGCCGGAATTCACCCACGGGCTGATCATTCTGAAAGTTTCCCTCATAACGAATCTGTCCATTTTCGTACGACTTTCTCCATACCCCCTGTTTTCGGCCTTGAGCATCTATCTGGTTGATTCCTTGCGATAAAGCTATTACAGAAGAAAAAAGAAAAAAAATTAGCTGGACAATAAGAATAGGTTTCTCGAGTAGTTTCATTTCGAATTCATTTATACGTTCTGCGATGGCATTTTATAGTCTTGGTCTAAATCTTCTGATGACATCAATGCAAATTTCGGATAATTTTGCATTTCAAATGAAATAAGATTTTGGAAAATTATCCTTCGAAGTATTTGGAAGCTGCGGTAAATGAGCTGTCGAAACTGCCGGGTATAGGTCGTAAAACTGCTTTGCGTTTGTGTTTGTATTTGCTCGACCAACCTCAGGCTTTTGCACAAAACTTGGGTGAAGCACTCATTCGATTGCGGGAAAATATTCGTTATTGCGAGCAATGTCACAACATTAGCGATGAGCCGGTTTGCAGGATTTGTTCTGATGGCTTTCGCGACAGCAGTTTGGTGTGTATCGTCGAATCGGCCCGTGATGTGATGGCTATCGAAAATACAGGTCAGTTCAAAGGAATTTATCATGTGTTGGGGGGAATCATATCACCTTTCGAAGGCAAAGGTCCTACTGATCTTACGCTGGCTCCTCTGATAGCCAAAGCCGAATCGGGGACAATAAAAGAAATCATCTTTGCCCTGCCGGCCAATATGGAGGGTGATACTACTTGCTTTTATCTTTACAAGAAACTCAAACCTTTTGTTGATACTTTTACAACTATTGCCCGCGGCATTGCCATAGGTGAAGAACTCGAATATACCGACGAATTGACACTTGGGCGCTCCATCATGAACCGCACTTCTTACGAAATGCCATTGAACAATAAGAATTGAGGTTTTTATCAGTTATTATCGAGCATTGTAAATATATCGAGCTGACGGGGATCGACTTCTTCTAAGGGCTTTAAATCCTCAGGTTTACAATTATTGAGGTAGGTCATTAGGCTTTGTTTGATCACTTTGTTGGGTGTGGTTTGATGCCGAATGCAAAAATTATTGAGAAGTTCCATTTGAGAAGCACCTAACTTGATGATTAGTTTTTTCGATTTTAGTGGTTTTCGTTTTTTCTTTTTGGGCATGGCTATGCAAACGTTTTCAATAAGTTAGTCAGGTAATCCGAGGGATGGTATTTGTTTTCGATAAATCTATAGGTATGGCATAAGTCAAGTATAGTTCGAACGCGTTTATCTATAAAATCGGTATGAATTGTTCGATTTCGTATATAAATTTTTTTACGAGTTCTTCGGCTTTGTCTGGCGATAAGCTCTCGGCATATATTCTAATAATGGGTTCGGTATTGGAGCGTCGCAAATGCACCCATTCGTCGGGAAATTCTATTTTGAGTCCATCCACTTTATTTTGTGGAAAAGAAGAATATTTTTTGGATATTTCTTCGAGAATGGATCGAATATCGGTGTTTTCGGGCAAATCGATCTTATTTTTCGACATAAAGAAGTTAGGATAAGATTTGCGCAAGCTCGAAGCGGTAAGCCCTGTGTGTGCCAGATAGCTCAAGAATAGGGCAACCCCAACCAGAGCATCACGACCGTAATGCAGCTCGGGATAGATGATTCCGCCGTTACCTTCGCCTCCTATGACTGCATGAGTTTTTTTCATCAATTCCACCACATTTACTTCGCCAACAGCCGAAGCAAAATATTCGTAACCTGCCTTTTGAGTAATCACCTTCAAGGTTCTGGTAGAGGAAAGATTCGAAACCGTAGGACCTCCACGATGCTGAAGTACATAATCGGCTACAGCCACCAATGTATATTCTTCGCCAAACATTTCTCCATTTTCACAAACAAAAGCCAGACGATCGACGTCGGGATCGACTACTATGCCCAGATGCGCACCATGTTTTTTTACTGCCTCGGAAATTTCACCCAGATGCTCTGGCAAGGGTTCGGGATTATGTGCAAAATTACCGTCGGGAGTACAGTTTAAACAGATGATTTCCTTTACCCCAAGAGCTCTTAACAATGACGGAATGGCAATTCCCCCTGATGAATTGACTGTATCTACAACAATCTTGAAATTTGCCCTGCAAATGGCTTCTACATCCACTAAGGGAAGTTGCAGAATTCGGCGAATGTGATGCGACAGCATTTCATCATTTTGTGAATATCGGCCAATATCGGCCAATTCGGCATATATGAAAGATTCTTCTTCCGAAATCCTTAATATTTCTTCTCCTTCATCAGATGATATGAATTCTCCATCTCGGTTCAATAACTTCAAAGCATTCCAGTTCGCAGGATTATGGCTGGCAGTAATGATGATGCCCCCATCGGCTTGTAATGCCGTGATGGCTATTTCGGTGGTAGGTGTGGTAGTAAGTCCTATATCTATTACATCGGCTCCCATGGATTGTAAGGTTGCACAAACTATCCCATTGATCAGATCGCCTGATGGACGAGCATCTCGACCAACTACGATAACAGGATGCTTTTCCCCCCCATGGTGTCGAATCAATGACAAGTAAGCCGAAGTAAATCTGGTTACATCAATGGGTGTGAGTCCTTGGCCGGGTTTCCCTCCAATTGTACCTCGTATCCCCGATATACTCTTGATTAATGCCATTTATATTTTTGGGCAAAGATACATTTTGTTTTTTACTCACTTTACACCCTTTCCCTTTGATTTTTATAACATATTGATAGGGAATGGAATCATCAATTTTGTTCCTTCTCTTATTAGTATTTTATTGATTACGAGCTATTCTCTTTTGTTTAATTCTTCTTTGGAATTTGCTTTTGTCTCATATATTATCCTGACAATAGGGGGTTAAATCATTTCCATAGCTGATGTTCACAGAAAATCTGCGTGGAATAGCAAATTCAATCAGCGTAAATCAACGAAAGGGAATGCCATTAACATTATCTTTAAAAATCTGTAGATTAATAGTTAATAAGCAACAGTCCATCTTCGAATTTACAAGAGAAATCTTTACTTTAGCTCGGTTTTTAAAGAAAAGTCATAGCTATAACATCACATGAAACAATCTTATTGGATATTTAACTGCATCTGTCGGTTGTTTATATTCTTTCTTATACATGATGTGCTTCATGCTCAGAATACAGAAAGATATTTATCATCGAATAGCAATGGGCATCAGCTTTTTATACATACTACGGAAGGCGAATATCGTTTTGTTGTGAAAACCGACAAAATTTTGGAAGTAAGTTTTCGGTGTAATGAATGTCTTGCAACAGATACTTCGGTAAGTGTAGTTCTTGGCGATCGAACTACTCCTTGGAGAATGATGAAAGACGGAGAATTTGCCAATGAGGATTGGGAAATGATGATTCGAAAACAACCCTTCGAAATAGTATTTACTTATCGAGAGAAACCGGCGGTTGTTTTTTCGGGTTATTTTGCTTCGAACGAATCGAATCGGGGTTTCCATTTCGTTATAGGAGATGAAAAATTTATTACTGGAGGAGGTATGAGAGCACTTCCTTTGAATATCAAGGGACGATTATTGAAACTGGAAAACAGGCCATGGTATGGTTACGGTTTTGAGGCCGATCAGCTCAATTACAGCATTCCATTATTGATTATGGGATCGGGTTATGCTATTTTTTTCGATAATACGGCAAAGGGCTATGCTGATATAGGCAAAACCCAAAGTAAAATTTTAAAATTTGGCACAAGAGGAGGGAGGATGGCTTTTTATCTGATTGTTGGTGAAAATTTACAGGAAATTACGCAAAATTTTACCTTGCTTACCGGACACCAACCTTTGCCTCCTCTTTGGACATTTGGTCATCTACTAAGCCGTATGGCTTACCGAACTCAGGCTCAAACCGACAGTATCGTCAGAGCTACCATCCAAAATGGATATCCTCTCGATGCCATCATTCTCGATTTGTTTTGGTTTGGCGATACCTTATTTCACACTCTTGGCAACCTCGATTGGTACCGCCCAAATTGGCCCGATCCCATTCAAATGATGAATTCGTTTCGTGAAATGGGCGTGAAAACGGTGGTAATTACCGAACCTTACATTGTAAAAGGCTCGCATACTTTCGAAGAAGCCGATCGTTTGGGAATTCTTGGGAAAAATAAAGATGGAAGAACTTTTATTTTGGACAAATTCTATTTTGGAGATGGTGGCATCATTGATGTGAGCTTATCTAAAGCCTGCGAATGGATGTGGAAGAAATATGATACCCTCAAAAAGCAGGGTGTAGCTGGCTGGTGGGTCGATCTGGCCGAACCCGAATATCACCCCGATGGAATCATCTATCATGGAGGAACCTCCGAATTACTGCATAATGCCTATGGTCATCTTTGGGATAAAATGTTGTACGATTATTATCGAAAATATTATCCGCATGAGCGTTTATTCAATTTGAACCGTTCGGGTTTTGCGGGTTCACAACGTTTTGGTGTATTACCCTGGACGGGAGATGTGAGCCGTAGTTGGGCCGGATTGAAGGCACAAATACCCATTTTGTTGAATATGAGCCTTTGCGGTGTGGCTTACGTTCATTCCGATGCGGGAGGATTTGCCCAAGGCCTGAAAGATGAAGAACTCTATATCCGATGGATACAGATGAGTACATTTTCACCTGTTTTTAGACCTCATGGATCGGGAATACCTTCCGAACCCATATTTTTTAACCCCGAAACACAAAAAATCGTAAAAGATTTCATTCATTTACGCTATTCTCTTTTACCTTACAACTATTCCCTGGCTTATCAAAATACAACCCAAGGAATTCCTATGGCACGCCCATTATTTTATCAACTAAAACAACCCGAAAATGATTTGCAAAGCTGGAGTTATTTCTGGGGCCCTTCATTTTTGGTTTCACCTATTGTAGAAAAAAATGAACAAAAACATACCCTATGGCTTCCCAAAGGTAAGTGGTATGATTGGTGGACAGGTGAGGTTTATCGGGGTGGCAGAAAAATAAAGATTCAAAATCATATTCAACAATTGCCTCTTTTTGCCCGTGCAGGCTGCTTTATTCCCATGATCCCCCCCATACAAACCACCGATAAATATTCTACCGATACTTTGATCATACATTATTTTTTGGCTAGTCAACCACATCATGAAGATTTTACCCTTTTTGTGGACGATGGGAAGGATGCTCTCTCCATCGATAGCTCTCATTTCGAACTGATCCATCTTTTGGCTGACCAAAAAAAGCATGCTTTGACCATCCAGTTAGTTTCCGAAAATCATGGATTTGTTCATAAACCTCGGAAACGATATATCAAAATGATGATCCATACGAATTTTCCAATGCAGATGTATCTGAAACAAGAAGAGAAGAGGGATAAAATAGAGACTTTGCAAGTTTCACCACTTATTTACCAATTTGCTTTCGAGTGGGAGGAAACATGTTTTTCTTTTGAAATAGGATACTGAAGCAGCATCTATTACAGAATATACTGTTTTGCATAGTCTTCGAGACAAGCGAGGATAATTTTTATCTTGTTCCCAAAGGAGAATTTTCTGTTTGGTAGTCAAAATCTGTACATCGACTACACTTGTCGATGTGAGAGAATACCGTTGTGCTTTCCATCCAATGCATAGATACCATACGGCTGCTATGGTGGAACTTCTGTGATCCCACCAGAGGCTCTACCAATACTTCAACCTATAGCACATCTCAATATAACCCCTGGTATCCATATCGTACGAATAATCGTAAAACTATAAGCAAACGCTACGACATGGATGCATTCCATCTTTTCATCGAGCTTCATCCCTTCCCCAATCTTGGCCCAGATATTACAGTATGTGAAAACCAACCAGTAATTCTGGATGCTGGCTACAATCTCTAATGGTACTGCTTATGGAATATAGAAGCCGCATCGAGCAGCATAACCGTAGACACCAGTGGAACATAGAGTATTACTGTAATTTCTCAAAATGGCTGTATGGGCAGAGGTAATATCGATGTATTCACTGGTCAAGGCACGAAACCTTCATCGAGGCTCATCATACTCAATTGATTTTTATGGTACATTGGCTAAATTTTCACGTTGCTGGAATACTTCGAGAATAACAGTAAAGGACTTATTGAGTAAAAGTCGAAGATTCTCCATTGACTTTTTCTTTTGAGCTGATAATGAAAATTTTTATAAATATTTGCCTTAGATTTGCGTCGATAAAAAGAAAAAAATCCACAGACCACTCGATTGTTTAGAGAATTATATCCATATCACTCATAAATGTAAATGAATGAAGATCAGGATGTCACTATCACGCAGGAAAACCAGCTTGATTATCTGTTTGGGGTTTTCATACTTATTAAGTGTTGCACAACAGCCCTCGATCGAAAGAATTGAACCTCCGTTTTGGTGGATAGGAATGAATGAGTCGAATCTGGAATTATTGTTCTATGGGAAAAATTTGGGAGATTTCAAGGCTTATTCGTCAGTGCCAGGATTGGAGATTATTAATACAATATCTATTGAGAATCCCAATTATCTTTTTGTTTATATAAAAATGGATTCCAATCTGAAGGAGGGTGTTTATCCGCTTTTGTTGAAAGGTGACAAGGATAAAGAGATAAGCGTTTTGTATCGTTTCGACAAGCGTGAACCTGGTTCGGCAAGTCGAAAAGGTTTCGGATGGGGCGATAATATTTATTTACTTATGCCTGATCGTTTTGCAAACGGAAATCCCAGTAATGACGATATAGATGCCATGGTAGAAAAAGCCGACCGAAACAATCCGAATGGTCGTCATGGTGGGGATCTGGCTGGTGTGGCCAAATATCTCGATTATCTGAAAGAATTGGGAATGACGGCTGTTTGGCTTAATCCGATTTTCGAAAACAATCAACCACATTATTCTTATCATGGATATGCCATCACTGACCTGTATAATGTTGATCCGCGCTTGGGTTCTAACGAAGAATTCGTTCGACTGGTAAAACAGGCTCATCAAAA
>Ga0208940_1002708_pt1 | contig 16046 bp, 14 predicted proteins | sample AD_JPNNA6_MetaG_FD_184445 | JGI IMG/M metagenome (GOLD analysis project Ga0208940, IMG submission 184445) | Active sludge microbial communities of municipal wastewater-treating anaerobic digesters from Japan - AD_JPNNA6_MetaG (SPAdes) (version 2) | ecosystem: Engineered > Bioreactor > Anaerobic... | reverse complement strand
ATTCATCAAATATGAATAAACTTATGAAAAAATTTATTGACAAGGAAATTTATGAGGCTGTATTTATAGACGATAGATTAAAATGTTAAAAAAAAACAAAGATTATCGTTGACTTTTACCATAGATGGAGCTATACTCGTCGCTCCCCGATAGAAAAATGACACATATGGAGCTATACTCGTCGCTCCCTGCTATAAATTGACACATATGGAGCTGCATGCACCGCGCCGCTTCCTGATGAAAAATTCGACGCATATGGATCTGCATACCGCCGCGTCGCTCCCTGATGAAAATTGACACATATGGAGCTATACGCCGCGTCGCTCCCTGATAAAAATTTGACACATATGGAGCTACATACGCCGCGCCGCTCCCCGATAGAAATTTGACACATATGGAGCTATATACGCCGCTCCCTGATGAAAGATTGACACATATGGAGCTACATGCGCCGCGCCGCGTCGCTCCCTGATGAAAAATGACACATATGGAGCTATATACGCCGCGCCGCTTCCCCGACAAAAATTCGACACATATGGAGCTATACTCGTCGCTCCGCTCCCCGATAAAAAAATGACGCATATGGAGTTGCATACCGCCGCGGCGCTACAATTAGTATCTCGTCAGTTTTTTGGGAAATAAAAAATATTTGTTCCATATGTGTCATTTTTTTTGAGGCAGACTCGCGTTATCCATTTCCTTACCCCAAAAAACCGCCGCGCCGCTACAATTACAATTTTTACGTTGACATAAGAGAATAAAATGGATATAATTTCGGGTAAGCGCAGTGAAAAGAAGAATAATTAAAATAATACTATTTACTATACTAACAATCGTCTCCGTAGCATTTGTAATCGGTTTATCATACGTCGGCGCGGTTTATATGGAGTTTTTATCAAATAAAAATTCCATATTTGAAAAAATAGAGCTGTTTGCTAAGGACCTTCAAAGAAACAAGGAGTCCGATATTACGCTCGGATTGGAAGAGGAGGAGATAGACGATATTGATAAAAAGGAGACGGTTTTCCTCGATAGAAACGGCTCGATCATAACCAAGTACTCAAAAGAGAGGCGTAAACTTATCCCCCTCCGCGAAATACCGTATTTTGTTACAAAAGGATTCATTATTATAGAGGATCAGAGGTTTTACGATCATTTCGGTATAAATGTAGTTAGATTTGGCATTGGAATTTTTAACAACATTGTTACTTTCGGTAAAGCCCCCGGCGGCTCTACAATATCGCAACAATTGGCAAAAATTTTGTTTACAACTCACGAACGCGCGTTAAAAAGAAAGGTTTATGAGATATTCTGCGTTTTCGAATTGGAAAAAAGATTTACAAAAGACGATATACTTACGATATATTTAAATTCAATATTTCTGGGACACGGAACTTACGGAATTCAGGACGCGTCAAATTTCTATTTCGGTAAGGACGCCGGCGAATTATCTATAGGCGAAGCGGCGTTGCTAATAGGAATGAACAGATCTCCGGAGAGGTATTCGCCTATAAAATATCCCGTAAAAGCCCGTAATTTACAAATATCGATTCTAAATCAGTTAAAAAACAGGGGCTTCCTTGATAAGAATGAGATTGATTACGAGGTATCCAAATTTTGGACTAATTTTGAAAACAGGGGCATGGGCGGCAGTCAATCGTTTTGGAAAACCGAAATCAACAGATCGGGTTATATCACGGAATATATCAGGCAAACTCTTGAAAAAAGTTTCTCTTACGATAAAATTACGGAGGGCGGCCTAACCGTCGAAACGACTATCGATTTGGAAAAACAGAATCTCGCGGAAAACATAGTATCCGAGCAGTTAAAATATATCAAAAATAAAATCGTTAAAACTGCCGAGAGGGCTAAACTTAAAGGATATGAAGAAAAAGATCTAAAAGACCTTGAAGCGTCGTTAGTTAGCGTAGATTTCACGACAGGAGAGGTTACCGCTATCGTCGGAGGATCAAACTATACATTTTACAATCAGTTTAACAGAGCGCTTTACGCGCGCAGATCGATCGGTTCTTCGGTCAAGCCTTTTATATACTCGTACGCGCTTAGTAAAAAGAGACTAAAGGATAAGGAGATCAATCCTTTTACTAAGTTTAAAGACGAGCTTGTGGAATACAACATTAGTGGAAAAAAGTACGCTCCAAAAAACTATTCCGCCAACCACAAATACGGGAGTTACGTAACTCTTTACGACGCTATGAAAAGATCTCTAAACACGGTCGCCGTCGCCGTTCTCAACGATCTCGATATAAAGGAGACCGCCGACTTTATTAGAAAAGCCTCTTTCTTGGTCGACGAGGAGAATAAAAAAAGAGTCCCCGAAGTGCTTTCGCTTGCCTTAGGCACTTGCGAGATGTCCGCTCTGGAGTTGGCGACGGCTTACTGCATATTTCCGCGGGGAGGCGTTACGGTTTATCCGGTAATAATCAAAAAAATCTACGACTCCAAAGGCAACGTCTACTACGATAACGCTCGCGCTAATAATCCTTATTTCGACGACCTTTATCCTGCGGAATTCAGAAATAACGAAAGGATACTAAACGAAGAGGTCGCCTACGAAACGACGCAGATGTTGAGAAGCGTTTTTGAAAGAGGCGGCACGGCGTACGGAGCGGCTTTTAAGACCGGTTTTACGACCCCCGCATTTGGGAAGTCGGGCACAAGTCAAGACTATCGCGACGGCTGGTTTGCGGGATTTACAGATAACGAAGTAACCGTTACTTGGGTCGGAATGGACGGCGGCAAATCGCTTCTTCAACCAAGCGAATCAAACGCGGCGATTATTTGGTGCGAGTATGTGAAGCGAACGTCCAGAAACGATACAGATCAAATTAAAATTCCAAATAATATGAAATTATATAAAATTTGCGAAGAAACCGGACTACAGGCGTCTGAAAACTGCCCCGTTATCAAAAACTTTTATTTCTGGATGGACGGCCCGATTCCCGAGAATTGTTATATTCATAACGAACAATATTTTCCAAAAATAAGCGAGTAAATTTATGAAGGTATTCTTATTATTATTTTGTATTATTATATTTTCATGTTCAAAAGTCGATAAGGCGGACTACAATCTCTACCAAAAAAGATTGACGGACGTTGAAAACAACGACGATAGAAATTCGGCTTGCTCGACGACTACTCAAAATTGTATCGCCGGTTTTTTTAATAATAAGGGTTCGATCGGCGATAAAGATTTTTACAACATTTCGGTTAGTCAAAAAAACAGCTCTTATAAAATGCTCTTAACTTCGGTACCGGGGATTGATTCAAAAATTACCGTCTATACCCCTCGCGGCGAAATTCTATTTACCGTCGATGAAAACGGCAGAGGCGAAGGCGAAAAATTGTGGGAATATTATCCAAGCGGAGACGTCATATTGCTTTCGGTTGAAGCAAAAACAAACTACAACGAAACGGTTCCTTATTATCTTAATTTTGAAGCGAAAGGGAAGGATAGCGTTGAAGAGATAGAGCCGAATAACGACGAGTCAACCGCTATTAAAATTGATATCGGCGATGAAAAACGGGGGCTTATTTCTCCAAAAAACGACTTTGATTATTACAAAATTCAATTAATCGACGGACAGAATTACGACTTTGAAATACGGCTTGAAACGTTATCAAAACTGGATCTGAATATGACTATTTACGACAAAGACAACTCTATCCAGAAATTTATCAACGCTAATTCATGGGGAGGAACCGAGATATTCTCGTTTTTATCTTCAAAGTCAAAAGTTTATTATATTCGCGTAGGCGGCTCGGTAGATAAATACGACAAGATGGATCCTAAATATACCTTATCTGTCAAAAAACTTGATCCTATCTACGTCAACGGAGTAGAGGCTTTCTATGAAAGAGAATTTAACGACGTTATCGGCTTAGCGACGGATATGATAAACGCTGCGGAGTATATAGGCGCGCTTTTCCCGGAGAACGACGTCGATTGGTATAAATTTGAAGTACTAAAAAACGAAAATATAGTCAACATCTCTTTATCGGGAATAAGAGGATTAGATCTAGTTTTAGAAATTTATGACAAAAACGGTTCACTAGTTGAAAAAATAGACGAAAATAATATAGACTATGGAGAATATTTTTCTGCAAACAATTTGAAATCAGGCAGATATTTCATTAAAATATACTCTAAGGTATCAAGATCGATGATAAATTATAATTTATATTATAACGTAAGGTATAAAAAATGATGCTAACAATAGCTATAGTCGGCGCAGTAACGATAATTTTTTTTATCGCGATTATTTTAAAAGTTGGATTTGGCGGGAATAAATCGCTAAAAAACGGTATGAGACTCGAATCTCAAGGCAAATATCATGAAGCTCTCGTAGCGTACGATTATATCCTAAATAAGGGGTCTTCTTCGCCCGAACTGAGATGGAAAATCGCCAACCTCGCCTTAAAGTTAAAACTTATACCGAGAGCGCAAAAAGAACTAAACGTACTGCTGGGAGCCAAAACCCTTCCCGCTAACGTATCTCTCGCTACGGTTAAAGCCGCTATGGCGTCGTGTCTGCTCTCCGCCGGAAATGAAAAACAAGCCTTTATGGAGCTGTATGAAATTATAAAAATTGACGACTCGATCCCGTCTGTATTTTTAGATTTAGGAAAAATTTACTGCAGACAGGCAAAATCGCAAAAAGGAATTCCTCTGATAGAGAAGTATCTATCTTTTAATCCTCAAGACGGCGAGGCGGCGTTATTTTTAGGTCTTGCCTATCTGGATTACGGTCTTGCGCCAAAAGCTATCGAGGCTTTTGAAAAAGCTCTAAGGAACAAAGTAGACGACGACGGCTCGGCTAATTATTATCTGGGAATCTTATACCTTTCGCAGAATAAAACAAACCTTGCTCTACAACATTTTACCCAAGTAATAAGAAAGAAAAAAAATCAAAAAATGATCACGGAAGCTCACCGATTAATCGGAATGTGTTACAAAGAGAAAGGGCTTATAGACGAGGCGATTACGAGTTTTGAGCAAGCTAACGTTTTCTCAAAAAACGAACCAAAGGACGTTAAAACAAAAGAGGCTTTATATAATCACGGCGTTTTATTATACAAAAAAGGAAAATATCAAGAAGCGCTAGAGATTTTCAAAAAAATTCTACTAATCGATCAATTGTATAAAGACGTAAGAAGAATAATAGAGTCGATAAATAACAAACTCAATGGAACGCCGTCGGATTATGCGGTGAAATTTATAGAAGACAAGCCGATAAACGCTATCCTTAAAAAGGGACTGCTCCATTCGTCCGCGAGATTCGACGTAGATAGATTTGAAGCCGAGGTCGGGTCAAAAATATCCCGCAACGTAGGCGCCAAGACTAAATCCGATAAGACGCAGACCTCCGTCGCAAAATACTCCGCAGAGAAACTAAACCAAATGGATACAAAGGAGTATAAAGAGGTAGCTAGAAAACTTGTAGCCGCCGTCGGTTTTCAGATAAAACAAGAGATAAGATTTCAAGGAGATACCGAATATATTGACGGAGCCGCGATAAATTTTTTAGTAGAACCGCTGAACGCTCAAGGAAGAAGTAAAAAGGAAACCGTTTTTACCTTAAGAAGATACCAGGACGAAGTAAGCGAGTTATCGGTAAGCAACTTTATTGATTGGATAGAGGAGAAAGAGGTTTCTCAAGGGGTATTTATAGCGACAAATCATTTCAGCAAACAGGCGTTGTCTACTATCCAAAAATACCAACATATCAAATTTATTGATAAAGTCGGACTTACAAGAATGTTAGGGAGGATCAGATGAAAGGAAGAAATATTTTTTTTGTCTTGCTATTAATAATACTTTTTGGATTATTTTTATCGTTGTATCTGTTGGGATTTATGAATTTATTCTTAACTGAATCTGAATTCTTTAATAAATATAAATGGCTTGAGTTCGGCAAACCTATAATATCAATTTTTTACCTAATAATTCTCACAATATTTTTTATCGTCGTTGTATCTATAATGTACAGATTAATTATATCCATAAAACAAGATAATATAAGACTCGCAAGCGCAAATATCGACGAATTTTCTATAAAATCTGCCAAGCATGACGGAGCCGTAGCGGATAAACTAAACGATTCGATCGATAAAAATATTGGCGCTCTTGATTATTATGCAAAAAATGTAGACAAAGATATAGATAAAGCCGTAAAATTTGAAGAGGACTCGACATTTCAGGAGAAAATAGATAATTTATACCTTAATTTTTCTCAAATGAGTAACGATATACTCCAATGCTCAAATATTTCTGAACTTCTTGAAAAAATTCTTTTCTGGGGCTCGGGTCTGTCGCATTCGAAAAGAGGCTCGATAATGGTTGTAGACAAATCCAAAGAGCTTTACATCTACAAAACTATGGGATGGACTTCGGAAGAAAAGTTAAAAGTAAAATCCATCAAAATTCCGCTAGGATCGGGTATAGCCGGCAAAGTCGCGGCTGAAAATAAAAGAATTTTTGTAACTAACGTCGAAAATTTTGAGGGGCATGATTTTAAATACAAAGACAGATACGAAACAAAATCGTTTATCTCTCTACCGATATACGGACTAAACCGCGTTATAGCCGTACTGAACCTAACCGACAATCAAAACGGATACTACTCCGCCAGCGATCTTGAAGTCCTGAATATCATAACGAATATAGCGTCAAAAGTTTTTGAACTATTGCAACTGAAGAAGAGAGCGGGATAATTTTTTACAATCTCTTCTTCATCGCCATAGCGATAGCGGCAATAATCTCTTTTTCGTCCTTTTCTTTTACCGTCGCCTTGTCGGCTTTGATTTTATCCGCGCCGGATATTTTGATTATTTTCCCAACCAACGTAACCAATATTACCAAAGTAATCAGGAATGAAAACACGACAGATATTCCCGTAATCATAACTATTGCGGCTTCGCCTATAAGCTGAGATAAATTACTCATATATTCCTCCTTTTACTCTCGCTCTTTATCTTTTTTATTGGCTTTTTTTTCTAAAATTGACGTATGAATGAAGTACGCGACTCCTAGACTAAAAAATATTCCCACTAAAACCAAAACAAATATTTTTGCTCCATCCGGATTACCCATAAAAATCCTCCTAAATAATGATAATAAAAAAAAGACCGCCGCTCTGTATTATAAAAAATACAGAGCGGCGGCCCAACCGCTCAAGCCTTCGGGAAAAATCCCGAACCCTTGAATGTTCTACGTTTTACAAGATAATACATTATAACTAGATTGTCAATGAAATTTTTCTTTTTTTTGACGCCCCAACTTTTTGGGGAGGAAAAAATACTTTGCTAAAGGTACCCCTGTTTTTATTTAATTTCATTGATAAGACGCCCTATTGTTCGTTCCAATTTATTATTTATTGCTCGTTTATTAAATTAATAATTCAAATCCGGCTTGTTCAAAATGTTTATCGTTTGTAAAAGCTTTTATTATATCATATTTTTCCATAACAATAAAACTTGAACAATCGGTCAACCCCCATTCTTTATCAATTCTTTTTTTAAATAAATTTATACTATTGTTATAAATGTCCATATTAATTTCAATCAGATTTAAGATTTGAGAATTTTGGATTCTATTTAAGAATTCAAGTATTGGTTTTCGATACATAAATTTTGAAAGAGCATTTATTGTTTCTGTTATAATGAATGTAGAAGTATATAGTTTATTATTTTTGATTAATATTTCGTTAAACAAATCCACAGACAATTTATGATAATTATCAGATTTATTGATTAATGCAATCCAAGCGAAAGTATCTATAAAAATCTTATTAATCATTTATTTAGAACCATATAAGTAATAATCATGGTTTTCAGCAAAATCTTCAATTCCGGTATCGACGCTAATATCTTCCAATCCAAACAATGAATCTTTTTGTTCGGTTATTTTTTTTTCTTTACTTAATCCAAGTTTAAAATAATGGATTAATTCATAAATTTTGGGTAATAGTTCATCCGGAATATCTTCTATTTCATTTAGAACTTTTGCTTTATAATTCATTTTTTTCTCCTTAAAAATAAATATAATATTTTTTTCTTGAAAAGTAAAATATCTTTACCGTTTTCTTTAATTAAACATTATTTATAGTCCCTTGGTATCGCCTCCTTCGCTACTCCGCGACGGCTTGTTCTAAGCGTTCTTCGTAAATAGCGCTTTTTTCGTCGTAGACATTGGTTAGTTCGTCTAGCTTGAGGTAGTTTTGTTCGATGTTTTTTTCCAGCGAGTTGATGGAGATCAGCAGTTTTTTTATCGTTTCGCCGTCGCCGGCAATTGTCGCGCTCTCAAATTCCTTATGATTAGCGTCGAGTTCTTCTTCGAGAGAGTATATCGATTGTTCAATTTTTTTTATATTTAGCTCGATAGGTTTTAACTCTTTAGATTTTTCGGAGATTATTTGCGCTCGGATCTTTCTTACCTCCTTTTTATTTAGAGCGTCTTTTTCGATCATTTTTTCTTCGGTTTTTTCTTTGGTTTTTTCTTCTTTCTCAAGTTCTTCGTCCCAGCCGATTTTTTCTAAGAAATCGTCGTAACCCCCTTCGAAAACTTTTATCTCCCCTTTGTCGAATATTATCATCCTATTGGCGAGCGCGCGGAGATACATCTCGTTGTGCGTGGCGATAAGAAGCGCTCCTTCAAACTCCTCCAGCGCTTCGAGCAGGGAGTCGGCGGATTGAATGTCCAGGTGGTTTGTCGGTTCGTCGAGGAGCAGTAAATTTACCGGAGCCGCTATAAGTTTGCCGAGCATAACGCGGCTTTTTTCGCCTCCGGAGAGGGCGGCGATTTTTTTCAGAGCGAGGTCCCCTTCAAACATCATAGCGCCGGCGATGTTTCTTGCCGAATACTTATCTCGGTTGGTTATCGCCGCGTCGATCTCCTCTTCGACAGTTTTGTTATTGTCCAGAAGTTTGACGTTCGTCTGTTCAAAATATCCTATTTCAACGTCGTTGTGTTTGACGATTCCGCCGGTATTAGAAGTTAATTTACCCGATAAGAGCTTTAATAGGGTGGTTTTGCCCTTTCCGTTTTTACCAATTATCGCAATTTTATCGTTTTTAGCGATTGTTATCGAAAAATCTTTAATAATCCAATCGGACGAGTTATACGAATACGACAGATTTTTCGCTTCGAAAAAGGATTTTGCATGAATAGGGCGGTAGTTAAAATAAAACTCCAGGTTCTCGATCGCCGAAAGTTTCTCCAATTTTCCCGCTTTTTCGAGACTTTTTACTTTTGATTGAACCCGACTGCTCAGAGTCGCTTTAGCCCTGAATCTATTAATGAATTGTTCTATATCCTTTCGCTTTTTTTCGTCGTTTATTCGCGTTTTTTCGTAGAGCTCCTCTTCCGAACTTATTTTCTGATACATCTTTTCCGTATCTCCCGCGATCTTTTTTATCCCTTGTCGATGGATCGCTACGGTATGCGTTATTACTTTATCCATAAGATTTCTATCGTGAGTGATAAGAATTAGTTCGGATTTCCAATCGTTTAAGAATTTGATCAACCATCTGACGCTCAATATATCAAGATAGTTGCTCGGCTCGTCGAGCAGAAGGAGGTCCGGCTCCGATAAAAGGAGCTTGGCAAGATTTATTCTCACCTGATAACCTCCGGAGAATTCCGTCGGATTTCTGCCCATATCGGATTGTGAAAAGCCCAGCCCCGATAAGACTTTCTCGCATTTCCATACGTTCTCTTTGTCGCTCTCTTTTAGCCCCAAAGCGCTCTCTTCAAGCGCCGTGTTTTTTGTAAAATGAATATTCTGTTTTAAGCAACCTATGCGGTAGCCTTTCGGGATGGATATATCGCCGCTGTCGGGCTCTTCTTCGCCGAGTATAAGTCGAAACAGCGTCGTTTTACCGCGTCCGTTTCTGCCGACAAGACCTATTTTTTCAAACCTGTTTACGTTGAAAGATATTTTTTCAAATAGCGTTACCGCCCCGTAAGATTTTGTCAGTTCCGATATTGAGATCATATTTGATTCCGATTAGCTTTTTAAGGATAGAATTTTGGCGGCGTATCGTTTTACGGTTTCGGCTTTGTCGTTTTGAGCCATATCTGAAACGACGTCCCAAAGCGCGCAGTTTTCGATAGTAGAGACGGCTTTCAAGCCGCCTAGGCGGAACAGATAGTCGTCGGAGACAAGAAGAAGCCGTATTACGTCGTCTAAAAGATTTGACGTCGTATAAATGATCCTTTTAGCTATTATCTCCTTGTTTTTTTTATCGCCGTTAATGAAAAGTTCTTTTATATACTCTACGTTATAAGCGTCGGGTTTTTTAGCGGCGACGTCGCATAAAATATTCAGAATATCGGGGGTAATTTTCTGTTTCTCGTAAATCTTTTTTATTTCGGCGATTCCTTCGGCTTCCATAACAAACAGCGACGATATCGCCTCGCTTCTGGTTTTTGACGACGGATCTTTACGGAATTTGTAAGACAATACCGGTATAGCCGATTTATCTTTGTTTAAAGCCAGCCCTTTGCAGGCTTCGACTCGCACTTTTTCATTGTTGTGAAGAAGCATTTTATTAAGATAAGGCAAAACTTCCGCCCCTTCAAACAGACCGATAGAGTAGGAGGCGTACTCTTGAACCTTGACTTCGGCGTGTCCGAGATTATTGTATAAAGAGTCGAGCGATTCGACGTCTTTTAGTTTAGCCAGAGAAACCATACCGTACATTATCGAATATTTATCGTTTGAACTTGTCGATATTATCTCTCTAAGATAGGGAATCGCTTCCGTCGCCCCCATCTCGCCGAGCGCCAATATAAGTTTGTTTTTAACGTCTATGTTGAGAAAATAATCGGAATCCTCGTCCGATTTAGCCAATTTGTCGAGAATATCTCCGGCGAGATCGCGAATCTTCATCTGTACCAGGGCTTGAGCGGCGGCGTCGGCTATCATTTTATCGGGGTTATCGATATTTTCGAGGAGATACTTTCCCTCTCTCAATCCGCCGATTTTTGCGAAGGCGTTTATAATCGAAAGGCGCGTCTGTTTATCTATGTAGTCGTCGGTCGCCTCGTTATAGAGAGTATCTATGAGATAAGCCGGCGGCGTTTTAATATTTGAGAAATAATTTATATATTCGATCTTAGCGACGCTCAGTTTTACCGAGTCGTATCTCTCTACGATTAGCCGAAGAATATCGTCGCCGGGCGACCGACCTAATTCTTGAAACAACGCTACTACTTCCGAATCAATACCGTATTTCAACGCTTCCAATACTTGCTCTTTATATGCGACCGTTTTTTGCGAATCCGTCGTAAGATCGTCGGTCGCGTCGGGAAATAGGAGCGAAAATGTAAAGGAGAACAGAGCCAATACTATCGTCAATTGTTTCATAAAGAGAATATTACTCAAATTTTTGTAAAAATCAATAATTTTTGTAAATTATAAAAATTTTTTACTGTTATTTATATATAGGAGTTTGTATGAAAAAAATTATTAATATTTTATCTTATCCGCTCGTTCAGGCGCTTGTTATGATATTTTCAGTTTTGACAGCAGAAACGGGAAACGCGTTAGTAATATCGTTATCGGTTATAATATTTTTCGCCGGAGCGAGCGCGGGGATAGCGCTATCCGTTATATTTAGAAAGCGCGACGCGGTAATTTTTATCTCTTTGATTTTAATTGTTTCTACGCTATTTATTCTGAATATTTGTAGAATACAGAGCGATTATAGGGCGTTATTATCGGAAATTGAGAGCTCTCAAGAGTTATTAGGAGTTATTGCAGAATATCCGGGAACTAAAGATAACAGGGTAGACTTTTATTTTAGAGTATTAGCGGTAAAAAACCCGGAAATAACGGATTACAAGAGAGTAGCCCCTTTTAATATCTTAGTAAAGGTGAAAAACGGGATAGATTGCGAATTTCATAAAGGGATGGAAGCGCGAATACGTAAAAAAATATATCTTCCGAGAGAGAGGATATTTGAGTTTGAATACAAAAAATATCTCAAGCGCAAAAGGATTTATGGAGAGGTATATATAAATGTTAGCGATATCGAAATTATATCGGGGAAGAAACATTTATCTTTGCGCGATAAATTTATGTCTGAAACGATATGGCTATGGAGAGATATGATTTTATCAGTATTTAAGACAAGTTTGTCCCAAGATAGTTTCGGTTTTTTTTCTTCGATATTTTTTGGGAGTAAAACCGAATTGGACGAAACGGTTTTACAAGAATTTAGAGACAGCGGCTTGATACATTTATTAGCCATAAGCGGACTTCATATCGGATTTATAGGCGCTATTTTTTTAAAGTTTTTCTCGATTTTTTTATCCAAAACAAAATCGTATATATTGAGCGTGACGTTTTTATATCTATACGTCCTACTGCTTCCTTCGCAGCCGTCCGCTTTGAGAGCGGCGCTTATGTATTCGATAACGGCGTCCTTTTTCGTTATGGGGAATAGGACTTTATCCGTAACTATTTTATCATTTTCTGCAATTATCTTACTTTTTATAAATCCTTATTGCATCTACAATCTGGGTTTTCAGTTTTCGTATCTCGCGACCCTTGGAATTATTTTGTTTAATAAAGACCTCGGCAGATTTCTGCCAAATGTTCTTCCCGGTAAGATAAAAGATTCGATATCCGTTACATTTTGCGCTTTTGCAGCTGTTTTTTTTCTTCAATGGGCTATTTTCGGAAGAGCGCCTTTATTCTCTCTGATAACTTCGGTTGTTTTTGTACCGCTATTTGAACTGCTGTTTTCGTCTCTTTTTATTACGACTATCGTTTTTTTGATTTTTAGGATAGAATTTATGGTTGCGATTATGGATAAAATGATTATACTTTTTCTAAAAGCCGTCTCTTTAGCGGGGAAAGTATCGCCGGTAAGCTTACCGGACATTCCGGTATATCTTGGATATATCGGTATTCCGATTATTTTATTTGTATTTTATGCGCTTTTCCCGTATATTAAAAAAAAAGTAAAATGTTTCATAATTCGATAATATAGTATTGACTTTAAAAATAAAAAAAACAATAATGATAGTAATATATTTTTAGCGGAGTTTTATATGTTTAAGTTAAATAGCGGACGCGGCGCTTTGGTATTAATTACGTTGTTATCCGTCAATCTGGTTTCTCAGGAGCCGTTGCCGAATCTTAGAATCCAAAAAATTTTGTATAAACAGGCGTCTTCTATGAAAGAAAAACTCGCGAGAATAAAAGATATTTACAAAGTGGCGACGTCGGAATACGAAGACTTTGTATTATCGATTGCGTCGGAGGCGGCTCATTATTTTGTTAGGAACGACGAGGACGACGTTAAATATTACGACGATTGGGCGTTTTATACGGTTTTAACCGCCGCTAAGCTTCAACTAAAAAAATCCGCCCCTTTTCTTGCGGAAATATATAAAAAATCAAAAAAACAGATATATAGAGGCGAAATACTCTATTCGATCGGCAAAACCGGCAATACGGACTATATTCAGTTTCTAAACAACGAACTGAGATATTTTAACAATCAGACAAAACTTGGGGATAGCTCCGTTAGAGATTTTGATATGATCGTATTGGGGGCTGTAAAGGGATTAGGCGTTTTTGCCGATAAATCGAGTTTTAACGAGCTTTTTTATGCGACTTTTCCGTATAACGAAAAGATCAGAAACGAGGCGCTCGCCTCTATCGCTAATATAACCAAAGAGCCCTCCATTTTAGTGGGAGACTTGATAGATCAAGAGGACGAACTGGAAATTATAGCGGCGGCTCTAAAATTTTCTTACGAGTCGGATTCGAGTAGAGAGAGTAAAATCATACCCTGCAAAAAAGCTCTGTCTAAGATGATTACAAAACTTCAGAAATATGAGAGTTCTAAGGAGCATTTTGTTCAAAAGATCAAAGACGAATGCGTGAGACAGCTTGGGGAGCTTAGAGCGACGGAGAAAGAGGTCGCTCGCATGATAGAGGTCAAATGGCTTGCCGATAAAAATCAGAGGTCGGACTATATTACGATCGAAGCGTTAGTTAAAATCGGCACTTACGAGGCGACTCAGATATTATCGAAAAGGCTGGCTTATTATAACAATATAGTCAAGGAGGGCGGAAAGGCGGCTTTTGATAAAGAAGAGGGGGAGAAACTCATGCTGAGGATAATCGAAGGACTTGGATTTGTAGGCGACGATCTGGCTATCGAAGAGCTTGAGAAGATAAGAACCGGCGAAGAGTACTCTAGTACAATGAAAGACGCCGCCGGCAAATCTATCATGAAACTGTTAAACTAAAGCGGTCTATTCGGAGATAAATATGCTAAGTTCAAGTAATATCGGCGCGATTAAAAAAATAGTCAAAAAGGGGCTTGTAAAACGTTCTGACATTATTCCTATACTAAATAGAGAGGGGATAAATTTGGAGCGCGCCGACGAGATTGCCGAATTAGTTTTTAATTATCACTCCGGTAAAACCAAAAATCCGGCGGCGGCTTTTTTTCAGAAAATATTAAGCTTGCTGAATCTAATATGCGCCTTTTTGGTTTCGATTGGCGCCGGAGTTTTATCCGCCGAAGCGTCCGCCGCTAAAATAATGTCAAATTCTATACTGGATGGAAAACTGACGGGGTATCTTGATCATTTTCTCTTCTGGACCGGTCTTAAAACGGTCAATCTGGCGTGGACGGATATGCTTCAGGCGGTTTTGGATCTCGTCAAAAATTCGTATAATATTGTGATAGCTCTATTTTTGGGATTTATAATCGGTTTTCTAATCTGGACGCTCCTTGTCAAACTTATCGGGCGTTTGTTAAAGAATATTTACCTAAACGGCAAAATTAAAAAGATGTTTAAATAATAAAAAAGTCCGAATTAAAATTCGGACTTTTTTATTATTTGACGCATATGTGTCAAATTTATTTTGACACATATGTAGCTTGGATTTTAACGCGCATGGGACATGACGCAAAGGGCAAAAAAAGGAGCCGTTTAAAACGACTCCTTTTTTTGCGTTTATTTATTACGGCGTAGGCTTCTCTTCATCGTATATGCTAAATATCTCGTCTGCCGTTAGCGCGTAGTTGTAAAGTCGAACTTCGTCGATACATCCGTCGAAGAAGCCGGAAGAACCATATCCTTGCGACCAAACTCCAACGAAAGGAGAATGATGACTTCCATTTCCAATATCTAGATCTACCGATTTTTCGGCAACATGCTCTCCGTTTTTGTATAGTTTTACCTTAGAGCCGTCGTAAGTCGCGCTCCAATGAGTCCATTCTGTATCCAAGGTTGCGTCGGAAACAAAATTATAGTCAGTTCCTTGACCGTAGAATCCGATTTTATCGCTAGCGCTATCGACGTATAATCCAAATACCGATCCATCGACTGAATTCGAAAGGGTTCCCAACGAGCATATAACTTGATCGGACACATAATCGGTAGACGCCGCTTTTACCCAGAGCGACATAGATATTGGCGCGCTACCTTTAATATCTACCCAATTACCGGCTTTAATTCCCTTTAATTGCGATTGCGTAAATTGGTAAGCCTTATTTGGGACTCCATGTCTATCTGCCGTTAGGTCGGGAAGATAATGGAATTCAGTTCCGTCTAATTTTATTGATCCCGGATATCCGCTATCGTCTGAAAGGTCTCCGTCAAATCTATAATATAACGAAATAGACCTAGCCGTAAAATTGTAGGCGGAACTATAAGGTTTCATATCGGCTCCTTCGGCGTCTTTAAAACCGCTAATAGAAGCTGCGCCAGAAGAGGTAGAATATTGTCTTCCGACAAAATTGGTATAAGGATTGATAGTAACCGTGTCGTTAGTAACGTCCGTCGTCGCAAAACTCATCGAACAGTTGACTCCGTTGGTATAAGTAAAATCCGGCTGGTTAAAAGTCATTGTTCCGTAAGTCGTTCCGTCCAGAGAGCCGCTAAACCGTATTACGATATTGGCGTCGGGGCTTACGTCGGACGTTCCGTTCGCCGGCGATAAGATGCTTGCAACTTCAACTTTTGTTTTTTCCGTAATGTAAATAGATCTTAT
>Ga0208940_1002699_pt1 | contig 16063 bp, 14 predicted proteins | sample AD_JPNNA6_MetaG_FD_184445 | JGI IMG/M metagenome (GOLD analysis project Ga0208940, IMG submission 184445) | Active sludge microbial communities of municipal wastewater-treating anaerobic digesters from Japan - AD_JPNNA6_MetaG (SPAdes) (version 2) | ecosystem: Engineered > Bioreactor > Anaerobic... | reverse complement strand
TGAGCGAAATTGTCCCGAAGGTTTCCAAGCCTCTCATAAATGTGGCTGACTTTCTTGGCGGCTTTCTTTCTCTCTGGAGATCCTTTAGGCAGCTTGTCTTTTTTACTCTGCTCTCTGGAAAGCCTCTTCACATTCAGCGAGATATCTCTGGTTCTCTATGAAAGTTCCATCCTGTGATCAAGCATCTTTTTTTGTCAGGAATGACTTATCCGCATCTTCCGCCATCTTTCTGGCGATCTCCACTGGAATTCCCATTGCCAGGCAATCTTCGGGCAGCCATTGTCTTGAGGAAGGATCGGTTGGACCGATGAATATTCGGGACGAATAGCCATTCCCTGTCATGCCCGCCGGGTATGTAATCAGCGTGGCACAGGCCGGGCCCCAGGGAATCGATATCAAATTGAGAGCTTCATGGCTGCCGAAATGGGCCAATGCGCACAGGTCCATTATCTTCCCGGCGCTTGCAAAACATATTATGCATCTCACTCCGGGATCGTTTTGCAGATCATCGCAGCGGCTTATCATTACATACCTGCCCGGCGATCTTACATTGCCTATTTCCCGCAATGTTTCGCATGCGATCTCTTCGCTCTCCTTCAATCTCTTTCCTGTCAGTTCATCATCCTTCAATACTGCTGAGATCAGGGATGGCAACCTGGGATCAAAGCCTTCAAATCCAAACCACGCCGGCCCGCCGATGCATCGGCAGAATGCCCGATCCTGCTCTACCCCTGCATAAACCGGACCTTTTATCCTGCCTTTCGCTATCTGATATATGTTTTCTGCCAGGCAATCGCCAAGCAGAGACGACTTTACTGCATTTTTTGGCAATAGATCAGAGCCGTATACGCATAAGGGGATCGTTTCCATCTTCACCAAATCAGCCAGGATTTCTCCTATCAACTCAATCGAGAGTCTGTCTCTTATTATCGTCACGTCCATTATAAATAATATTATTTTAATTTATCTTTGTATTTATCCTTCTCTTAAATGACAGCATCACAGAGAGCGCGAAAGCGACTGTCAGCAGCAGCGCCACAAGCGGCGCTATCGGCAGTGTGTACTCAAAGCCAGCCCAGACGCCAAAGGCGCTCACGAAGAGGGCAGCTGCCGGAGCCACGATGAACATGCTCTTCAGATTAAAGCAGAACTGGCCGGCTATTGATGCTGGGGTAACCAGCAGCACGAATATCAAGAGGCCACCAACTATGTTCAGGCTGAGCGAGACAGAGAGGGCGATTATGAATAACAGTATGTAATACACAAGTTTGACGCGTATTCCGGTCGCCTCGGCCATCTTCATGTTGAACATTATAGCTGATATTTCCCTGTAGAATGCAAGTACGAAGAGCATTGTGAGAAAGCAGACAGCCGCAAGAGCGTATATCTCCTCCCGGTAGAGAGAGATGACGTCTCCAAAGAGAAGGCTGCTCGAGGATAGCCCTTTTCCCATGTACTCCATGTAGGAGACCAGAAATATGGCCACAGCCATGGACATGGCAAAAAGAACGCCAAGCGTGGCATCCGCTGCCATCTTTGCCTTGTCGCTCACCGGCCCTATCAGAGCCGCCACAGCCATGCTGAAGGCGATTGCTGTTATCTGAGCATTCGTCTCCAGGAACATGCCGATAGCAGCTCCTGCAAAGGCTGCATGTGACATCGTAAAGCCGATCGATGAGAGGCTCATCCTGGAGATGATGACCCCAAGTATGCTGCAAGCGATGGAGGCAAAGACCATGGCCTCCACGGCATAGCATACCACGTTGTTCGATATGAGCGGCTCAAGCATTTTCAGGCCACTGAACACTCTTTTCTGATGATCTCCTCTACCTCTTCCGCCCGGCAGTTCCCATCGCAAGAGATCCTGCCCTGGTTCATGACCACCAGGTGGATGGGAACGTCGGGAAGCCAGTCGAAGGCATGGGCCACCATGAGGATGGGAACCCCTCCTCTCACCATATCTTTGAAGACTCCCTGCAGGTACTCCCTGGCACGAAAGTCCAGGTTGCTGAAAGGCTCGTCAAGCATCATCACCTCTGGCTCCTTGGCGATGTTGTGTGCGATCATCGTCTTTTGCTGCTGGCCGCCACTGAGCGTACCGATGGTATTATTGGCCAAATCCTCGATCCCCACGAGTCGCATCGCCCGGCTGGCAGCGTCACGGTCGGCCTTCGTGATGCGGTTAAACAGACCCAGGCGGCCGTATCGACCCATCATCACCACCTGCTCAACAGTAAAGGGCGTAAAAGGGTCGAAATAGAAATTCTGCAGGACGTAGCCGACCTTCTTTCGCACTTCGTGGGGATGGGCGGCGACGTCAAGTCCACACACAATCGCATTTCCGTGAGTGATCCTGACCAGGCCGTTTATCGACTCAAGAAGCGTCGTCTTGCCAGCGCTGTTCGGCCCTCCTATCACCACGTATTCGCCCTTATCCACGCTGAGAGAGAGGCCCTTGATTACCGGCCTATCTCCGCCCTCATATGCAGTGTAGATGCCCCGGAGATCGACGACACTCAAGGCCATCACCAGCTGTCGGTGCTGGCGACGAACAGCTGGGAATCCGGCATGCTGTACATCTCCTCTGCCAGCTTCTCTATCAGCGCCCCAAGATCCTGGCCTTCCTGTCTCGGGGGCTTGACTGGATTTGGCGTGACGACCATCCTCCTCTCCCCTTTGAAAAACTCACAGCGGATCTCATCACATGCCGAGATCTCTATGTTCCTCTTGCCAAGCGTGCAGCCGCAGCCGAGTTGTATCCCGTCTGCAAGGCATGACTGAGGATGCACGCCAGAGCAATAGACGACGGCTCTCATCTGAAATGGATCGCTGCACAGATGCTTCCTCACGTATCTGCCTATTCTGTAACCCAGGACGATGTATGGTCCCAGATGGCCGTGAAATGCAGCCAGGTCCTCGATCGAATATTTCCTGTCCATTCCAGTAAACCTGCATCCGCCTGAGGGATTCATGGCCCGATTCTCTCCGGTTGCATTTGTTGCTAACTGCATAATCGCTCTGCGACTATTAAATATTTGCGCATAATAATCGTTACTCAATTGTTTATTGATATCAAAATTGTTGACATTAAGGGCGGCAAACACGCAGGCATGGTGGCGAGGTTTTATGTGAAGTGTTATCTGGAGGTGTTATATGAAGGTGTTATCTGAAGGTGTTATCTTAAGGTGTCATCGGAAGGGTATTCTATCGAATGGGTGGTTCTATCAGATATTGATGATAGAGGACGAATATCATCACCCGGCCGGTATGGTCCTGGCTATTGCCTCTGGTATCGATGAGAGTGGATATCGGTCTGAGCCCATCCCTCCGTAGATGCCGAAGGCGCTGTCGCATATCCCGTTGTTGTCCTTGTCCTCGCATTTAAAGTCGCTATGGTAGTTTCCGGCGGTCCCGTCGTCCCAGAGGTTGCCAGATCCTTCGTCGGAGGCTCCATGCTTCGTATTTTGCAGCAGATAGTTCTGGAAGACCTTGTTGCATGAGGTGTTCTTGGATAGGGAGAGGCCTGTGAAGTTGTTTCTCACAAGCAGGTTGCCGGTGATAAGGTTACAGCTTGCATTTCCTAAGAGGTCGATCCCTCCGAAGTTGTTTTCTATTACCAGGTTTTCAAGGACATAATTGTCAGTGGACCGGGCTTTGAATTGGACCCCTACAAAGCCATTTTGGCTTATGTTGTTTTCAGTTACCAGATTTCTAAGCGCTTCAGCACCGAAGCTGATCCCACCGAACCCGTTTCTTATGATATCGTTTCCAATCACAGTGTTATCGACCGATTCTGCTTCGAAAGATATGCCAGAAAAGCCATTTTCTATTATGCGATTTTGGGATACGATGTTTCCCTCACGCCTGCCTCTGAACTTCACGCCGTTTATGGTGTTGCCGGTGATGTTGTTATCGATGATCACGTTGCAATCCGATTGGACATCAACGCCTGCGCCGAGGCTCGAGTTGGTGATGACAAAACCGGCAAGGATTATCCCATCACGACGCAGCGTCACCCCGCTGACCCAGGCTCTGGCATCGATTACAGGCATTCCCTGGCCGCTATCGACGCCCCAGAGTGTGAGCTGTTCATGGACGTCGACGTTCTCTCGGTACGTTCCGCTCCTCACCTTTACTGTGCCGCCAGGACATGCTGCATCGATTGCCTCCTGAATGGTTGGATAGTCATCTGGAACCACGATAAGCATGCCTGCCGACCGGGCGTGATCCGATTCGTATCTCTCGGTGAGAAATGCGATATTCCATCCCGAAATGAGGCTCGACAACGGCCGGAGAATACTCATCATCTGCAGCCCCACACGGCGATCCCACAGGTTGGGGTATGCGTCCTGGCAGATTTGAGATGCCCCCAATATAGCGGCACAGAGATGCCTGGCAAAGGCCATTGCCGCATCGTCCTCCTGGGCTTGAATTGCCGATGTGCCCCAAAAGCCTGCCTGAAACGTATGACCAGCAGACGTCACCAGCAGGGCGAATGTCGCCATCAACAGCATTCTGCGGATCACCATCGTCTGCCAGTTCCTCCCTTGTCTGATGTCCCGGTCCTTCCGATATAGGCCTGAAAGACGAATCCCCGGTCTTTTTCGGATATCTCGGCCGGACTTGACGAAATATATCGGAAGTGGGGGGATATATACAGTCCGGTTCCGCGCCAGGTGATCATCTGGTCTGCATAAATTAACGTCATAAGTAAGTGATCTCTCAAGCCAATGAATCGCCAGGCATCTGAGGGAAAGATGCCGCCATATCCGCCAGGTCTGTCGCGTTTCGAGCTCCTAGCCGAGGGCTGAGAGCTCTATCTCGACCAGATATCCATCATCTGATTCGGATACCTGCAGAAGCCCGCCGCTCAAGGCCAGGCTTCTTTCGAAGAATCTCTGTGACCTGGATATCGGGTCTGAGGTGCAGTGTCCTTTGATTGCCACAAGCACCCAATCGCCGTCAAGGGATGTGGTCACCTCAATCTCCTTTGCACCTGAACCGATGAACCTCTCGAAGATATCCAAAAGGGCATCTGTGAAGCGCTCCTTATCCATGCGGGCGAAGGGCGTTTTTGGATCTGTCACAACTTCCAGCCTCACATTCTCAAGCAGGTCGATATGTGCTATCCTGGTCTTCAGGGCAGCGATGTACTCCTCATCGCTCTCTGCCATGATTATGGCATCATCGTCGTAGGGATTTTGTCTCAGACGGCCCACTGCCTCCAAAACTACGCCGTTGATATCTTCATAGGATACGTAATAAGGCGGCCGAAATCCCCGGTATGTCATCGAGTAATCGTTGATCAGGCGGACTGCCCTTTCGAGGATAGACCGGTCCATCGCGGTTGCCAGTCTCTTCATCTCAAAGAGCTTCTCCAGCCTCCCCACGCTCTGTCCAGCCTTATGGACCAGCTCTATGTCGAGCTTCCTTCCCTCCCTGAGTGCCTGGGAACAGAATCGAAAATCATTGAATAGGGCGTCCAGCTGTCGAGGATCCATAAGGCTCTCTGTTAGCTCGGCCTCCGATTCCTCCTCAAGCTCCCCCAGGACGTGAGCGATATATGCCAGCCTCCAGGCGATGATGTTGGAGATCCTTTCCATCTCCGTCATGAGATCCGTGGCATAGGCGGCTGTCCGCTTTGCCCACTCTGGAGTTATGCTCTCCAGGTTCCGAAGGGCTGCGGAATCATTGAGCATGGCTTCCAGGGTCTTTCTGGCAGTCCAGGCATCGATTGGCCTGCCATGGCCGGAGCAGCACATATCGATCTTCCTGTTCTCAAGCATCCAGATGACCTTCTGTATCGACTCGACGAGGTCCCCGTGGTTCCAGCCGCAAGCGCCGGCAATCCCCGGGTTGGGCGCGAAGAATAGGTCTCCGACCATAAGCAGAGACCCAGCCTTAATGCATATGCTGTCTGGGCTATGCCCAGGCGTATGAAAGATCTCCAGATGGTCATCCTTTCCGAGAGGGATGGTTTGGCTGTGCAGCATCAGGCCGGGGGCGATTTCCACGGATCTTACGGCATAATTGCAGGTCCAGCCGTCCAGGTTCGTCTGGAATTCGCCGCCTTGGGCCACCTCGGATGGTGAGAGCAGCCTGACCTGCACAGGGATCTTCGCCAGCGGTCTTCCCAAAAGGTTGGACAGAGTGAACGCAGAATCCTGATTTTCTATGGCTTGCGCTCCCGAATCTTGAACTGCCAACGCCGCGTCGTCGAGAATCCCGTGGGTTTTAGTCACGAGCTGAGCCCAGTGGTCCATATGGACGTGGGTGAGATAGACCGTTACCGGACGTCTCATTTCATCCTGCAGGTCTGCAACAACCATCTCGATATGGCCGATTTGCTCCTCAACGCCTCCAGGATCGACGATCGCTATCTGTTCCTGGCCTGAAATGATATAGGTGTTGGAAGACATGATATCGACCCTCCTGATATAAGGGTAGATTGATGCATTCCGGGTCCCGGCGACAGGCTGCGATTTCATCGCGTCTAGCATGGAGGCTCACTCACTGGAAAAACCGCTCTTCTGCGTCCATTCGGGGGTATTTCAGATATTTAACAGTTCTGTCGTCATCAATGCTATGACGATACACCTGCGCCCCATCACAGCCGATCACAACTACCTGCAAATAAGACGGCTGTGACGAACTGATATCCCTTCAAGGATGCCGGGCCTACATCGATGCTTAAATACATCGAGCAGCTAATCCGCTTGTATATCAACTGGAGCATCTTCGGGCAAACCTGGAGGAATTGGTCTTTGCACAGCAACTGCGATGAGCATGGGCAGCGGCATGGTCTGCCGTGGGGACATGCCGGCCGGTTTCTGACAGAGGCCATTGCCTCATTGCCTGACGCCATCTTGGCTATTGATACCGAAGGCAGGGTGGTGATCTGGAACAGAGCCATGGAGAAGTTGACCGGGGTCTTGGCCGAAGAGATGATCGGCAAGGGAAACTACGAATACGCTTTGCCGTTTTACGGTGTCCGCAGGCCAATTCTTGCCGATATGGTTCTCATGCCAGATGAACGTCTGGAGAAGGAATACAACAGACTCCAAAAGGAAGGCACGACCCTGGTTGGCGAGATATTCATATCCACGTTCGGGCCCGAAGGCTCATACATCTGGGCCAAAGCTGCCCCGCTATACCATGTAGATGGCAGGCTAGCCGGAGCGATCGAATCTATTAGAGATATCAGCGACCGAAAACGGGCCGAGGAAGCTTTAATAAAGTCCGAACAGGAGAAAGAGGCGATTTTAAGCGGCCTGAAAAACGTCGCAGTGGAATACCTGGATCCAGGCATGCGCATGATCTGGGTCAACAGCGCTGTGCAGAAGTCTTGCGGCAAGTCCATGGAGGAACTGCGGGGCGAGCGCTGCTTTCAGATGATCCAGGGGATACAGGAGCCGTGTCCTGGCTGCAGAGCTGTGATGACCCTTCAGGACGGCCGGTCCCATGAGGGCGAGATCACGACCCCAGACGGCAGGATCTGGGCAACTCGCAGCAATCCTATAAGGGGGGCGGACGGGGAATTAAAAGGCGTAGTTCATGTGGCAGTGAACATCACCAGGATAAAAGCTGCCGAGCAGAATATCCGCAGCGTGCAGCAGAGGCTTGCCCAGGTGATCGACTTTCTGCCAGATGCCACATTTGTCCTGGACGGTGGGGGCAGGGTCATGACCTGGAATAAAGCCTTAGAGAAGATGACCGGGACCAGAGCAGAGGAGATGATCGGCAAGGGGAACTACGAGCACTCTATCCCGTTTTATGGAATCAGGAGGCCGGCACTGGCAGACCTGGTACTTCAACCCGACAGGCAGTTCGAAAAGAGATACGACGACCTCCAAAGAGACGGCAGCGCGCTCGTTGGCGAGGTGTTCATACCCTCATTCGGTCCCGAAGGCTCGCATATATGGGTAAAGGCCACACCTCTTTACGATCCAAACGGAAGCATCATCGGGGCTATCGAGGCAATTCGGGATATCACCGACCGCAAAAAGGCAGAGGAGGCGATAGCAAGCATGAAACAGAGGCTCTCTGATGTCATAGAATTTCTGCCGGATGCCACATTTGCGATCGATATGCAGGGACGGGTGATTGCCTGGAACAGGGCTATTGAGAAGATGACCGGCGCACAGGCAAAGGACATGATCGGCGAGGGCGATTACAGGTACTCTTTGCCATTTTATGGCGTACGCAGGCCAATTCTTGCGGACCTCGTCCTGGAGCCGGATGAGGACGTTCAGAGAAGATATCCGGGACTTAGCAGAGATGCAGACGGCAAGACCCTGACCGCTGAGATCTTCATTCCCAGCTTCGGCCCAACGGGATCGTTCATCTGGGCAAAGGCCACACCTCTTTACGATTCTCATGGGAATTTAACGGGATCTATCGAATCGATTCGTGATGTCACAGAGATGAGGAGGACCGAAGAGACGCTTGAGCGGTCCAGGTCAGAGCTGCGAATAGCTTCAGATATTCAGAGGAGCTTCTTGCCGGAGCGCGTCCCTCCATTGAAGGGCTTCGATCTGGCAGCCGCATCGGTTCCAGCCATGGAGGTCGGAGGCGACTTCTACGATTTCATCCCCGGTGCGGGCGGCAGGCTTGGAATTGTGATCGCGGATGTATCTGGAAAGAGTGTTCCTGCTGCCCTGTTCATGGCGCTTTCCAGGACCATTGTGAGGGCGAATGCCACCCACCACGAGAGCGGTGTAGAGGTTCTCCAGGATGCCAACGACATGATCTGTGCCGACTCCAGGTCCGGGATGTTCGTCACCCTATTCTACGGGGTGCTGAATGAGGGGAGCAGGGATCTGGTATACGCCAACGCCGGTCACTCTCCGCCGATTCTGTTTAGCAGCTCTTCCGGCGAGTTCGTCGAGCTTGATGTGACTGGCATCGCACTCGGGGTCTTTGGAGGGATGGAGTATGAGGAGCGCAGAACGAATCTGTCTCCAGGCGACGTCATTGTCCTTTATACCGACGGCGTGACAGAGGCAGTCAACCATGAGCTGAAACGATACGGTACAGAGAGGCTCCGCTCAATTATCCGCACCTCATCTCATCTATCGGCTCAGGGAATACTCGATCGTGTACTCGCTGACATATCCAGCTTCAGCGGAGCGCAGGATCAGTTTGATGACATCACGATGATCGTGGTAAGGGTAAGAGATGATGAGCCGGCCGATAAAGAGCAGGATCAGAGCTCCTGCGATTCTTCGATAGGATATACGAGCGATTGAGAATCCTGACGATCCGGCTCATGGTTGGTGGGAGTGAACAGAGCCGATGTCCCCGGTAGATATTTAACGATAAATATGTTGTTTTTTATTATGATAATACCGCATAGCTTAGTTTCAGCAGGACGATCGCATTCTGGCAATAGTGTAAAGATACATGTATAAGCGAGGAGATGTTAGATTTGAGGTGAGATAATGGAGATAAATCAGACAGTCATCGATGACATTCCGATAGTATCCGTATCTGGAAGAATCGATTCGACGACCTCAATGGATCTTGAAATGGCGCTAAATGACCTGATAGATAAGAGCAATAACAGGATCGTGATCGACCTTGCCGGCGTTGAGTACATCGGCAGCATGGGGCTACGGGTAATGCTCTCCGCTCTAAAGAAGGTCAGGCCTCTTGACGGCGACGTCAAGCTGGCCTCTATGCAGCCGTTCGTCAGAGAGGTATTTGAGATAACGGGCTTCGCAAGGATCATTTCCATCTGCTCTGATCAGAGCGAGGCCATTCGCAGGATCAAGGGATGAGTCCGGATTCTAACTGATCTTGAGGGATAGGGTTTTCTATCCTTCACGGCTTTATCCTGCTCCGTATTGCCTCGCATGTCGCAAGCGGCGGTCTGCCTAATATCATGCGGCTTCGTCGATACAATATCTAAAGATCGCTCGTATGTTTTTACGACGCCCCCGGGAGCTCTCCTGTCGCCGTCCTAAGAAGCCTCCGATTTTCCAGGATGGGCTTCAGGATGGCCTGCCGGGTCGATCGCTTGGAGATCCGTGTTCTTTTTTTCCGCAAAGCTGATGAGAAGCTCCTAATTCATGGCACGCTGATGCTCTGAAAAGGCCATCTTTCGAACCAAGATCCACACTCTTTGTCCGATCAAAGATGGGAGCAGGCAGATCCCCTTTCTGCTCCCGTCATTTGGCAATTTCGGTCTTTCGGACAGAGGGCGATAGGCTACTCAAGAACACGCCCAGCAAAGGGCTTCATTATGACCTCTCCTTTGATCATCATGGCAGGAGCCATTGATATTATTGGAAGATCAGCCAGCGCCTCGATGATGCGGAATTGGCTCAGGTTCTGCTCTGGTCTTAGCTTCGTCCATTCGACCGTGCCGCTGCCTATCCAGGCGCTCTTGACCACCGAGCCCTGTGGATAGAGCACTGGCTGGGCCAGTTCGGCACCTGGCCTTCCAACCTTGGGGATGAAGCGGAAACATAACAGGTTTCTTTTGACAGATCCGGCCCTGATCTGCTCTAGCAGCTCTCCTACTATCGGCTGTGCACCGGTCATCTCCATGCGGAGAAATGTGTTTCCTTCAAAGCTGGCATTGGTGAAATATTTTGGCGGGAACGGGTGCAGATCCTGAATATCGGCAAATATCTTTGGAACGCCGGTCTCCTCCCTTCCACCGATAATCGGTACGGTGTTGTTCTCCCAGACAACCAGGGCAAACGACCCTTCCAATCGATCGTGTTTGCCATTAAATCTGGCAGGCACAGATATCTCGACCAGATTGTAACCTCCACCTGCCATGAATGTGACCTCTCTGAGCTGAGTGAAGCCTATTGCCAATTCCGGCCTCAACAGCTCAAAGCCTTCCGGCAGATAGTCGGCAAGCTTTTTCCCATCCGTTGTATATGTTAGTACCATTGATACGACATCGTTGACATGGGCGTCGAAGTCAGGTATATACTCATTTCCGCCAAAGAACGGCGGCATTCGGTACATCTTGTTGTCTTCGAATTTAAACATTTTAAGTCCCTCCCTGTATCTTTTACTCACCAAAGTATTTATAATTAACTGAATTACTAGTATATTTGTCAATATGGTCCAATTAGACAACATTGAATGCTTATCCGGTAAGTATTATTAAATCAATCATACAATATGCCAATTTTTTCCTTATGCTCTATTTAAGGACTCTTGTAGATGCCAAAGGAAAATCGAATGTGATTCGGGTAATCTTTTGCACGACATTTCGATCATTGATTTCTTACGTTTCATGACCGGTTCATGATCACGCATATCGATGGTCCACAAATGGTTCACAAGGGCTCTACATATCTCCTGCAGCTTTCCTTGATGCAGGCCAATCTGCATTTTGGAATAGCATGGCGCCTTTTATTTAAAACTTATGAAAATAACATAGAACTAAGACCACCAAAAAATCGAGCACTGTACGCTCTGCGAGCACACGGCCAGCTCCCGCCGACCGAGAGGAGCTGGAGAGGTTCCTGCTGGAGCCGGGCACAAAATTCTCCTTCACCGCCCGGCAGAAGCGCATGACAATCGTGGAGAAGGACTTCTACCTGGACCCGCTCTTCTACCACCGCAGCATGCGCCGGGCTGGTAGGCCATTGAGCTGGAGCTGGGGAGCTTCGGCGCCGCCAACAATGGCCAGATGGAGCTGTATCTGAGATGGCTGGACAGATACAAGCGCCGGTCGGCAGAGGAGCTGTCAATCTGGCTCATCTTATGCGGCGAGAAGAACCGGTAGCCTGTGGTGATTCTCCTCCTGTATAGTCATGAGCAGGAGGAGGCGAAGGCCCGGCGCACATCCAGTTCGGTGATGTCCGGTTTAAGCGGCTGAGGATATGGAGTAGTTGTCGCTGATGAAGTGGAACTATAGCGCTGCCATTCGGGGTGGCGGTTGATGGCCTCCGGTCATCAACTCTACCGGGGCAACCAGGACGTTGAAGGTCTTGGGGTGGAGGGAGACGGCCGGGCAGAGTTCGATTTCCATGATGGAAAACAGGGTGCTCCGGGAATATCAGGTCAAGGATCGGAGCTGGGTGAACGTGAAACCTTGTGGCTACATGATCTCACATATGCACAACATATTCAGAGATTCATAAGTTTCTAATCGTATCCAGCCTTTCTATGAGCTATTTAGCTCTCCTTTTTGTATATGGAATCAACATTGGTACTTCCTGTTGATATTTAACGTATGCATCGCCGAATTCCAATATGAGCTTCTTTTCTTCGTATATTGTTCCCATAAAAATATAACTAGTTAGAACTATGTTTACAATTACGTCGGTAATTGTGAATGTCTGGCACCAAAGATATACTATTAAAGCAAAATACATTGGATGTCTTACCGTCCCTAATAATCCCCCTATTTTCAAATCCCCTGAAGTCTTTACCTTCTCTTGTTTTCCAAAATTTAGTATTTGGCGAATGCCAAAAAACGATAGAGAATCGTAATCGATGAAAAAAGCCCAAAAGAACATTGATAAAGAACCAAAAATAAGTATATATCGTATACTGTTCAAAAGAGGATTATATGTAATAATTATATTACTATCAAATTGATCAGTATATCTGATTAGTGGAATAAGCAAAGCCACGGAAAGAGATACATAAAATATCCTGTAAAAGGCATAATAATCTTTTAATAAATAAATCAGACTATTTGTAAAGCTGGTACAAATCAAGAAACTATGAAGTAAACAATATGCAATCCACATTGATGCAATTATTAAATAATTCATTTTATGCAAAGTCAATATGGAATAGAGTAGTGCTTTCATCCGAATCCTCCAGTCGAATATTTCAAAAGAGTCTAACTTATTTATAGATATATATCTTGGATAAAGGAGACCGGCCCTGAAGCACTTCCAAATGGTGCTGGATATAGCAGGCTCCGGAGGAGCTGCATGCCCTGGTCAAAAATGGCCTGCAGGAGATCGCCGTTCGCGGGCTCAAGGCCAGGGGGCCAAGGATGGATGCAGTCTTCTATCTGCTGGATGCCCTGCGGCTCTTCCTTAGCAAGTCGACGGAGGAGATCCGGGAGATCGCCTTCGAGATCGGCTTGCTGGGGCAGTACGGTCTGGACATTAACGACCCCGGGAGCCTCATGTCATGCGTTTGGTCTGCCGGGGAGAACCTTCTATGCTCTGGAGCTAGCGCGGCTTCGAGGTGGAGCTGGTGGAGGACCTCAGGGACTATGCGGTCAAGCTGCCCAGGTACAGCAGATGCGCTTCGGTGCTGAAAAAGAGCTCCGTGGCCATGATCGAGATTCCGGAATGGCGCGTCTTCCTAAATGAAGGACCTGGCCGTGGTGGAGGAGGCCCAGAGGCGGGGGGGGCGAAGCTGGTGAAGGTGAAGTTCTGGGCTTCGGCAGGAGTGCCGGATGCCCAATTTTAGCGCGCCGGCGCCAGGGCTGCGCTTCCCGCCGACCGGCTCGGTCTTCCAGTAGGCGTTATGCCAGAACCTGTGCCCCTTCCTATTCCCATTCGCGCTTTGCTCTTCAGATGGGCGGTATACATCTACATATCTCGCATCTTTTGGAGGTAGTATGTCAATACAAAGAGCAGGAGGCCGTTGGCGACAAGAACTCCTGCAATAACCGGACCTGAAACGAGGCTTGGTACAAGCATGGTTATGCCAAAGCATATCCCTACGATGTTTATTGCCGTCTGAGTGATCAGCAGTCTCTTGATAATGGGATCGAGAGCGACTGGTTCTGCCGGGGGATTTCTCATCTCGTGCAGTATCGGAATAAATCTCTTCGTTATTAATAAGGCTCCGCCTATTATATTCAGTAGTCCGACCATTATCTGAATCACACCGGTCAGGATTCCGGGAACGATGCATGAGACAATCCCCGCTGCGGCAAAGACAATTCCTATTATTATCAGCAGCAACGAGCGTCTGTATTGGCCAATTGGGGTCTCTCCTATGGCCAGCATCTGGACAGCAATGATAACCAGCAGCAGACCAAGCTGACCGTCCGGCGAAAAAGGAATCAATCCCAGGTTTACCGGGACGAGCAATAATCCGAGAAGCGTCAACAGGACTCCAACCAGGATCGTTATCGCATGTGAAAGCGGCAGTGTGGCATCCCTGAAAAATCCGAAACCGCCTCGCGGACGGCGGTGCTCTTGAGATCTCTGATCTTTTGTTGTGGATCTTGGATCCCTGAGGGAATAGAGTCTGTTGACCTTCTGAATGCACCAAGAGAGATAGAAAAAGCCTATCCCATATATTATGAGAAGCACTGCTGTCTGCGGATCGGTTGTGATGCCTGGAAGGAGCGTGACGATGCCTAAAATGGCTGACATTAGATACACAAGGCCACAGGCAGCTGTCAGATGCTGCAGTATCCGGGAGGTTTTCATCCACTTCTTCGCCATCTCTTCGGAGGTGATCAGTTGAATAAGATGGGCAGCTCCTCCGACAAGGAGCATTATCCCGACGAGCATACGGGCCGGTGTCGTCAGGGACCCGGGAATGAAACAGGCATACATCCCCAGAATTGCCGTGACTATTCCGATTATCACTACCATCCATGAGCGACGTAGATCGAGAAAGGGGGTCTTTCCCATGGTGATAATCTGCAATGAGACGATTACAAGAAAGAGCCCGTAGGTGCTATCAGGGGCGTATGGCAAATCTCCCCTGTGAATTTTGAAAAGAAGCAGGCCGAAGAGGAGCATGAATACTCCAAGGATGATTAATATGGCAACCTCGAGGGTAAGGTCAACCTCCTCTCCCGTCTTTGAACTGGCGCTCTGTCCGTCCTGATCATCAGATGCCAAATTATATTCCCTCTGAAATGTATATGGGCAGTAGGTATCTATTTCAGGTCAACCGGATGGATATCCGATCTGGTTCGTCATTCATATGCATACATGGTTTATGATTCTGACGCTTCCTCCAAGGTCCTCCAGTTCTTCTTACCAACTCTTGCCGCATCGCAGGGGCGAGACGAGGCGTTGAGGCTAACCGAACTTAAGGTCGAGACACGGTCTGGCCAAAGCCAATAACAAAATCTCAAAAGGATCTCATCATAACCTGACAGCCGTCTCTTCGTATCTGGATGCCTATTCATCCGACTTTTCAGTCTTCTTCTCCTTCTTCTTTTTCCACATACCCCGATTCAAGGAATCTTTTCTCTGAGTTCAGGTCTCAGCTACTCGGTGATTTGCCTCGTCCTTTCGCCCTTTATGTCGAGCAGCTCCTGATAGATCTCCTCCAGGGCCCTATCTTGGGCGGCCAGGTGTTCCAGGACCGCGCGGCTCTCCTCTTCTGATCGAAAGTTCGTCAGGAAATCGTTATGGGCCGTGAGCCTGTCCTGGCGATTTTGGCTCATCAGTATCACAGATGCGGTATAAGCGGATTGCAGTGAGAAGATCAGGTTCATGAAGATGAACGGATAGGGATCCCATGGTCGAACCTTGGAGGAGACATTGAGGATTATCCAGATGGCCACAAGAGCTGACTGCACGAGTATGAACCGCCACGAACCGACGTTATCATATACCCAATCGGCGAACCTCTCTCCTCTGGTGGTGGGACCTGGATCCATATCCGCCAGTTCTCGCACAGGAGGATGATCGTGCCTGAATGGGTCAGGAAATCTCAATTGTTTCATTGATATTCTCTCCTCTGGTGGTGGGACCTGGATCCATATCCGCCAGTTCTCGCACAGGAGGATGATCGTGCCTGAATGGGTCAGGAAATCTCAATTGTTTCATTGATATTCTCTCCGCAGGGCTTCCACATTGCAGGACGGCCCCCGTCTTTCAGCAATATAAATGATCTTATGTTCCGATAAATGAATGTGACTACTCCCTACCCCTGAAGGGGTAAGGCTTCTACGGTTTTGATTCCGACAGATTGTAGTCCCAATCTGAGTATGTTTATTGCCGCATTCCAATCTCGATCCATTGACAGCCCGCATTTGGGGCAGTTGTGAACCCTATCGGAGAGCGACTTTTCAACTAGAATACCACATCTTGAACACATCTTGGACGTATTTCTAGGATCTACTAGAACCGCCATCGAACCGGCACTTGCAGCC
>Ga0208940_1002671_pt1 | contig 16159 bp, 12 predicted proteins | sample AD_JPNNA6_MetaG_FD_184445 | JGI IMG/M metagenome (GOLD analysis project Ga0208940, IMG submission 184445) | Active sludge microbial communities of municipal wastewater-treating anaerobic digesters from Japan - AD_JPNNA6_MetaG (SPAdes) (version 2) | ecosystem: Engineered > Bioreactor > Anaerobic... | reverse complement strand
TTGTGCTTTAGATTAAAAATATTAAATTTGTTAACGGTTTTACAAGATGGAATAATCAGGTTCGTTGTAGAGGTTCAAATTATGTTTTTTTATTATAGCTATTTTTTCACGTTTCTAGATCAGATCCTGTGTAATTATTTATATGGAATAGAGTAACCTATTAAATTTAATACTATGTACAAATTAATTAACAGTTATGCTCAATCTGAAAACCAGATTAAACAGGGAAAATACGTTCCACCGGAAATCACCGTTTTGGAAATCACTTTAGAAAAAGGCTTTGCGACCTCTTCCGCTTCGGGCACTGAAGATTGGGGATCACTCACCTGGTAAAAGAAAGAATCATGAGAAATTTGATTAAAACCTTATCTGCCGTTCTGCTTATAACGGCCATCAATGCGTGTACTTTACAAGAAATCCCGGAATCGGGTAATCCCGGTGCTATTACTATTACTGGTCAAACGGTACTGGAACAAGCTATGTCGAATTTGCCAGGGAGCAAAACTATTTTGTCCGGTGTAGAAACCCACTGGGTAAACGGAGATAAGATCGGGGTCTTTTCGCCCGAGGCAAAGCCGACTTCAGAAAGTGCACCTCCGACAAAAAATGCTGAATCTACCGCGTTGACCGAGACCCCCGCAAAAAGTTCGTCATTTACCAGTTCCTTAGTTTGGGGAAGTGATTCAGATCACCATTTTTATGCCTATTATCCCTATGGCACGGAGTACACCTCGGCTCAAACAGCTGAGGTTCCCATTTCCCTTGCCTCGGCACAAAACCAGTCTGAGGGCGGGAATTCAGCCCATATAGGAGCACTGGATTTTATGGTGGCGACTCCCAAAACGGTTACGCCACCCGGAGCAGTGAACCTGACGTTTAACCATGTGTTTTCCATAATGGAATTCCAGATCACCGGAAGCGGGTCATTGTCTGCTGTGCGCCTTACAGGAACAAATCCCCTGGCATGCGAAGGCACAATTGATTTAACGCAGACTCCCGGAGAAACCTCCTATACCATAACTAAAAGCAATACATCCAATAATGTAACTGTTACGCTGACCTCTGCTGTTACACTTTCCGGGTCAGCTGTCAGCGTATATATGATGATCCTTCCGGGGGCACAAAGTGAAAATTTGCAGATTGCTGTGAAAATTGACGGGAACTGGAAAGAAATGTCAAAAATCCCGCCGGCAGGAGGTTTTGTCCGTGGTAAGAAATACGTGGTAACGCTGAATACGGCACATGTGGGATGGAACGATGCCATTCAGGATAGCCGTGATAGTCAGATCTACCAATATAAAACTATTGGAACCCAGGTCTGGATGACAGAAAACCTGGCGTATCTGCCATCTGTTGTTGGCCCGGCAACAGGATCTGACACAGATCCATATTATTACGTTTATGGCTATGATGGCACAAGTGTAGCTACAGCTAAAGCCACAACCAATTATCAAACCTACGGGGTGTTGTATAACTGGCCTGCGGCACTGACTGTCTGTCCTGACGGCTGGCATTTACCCAGCGATGCAGAGTGGACGACACTTACTACTTATCTGGGAGGAGAGAGTGTTGCCGGAGGGAAAATGAAAGAAGCAGGAGAATCTCATTGGACCAGTCCAAATACAGGAGCTACCAACGAAAGTGGTTTTACAGCCCTTCCGGGTGGCTACCGTAGCCTCAATGGAAAGTTCTACTACATTGGGCTCGTCGGTGGCTGGTGGAGTTCTACGGAGTACGGTACGGCTGACGCCTGGGGCCGCGCCCTGGACTACAATAGCAGCAACGTTAGCAGGGACTACTACAATAAGGAAGACGGGTTTTCTGTCCGTTGCTTGCGGGATTAAGATTAATTTATTTGATTATTTGACTATTTGACTATTTGATTTTTTGAATTTTGGGGCAGTATAATGAATTACCGGTATATAAGGCGACATACGATTTGCTTTTGTCCATTTTTCAGTTCACCAGGGACTTTAACAGGGAGTACAAGTATACGGTAGGTGAAAGCCTGAAAAAGGAAACGATAGAATTACTCACGCTGATTTACCGTGCGAACTCAAAATACCAGAAGGCGGAAATATTGCAAACGGCACGTGAACAGATAGAAGTTATTCGTTTGTTGATCCGTCTTATGAAAGACATGAAACAAATAAGCCTCGGGAAATTTGTCAAAATAAACGTGGTGGTCGAGAATGTATCAAAACAGTTGACAGGATGGCAAAAAAGCCAATAATAACAAGTTTTCTGCCGGAATCGGGTACGCCATGGCCTGCCCGGGCGAGCATTTTAAATCCGGTAACCCGCTGGCATTGTAAATACCTGAAATACCCAAAGCAGGTTAATGTTAGCTATAAGAGATTGAAGTGGCTGAAAATGCTGTTTCAACAAAGCAAGTGGTTACTTTTACAGCCCTTCCGGGTGGCTACCGTAACAACAATGGAAAATTCAACAACATTGGGATCAACGGTAACTGGTGGAGTTCTACGGAGAACAATACAAATAACGCCTGGAACCGCAACCTGAACTACAATAACAGCAACGTAAACAGGAACAACAACAATAAGGAAAACGGGTTTTCTGTCCGTTGCTTGCGGGATTTGAAAAGAAAACTTTACAACCACGGATAAGTAATCTCCGTGGTTGTTTTTTATAGAAATACAGATGTTAGAACTGGAATTGTTCCCCTTTGCAAACAGTAATAAAATCATACTGGATTTGTTTCAGGCATATTTTGATGCCCGGAAAAACAAACGCAACACCATAAATGCGCTTGCATTTGAAAAGCATCTGGAAACCAATCTGTTTGCTCTTGCCGATGAAATAATGAACCGCAACTACAAACCCCGCGGTTGCATCTGTTTTATAATTAACAAACCTGTAAAGAGGGAGATTTTTGCTGCCGATTTCAGGGACAGGGTAGTTCACCATTTTATATATCAGTACATATCGCCCATTTTTGAAAAGACGTTTATCAATGACAGTTACAGTTGCCGTATAGGGAAAGGAACACATTATGGTATAAGGCGTATTGACCACTTCATTCGCGCTTGTTCCCGCAACTATACCAAAGATTGCTACATTCTTAAACTTGATATTCAAGGGTATTTTATGTCTATATACAAGCCTTTGCTTTATGAAAAAATTCATAAGGTGCTCATTCGCAATAGTAACAAAATTGATTTTGATCTGGATTTAGTGCTTTACTTACTTAAAGTAACAATATTTACTAATCCAAAGATGCATTGCCGGATAAAGGGGAGCAAGAATGACTGGGAAGGATTGCCCTTGACAAAGAGTCTGTTCCATGTGCAGCCCCATTACGGTTTACCTATAGGTAATTTAACCTCCCAGCTCTTTGGTAATGTTTACCTGAATGAATTTGATCACTTTATTAAGCGAGACTTAAAAATAAAATACTACGGCAGGTATGTGGATGATTTGATACTTATTCATCCCGATAAGGCATATTTACAATACTGTATAACAGAGATACGATACTATTTGAAGAAGGAATTGCAGCTCATTCTTCATCCGGATAAAATATACTTACAGCATTATTCTAAAGGAGTAAAATACCTTGGAACGGTTATTAAACCACATAGAATTTACATAGCCAATCGCTCTAAAGGGAATTTTTACACTGCTATAACAAAACACAATAAAGTTGTAAGGGATCACAAACCAACCAAGGAAGAAATGACTGCTTTTCAAAGTAGCATGAATTCCTATCTGGGACTGATGAAACACTACAAAACATACAGATTGCGAAAAACTTTTATTTACAACATCTTAAGCGCTTGGTGGCTAAACCGTTTTTATCCTTTTAAGTATGAGATCTTCAAACCAAAACAGAAATCTGTCCTCCTTGTCCCACTCCCCAATCGGGACAAGTGGGACAAATGGAATACCCCCGGGACATTATATCTTTTATAATGCCTAACTACAATTAAATACCATTATCCGGTGTGAGATTCTTTCAGATATCAGAAAAAAATAAGAATCAAAAGGATAAAAGGGTAAAACATATACAGGAATTTGCATTCAGGGGCAAGACTGGCCAATAGGAACCCTTAAAAACATCAAGAGGAAACACAGTTAAGCATTTCCTCTTGGGGGGGAGTGGCAGGGTTTCCCCCGACCTCTCCGCGCATTTAACGTCCGCGTTGACAATGCAAAGATAAATGATTTAATGTAACTATCACAAATTAATCAATATCAGATTCCAGGATTAGTCAAACCTGATCCGTGGAATCATTTGAAATGCCTTACCACCCCATCCGTGTCAATCATGTATGAGGTGAATAAGTATTATGACCATGCGTTAACTGAAATTGAAAAAGGCAGACTTATCGAAGAGGTTTGCGCTTTATCTACCACGTTACCCTCTGACAATTCTGCCTTTTTTCGAAAAGGGGAGATTATTGGACAACCTTAACGGACTATCAAACACCGTAGCGGCCCAACAATCGTCCCTTCATGGGATCAAAGATATAAAACTTCTGTCTTTCAATTCTCCTTGAAAAATTTAGGATCACGTGCTGACTGTGATAAAATAACAAAGCTGATTGATTACTTGAACCAACCAGCTCCGGGCTTTATGTCAACGGGGGACGCACCTATTCCGTCTGTTGCCGGGTGTGAAGATACAAAGCTTCTTTTTACTTATCAAAATATTGGATGAAAATGGGCAGCCATTGCTGGTTCTTTCCGTTCTCAAAGCCATCTCTACCGGATTCAAAAAGTCCGGCGCCATATTCCCTTAAGGTTGAAAGGTTCACCTTTATTTCTTATCTTTGGGTTCAGCTCGGTTGGCACCCCCTATCCCCTCTACTTCCAGATCCAGCCCGGCCACCAGCAGAGCAATCTCCTTCCACTCCGGGTATCCGTCCATATTGGGGAAATACGCCCCCTTAAAACCACATGCACCCAGGTAATCTTCCCATCGATCTTTTCGTCTTTGATCGGGCACCGGTCTGGACGGCCGCGAACTCGATGTCCTGGATGATGGCTTCCTCATAATGTTGCACGCCGATATGCTCCGGATCGATCTCCGCCCGGTAGAAATTGTCGGAAAACACTTACCGGAATCCCATCTCCCTGTTGAGGCAACTTCTGCATATGCCTGAATAACGGATGTGAAATGTATCTATATTTGATTCCAGATCTTTAAGAACAGATCTCTATTAATGAGCTATGAAAAAGAAACTTATGAATTTTCGTGAAAAAATTCTACGTTTTTTTAAATACGATTTTGAGACCATTCTGACTTTCGGGATTAAATTGGAACAACCGTACCTCAGATTGTGTGTGGGTTATATTTCGTATATTATTTTTGGGACACTTTTGCTCACACTTCCGTTTATGCGAAGAGGACCTGTGGGTTTTTTGGATAACCTGTTTACAGCGGCATCGGCGGTTTCCACTACAGGACTTGCAACGGTAGATCTGGCCACGAACTATAATCTTGCCGGACAGATCGTAGTTCTATTTCTTATACAGTTAGGCGGATTGGGCTATATGACGGTCAGCTCCTTTGTAATGCTGAAGCTGACCAAGCATTTTACGATGATAAAAAAGCGTGTGCTTCAGGCCGAGTTTTCGGTGCCGGGAGGTTTCGATATTAATAATCTGGTACTGAACATTGTCGGATTTACCATTATTTTTGAGACAGTAGGAGCAGTGCTTTTATATGTCTTTTTTAAGGCAAGCGGAGCGGACAGTCCCCTCTGGAGTGCCATTTTTCATAGCGTATCTGCCTTCTGCACAGCCGGATTCAGCATATATCCAGACAATCTGATTCAGTTTGATACCAACATAGGAGTTAATCTTGTCATCATGGTCCTTTGTTATGCCGGCGCCATGGGATATATTGTTATGTACGATCTTTGGAAACGAATAAGGATACGGAAGCACAAGATCAGTTTCACAACAAAGGTGATCGTGTTGGTGACACTGATCCTGACGGTATTCGGTACAGCAGAAATGTTTTTGTTCGAGCCGGGTATCAGGCAATTCTCTTTCTTCAACAGATTTTTGGTTTCGGTATTCCAAACGATGTCCGCCCTTACAACAGTTGGCTATAATACAGTGAACGTTGCAGATTTTCTGCCAGTATCGTTGATGACAGTAACGCTAATAATGTATTTTGGAGCATCCCCATCCGGGACCGGCGGGGGGCTGAAATCAACAACAATATCTGCCGTGTTTGCCTACGTAAAGAGCAAGCTTAGCCTACAGCGCGATACGTATCTGTTTAAACACAGGATCCCGACCTACAGGGTGGACAATGCCCTGACCACAGTTTTGCTCTATTCTTTTGTCCTGATTTTTGGATCTTATCTTTTGTCCGCAACGGAGCGTGACATCAGTTACATACAACTGATCTTCGAGGCAGGATCCGCACTGGGTACCGTGGGTCTTTCTACGGGCATTACTGCGGAATTGTCTGCCTGGAGCAAGATCATTTTGGTTTTCCTTATGTATATTGGCCGAGTTGGAGTTCTGACGATCGGATATTCTATGCTCTTGAGAATGAGATCTCGTACCAAACTTCTTGGAGATGTCGAGACAGACCTGGCAATCTGAAAACACCGGTCGGCAGGTGGCCGGGCAGGTGTCCGGGCAGGTGGCCAGTCAGGTGGCCGGGCAGGACCTGTAATATAAAAGTGTTATTTTATTTTGTAAAAACGTCACTTTTTTTTATATTGCAGTACTATTTTTCTTGATTATGAAATCAGAAGAACACCATTCGCGACAATCTGTAAGCGAGACAGCCGAAGAGCATTTTTTACGGGGTGTTTATTATTACGACAAGGGACTGGATGCCAGGAATGCACAAGATGCGGATTCCAAAAAGTTCTTTATCCAGGCCTTTGAGTGTTTCACGCAAGCAGCAGAGATGGGTAATTTACACGCGCAGAATCAGTTAGGCATATGCTACGAGTTTGGGCTGGGTATCGGACAGGATTGCGAAAAGGCCATTGGGTGGTATACCCGTGCTGCGGAAAAAGGATGCTCCAAAGCACAGAACAACCTCGGGTGCTGCTACGGCAGCGGTGAGGGTGTCGAGGCAGACATGCGTGAAGCCTTTGAGTGGTGCAGGAAAGCGGCCAAGCAGGGCAACCCAAAGGCCCAGTACAACCTCGGCGTTTGCTATGACGAAGGCATCGGCATTCAAAGAGATGCCGAACAGGCGGTTTTCTGGTTCAAAAAGCGGCGGAGCACGGATTTGTCCGGTCCGAGAAAAAGGCGGGGTTCTTCTTCGAGCTGGGCTGTTGCGTGCAAAAAGACCCGCATCAGGCCTTTGAATGGTTCCTCAAGGCTGCCGAGCAGGGCAATGCCGAGGCGCAGAAAAATCTGGGCGATTGCTACCGCCGGGGCCTCGGCACAGAACAGAATTACCGCAAGGCGTTCCATTGGTACAGCAAGTCCGCCTCGCAGGGACATATCGATGCGCAGATCGAGCTGGGAGACCGGTTCTTTTACGGTCAGGGCGTGCTACAGGACTACGAGCAGGCATTTTTCTGGTATATGAAAGCCGCCGAGCAGGGAAACATGCATGCCGAGAGCCGCGTGGGCTATTGCTTTAAAGAGGGGTTTGGGGTGCAACAGGACGAGGAAGCCGCTATGAAGTGGTACCTGAAAGCTGCCAAACAGGGAGAAGAAGACTCCCTTCTGGCCGTCGAACTCCACTGCCAGCTGCAGAAAAAGCGGAGCATATGAGAGCTGCTCAGCAGGCAGAAGAAGACTCCCATCCGGCCGTCCTGGCCATCCTGGCCGTCCTGGCCATCCTGGCCGTCGATCTCCACTGCCAGCTGCAGAAAAAGCGAAGCATATGAGAACGCGCGGGTGCTGTTGGTGCTGGTGCTGGTGCTGGTGCTCTTGCTCTTGCTCTTGCTCTTGCTGGTGCTGGAGCTGGTGATAGAACAAATTTGAGCTCCAATTTCGTATTTATATTTTGTGTACGTTTTTTTTTCAGGTCACAGCCATTCGTTGTGACCTTTTTTTGCCGGTTGCGCTGCTAATTCGGTCACGCTAATTTCGGTTGCGCTGCTAATTTCAGTCGCATTAATTTCAGTTGCGCTGTCAATTTCTGTCGCATTAATTTCAGTTGCGCTGCTAGTTTCTGTCGCATTAATTTCAGTTGCGCTGCCAATTTCAGTCACGCAGTTAATTTTTGAGAATAAAGGTGGTTTTGTCCGGTAAAATGTTCTTTTCCTCTCTTATTGGTTTCTTCAATCAAAATGTTTTCTACATTTGCCGGCGTTTTTAAAAATCCAACATTCTTTTAGTAATGAAGAAAATTGTAAGAAACGAAATAATGCTGACCCTAGGCGTCACATTTCTTGTAGTATTGGTTTTGTTGCTTTTTGTTTAATTGAGTGTGAGTGCCGCAATGGCAATGTAAGTGAGGCATTGGAAATGTAAGTGCGCGTGAGTGAGGCATTGGAAATGGTATCAGTAGCAGTAGCAGTTGGACGTCACTAGCATTTTCAGGATATCGAAAAGGAACGAAAAAGCACCCCCGGAAGGAGGTGCTTTTTTTGGTGCAGAGGGTGCAACGCACACATTATTCGTTTGACTGATATTCAGAGGGTTAGCAAAAACCACCCCTGGGGGGTCGAAATCAGTAAGTAGTTGATTATGAGGCAGGCGAATCAAGGGTGCAACGCACATAATATTGGCTCACATGCAAGACGGAGGATATCTGCCGGATTGAGGCGCCGGGATGCTTGCGAAGCCGGATGATGAGCTGATTGAGATCTTTTTGAGGAAGCTTGTAAAGGTCAAGATTTCCGGCTAGCGATTTGGCATGACGAAGGACCTGGTCATCGGTCAGATGGGTGCGGTTGGTTTGCTCCAGGAATTGCTCATAGGCCCGGCGCTCCTCTTGCTTTGGATTGATGGCGGCGACTCGGTATAACTCGGCACGGGAGGAAAAAGCATTGCGGATGATCGAAGGATCCACGGTGACGTATTCAGACAGTCTCGGCTTATCATCAAAATAGAAGGCATACGAGGACCAGAAATAATGCCGGGGATGTGAGCAAAGGCCGTCCACGTAAGGATTTCGAATGATGTACAATACAGTGTCCAGCAGGCTTTGTTGTGAAAATTTCGGATAGCTTGTGAAAGGCTTTCTTAAAATGCTGCCTTTTTGCCCGTGCCGTTTGTTATACCAAAGTGAATAGTCGTGTAGGATGCATTGCATCATTTCCGAGAGGTGGTCTGTCCGGATGAAAAGGTGTATGTGGGTGTTCATCAGGCAGAAAGCGTACAGTTTGCCTCCGTACTTTTTGACGTATTTGTCCACATACCTCAGGAATTGATACCTCTCCAGAGGGTCGTTAAAAATAAGGTTCTGAAAATTGGAAATGAGAATGATGTGGAAAAATCCCGATTGCTCCCTCGGCCTCTTCTTCCGTTCGCCGCTATGCATCTCGCTACAATTTTAAAAAATTCAACTTCACGGTTTCAACTTAATTGTGCGGATTTCAAAGGTATAAAATTCTCACTTTACCGGCAAATAAAACTGATGGGCGGGGCTGGAAAACTGGGGTGCAACGCACACATTGTTCGTTTGGCTGATATTCAGAGAGTTAGCAAAAACGACCCCGGGGGTACGAAATTGATAAGTGCTTGATAATGAGCCAAACGAACAATGTGTGCGTTGCACCTTTTCTTTTTTTGCTATCTTTATAATATGAAACTGAATCCTAAATACAAACTTAAGGATGTAGCGGGTGAGAAGATGGTAGTAGTTCAAAATCCGGACGGGTTGGATCTCAGCAAAGTCATAGTGCTGAACAGCACGGCGGAGATGCTTTGGAATGCATTGGAGGGGAAGGAGTTCACGATTGAGACCGTAGCAGGTTTGTTAATGGAAAAGTACGGTCTCAAAAAGGAAAAAGCAATGAGTGATGCGAAATCGTGGAGCGAATCTCTGCAGAAGGCCGGTTTGATTGAAATTTGATGATAATGCTCCTTTCGTCTGATTACCAAATTCTTATCCAATTAATTCAATGTGAAATCTGGCCCGATTCATCTATCGGGACAAAAAATGCTATTGATCAAGACCTTATGCAACAGGACAAAAATATTGTCCGGTTGTTGTCTGATTGCACCACGGAAGGGTGGACGCAGATGTTCAAAATGGCTGCACGTCAGGGCCTGTTGGCGATTGCATGGGATGCGCTGGAAGAATTGCAGGCAGAGTATGGTGGTTTATGCCGAGGTATGTCTCGGGAAACAAAAATCCGCTGGGCGTTGAGCATCAAAAACATAGAGGAGGTGCATCTCCGGCAGCGCGAGGCTTTGAAAGAGCTTGCCGGGATTTTTGCCGAGTCGGGGATGCGGGTGATGGTGCTCAAGGGACTCGGCCTGGCTGAAATGTATCCCCGTCCGGAGCATCGGGAATGCGGTGATCTGGACATTTATTTGTTTGGTGATTTTGAGAAGGGGAACGAGGTGATGCGGAAAATGGGAATCGCTGTTGAGTATGACGGGACCAAGCATTCGAAGTTTTATTATAAAGGTATACCGGTTGAGAATCACAAGAATTTTCTGAATGTGACCACGACCCGGGTGGATAAAGATCTGGAGCGCGAGCTCATACGAATATTGCAAGAGCAAAAGTGTGGATCGCTCGATCTGGGAGGCATTACAGTGGTTGTGCCACCGCCGGATTTTCAGATGATCTTTTTGACAAGGCACACCATCACACATTTTTTAGCCTCGGGACTTGTTTTAAGGCATTTATACGATTTTGGTATTTTTTATTCCGCTCATGCACAAGAAGTTGACCTGGATCGGATCGAAAAAATATTCAAACGGGAAAGTCAGCACAAACTGTACCGGGCATTTCTGGATGTGTTGCAAATATATTTAGGTATGCCGGCAAGGAAGATAAAAGCCGGGTCGTCAAAAGGTGACAAAGCATTACGAACGCACAACCATGGGATTGACAATCAGGCAGTGGATGAGATTGAGCAGCGGGCTAATGAAGAAAAGCAGTTGGTGGGCCAAGTGCAGGGAAATGACAATCAGGCAGTTGAGCGCTCAAGGCAGCGCACAAAAGAAGAAGAAAGATTGGCTGCGCGGGTGTTGGATGATATCATCCGTAATCCGGCCGGGGGCTCACACAAAGTGCGTTTGGAAGATATGTGGGTGCCAAAGCGAAAGTTCATCGGGGCGGTGCGTTTGTTCCGATTTAGGTGGAAGTACCAGCTGGTGGAAAAGAATGCTTTCGGCAACAGGTTTTGGAGGGCGATCGGGCATTGTTTCCGGAAATCGGATGGTTGAAGCAAACCGCACAAGACCAAAAGGCACAGTGACCAGGATGAGTTTGTTGATTTACAATAAATATGATTAAGGTATTTCGCTCTTTACCAATAAGCAGGATAAAAAAGACATTTCTGATATTGTCGACAGTCCTGCAGGCGATTCTGGAGCTGGCCGGTCTGGCTGTTCTTGTGCCGGTGTTGCTTTTGGTACTGGAGGATGGTGGTATACGGAACAACGGCGGAATGCAGGAGAACAGGTACCTGCGGATGCTTTATGATTTCATTGGAGTAGAGAATTACGGTACATTTATCCTTATTGTCCTGTTTGTTGTGTTTGCATTCATTATTTTAAAAAATTTTGTGCTTCACAAAATGAACAATTACCGGAACCACGCTTTACTGAAAATTTATACCACATATAGTTCCGATTTATATAAAAAGTACATTGCCAACGGGTTGCAATTCGTAAAAGAAACTGGACACACTACGCTGTCTCACAATATATTAGCCGTTACTTATCAATTTGTATTCGGGTATTTGTCCTCGGCGCTCATGCTCATTGCCGATGTCCTGCTATGCCTGCTGGTTTTTGTGTCTTTGTGCTTTGTTAACATTTACATAGCCTTACTGGAAATTATACTTTTTACACCTATTGTCCTGTTTTATCATTACAAAATCGCCGGAAAGATGCAGGAGGCCGGCCGGGTGGACAACCGTGCCAAACGCGACTTGTGGCGGATCACTTCCGAAACCTTTCGCGGTTTTGCCGATGTTGTGGTAAACCGGTTTTTACCTTACCTGCAGAAGTCCTTTGATACCGGTATATGGGATGTGAGCCGGAGCAAGATTCGGGTGGAACGTCTCAAAAGCCTGTCATCCAAATCAATAGAGGTTGCGATCATGTTGATGATAGTGGGCTTTGTGGCCGGATTTTATTTCATTGGAGGCGGGGACCGGCAATTTTTACCCCTGATCGGCATCTTTGCAGCCGCATCTCTCAAACTCCTCCCATCGGTCCGTTCCATCTTGTCCCTGATCGGCACCATGCGCAACACCGGCTACACCCTGGAAGTTTTGTTCAAAGCCGAGACAGATGCGGTTTCCGGTAATGCTCCGGAAGTTGCAACTGGTGCGGAAGAACCCATGACATTTCATAAATTTATTGAATTCAGGCATGTGACTTTTGGATTCGACCCGGGGGAACCGATTTTGCGGGATGTGTCGTTCCGCATACAGAAGGGCGAGCGGGTAGGCATCTCGGGCCCTACCGGAAAAGGAAAAAGTACGCTGATGTATTTGCTGATGGGGCTTTACCGCCCGCAAACCGGAAGCATTTTGATTGACGGCGTCCCACTCGGCCCGGAAAATACGGAAGCATGGCACCGCAGGATCGGGTATGTTTCGCAGGATGTGTTTATCACGGAAGGAACTTTGGCACAGAATGTTACGCTTTATTGTGAGGGTGATCGATTGCCGATCAAAGATGATCGCAAGAGACCAAAGAATGACTGCGGGCAGTCGGAGGAAGACCAGGAACAGAGGCGGTTAGCGGATGAGCAGCAGTTGAAAGGGGACCAGACGCAGTTGGAGGAAGACCTGGGGCGTTTGGAGGATTCCCTGAAAACGGCTTCGCTGGGTGACTGGCTGGCATCGCTTCCAAAGGGCATTCAAACCCCCATCGGTGAAGGCGGGGCAAGGCTCTCAGGCGGTGAACGTCAGCGCGTTGGGATTGCCAGGGCGCACTTCAAAAAAGCGGAAATCTTGCTTATGGACGAACCCACCTCGGCTCTGGATCCGGCGACTGAGGCCGGGATTACGGGAATACTTTTGCGGGAATTCATGAACCGGGACATGACTGTGGTAATTATCTCTCACAGGGACAGCCTGTTGGAGCAATGCGACCGGATCATAGATATAACGGAATGGAGCATTTAGAAATGGACCAATCTCATGTGTATGAAATAGCAGGGCATTTTATTGAAATTGTCTGGAAACTGCCTGATGGTCAAAATTGGCAGTTACCGGGATTCGCTCCGTTTTTGTCCGAAAAAATGTCCAAAACGGATAAAGAATGTGAGGCAACGAATTCTCCCGAAAATAAGCTGTTTACTATTAATATTGTTCCACTGAAAGAAGCTTCTGAAGATGCGGCCCAAAAGAACAAAGAACGGATTCTTTCCACTTTTGATATGGAAACCGGAGTTTGTGAACTGCGTAAACTGGACAATTCGTATAAATTCCTGATATTTACCACGGATGGGAAGCTTTCCATTAAATTGGAAATGGAAACCGACCGGCATGTAATGAATTGTTTCTGTGCGCTATACGAGAAGCCGACAAACCATATTAAGGTCCCGGACCCGAACCACTTGAGGTTTGCTTTGTGGATGGCAGTGGGGTTTGCAGGAATTCCCGAGTTGACTGCCGCCGTACACTCCTCGGTAATAATCCATGAAAATCAGGCAGTTCTGTTCCTGGGGGAATCGGGGACGGGCAAGAGCACCCACACGCGGCTTTGGCTGGAGAACGTTCCGGGTACCCGGCTGCTGAACGATGACAGCCCGCTGCTCAGATTGCATAAGAGAGAGGATCTGAAAGCGCGCGATTGCAATTCCCCACGACAGGACGAGCGTGGACAGGATCTAAAGCTCGACAAAGAGCACGAGCAAGATCAAGAGCACGATCACAATCACGATGATGATCACGAGAATACCTTATATATATACGGCTCGCCGTGGAGCGGGAAGGGGAAAGTCTATCGCAATGAAAATTACCCGGTTGCAGCGATCGTGCGGTTGCAGCAGGCTCCCTTTAACAGGGCTACCCGATTGAATGTTGTGCAGGGTTTTGCCGCTTTGTACCCATCGTTTCCGCCGGCTTATCTGAAGGACGAAAATTTGCACGAAAAGATTTGCACCATCATTTCCGGGATATTGAAAACAATACCGGTTTACCGGCTGGAGTGCCTGCCTAAACCATCAGCTGTACAGCTAATCTACAAAAATGTCTTCGGAAACAATAAGTCAGGATTTGAAAAAATGAAAAAAAATTATAAAAATTCACACCAAAAAAATGTCCTGTTTTTACCAAACGAAAACGTATTGCCTTTGATCGAGGAGCAGATAGCTGCAGGAAAATCCGTAAAGTTGCGGGTGAGAGGCAATAGCATGTTTCCAAGACTGATGGACGGCCGTGACATGGTAGCTTTGCATCACGTTGATCTACTGCAAATAAAGGTGGGCGATGTGATATTTTTCCGATGGGGCAAGGGCTTTTTGATGCACCGCGTGATTGAAATCGTGGAAGGGCATCAGGGGGCTCGACCATTGAAATTCGTCACGCGGGGTGACGCGCTTAGAAGCACCGAGTTGGTGCCCATTGAAGATGTGATAGCCCTTGCCGAGTTGCCGGCCCACAGCCCACGAACGTTGCGCATGCGTAGGGTGCGAGGGTGGCTGCAGCGGGTGCGGGGATTACTGCGTCGGGTGTGGGGATGGGTGATGCGGTTGCTGAGAAGGTGATGGGATGCCGGCAGCAGCGGATTTGCGGCTGGGGCTGGCAGCTGAAGAATTGCGATAGGGTGTGGTGGGTTGTGGGGATGCAGGAAGCGGATTTGCGGCTGGAGAGGAAGAGGCGCGCAGGGGGTGCAACGCACACATTGTTCGTTTGCCTCAGGATCAACGACTTACGAATTTCGACCCCCCGGGGGTCGATTTTCTTAACTGCCTGATAATCAACGAAACGAACAATGTGTGCGTTGCACCCCCTGCGCTGCTGGCGCCAGCCAGCATGAGCAGCTCCCCGCGGCCGCTCTCCGCAGCCACCCTTATCGCCGCAGTCTCAGGCTATTGAGGACGACGGAGATGGAGCTGAAGGCCATGGCGGCGCTGGCCCACATGGGATTCAGGAGCAGGCCGGTGAAGGGGTAGAGGACACCGGCAGCAATAGGAATACCCAGGGTATTGTAAACAAATGCCCAGAATAAATTCTGGCGGATGATGCGAACGGTCCTCCTGGAAAGTTTGATGGCTTCCGAAAGAAGCGTCAGATCCGAAGTCGTGAGGGTCACCTGCGCCACATCCATAGCAATATCCGTTCCCTTCCCCATGGCAATACTCACGTGGGCACGGGCAAGCGCCTGGGAGTCGTTGATGCCGTCGCCCACCATGGCAACAAACCGGCCTTCCTCCTGCAGCTTGCGAATGTAGTCTTCCTTTTCCTGAGGCAGGACGCCGGAAAGGACGTGTTTTATGCCGAGTTCAGTAGCGACGGAGGCTGCGGTTTTGTGCGAGTCCCCGGTAAGCATGTGGACTTGAATGTTCATTTTGCCGAGTTGTTCAAGGGCGGTGAAAGTTGTCTCTTTGACGGGATCTTTCAGTGCGGCAACCGCAAGAATCTGAGTGGTGTCTCCGAAGAAAACCACGCCTTTGCCTTCCTGTTGCCAATCGGCGACCAGCTTCATAATGGATCGATCGAGCACCTCATCGGCCAGGGGATTTTCCGGATCAGGCCCGTCGCCCGGTGATTCAACGGAAACGGAATGGTCTGATTCCAATGAAACCTCACCGGCCAGGGGACTTTCCGGCAAGACAAACGCAAGGTTCCCTGCCCGGAAAATTTTTCCTTCAAAGGAAAACTCGATGCCTTTGCCGGGGATGCTTTCAAATCCGTTCAGGAGTGCGGGAGTCACGTTGTCCTGCTGCATGTATTGTACAATCGCCTCGGCAAGGGGATGCTCGGATTTCATTTCGCCGGCCAGGGCTACCACGTTCTCCATTCCCTTGGCGGTGGCGTGTAGGCTGTCCAGTTCTCCCTCAACTATAACCAGATCTCTGTCCCCCTTAACTCCTGAGAGGTTAAAAAACGCGGTGTTCTTA
>Ga0208940_1002665_pt1 | contig 16194 bp, 7 predicted proteins | sample AD_JPNNA6_MetaG_FD_184445 | JGI IMG/M metagenome (GOLD analysis project Ga0208940, IMG submission 184445) | Active sludge microbial communities of municipal wastewater-treating anaerobic digesters from Japan - AD_JPNNA6_MetaG (SPAdes) (version 2) | ecosystem: Engineered > Bioreactor > Anaerobic >... | reverse complement strand
AGCACCCCATCGGCGACCGCGTACACCGGCGCGGTCCCCTCGAAGCCCTCACTCATGAAGATGAGGCTTTGCGTGAGCCACCAGACGCCAAAATCGGCGCTGCCCGGCAAGCGCCAGGGCGCGTGGGCGCAGGCGGTGAGCGTCCGGCTTGGATGCACGGCGGCATCTCTGGGGCGAAAGATGACGCTTTCCCCTGCCCACTCATCGGCGATGTAATAAGTGAGGATGGCGTCCAGCATCTCCGGCGTCCAGCGCTCGGTGTAAACCGGATAGTTCATGAAGTGATGGATCATGATCATGGAGAATTCCTGCGCGCGGATGCTTTCCAGCAGGGGCGTCTGATCCCACAGCCCGGCATTCGCCAGTTGCGTCATCTCGAAGGGCTGCAGGTAGAGCGTCCTACCGTTGAGGGTGAGCATCCCCATGAACTCATCCGCGAGAATGGGATCGGGGGTGCGTTTCACTTCCCAGAACAGATCCTCCAGCCGGCGTTCTGGCTGACGGCGCACCTTGAGGTCTTGCACCGGTCCTAGCAGCGTGCCGCGCATCATGAAACCCAATTGCACGATCACGAGCGCTATCATCCCGTTGCGGATGAGCCGCCGGGCCGTGGGCGAGATTTCGGCCCAGGGGAGGGCATGCCCTGCCATCCAGAGGCCCGCTGTCATGCTGAGAGCTGCGGCCAGCTCCAGCAGGTAGTTGACATTGGAGCCGACCTTGCCGACGGTGAGCGCCGAAAGGGCCGCTCCCAGCAGGTAGGGACCTGCCATCATCCAGCCGGGGGCAGATTGCAGGGGGAGGTTCTTTCGCGTAGCCAGAAGCCAGTAGACGCAAAGTCCCATGCCTGTCACGCCCAATGCCAGCAGGATCGGCAATGTGTCGCGCACGTCGCGCCAGTTGCGCAGGAGATTGTCCATGCGGTAGGGATTGACATTCGCGTTGACGATGTTGAAGACGAAGCCGCCGCCCGTCGCCAGATTGAGCCCCAGGAGCAGGATCAGGCCCACGCCGCCGATGAGCGCGACGAGGGTCGCCGCGCGCCGCCAACCGTAGCGGCGCCACGTCCACACGCAGGCGGCAAGTGGCGCGGCCAGCCCGTAGGATTGTCGCGTGTACACTGCCGCGACCAGCAGCAGCGCTCCCTCAATCAGACCTTTGCGCGTGTCGCCGTGCTGCGTGAGCACCACCAGTCCTGCCATGCTCAGCGCCAGGGCGAGCAAATCCACCCGCGCCAGCGAGGACCAGCTCCCCACGTAGGGGATCGCCAGGAACAGCACGCCGGCCACACGCCCGGCGGTGCGATCCCCCGTCTGCCCCTGCACGATGCGCCCGATGAAGTACGCCGTCGCCAGCGCGCCGAGCGTCGAGATCAGCCGACCTGGCCAGAACGCCGGCCCGAACAGCGCGACGAACGGCGTCAACACGAGGGGATAGAGCGGCGGGTAGTTGGAAACCGTGTAAGGCGGCGTCGCGAGATCGCGGCGATAGAGGGGTTGTCCTTGCGCCAGTCGCATCGCCTGATCCACCAGCGGCGCTTCCCCGTAATCCAGCGGATAGCGGTAGAACACCGCGAGCGATTTTTGTCCGATGAAGATGAGCACGGCGACGATGGCGAAGAGGATGACGACCATCTTGATGGCGTCTTCGAGATAGGGACTGAGGACCTCAAGAATTTTTCTCATAAGCGCGCCCTTCTGTTTTTGTCACGCCAGTAGCGGCAGCGTCAGCAACACCAGTTGGGCGAGCACTGTCCAGGCGAAGAGTCGCCAGGAAGCGCGTTGCCCGACGTGATGGTAGTGATACTCCCCGCCGCCGATGACCAGGGCCACCCACACGCCCCCCATGAAGAACACCCCCCAGCTGCCCAACGCCTCCGCCTGCGCCAGCAGCTGTGAGGAGGGCGGACCAAAGCGCAGGTACGCGCGCAGCAACACGTCGCGCAGCAGCGCAATCTCGTAGAGGCCCAGGAGCGCCGTGCCCAGCCACAGTGCCATCGCGGCGACCCACATCCAGGGGAGGGGTGGGCGCTGCAGGCGATTTTGTCCGTAATGGCTGAACGCCGGCACGCCGAGCATGATCCCCGCTGCAAACGGCAGTGAGAGAGAGGCGTTCTGCTGCAATCCCAGCAGTGGCCAGCTGATGTTGCGGAGCACCGCCGCCGCGGCGAGAATCACTCCCGCCGCCGCGGCGATCACCGAGCCGTAGCTGCGGAAGAACTCCAGCACGCCAGCGCGCCGGCTGACACGGCGGGAGCGTCGCACAGCGGGCGCGATCGCGGCGAACGTCATCCGCGGCGAGGGGCTGCGCGCTGCCAGCTCAGCCTGCAGCTGCGCCTGCATCCTCGCTTGTTGGCGGGTATGTCCTTCCAGCGCTGTCTGACAGGCGGGGCAGTCCCGCAAATGCTGATCCAGCGCCTCGCGGTCGGCATCGGTCAGCAGATTCAGCGCGTAGCCGGTCAGCTCCTCTTCTGACAGATGGTGCTTCATGGCATTCCTCCTTCCGGGTGCACGTGGTCACATGGACACGTGTGAACGTGGTCACGTGGACACATGGTCACGTCTTCTCCTCCCTCAACGCGGCCCGCAGCTGCTGATAGCCCAGCCGTACCCGCGATTGCGCCGTCGGCAGCGGACAGTCCATGATCTCGGCAATTTCCCGGAAGGTGTGTCCCGCCCAGTAGCGGAGCACGAGCGCCTCCCGCACGGCCGGATGGAGCTCCCGCATCGCCTGCAGCAGCGCCTCCCGACGTTCGGCCTCGATGACGGCTGCCTCTGGTCCCGGCGCCGGGTCGGAAAGATCGCGTCCCAGGCCCAGCCATTCGGTGAGCGAAAAACTGACCAGGCGCTTGCGGCGTTGACGGTCGCGGCAGCGGCTCACCGTGATGGTGTGCAGCCACGTGGCAAAACTGGCGCGCTCCGGCGCGTAATGTCGGATGTTCACCAGCGCGTAGGTCAGGGCGTCCTGGGCGACCTCTTCGGCGTCTTCGGCATTGCCGAGCAGGGCATACGCCAGGCGGTAGACGTCGCTGCGATGGGCGTTGTAAAGCGCTTCCGCCGCGCCCTCCTCCCCGGCCTGCCAGTCCTGTATCAGCGCTACCGTGTCGCTCATCGTCGTGTTGCCTGCCGCGCTATGTGGTTTTCTTGATGTTATTATACGCGCCTGAAGGGCTTTTTGATCACTGCGCCGGGGCCGTCCAGGCAGAAAGCCCGGCCGCGGTCGCAAACCAGAACTGCCCGTCGGCGCTGCGGGCGATGCCGAGCACGTCGTTGGAGAGCAGCCCCTCCGCCGCGGTGAGGCTCGACCAGCCGCCGGTTTGGGGATCGAAGGCCCAGACGCCGTCGCCTGTAGCGTACCACAGCCGGCCATCCGGCGCGCTGAGGAGGTCCCGCACCGCCAACGTCCCTCGCCCGGCGGGCATCTCGACGGTCGTCCAATCGTCCCCATCCAGATAAGCCAGCCCTGCCGCGCTCCCGATCCACAATTTCCCCGTCGCATCTACCTCCGCAGCGGTGACCGGCGCGGCGGTAGCGATGGGCGGATCCCACACGCCGTTGGCGAAGCGCGCCACCCCTCCCTCGGAGCCGACCCAAACGGCGCCTTGCGCGTCCGCGACGAGCGCGCGGACGCTGCGACCGCCGAGCACATCGCTGCGGCTGAAGGTCGCCCACGTTTCCCGGTCAGGCCGCAGACGGCTGACGCCGACCCGCCCGCCCCCCGAACCGAACCAGACGCTGCCATCGGGGGCGACCGTGACCGCATGGATGAAGGAGCTCACCAGCCCGTCCTGCACCTCATAGCGCGTCCAGCCCTGGGACGTCACTTTCAGCGCGCCGCCGCCGTCCGAGCCGGCCCAGACCGCGCCATGGAGGTCGGCCGCGAGCGCCATGATGTCTCGCTCAGGCAGGCCCTCGAAGGGCGTGATCGTGGCCCAACGCTGCCCCTCGAAGACGCTGAGGCTGCTTGCGGCAGCGACCCACAGGCGGCCCTCCGCATCAAGCGTCAACGCGGGCGTCGCGAGGCTTCCTATCGTCTGATACTGTCGCCACGTCCCGCTGGCGTTTTGCAGCGAGCGGGTATTGCCGAACCAGGGGCGCTGTTCGGCCGTCATGATGAGGAACAATTCCGGCGGTAGCGCTGTAAGAGGACGGGCGCCGAACCACCGGTGAACGGCCTCGGTGATGGTTGCCGGATACTGAACCTGCTGCAGGATGGTCACATCGCTGACATACGGGGTCCACCCGTTGCCGTCGAAACTGCTGATCCCGTCGCGGGTGCGCGCCCACAGGACGCCATCGGCTGTCTGCATGAGCGTCAGCACGAAATCGTCGCTCAGCCCCTCCGTGTGGGTGATCCAGGTCGCCGCGCCGGACGCGGGGTCTTGCAGCATGGCGACGCCCGCCCCCCACGTGCCGAACCAGAGCCGCCCGGCGGTGTCGGCGGCGATGGCGGTGACCCAGGCGTCGGTGAGCGCTGGAAGGCCGCGCCACCTGTCTCCCTCGAGGACAGCGGCGCCGTTGGCCCCTCCCACCCAAATGCGCCCTTTACTGTCGGCAGCGATGGCGTACAGATCGGTGACGGGCGCGCCGCCGGCGGCCTGCCAGCGCGCTCCCTCAAAGCGCGCGGCGCCGCGCGCGGTCGCGGCCCACAGCACGCCATCGGGGGCCAGCGTCAGCGCGCGGACGAGGGGATGCGGCAGCCCCTGGGCCGTCCCAAAATTCCGCCAGCTCGCGCCGTCATAGCGGCTCACGCCGCCCTGTGTGCCTATCCAGACGGCCCCGGCGGCGTCGGGCTGAATGGCGTACACGGTGTCGTGGATCAGCCCCTGCGCGGAGGTGACCCTCACATAGGTGCGTGTGGCGACGTCCCACCGCACCACGCCGCCATCGGTAGCGAGCCACAGCGTTTCCCGATCTCGCGCGTGATTGAGCGGGCGGGGGCGTGAGTTGAAGGGCCGCAGCTGCAGGGGCAGGAAGAGGGGCGGCGACTCACGTCCGTCGTCGGCGGGGGCGAGAGGATGGGTGCCCCGCTGCAGTTCGTCGCCGTCGCCCGCCCCGCCCAGATCGGTGTCGCTGTTGCAGGGCGAAGTCTGGAAATAGCCGCCGACCTCGTCGCCATCGGTCAGGCCATCCCCGTCGCTGTCCCAATCCAGGGGATCGGCGCCGCGGAGGAATTCCTCGAGGTTGGCCAGTCCGTCGTTGTCGGGATCGCGCCCGGCGTCGTTGATGCGACTGCGCGTCCCAAAAGTCTGTTCCCACACGTCGGGCAGGCCATCGCCATCGGCGTCAGTGAGGGCGGCGTCGGCCTTGAGGGCCAGGTCCACCTGACTCTCGCGCGGCGTCGGCGTGAGCGCGTCGGTCAGCGCCATGATCCGCACGGGATACCGTCCCGGCGCGGTGACGCGCGCGTACCAGCCGCCGTAGACCCCATCATCGGCCAGGCCGTCGCCGTGCAGGCCGTCATCGTGGAAGGTGAGCCCGTCCGTCGCGCCGTCGGGATGCTCGATCAGGGCGACGACGCGGACTTGCGCGTCGGCCGGCAGGCGTCCCGCGACGCTAACCAGAAAGAGCACGGGCTCGCCGAGGCGCGGGGTGGCGTTGGAAAGGTTCACGTCGAGGGTGGGGGCCGTCGGGAGGGCCGGCCTTTCCGCGGGGACGGTGATGGCGGCTTCGGCGCGAGCGCTTTGCCCCAGCGCGCTGACGACGACCGCATGGGTGCCGGCAGGGAGTCCGGACGGCAGGGCGACTTCAAGCACATACGTGCGTCCCAGGTTCCGCGCAGTGAGGACGGGCGCGGCCCGCCCGCCGATCTCGACCCCGAACTGCGCGGGCAGAAGTCCCGCCAGCGGGCTGCCGTCCGAGCGTTCCACGAGCACCTTGATGAAGCGCCGTCGCGGGTCGCCAGGGCGCAGGGGAGAAGCCGCCGCCTCGTCGGCCAGCTGCAGCGAGAGCCCCAGCGGCGGCAGCTGCGCGATGCCCGCACCCCATAGGGGATCCATGCCCGGCGTTCCCTGATCGCGGGCGGCGGCGCGCAGGCGAGCTTCCAGCTCGGCGACCGATAGATTTGCCTGCCCCGGAACGCTGAGCAGCACCGCTGCCATGCCGGCGACGTGCGGCGCTGCTGCAGAAGTCCCGCCGAAGCCATACGGGCCGTAGTCCGGCGTGGCGACCGACACGAAGCTGTAGCTGCTCAGATCGGGTTTGATGCGTCCGTCGGCGGTCGGGCCACGGGAACTGTAGGGCACCCGCCGGCCGGTGCTCACGTTGACCGCGCCGACCGTGAGGACGCTGCGCGCGTCACCGGGAAGTCCCAGACTGCCAGCGGGCGTGACGTGCGCGGTGAGAGCGGCATCCTCGCCGATGGCGAAAACCTCCAGGACGTGGCTTGGGGAGCCCGGCTCGCTGCGCCGAATGCGGATCGTGTAGGCGCCATCGAAGGTGGGGGTGAAGGTGATCCGCTGCGCCGGGGCGCTTATCCCCGCGCGCGGGGTGACGCTGCGGGCGACCTCGACTCCCTCTCTGTCGAAGAGGTAGAGCTCGTAGGTGACGCTGGCGACGGGCCTGAGCGGGTCGTCCCCCCAATCGTTCCAGGCGAGGGTGAGGTTGACGGCTTTGCCCTGGTGCAGCTGCACTGGCAAGGTCTCTTCGACGATTCCCATTCGCGAGTGCCCAAATTCGTGCCAGCCGTCCCCGTCGGCGTCGCTAAATTCGCCCCGGTAGTGTTGTTGGGCATAATTCCCCGCGCTCTTGACGATCAACATGCCGGCGTCGCGGGCCGCGTCGAGCAGCGGATACAGCGGGGTCGCGCTTTCCGCCGTCCGTCCCTTGCCGTCGCCCCGTGCCGGCGAGAGGGTGGACATGGAGATTGAGACGACGCGCACGCCCTCCTGCCGCAGGTAAGTGAGGACGGCTTCCAGCGTGGCGATCAGGCTGTCTACCTGCACGAGGTAGAGTTGCGCTTCGGGAGCGATGTCGTGGATGATCTCGGCGCAGGCAGCGCCATGTCCTCCGCCGTCCTCCTTCAGCGTTTCGACGGCGTCGCCGCCGGCGGTGAAGCGCCGGGTGACGACGTTGGCCGGCAGCTCTCCCTCGGCGATGCGGTCGGCGAGGCCGGTGAAGGCCTCGTCAATGACGGCGACTTTGACCCCCGCGCCACGGCAGCCGGCGGCGTGATACTCGCTCGCGCCGATGAGCGCTAAGGCCTCCGTGGTGATGCGCCCATCGTCGGCTTCGAGCTGCGAGGAGAGCGTCGGGGCCGGCAGCACCGCCGCGCTCGTCCCCACCTCCAACGTGCACGACGGGCAGCGAGCGTCCCTGGCAATCATCACCGCGAGCACGCTCAGCAGCGCCAGCTGCCGAAAACGGCGAAGCCATAGTATTTTGGATTTTGGACTTTTGATTTTGGACAAGTGTCTTTTCAAGATTGATGTGAGTCACCTCTATTATACGCGCGCGGCCGGATTTTTAACCACCGCAGAATTGTGGTATAGTATCTGCCGTGCGCACGTGCACCCGGCGTTTTACCAGGAGACGCCATGTGCTGGCGCACACTATCTAAAAATGAAAATGTGTGGTCACTGTTCAGCCTGGTGCCAGGTGGCTAGCCGGCGATGGATGAACCTCTGTGAGCTGTAGCTTTTGCCTCACCGCCTGCCCCCTCCCCGACGGCGCAGGCGCCGTCGGGGAGGGGGGAAAAATAAGGGGGCTTTGCAGGCGGGCGTAGCCCGCCTGCAAAGCCCCACAAAAAAAGTTTCCCCTTCCCCCAGCGCGCGGGGGAAAGGGGCCAGGGGATAGGGGGCAAAAATTGATACTCAATCTTCAATGGCTGCCATGAAATCTTGCGTTTTTTAGTCAGTGGCGGTACCTTTGTCACGCAAGTGATTTTTTCGCTTTTTCGCTGATTCGCTCATCCAAGAATGAAAATGTGAGGTTCGGCTGGGGATGGAATCCCCGGCCTGACACGAGCCAACCGCGCTGAAGCGCGTTGTTTGGAAGCCTGCTTCAGCGGGCTTGACATGGCAGACCCGAAATTTATTTCGGGGCGGGCAGAGAGCGGCCTGAAGTGCGCGCACCCTTTGTCACGCAAGTGATTTTTTCGCTTTTTCGCTGATTCGTTGACCGCTGACCGCTGATCTCTATTTCCGAAGGAGCCCTATTGATGAAAGATTCCGCTTTGTTCGACCGCATACGCTTCCGCGGGCGCCCCCAGGCCCATCCCGCAAGCATGGTGGTGAGCGGGAACGTCCGCTTCACCGTGTTGACCCCCCGCATGATCCGCCTGGAATGGGCGGAGACCGGGGCCTTTGAGGATCGCGCGACCTACGCCTTCCCGACGCGCTACGTGGAAACGCCGCCGCCTTTTGCGGTGCGTGTGGAGGACGGCGTGCTCGTGCTGGATACCGGCGCGCTGACGCTGTGCTATCGGATCGGCAGCGGGCAGTTCACGCCGGAAAATCTCAGCATCGCCTTCCCCCTCAACGGCGAGACCGTCGTCTGGCGGCCGGGGATGTCCAATCCCCGAAACCTGCGGGGCACGCGCCGCACGCTGGATAATTGCGCCGGCGACGCGACGCTGGAGGAGGGCCTGCTCTCCCGCGACGGGTGGGCGTTGTTCGACGACACCCCCCATGTGCTCTTCGACCCCGCCGACGGGTGGGTGCAGCCCCGCCGCGACTACGAGATCCCCGGCAAGGGCGTGCAGGACTGGATCTTCTTTGGCTACGGGCACGATTACAAGGCGGCGCTGAGCGAGTACCTGCCGTTTGGCGGCGCGATCCCCCTCATCCCCCGCTTCATCCTGGGCGGTTGGTGGTCGCGCTACTGGGCCTACAGCGATGAGGACCTCAAGCAGCTGGTGGGCGATTTCGAGGCGCACGACATCCCGCTCGACGTGCTCGTCATTGACATGGACTGGCATACCCCCGACGGTTGGACGGGCTACACCTGGAACCGCGCTCTCTTCCCAGATCCGCCGGCATTTCTGCGCTGGGTGCACGAGAAAGGGCTGCGCGCTACCCTCAACCTGCATCCGGCGGACGGGATTCAGCCGCACGAGGCGGCCTATCCCGCGTTTGCGCAGGCCATGGGCGTGGACCCGGCAACCCGGCAGCCCATCCCCTTCACCATCGGCGATAAGCGCTTCGTGGAGGCCTATTTCTCGATCCTGCACCATCCGATGGAGGACGAGGGCGTGGATTTCTGGTGGTTGGACTGGCAGCAGGGTGAAGTCTCCGACGTGAAGGGCCTCGATCCGCTGCCCTGGCTCAATCACCTGCACTTCAACGACATCACCCGCAAGGGCGTGCGTCCCATGCTCTACAGCCGCTGGGGCGGGCTGGGCAACCATCGCTACTACATCGGCTTCTCTGGCGACACCTACGAGACGTGGGGCGCGCTGGCCTATCAGCCGTATTTCACGGCGACGGCGGCGAACGTCCTCTACGGCTGGTGGAGCCATGACATCGGCGGACACATGGGCGGGACGATCACGCCGGAGCTCTATGCGCGCTGGGTGCAATACGGTGCGCTGAGCCCGGTGCTGCGGTTGCATGCCACCAAAGACGCCCGCTGCGAGCGGCGTCCGTGGGCTTTTGGGGAGGATGTGTTTCGCGTAGCGAGGACGGCGTTCCAGTGGCGTTATCGGCTCGTGCCCTACCTCTACACCCTGGCGCGCCGCAACGTCGAGACGGGGCTTTCCGTTTGCTATCCCATGGTCTACGAGCATCCCGAAGTGCTGGATGCCTACGCCGCGCGTTTCCAATACTACTTTGGCGATCAGATGCTCGCCGCGCCCATCGTGCATCCCATGGATGAGGCGACCGGCATGGCCTTCGAGGACGTGTGGGTCCCGCCGGGGATGTGGATGGATGCTCAGACCCACGAGACCTTCACCGGTCCGCGTTGGGTGCGGCTGGTGGGCGATCTCGACCGCGTGCCGCTGCTGCTCAAGGCGGGGGCGATCGTGCCGCTGGCGCCGGAGTTCGAGGAGGTGACGCCTCCCCGGCTACGCTCCGGCGTCACCGACGTGCTGCCTCGGGATCGGCTGGTCATCGCCGCGGTCCCCGGCGCGCCGGGACGTTTCCGCCTCTATGAGGACGACGGCCTGACGGAGGCCTACCGCGAGGGGCAATTCGAGTGGACCGAGATCACTTCCGAGGCGGAGGGCGCTCGCTGGCGGGTGACCATCGCGCCGGTAGAGGGGCGCTGTGACGCGCTTCCCGCCGCGCGCAGCTACGAGCTCTGGCTGGAGGGCAGTGCCGAACCCGTGGAGGTGTGGGTCAACGGCGCGCCCGCCGTGGCGCGCTACGACGCCGTGCGCTTGCGGACGATCATCAGCACCCCGGCGTGGCCCAAATCGCAGGCAGTGACGGTCGAAGCGCGAGCCGCGGGGGACATCGTCGCGCTGGGCGAGGCCCACAATCGCGCCTGCATCGCCGCCGACGTGCAGCGGCTCCTGCAAGGCCGTGCGGGGGCGCTCCCGCTGGAGCAGCTGCTGGACGCCGACGCCGTGCTGGCCCTGCCCGAGCTTCCCGGCAAATGGAATGCCGTAGCGCGCCTGGGCGGCCCCTTCGCGCGCTGCATCCCCTTCACCACGCTGGAAGAGGCCTCGCAGCAGCTGGTGCGGATTATCGTCGGCGCACCCGCCGATGGCAGTCCCTACGACGTGGAGGTGCGCTTCACGCTGCATCGCGGACCGGCGCCGCAGGGTGCGACCGTGCGCCACACGCAGACGACGGAGGCGCACATTCTCGATGCGCCCTTTGTCTTCGATGGCGTGCTCCATGCCCAACAGTGTGAGGCGGAGGTCACGCTCACCTGGCGCGGTGTCTCGTGGACGGAGCGCTTTGTCGGCCCGCTGCTCTTCCCCGCGATCCCCCGCTGGCGACTCGTTGCCTTCCATGAAGGAGAGGCGCCCGCTCCCGAGGCGGTGTTCACGGCGGATGGCGGCGTGGACCCGACGCTCGATTGGCGCCTGTCACAACAGGAACTCGCCAGCATCCCCGCGCTGGATGAACCTCACGCCGTGCACTTCGTGTACTTTGCCCGCGAGTACGAGGCCGATCTGTGGGCCGGGACACCGCTGGTGGGCTACCTCACGACGACGGTCTTCAGTCCTCAGGCGCGGGAGGCCGTGTTGGAGTTCCGCACTGGCGGCAGCGTGACGCTCTTCTGCAACGGCGTCCCGCTGGAAGTGCGGCCCCATCCCGAGGCGGCGGACGCGCCGCTGTGGTCGCGTCCCATCGAGCGCACCGCGCCGTTCAGCCTGCGGGCGGGCATGAACACTTTGCTGATCCGCAGCACGCCGGCGCCGGATTCGCCGCATCCCCACTGGTGGTTTTTCGGGGGGCGATTAGCGACGCCGGAGGGTGCGCCGCTGGTGGACGTGGATTACAGATAACGCGCTGCCGGCCACGACTACACAGCACGAATACACAGCACGAATACACGAATACATAGCACGAATCACGAATGAGACTGCCCGCTCATTCGTGATTCGTGTATTCGTGTTTCATTCGTGGTCGGCATTCGAGGTCGGCAGTCGTGTTTCATTCGTGGCCGGCTCGACGTTTCGATGCGGGCACATATTCCGGCGCCGGTTCGTTGCGCCGGTTGCTTTTGCGGACATCGTCGCGCCCGACGCGCTGGGGCGGGCTACTGTCGCCGGGGAAAACGCGTATCCACTCCAGGCGCCGTCGTCCAAAGTTGAACACCAGCGCCACCAGCGCTTGCGTTGCCTTGAGATAGTTGATCACCTGGGCGCGTTCGTCATCGGTCAGCAGATGCGCAAAGGCTTTAACTTCGACCACGACCGTGCGCTCGACAAACAGATCGAGGAAAAACAAACCCACCAGCGCATCCTCGTGGACCACCTCCACGCGGAATTGACGCTCAACACCGATCTCGCGGTCGCGTAATTCCACCGCCATCGCGCGCTCGTACACCTCTTCCTTGTAGCCTGGGCCGAGGAAATTATGCACTGCCATCGCCGCGCCGATAATGCGATAGGTCAGGTCATTGCCGGTTGCGTCTATAACCAGTTCAGGCATACATTACCTCCCATTATTCGTGGTCGGCATTCGTGATTCGTGTATTCGTGCTCCATTCGTGGTCGGCATTCGTGGACGGTAGCCGTGTTTTATTCGTGGTTGGCCTCCAGATTTTCCCGCACGATGCGGATATGCGGATGCTCCGGCGGCAGGGTTTTTTCCAGAATGCGCAGCGCGCGCTCGTAGGCTTTCCGCGCCCCGGCGAGATCGCCCTGGTCCTTCAGCACGCTCCCCAGGTTGTTGACGTCGGTGGCGACCTTCGGGTGCTCGGGGCCGTAGACCGCCTCGTCAAGGCGCAGCGCGCGCTCGAAGGCGGCTCGCGCCCCGGCGAGATCGCCCAGGGCGCGCAGCACGAGCCCCAGGTTGTTGACGGCGGTGGCGACCTCCGGGTGCTCGGGGCCGTAGGCCGCCTCGTCAATGCGCAGCGCGCGCTCGAAGGCCGCCCGCGCCCCGGCGAGATCGCCCAAGTCTTGCAGCACGCTCCCCAGGTTGTTGACGCGGGTGGCGACCTTCGGGTGCTCGGGGCCGTAGGCCGCCTCGTCAATCCGCAGCGCGCGCTCGAAGGCCGCCCGCGCCCCGGCGAGATCGCCCAGGTCTTGCAGCACGCTCCCCAGATTGTTGACGCGGATGGCGACCTTCGGGTGCTCGGGGCCGTAGGCCGCCTCGTCAATGCGCAGCGCGCGCTCGCAGGCGGCCCGCGCCCCGGCGAGATCGCCCAGGTCTTGCAGCACGCGCCCCAGGTTGTTGACGCGGATGGCGACCGCCGGGTGCTCGGGGCCGTAGGCCGCCTCGTCAATGCGCAGCGCGCGCTCGAAGGCGGCTCGCGCCCCGGCGAGATCGCCCAGGGCGTGCAGCACGCTCCCCAGGTTGTTGATGGCGGTGGCGACGTCCGGGTGCTCGGGGCCGTAGGCCGCCTCATCAATGCGCAGCGCGCGCTCGAAGGCCGACCGCGCCCCGGCGAGATCGCCCTGGTCCTTCAGCACGAGCCCCAGGTTGTTGACGTTGCCCGCGACGTCCGGGTGCTCGGGGCCGTAGGCCGCCTCGTCAATGCGCAGCGCGCGCTCGCAGGCCGCCCGCGCCCCGGCGAGATCGCCCAGGTCTTGCAGCACGCCCCCCAGGTTGTTGACGTCGTCGGCGACCTTCGGGTGCTCGGAGCCGTAGGCCGCCTCGTCAATCCGCAGCGCGCGCTCGAAGGCGGCCCGCGCCCCGGCGAGATCGCCCAGGGCGCGCAGCACGCCCCCCAGGTTGTTGACGTCGTCGGCGACCTTCGGGTGCTCGGAGCCGTAGGCCGCCTCGTCAATCCGCAGCGCGCGCTCGAAGGCGGCCCGCGCCCCGTCGAGATCGGCCACCTGATGCAAATAGAAGCCCAGGTTGTTCCACAGCACGCTGGCTTGTTCCGCCCCGGCGGCTTCGGCGGCAGGGGCGAGCGTTTCCACATGCGGGCGCAGCGGCGCAAAGGTGGCAGGTAGACCGGTTTCGTTGGCCTGGTAAGCGAGCGTTGCCAGCGCATCGGCCAACCGCGTTACCTCCCCCGTGCTCCCCTTCTTCTGCTCTTCCCCTCCTCCCTTGCTCATCTCCCGCGCAAACTCCGCCAGCAATGGGTGGATGGCGTTTTCCTCCTCCAGTAGCCCTGAGGTGCGCAGGTCGTGCAGCGCGACGTCGCAGGCCTCCGCGTTCAGCCCGGCGGCGCGCTCCAGCAATTCGCAGGGGATGGGGGTGTTGGGCGCGCACCAGCCCGCCAGCGCGAAGAGTTCCCGCGCGTCGGGATCTTGTACGCGCTCCCAGCTCACGGCGAAGGTCGCCGCCAGGCTCAGGTCGTGGCCGGTGGGATTGCCCTCCACGTGGCGCCAGTGCTGCATCGAGGGGTGGGCCAGCACGGCGTCCAACTGCTCCAGGTAGGCGGGGATGGTCAGGCGCGGGAGGATGGCCAGGTAGCGCCCGGCGAGTTCCAGTGCCAGCGGCAGCCCGCCGAGGCGCTCGTGCAGGGCGTCGAGGGCGTCGTCGGGATCGCGGCGCTGCCCGGCGAAGTGTCCTCGCAAGAAAGCGCGACTCTCCTCCGGCGTGAAGCAGTCCAGCGGCAGCAAATGGAGGCCCAGGTCGGGGGGCCAGGTGGCGCGGCGGGCGGTGATCAGCACGCGGCAGGGTGTCTGGCTCAGCTGCGCGACCCAGGCGCGGGCGGGCGCGGGGTCTTCCAGGTTGTCGAAGATCACCAGGCGGGGGCCGCCCGTCCCCCACACTTTCAGCGTGAGCGCGAGCTGTTCGGGCAAGGTCTCTGGCCAGGGGGTGAGGTCCATGGCCAGCCCGCACATGGCCACTTCCGCATCAAGCAGGCCTGGCTGCTGCGCGTTGATCCAGTGGACGCCATGGAAGAAGCGTCCATAGCGGTAGGCGAACTCCACCGCGAGCTGCGTCTTGCCCACCCCGCCCATGCCCTGGATCGCCTGCGTCACCAGGGCGGAGTGTCGGGCGCTGGTGGTTGGGGAAGGCGAGAGGACCTGCGCCAGGGTGCGGAGATCCGCCTCGCGCCCGGTGAAGAGGGCGTTGCGGGGGAAGGGCATCCGCGAGCCGGGCGGCAGCGTGCCGGGCGGGGGGAGTTCGCCGCTGTCTGGCAGGGTGGGGGGGACATACGGTTCGCCGCCGGGGGTCGGCAGCATACCGTGATAAATGTCGACATTGCCGTAGACGTTCCCGCCGACGCTCAGGCTATGATCTCGCGCCGAAATGCAGGTTTTCTCGGTCATTGCTGTGCTCCTTCGAAAATGGCCCCGAATGAACACGAATTTCACGAATAAGATGAGAAATTCCTGGCCCCCGGGGCTGCTACGTCCTCAAACACCACGCTTCAGCGCGGGTTTGTTTGTGTCAGGCTGGGGATGGAATCCCCTATTTCTTCACGCGGCTCACGTTGTGATCCCCCACGATGTTCCCATCGCCGTGGATATTCGTCACGTCGCCGCCGACGCTGCCGCCGATCGCGATGGAATGATCGCTCGCGGTGACGGTGAGCGACGGGCTGCTGCCGGGCGATACCATCTCCAGCAGGGCCTGCGCCGCGCGGAGCACCTCCGCGTCGCGGGGCGCGTCCGTCGCCGCCAGCTCCTCTTGCACGACCGTCTGGCGTCCCGTGGATTCCGGCTTCGCTTCGAGCTGCTCTACCGCCCTGGTGACATCGCCTGTCTTGCCGTAACGGTTGAGGATCAGGCGTTTGAGATGGGCGTAGGCGTCTTTGAGCGCCTTTTCGGCGCCGTCCTTGAGGGCCGCCGTCGCCCCGCCGACCAGCGCGGATACAATCAGGGCCAGGGGTTCAATGGATTCCATGAGCGTTCCTCCTTCGAAAATGGCCTCGAATGAACACGAATGTCACGAATAAGATGAGAAATTCCTTGTCCCCGGGGCTGCTACGTCCTCAAACAACGCGCTTCAGCGCGGGCGACTTGTGTCAGGCTGGGGATTCTATCCCCAGCCAAACTCACGCCTCACATTTTCAGAAAATAGCGAATCGGCGAATCGCTTGCGTTGACACGTTTCTGCGTCCCATCAACGCCGGAGAACTATCGGACGCAGGTTTACGCAGATTCTTCTCTCATCAGCGTTCATCAGCGTTTATTTGCGTCCAGCTACATTCATCTTTGCCGAGGGGGGCGGGCCTTTCGCAGGTGGATTCCGGCATGAGGTGTCGTCCCGCCGCCGACGCTTCGAGGATGGCGTGCATGACGTCGAGCACGTGATAGGCCAGGTCGCCGCTGGCGCGGTGCGGGCGGCCGGCGCGCAGCGCCCGCGCCAGCTCCGCCACGCCCAGTCCCCGGCTGTTTTCGGCGTGTCCCTGGACGAGGGGGACCTCCTGCCAGCCGCTCTTGGATTGCCAGAGCTGCACCGGCCCGCCGAAGGTGTTCGGGTCGGGACCGCTCAGCGTGCCCTCGGAGCCGTAAATCTCGAAGTAGGGCAGGCGCGCTGCCCACATGTCGAAGCTGGTGATGAGCGTCGCCACAACCCCGCTGGCGAAATCCAGCACCCCCACGACATGCGTGGGCGTCTCGACCTGGATGAGCTCGCCCGCGTGCGGTTGGCTGGCGATGCGCCGCTCCGGGAAGGAGATCCGCGCCGCGCCGGTGACCCGCGCCACCGGGCCGAGGAGGCTTATCAGCGCGGTG
>Ga0208940_1002664_pt1 | contig 16194 bp, 12 predicted proteins | sample AD_JPNNA6_MetaG_FD_184445 | JGI IMG/M metagenome (GOLD analysis project Ga0208940, IMG submission 184445) | Active sludge microbial communities of municipal wastewater-treating anaerobic digesters from Japan - AD_JPNNA6_MetaG (SPAdes) (version 2) | ecosystem: Engineered > Bioreactor > Anaerobic... | reverse complement strand
TTGACTGAACGGCAAAAGAACTCAAACAAAAACATCAGTCGTGTACGGGTTAAAATCGAAAATGCATTTGCCGGGGTAAAACGATTGAGAATAGTGTACCATGTTTCTCGGACAAAAAGAGATCATTGTATCGATCAGACGTTTATAGTAGCATGTGGACTGTGGAATTATTATATGGCAACAAAATAGGAGTTATGCAACAAGTCTAATGTATTTAATCATTTAAAAATTTATGCACAGGAGTAAATACTAATATACATAATATTCATTGATAATTAAATATATATTAAATATTTTTATTTTAAATAAAATTTTATTTGCTTTCTATACACCCGTTCAATATATTAACAAATAGACAATATGTGTTTATTTTGATAAATGCCCCATTTTCCTTTTTCACCAAATTGTAAAATCACAAAAGCGGGTTACTTTACTACAAGATGATTATAATGAATCAAATTATTGACAGTACGGTATTGAATAATCAAAAAATCCATTTCACCGTAATTGGATTCGTGCTTGTTTTGCTATTTGGTTTTATCGATTCCCTCATCGATTATCGTGTGAGCTTTTCGATATTTTACGTTCTTCCAGTCGTTCTTGTTACCTGGTATACAGGGATCAGGATCGGGATATTATTTTCAATTTTAAGCTCGGCAATGTGGTTTGCAGCCTCGTTAATTTCGCATAACCAACAAGCACCGCTGCCCATTATTGCCTGGAATACAGTCGTGCGCCTCGGCTTCTTTATAATTATCTCGTCAGTCCTTCATTATTTTAAATCAGAAAGGGAAAATGCGCGCATGGATTATTTAACCAGGATTGCCAACAGGCGCCATTTTGAAGAAATGCTTTCAAATGAAATCCAGCGCAGCAACAGGTATAACCACCCATTGAGCATCATTTACATGGATGTTGACAACTTCAAGACCATAAATGATAATCTCGGCCACCGCGCAGGGGACAAGGTTCTTACGGCAATTTCTACTATTATTAACAGCCACATACGATCTTCTGATGCTATCGCGCGTCTTGGAGGTGATGAATTTGCCATTCTCCTTGTTGAAACCGACGAGCAAGAAGCGGGTAAATTTATAAAAAAAGTGCAATACGAACTGCTTCTTGCAATGGAATCCTATACTTTTCCGGTAACATTCAGCTTTGGCATTGCTACCTTTTATTCTTTTACAAAGAACATCAGGGAGATGATGCACATTGCCGATTCCTGTATGTACCACTCGAAAAAATCCGGTAAAAACAGAATAAGCTTGCAGGTGGTGCGGTAGTCTCTATGCCAAAATTATTATTAGCAGCCAACCGTCTCCCGGTTACTGTTGAATTAAAAAAGAGCGGCAATCCGGCTTTCAGCCCGAGCGTCGGCGGTCTTGCCACTGGCATGTCGTCATTATCCAGTACCAATCCCTGCCTCTGGGCCGGTTACTCCGGTATTCCCATAGGAAGCATTGGTCAGGAAAAATCAGACCAAATCCGGAATGTCCTTATTGAAAAATATAACGCATATCCAGTGCCGTTGACCGATCAGGATATTGAACTGTATTATAATGGATTTGCGAACAAGACAATCTGGCCGCTGTTCCATTATTTCCCCTATTTCACAAGCTTCAATGAAGAAACCTGGAAGGCTTACGAGAAGGTGAATAACAAGTTCTTTGACACATTGCAACTCGTCTATGAACCTGGCGACATTATCTGGGTGCACGACTACCATCTTATGCTGCTTCCGGGAATCATCAGGCAGAACATACCGGATGCCACAGTAGGATTTTTCCTGCACATCCCTTTTCCCTCATACGAAGTATTTCGCTTGCTGCCATGGCGCAGGGAGATACTGAATGGCCTTATGGGAAGCGATCTGATTGGTTTTCATACATTCGGTTACGTCCGGCATTTTTTAAGCAGCGTGCAGCGCATTATCGGCATTGATCATTCCATGGGACAGCTGAATGTTGAAAACCGCACAGTTAAATGTGATACCTTCCCCATGGGAATTGATTATCAGCGGTACTCGGACTACATGCATAACAAAAAAATAATACGCGAGATAGCCACCTTCAAACACAGCATGAATGGCAAAAAAATGATCCTCTCCATGGACCGGCTTGATTTCACCAAGGGGATCATAGAGCGCCTCAATTCCTTTGAGCGCTTTCTTGAAAAATATCCTGAACACCACGGCAAAGTCCAGATGATAATTGTAACCGTGCCCTCGCGGACACAGGTCGACACCTATATCAAGCTTAGAAAAATCATAAACGAGCATGTCGGCAGGATCAACGGGAAATTCAATACTCTCAGCTGGTCGCCGATACAATATCTCTACCGGTCCCTCCCCTTTGAGATGATAATGACCCTGTATCACTGCTCGGATGTCTGCCTGGTCACCCCCCTGCGTGACGGGATGAACCTGGTAGCCAAGGAATACGTTGCCTCCCGCATCAATAACGACGGCGTTCTGATCCTAAGCGAGATGGCCGGCGTGTCGGAAGAGCTGGGAGAAGCGCTGATCGTCAACCCGAACAACGAGGAGGAAGTTGCTGATTCAATTGCCGCGGCGCTTTCCATGCCCGAAGATGAAAAGCACCGCCGCATGCAGATCATGCAACGGCGGCTGCAGAGAAATGACGTGATTCAGTGGTCTTCCTCCTTCATTGAGAAGCTGTCGAGCATGAAGAAAATTGAAGAAGTATATATGGCAAAAAGCATAAACAGCGCCAATCTCGGTGCGATTCTCGATACATACCGGAACAGCAGCTCCCGGTTATTGCTGCTCGATTATGATGGGACCTTGGTCACCTTTACCGACAGACCGGATCTTGCCGTACCGGATCCGGATCTTATTTCGCTTTTATCGATACTAACCTCCGACATCAAAAATACCGTGGCAATAATCAGCGGCCGCAATTTCGAATTCCTGGAACGATATTTCAGCGGTATGCGTCTGTCCCTCATTGCCGAGCATGGGGCATGGATAAAACTCAACGGCGACGAATGGAAGACCATTGCGAACCTGGATACGCAATGGAAAAATGAGATCAGGCCTATTCTTGAATCCTATTGCGACCGGACCCCCAGGACCTTCAGCGAAGAAAAGGAATTCTCGCTGGCATGGCATTACCGCCGCGCCGACGCGGAATTTGCCTCCATCCGGGCCATGGAACTGAAGGGAAACCTCCTGCACATGATAGCCAACCATAATCTCGGCATAATGGAAGGGAACAAGGTCCTTGAGATAAAAAGCCTGGAGATCAACAAGGGTAAGATTGCGAGATTCCTGTTATCTGCCAAGCATTATGATTTTGTATTGGCAATCGGCGACGATGTAACCGATGAAGACCTCTTCTCGGCTATTCCGGATAACGGCTTCAGCATCAAGGTCGGATACGGTCCGTCAAAGGCAAAATACTTTATTCCCAGACCGGGAATGGTGCGACAGGTGCTCAGTGAATTCGGGAAGGTTCATTGATGCCGGAGAAAATTACAAAGACTATTCCATGGTATAAGACCGCTGTTATATACGAATTATATGTCCGCGGATTCCAGGACAGCAACAGGGACGGCAGGGGCGATTTCCGCGGCCTGATATCACGCCTTGATTATCTTGTTGACCTAGGGGTCGACTGTTTGTGGATCATGCCCATTTACCCCTCACCCGGAAGGGACGACGGGTATGATATCATGGATTACTACGGTGTCAACACGGAATACGGCACCATCGAGGACTTCCGAAACCTTCTGTATGAAGCGCACAACAGGGGACTTAAAGTTCTTGGCGAGCTGGTTCTCAATCACACCTCGGACCAGCATCAATGGTTCCTTGATGCAAAGAAGGGGCCCGCTTCGCCCTATTTCGATTACTATGTATGGTCCGATAATCCTGATAAGTATAAAGAGGCTTGTATTATCTTTTCCGATATTGAAACATCCAACTGGACCTACTGCAGGGAAAATGGCTTGTACTACTGGCACCGCTTTTTCTATCACCAGCCCGACCTCAATTACGACAATCCCAGGGTGCGCGAAGAGATGATACGGGTAATCAGGTTCTGGCTGGATATGGGCCTTGACGGTTTCCGTGTCGATGCAGTGCCTTATCTTTTCGAAAAGGACGGTACCAATTGCGAAAACCTACCGGAAACACACCGGTTTATCAAAGAGATACGGAGTATGATCGACCGTGAATATCCCGGTGCTGTTCTTCTTGCAGAGGCAAACCAGTGGCCGGAAGACCTCATTGAATACTTCGGAAGCGGCGATGAATTTCACATGGCTTTCAATTTTCCTCTCATGCCCCGCCTCTTCATGGCTTTGAAACTCGAGCATCACGGCCCCATTATTGACATCATGAAGCGGCTGCCGCAAATTCCTGATAACTGCCAGTGGGCCATGTTTCTCAGGAATCACGATGAAATGACCCTGGAAATGGTAACGGATGAGGAACGGGACTATATGTTTCACGCCTACGCCGAGGACAGGCAGATGCGGATAAACAAGGGAATCCGCCGGCGCCTTGCTCCCCTCCTGGGCAATGACAGAAAAAAAATAGAGCTTTTGTATGCGATACTGCTGACCCTTCCCGGCACGCCCGTGATCTATTACGGCGACGAGATAGGCATGGGGGACAACATCTATCTTGGCGACAGAAACGGCGTTCGCACACCGATGCACTGGAATGACAATAAAAACGCCGGCTTTTCCGAGGCCCAGCCGTCCCGATTATACGCTCCGGTGATCAGTGATCCCGTATACAACTACAACTCGGTCAATGTCGAAGAGGATAAAAATAATTCAAATTCCCTCTTTAACTGGCTTAAAAACTTCATCCATATCAGGAAATCATTCCACCTGTTCGGCACCGGCACGATTGATTTTCTCTATCCGGACAACAAAAAAATCCTGGTATACATGATAAGACAGGATGACATGCGGATGCTCTGCGTATTCAACCTTTCACCGTCGGCGCAGCCCGTCGAAATTGATCTTGCATTATTGAACAATTGTGTTCCGATTGACATTATCGGAGGGACTATTTTCCCAACGATCGGGGAATTACCCTATCTTCTAACACCGAATGGTTATGGATACTACATTTTTCATATAATGGAATAGCACCTGTGTCACTGGAAGATGCTGCCCAACAATCATTTAATGGGATTATAGATAAAACAACGAGGAGCAAGACATGCTCAAATTTAACAACATTTTTTACCCGATAAATCTTGATTCAAAAAACATAGCCCCCGTTGTTAAAGCCACTGAATTAGCAAAGGCATTCGGCAGCCATATCCACATCCTTTATGTAAACGATCCAGCTGCCGGATACCGTTTCCCCGCCGACCATGAAGAAACCGTGTCACTCAGGGTGAAAGAGGTTGTGCCGGCCGAAATATTGAACAACTCCATGGAGAGAATGAATCATCAGCAAATCAGATGATAATATATTGGTTTTTCAGGAAACTGCTAGATGTATTGTGCTCTCCTTGGCTTATCACCGCGAGAAGGTAAACTCCCGAAGGGAACCCCTCATGCCTCGAGCAGATATGTCAGGTTGGATAACTTGACAAAGTTGATGACATCGGCGTTTGCTTTGCTGATAACCAGCTTTTTGCCCCTTGTTTTCTGAATTTTATACAGGCTTATCAGAACACCGATGCCCGCAGAATCCATAAAATCCACCCGCGAGAAATCAATTTCTATATTCTTATCCCTTGTCTGGCTGACTTCAAATAATGTATTCTTGAAATCCTTACTCGTATAAAGATCGATGTCGCCGATAACGGTGACGGTAATGACTTCATCATATTCGTTGACTTCAATTTCCATATTAATTCGCTCCTTATAGGTACTTTATAACTATAAATGACAATGTCAAGTCAATTGGAAATTTCCGAATAGGCGTCATGGTTGAAGGTTATATGTCTCTAGGTAAAACCACTTAGGGCGGCATAAGAAGAATTTTTATCCTTGAATATCAGCGGCAATGATTCATAATGATATCATTGAAACATCACAACATATCTCTCTCCCTGCGCACCTGCTCATGCAACGGAAGCCCGGAACAGCCGGTTCTTAATTTCCTTGACATTCCCCAACCAACCACCCATGTTTAACACATGAATAAGATGCCGGTCCTCTTCATCGGCCACGGCTCGCCTATGAACATCTTCATGGACAATGACTTTACGCAGAGTCTGGGCAGACTCGGCAGGGAGCTGCCGCGGCCGAAGTCGATCATGGTCATCTCCGCCCACTGGCTCGCCAAGGCCACCCTGGTCACCGCCATGAAGAACCCGGAGCTGATCTATGACTTTTTCGGTTTTCCCCCGGAGCTCTACCAGGTGAAGTACCCCTGTCCCGGCGCGCCGGAAGACGCGGAGAAGGTCACGCGGGTGACGAAATACATGGCCAACTGTTCCCTGGACTGGGGCCTCGACCATGCCTCCTGGGCGGTGCTGAAGCACCTGTACCCTGACGCGGACATACCGGTCTTCGAGATGAGCCTCTGCGAGCCCATGGAGCCGCGGTACCACTATGACCTCGGCCGGCGGCTGGCGCCCCTTCGTCATGAAGGGATACTGATCATCGGCAGCGGCAACATCGTCCACAACCTCAGGCAGATGGAGTACGACATGGAAGCCGAGCCCTGCGACTGGGCCGTAGATATCGACGAAAAGATCAAATCGCTGTTGCTTGAAGGAAACCACGGCAAGCTGGTCAACTTCGACGACCTCGGCAGGAACATGGCCCTGGCAGCCCCCACCACGGAACATTTCATTCCCCTGCTCTACACCCTGGGGCTCCAGGAACAGGACGACGGGATAACTTTCACCCACGAGGGGTTCCAGCATGGGTGCATATCGATGCGGTGCTTCAGGATAGGGTGATTGGGTAGATAGTTATCGGTGCCACGACCGATAGTTATCGGCAATAGTGCGGTCATTTCCCCTTCAGGCGTGCCTTGATCTTCTCAAAACCGATGATGGAACCGATAACTGTCACAAACCCCATGGCGACATAGAGGAACAGGTCCCCGATGACCGAATACACGGTCCTGTGGTTCATGGTAAAATCGATATCGCCGGCAAGATGGCCCTTGGTGATGATCGGGATCGATTTTTTGATCCTTCCGTGGGGATCTATGAAAACGGTGTAACCCGTGTTGCCGGCCCTGAGGTACCAGATGCCGTTTTCCACCGCCCTGAATATGGACGCGGAAAAGTGCTGCATGTGGCCCCTGAAGGTATCGGTCCAGCCGTCATTGGTGATGTTGACGTAGAATTCGGCCCCGAGGTTGCGGTAGTCCCTGCACAGGCGATGGAAAATACCTTCATAGCATATCAGGACGCCGAACTTCCGGCCCATCACATCGAAGAGAACGGGCCTTTCACCCGGGACGAAACTTGACCCCCCGAAGCTTTCCGTGATGTGCTTGACGAAGGCCAGCCATTTCTCGTAGGGAAACCATTCCCCGAAGGGGACCAGGTGTATCTTGGAATAGGTCTTCACGACCTGGCCGTAGCGGTCGATCAGCACCGCGTTGTTCTGCGGGGACCTCTTCAGGACGAGGCCGGTATATTCCTCCTTCACGCCGATCTCCCCGGTCAGGAGCGGCGTTTCGTTGGCCTGGGCGACGGCGAGGACCTCCTTCTCGAAATCGTTCAGGGAGCCCCGCTCGTAATCGTAGGCTATGGTTTCCAGGGTGGCCGATTCCGACCAGACGAGGAGGTCGGGCCGTTCGGCCATGGCGCCGGCCGTGTACCGCTTCAGCTCCTCGAGGTAGCGGTACCGGTTTTCGAACCAGTTCTCCCACGGCGAGATGCACGACTGCACCATGGCCACGCGGAGCCCCCGCTTCACCGGGCGGTCGTTGACGGCCAGGGTGACGGCCCCCATAATCGACACCGCGACGAGAAAAAGGACCGCGGCCGCGATCATCCGCGCCTCCTTCATGCGCGGCAACTCCGCGGCCGCAATTTTCCGGAACCCCCAGGCCCTCGCGAATTCGGCGGCCAGGCAATTGAAAAGGATGATGGTAAAGGTGACGCCCATGATGCCGGTGACGGACGCCATCTGGATGAAGGAGGTCAGCGGGTATTGCGTGTACCCCCAGTAGGGGAGCGGATAGGCTATGTGGCCTATCGACTCGATCCAGTCCACGAAGACCCACACCGAGGGATAGATGAGGAACCGGAGCCCCTCGAAGCGACGGGAGAGCGCCTCGGCCGCGGTGATCTTGATGGAGAAAAAGACCGTCAGGGCAGGCATCAGGAAGCCCACGATGACCGCGTATCCCCCCGGCGCGGCCGCGCCGAAATTCCCGATCCACTCGAAGGCGAGGAAATGCCCAAGCAGGCCGGTGATGAACGACGTCAGGTACACGTCCTTCGGCTTTTTATCGCGCACATACATGAACAGGGGCACCAGGGCAATCCAGGCAAAGAAGGGGAAGCCCTTCAGGAAGCAGATGTCATAGGTGGGAAATGACAGATACATGAGAAGTGACGTCAGCAGGTAATAATTTCTTTTGAAGAACGTGAATATCCTATTCATCGGTGCTCTCACCTATCATGGTTATGAATTCGTCTTCGCTTATGATTGTTACGCCGAGGGCGCGGGCCCTGTCAAGCTTCGAGCCGGGGGATTCGCCGGCCAGCACGTAGTCGGTCTTGCCGCTTACCGAACCCGCTGCCCTGCCGCCCAGCTTCTTAATGATTTCCTCGGCCTCCTGGCGGCTGTAGCGCGACAGGGTCCCGGTCACGACAAAAGTCTTTCCGTTCACGGGGCTGTCAGCCGGGGCGGCGGCCTCTTCCTCCTCGACGACCAGGCCGGAGGCGAGCATGCCCCCGACCAGTTCCCGGTTCTTTGTATCCTGGAAGAATCCGTGGACGGACTCGGCGACGCCGGGCCCCACTTCGTGTATCTCCATGAGGTCGTCGGTGCTCATTTCATAGAGGCGGTCAAGGCTTTTCACGTTCGCCGCGATCACCGACGCGACGTGGCCCCCGACGTTCCTGATGCCGAGGCTCTGGAGGAAGCGCGACAGGGGCACGCGGCGCCGGGCGTTAATGGAGTCGATCACCTTGTCGGCGAGCCTGTCCCCCATGCGATCCAGCCCCATGAGGACGTCCTTCGTTATCTTGTAGAAATCCGCGATGGTATTGAGGCGGCCCGCGTCGTAGAGGCGCGCCACCAGCTCCGGCCCGAAGAACTCTATGTCCATGCCGTCCTTGGACACGAAGAACTTGAGCGCCTCGATGCGCTTCGATTCGCAGGAGGGATTGACGCAGCGGAGATAGATGTCCTCCTGCCGGAGCTCTTCGCCGCACGACGGGCACTGTTTCGGCGGGACGATGGCCTCGCCCCGCGCCGCGCCGTCATGGCGTACGACCTCGACGACCTTGGGGATAACGTCGCCGGCTCGGATAATCTTGATCTTGTCCCCGATGCGCACGTCAAGGCGCTCGATCTCCTTGAAGTTGTGAAGAGTGGCCCTCTTCACGATGACCCCGCCGATGTTAATCGGGTGTAGGTTCGCCACGGGCGTGATAATGCCGGTGCGGCCCACCTGGAAGTCCACGGACTCAAGGCCGGTGACCGCTTCCCGCGCTGGAAACTTCCAGGCCACGGACCACCGCGGGGCCTTGCTGGTGACGCCCATGCGTCCGCGCAACGAGAAATCGTTTACCTTTATCACTACCCCGTCAATATCGAAATCGAGGGTATGGCGGTTCTCGAGCCAGTAATTGTAATATTCCCTGATCTTTTCCAGCGGGCCGACGGCCGCCTGGGGGCTTACCGGTATCCCCAGGGCCGGGAGCTTTTCAAAAAGGGTACGCTGGTCGGGCACGGGAAGGTCATCAGAGACCCTGCCCACGGCGTAGAACACCGCGTCCAGGCCCCGCTCCGCGGTGATGGACGGATCAAGCTGGCGCAGGCTGCCCGAGGCGGCGTTGCGCGGGTTGGCGAAGGCCGGCTCGTCCTTTTCGGCGCGGGCCCGGTTGAGGCGCTCGAACTCGCCGTGGCGCATGAAGACCTCGCCGCGGACCGAGAGGTACTCGGGCGCCGCCCCTTTGAGCGCGTGGGGCACGGCTCGGATGGTGGCCAGGTTGCGCGTCACATCCTCCCCCACCTCGCCGTTTCCCCTCGTGGAACCCTGCTTGAGTTTTCCCCTCTCGTAGACCACCTCCACGGCGAGGCCGTCGTATTTAAGCTCCATGGAATAGAGCAGGTCTTCGCCGGCCGCTTTCCTGCACCGTATATCGAAATCAGCCAGATCTTCCTCGGTGAAGATGTTGCCCAGGGAAAGCATGGGGGGGTCGTGCCGCACTTCCGAAAAGGCCGCCGACGCAAAGCCGCCCACCTTCGCCGCGGGGGAATCCTCCCGGCGCAGTTCCGGGTGCCTGGATTCGATATCGGCGAGCTCGGCCATGAGGCGGTCGTATTCCGCGTCGTCGACCAGGGGAGCGCTCAGCTCGTAGTAATGCCGGTTGTACCTGAGGATGAGGTCGCACAGCTCGTTATAACGCGCCGCAATGTCTTCTTTCTTTCTTGCCATATGAAAATTGCAAAAGCCGCGCTGATATCACGCCCTTCGGCGCAAGGTATCACACCCAGGCCCTGACCCTCCGGTTCAGGACCTTTTCCGCTCGGACGCAGGCGAGATACCCTTCGTTGATTATCTTTTTCGCGTCGACGAAATCGAGGGTCTGGACATCAGTGACGTCCGGCTCGATCAGCACCGTCGGCGCGTTGTATCTCAAGAGAAGGGCCGTGTTGACATACTCCATGATGTCCACCGACCCTGCCATGATCTCCAGGATGTTGGGCATCCGGTCCTTATCACTGCCTGCATCCCTGCCGGACTTAAGCCACTGCTCAATCGCCGCGAACCACCTGCCGCCGCCCGACGAGGACGATCCATCCCCCGCCGGCAGGAGGACCCGCGCGTCATCCGCCTGACCCGATCCATCATCCGGCACGGCCGCGAAATGTTTGAGGCCCCTCTTTTTCAGCCGGGGATGGAGGTTCACCGCTATGGTTATCCCCGCCCCCATGCTCCGCACGATGTTGATCGGCAGCGGGTTCGCCACGCCGCCGTCAATCAGGATGGTCTTCCCGTACCTGACCGGCACCAGCACCCCGGGGATGGAAACGCTTGCCCGGAGCGCCTCCAGGACGTTTCCCTTCCTAAATATGACGGACGAGCCGGTGGCATAGTCCGTGGCAAGGACCGCGAGGGGCGTTTTCAGGTCCTCGATCTTCGCGTCGCGGGGGATATACCGTTCCATGAACTTTACAAAGCCCTTGCCCTGGATGATTCCGGAACGCGGCACCATCGGGTCCATATAGCCGATCATCTCGCGGAAGGTGAACTTCATGATGTCTTCCTTGAACCTGCCCATGGAGCCCATGCCATGGAGGGCCCCGATAACCGCGCCGATGCTGGACCCGGCGATATAATCAATGGGGATATCCATGGATTCCAGGAACTCAATGACAGCTACGTGGGCGAGCCCCTTGGCGCCTCCGCTGCCCAGGGCCAGTCCCACCTTATGGTTTCTGAAATATTTCAAGGGATTACCGGACATGATTATCCTTCGTCGTGCATTGTTATAGTGGGAGGATGGCCCTTCCGCGGCTGGCAGTCAATAAATATTTTTCAGGGATGTATTATTGGAAGAATAACAGCAACCTGAATAATTGATATTTTTATTGACATGCTGCTTTCCCTGATAATTATTAATGAGAACCAATTAAATACTTTTACTGTCACACTACGGATATTTTTATAAACCAGGAGGAGACCAATGCTGGGCAGACTATTCATTTCATTAATGATACTATGCAGCTTGTCATGCGGCGCGCTTATTGTCGTGCCAGAAGACGACCGCCGCGGCAGGGACCGCGAAGAGGAACTCCGCAGGCTCGAGCAGGAGCGCCTCAGGATCGAGCGAGAACGCCAGCGGAAGATCGAGGAAGAACGACGCTGGCAGCAGGAGCAAGAACGGCAGCGCCGGCTCGAGGAGGAGCGCCGGAGGAAGATCGAGGAGGAGCGCCGCAAATATGAGGAGGAGCAGCGCCGGCTCGAAGAGGAGCGATGGAGGAGGGACGAGGAGGAAAAGCGCAGAAGGCACGAGGAAGAACGCAACCGCCGCCACCGGGTATGCATCGCGTCCTGCATGGGCAAAACCGGACAGGAGCGGGCAGCCTGCAACCAGCTCTGCAACAAGAACGATGACGACTGGGACTGGGACAAATACAACGAGGAGCGCCGCAGGAAGTATGAAGAGGAGCAGCGCAGACGCATGGAGGAGGAGCGACAGAAGAGGATCGAGGAAGAGCGCCTGAAAAAATTGGAGGAAGAGCGCCGGAGGATCGAAGAGGAGCGCCTGAGGCTGGAGCGTGAACGCCAGAGAAAGCTTGAGGAAGAACGCATGTTCAGCCTTGAGCGCGAGCGCCAGAGAAAGCTCGAGGAGGAGCGGCAGAGAAGAATCGACGAAGAACGCCGCAGGATCGAGGAGGAGCGGCGCAGGCATGAAGAGGAGCAGCGGAGAAAGGGCCAGGACCGGGAACGGCGGCAGTACGAGGAGGAGCGGGAACGCCAGTACCGCGAATGTCTCAAGGCCTGCTCCGGCGCGGTCGGGATGAAATGGACGACCTGCCCCAACGACTGTCGGAAAACCTATAACGAATGGACATGGGAGCGGTACCAGGATGCGCAAAAGAGAAAAATCGATGAAGAGCGGAAAAAGAAAGAGGACGAGGAGCGCCGGAGACGGATAGACGAAGAGAAGAGGAGGAAAGAAGAAGAGGATCGTCGGATAAGGGAAAATGAAGAACGGCGCAAAATCGAGGAGGAACGCCGGAGACTGGAGCAGGAACGGCAGAAAAAGATTGAAGAGGATCGGCGTATCCAGCAGGAGAAAGAGAAACTGCGCAGGATCGAGGAAGAGCGGCGGAAAAAAGACGAAGATGAGCGCCGCAGGATTGAAAATGAGCGCCGCAGGCTCGAAGATGAGCGGATGAAAAAGGCAGAGGATGCGGAAAAGAAGCGGATAGAAGAAGAGCGCCGGAAAAGGGCAGAGGAAGAGCGCCTGAAGAAAATAGACGACGAAAAGCGGAAAAAGGTCGAGGAGGAGCGCCGGAAAGTCGAAGAAGAGCGGCGCAAGCTTGAGGAAGAGCGCCAGAAGGAGCAAAAACGACAGCAGGAAAAAAAGCAAGAGGAGGAGCGCTTGAAAAAGCAGGAAGCCGAGCGCAAGAAGCTTGAAGAGGAGCGCTGGAAAATGGAGCGCGAGCGGTGGAAGCTCGAGGACGAACGGCACAAAAAGCTCGAGGACCAGAAGAAAAAGGGCGACGAAAAAAACCGGGAAGCCGACAAGGCCAAAGCAGAGTACGACAAGTGCATCGCTGATTGCAAAAAACAGCAGGGCCTGATGCGCGCGGCATGCACCCAGCACTGCAACAAGAACATCAGGAACTGAGAAAGCCGGGCAGTCTCAACTTATCCATACAACAGAAGGGGGATGTCAGCTCCCGGCAGGGTCCTGGCATCCCCGCTCCATCATTCAATCCTGATAAATACAGGCGTTATTTCAATCCCCCACAAGCATTTTCACATTTTTTATAATATCGTTCTCGCAGGGTGGTTTTGACATGACGTAATAGCTGCTTGTATTTTTCAAGCTATTCTCATCAATGAGCTTGCGATTGCCGGTAATAAAAAGGACCGGCACCGCGAACATGCCGTTGATCCGCTCTGCGGCATCGATGCCGCTCCCATTATCCCGGAGCATGACGTCCATGATGATTATATCCGGCCTGTCGGCTTCCGCATATTTCATCGCATCCTCCGCCGTGTATGAAATATGGGTTACGGCATATCCGGCCCGTTCCAATATCATCTCAAGCTCAAGAGCTATGATGACTTCATCCTCGACTATCATAACATTTTTTTTCGTCATGGCTGACCCGCGAACCTGATTTTAAATATTGCGCCCCGGGCGCTTTCAACGGTTAGGGCGCCCCCGATCTGCTTCGAAAGAAGATTCACCAGCTGAAGGCCCAGAGACTTGGCCGAGACTATGGCGAAACCCTCAGGAAGCCCCTTCCCGCTATCGCTGACCTCGAGCTCCAGGGCCCCTCCCCCGGCGGACTTAAGGGATATGGCTATCCTGCCCGGCGTGTTTTCCGTAAAGGCATGCTTGAGGGCATTCGATACCAGCTCGTTCAGGATCAGCCCGCAGGGGATGGCGACATTAATATCCAGCATGATCTCTTCGACATCGAATGCAATCGACACATGTTCCCCTAAGGCATATGCGTGAATCAATTCCCCCGTCATATCCTCGATGTATTCCTTGAAATTAACCTGGCTGAAGCTCTTGGTCTGGTACAGCTTCTCATGGACAAGGGCCATGGAGAATATGCGGTTCCTGCTCTCCCTGAACGCCTCAATTGCCTGCTCCCTGTCACCGATCTGATCGGACTGCAGGTTCAGGAGGCTGGTAATGACATTGAGGTTGTTTTTCACACGGTGGTGGATCTCCTTCAGGAGGATGTCCTTTTCCATCAGGTCAAGCTGCGCCTGCTGCTCCGCCATTTTCCGCTCGGTAATGTCCCTGACAACGGCAATGGAGCCGCCGTAGGCATCGTTGATCCTGTTCGGCGAAACCCTGACCGAATACCAGCGGGTGCCTGCGGTTTTCTCGATGGATAAATCAAACTCCGATGAATCTCCCCGTTTATTGGCGTCAAAGGCGGCGTTAAATTTTTGCGCCGTTTCCCCATCCATGACTTCAGAATATGTTTTTCCAACCACGGCGCCGGCAAAGGCGCCGGCGTCATCAGCGCCCGGCGTGTGACACAGGACGAAAGCGCCCTCCCCGTTGAAGACAAAGACCTGGTCGACCATGGCTGCGATCGTTGTCCTGAATTTTTCTTCGCTTTCCCTCAGGGCCGCCACGGCATTATTGATCTGGATCGATTTTTCTTGGAAGATATCATAGACACTTGAGATCTCATCATAGGAGATAAATTTCCCGGGCACCTCTTCACCCGCCCTGTTCAGGTCCCAGGCGCCCAGGAGCGCGCCCAGACTGCCGAGCGGGCGCATTATCATCAGGGACTGCCACGTAATTTTTGCGATAATCATTACAAAAATGATTATCGCAAAGACGATAACGTAATATTGCACCGTCCGGACTATAAGATATACGGTGGAAAGGGGCGTGAACATGGCAATGTAGTTGTCCAGTATCTCACTGTGCTTCCGGGTGTAGAGATATTTCTGTCCCGATATTTCTATCTCCTGATCCGTCCGTGACGGCAGCATATTTACATGAAAGGACTTGTCGGTGCTGAACAAAATATAGCCGTCTTTTGTGGCAAGGGTTATAATGCTGTTGGCGTAGCCTGCGATGCGGGCCAGATAGTCACGAAATTTTTCCATGCCGATCCTGCCCACAAGAAACCCGTTCCCATACCGCGTGGCGATATAAACGCTGAGCCCGTCATTTTCCGGCGACCGGTACATGGGGGAATGATGCAGTGAACCACTCCCCATATTTGCCAGAAAGAGCCCCACATTGCTTTTACCGAGGTCATAACCCGGGAATATATGGCTTTCCGCCTCCTTGGTTATTATGACGGTCACATGCAGCCGATCGCTGCAGTAATAGATATCGGAATAAACCGGGATAAACCTGCTTGCCCCTTCCTTGTCGGGCATGTCGATGAAATTCTTAAAGGCCCTCATGTTGTCATCCAGGTAGTTTTCCACCATGATCTCGATGGTCTCCATTGAAGTAACATGGCTCGAAATATAACGGTCCTTGATGCCGTCCTGGAGAATATACAGCAGGAGGATAGAGAATAAAAGCGCTACGGCCAGGGTAAGGCCTTCAAGCAGAATAAACGTAAAACGTATTGAACGCATCGTGTCAGAATTCCTTTGCCAGATCGGTAATGAAATAAAGGGGCGCGTTCATATCCCCTTCCTTATCAAATTCGAGGGTGCCGAACCTTGTTTTAAATTTTTTTTTGGATATTATCACTGCTGTCCCATAGATTTTAGAACTCCAAAACCAACTGTAGATCGCCCATACTTTTTCGGCTATTATCAGGCGGTGATTTTTTCATGAGTAATTGAAAGATTTCTCTATGGAACAATAGATTCTC
>Ga0208940_1002661_pt1 | contig 16207 bp, 16 predicted proteins | sample AD_JPNNA6_MetaG_FD_184445 | JGI IMG/M metagenome (GOLD analysis project Ga0208940, IMG submission 184445) | Active sludge microbial communities of municipal wastewater-treating anaerobic digesters from Japan - AD_JPNNA6_MetaG (SPAdes) (version 2) | ecosystem: Engineered > Bioreactor > Anaerobic... | reverse complement strand
GTCAGGTCGCCATCCATCGTCAGCCGTTTTTTCTGTTTGCACAACAATTCCAATTCCGCATTCAAGAATGGCTGACTGAAGGCATCCAGTTCCGCCACAATGGCGTGAGCTTCTTCCCAACTCAAACTGCTCATGGTACGGCTGACCCCGCTGTAATCCGCCCATCCTGCCTGTCCCCAGGCTTCTGCGACTGCCTGATCCTTGTCCAGCGGATGCGCCGCCAGACTGATCTCCTGCAATTGCTTCAACCCACCCAAAATCGCTGCCAGAAATTCCAGCACTTTCGTTTGTGGCCGATGATGGTAGTTTTTCTGCCGCAACCTGACGGCCTCAATTCGTTGTGTCAGCCCTCTTGCCTGGGCAAATTGGCCCCAGGCCACTAAAAAAGCATGCTGAGTTTGCTGAATTTGCTCTTCATTTTCGCTCATCGCCATTCCTCGTTCCACTCGGATGGCTTTGAGCTTACAGGGTCCGTGTTCAGTTGGTAAGGTTCAAAAATCTTGCACTTTGTGGCCGTTTTTCACGATTCGGCCACTGATTGCACAACGGTTACGCTAAATCTAAAATCCTAAATCTAAAATCTAAAATCCAAAATTCCCAAAATTCCCCAAATTCTCATGGATTCTGCCACCCGCACCCGCCTGCTCGAAATTAACCGCCAGTTCTACGAGACCTTTGGCGCGGCGTTTGCCGCCACCCGGCGGCGCATTCAGCCCGGCGTGCGGCGCGTGCTGGCGGCGCTGCCCCCCGGCGGCTGCTGGCTGGACCTGGGCTGCGGCAGCGGCGCACTGGCGGCCGAATGGGCCCGGCAGGGCCGCACCGGCTGCTACTGGGGCGTTGATTTCAGCGCCGCGCTGCTCAACGAGGCGCAGGCGGCCGTGGCTGGCCTGACCCCGCCCGGTCTGACGTTGGGCTTTCAACCCGTCAACCTGGGCGACCCGCACTGGGCCACCGCCCTGCCAGACCAGCGCTGGGATGGCGTGCTGTGCTTTGCCGCGCTGCATCACCTGCCGGGCGCGGCCGAGCGCCTGGCGCTGCTGCAGCAGGTGCGGGCGCTGCTGCCCCCCGGCGGATGGTTCATCCATTCCGAGTGGCAGTTTCAACACTCGCCGCGGCTGCTGGCGCGCGTTCAGCCGTGGGAGCAGGTGGGCCTCGCCGCCGCCGACCTGGAGCCCGGCGATACGCTGCTGGACTGGCGCGCGGCCCTGCCGGGTCAGCCTGAGCAGGTGGGGCTGCGCTATGTGCACTGCTTCTCGCCCGCCGAGCTGGCCGACCTGGCCGCTCAGGCCGGCTTCACCATCACCGAAACGTTTGAATCGGACGGGCAGGGTGGGCGCCTGGCGATCTATCAGCAATGGCAAAGAGAATTTTAGATTTGAAATTTCAAATTTCAAATTTGAAATTTCAAATCTTAAACTCCTGATTTTCCCGCGGCAGGCGGCAGAGGCCCAGCGCCAGGGCGCGGCCCACGGTTTGGGCGCGGGTGCGGGTGCCAAAGCGCGTTTTGAGCGCGGCGATATGCATCGAGACCGTGCGGTGGCTCAACCCCAGCCGGAAGGCGATCTCCTTGGTGGTCAGGCCGTCGACCAGGGCCTGCAGCACCTCCTGCTGGCGCGGGCTCAGCGGCGAATCGAGGGCGGCGGGGTGGGTGGGGCTGCCCGGCAGCAGCATCACCAGCCCATCCTGACAGACGGCTTGCAGCGCCGCGCCCGGCGGCGTGAGGGCATCATAGGGCGGGGGCGGGCGCCACTCGCCCGATTGGGCAGCCGCCGCCAGGGCCTCGGGCGGCAGCGGGCTGTTGAGCAGGATCAACGTCTGGTCATTGGGTAAAAACAGTATTTTGGTCATTCGATAATAATAGAACTTATGTTCTGGACTTATTATCCGGCATTTTGTGTGCGATGTCAAGGTGTAATTCGTTCCACGTTCCAGGTTCCAGGTACGAGGAGAGGTTCCACGTTCCAGGGGCGCGGAAGAAGTTAAGCCAGGGGGGCAGAGCGAGCCCTCGCCGCTTCGGCGCTCCGGCGGGAGTACAGGGTGCTGCGCGACCTAACCCCCCGCCCTTCCAGGCATAACTTCCCCTCCCTTAAGGGACGGGCTGCGTGAGTTGTAGTTAGAGCAGGGTTAACCAGGGGTAGGTCTCTTGCGGCATTACAGTGCAGCGATGTTAACCAGGGTGCTGCGTGACCTAACCCCCCGCCCTTCCCTAAAGGGAAGGGAGCTTGACTCCTTAATAATTTTAGCTGTGGCCTACCGAGCGTATAACCCCCTCCCTTAAGGGAGGGGCTGCGTGAGTTGCAGTTAGAGCAGGGTTAACCAGGGGTAGGTCTCTTGCGGCATTACAGTGCAGCGATGTTAACCAGGGTGCTGCGTGACCTAACCCCCCGCCCTTCCCTAAAGGGAAGGGAGCTTGACTCCTTAATAATTTTAGCTGTGGCCTACCGAGCGTATAACCCCCTCCCTTAAGGGAGGGGCTGCGTGAGTTGCAGTTAGAGAAGGGTTAACCAGGGGTAGGTCTCTTGCGGCATTACAGTCAGAGCCGCCACCCCCAGGGCAGGTCTCTTGCACATTTTTAATGAAACATCCCCCATCTGATTAACAAAAAACCGGGTGCGGATTGCCCGCACCCGGCCCGTTATCAGGGTTCAACCGGCTCGGCCGCCAGCGGCGGCTCGGGCCGCGGCGCCGTGCGCCAGGCCCACAGGGCCAGCCCTGCCGTGCCCAGCGCCAGGGCAGCCACCAGCGCCTCGATGGACCAGACCGGCCACTGCCAGATCTGCGAGGAGGCCACCGCCAGCATATCCACAAGGCCGTGCAGTAAAATGGCCCCCACCAGCCACCACCCGCCGCCCCGCGCCGCAGTCACGCCGCGCCAGACCAGCACACTCAGCGAGATGTGCAGGGTGATCGCCGCCAGGCGCTCTACGCCGCCCGCCAGCACATGGTGCCAGGGCGTATCCCAGAACAGCCCGGCCTGCGCCTTGAGGAGTTCCAGATTGGCGGGCAGGCTGGCGCCGCTGTTGATGGCCGCCTGCACGGCCAGCATGGTGACAAAATTGACCAGCACCATCAGCCCGATAAAAATGCTTTCAATGCCGCCGTGCCCGGCCCCGGCCAGCAGCGCCGCCAGGTGCGGGCGGGCTTTGGCCCGCAGCAGCTTGAAGCCGATCCAGCGGGCGGGCTCTTCACACAGCCCGGCCAGCAGCCCCAGCGTGATGGCGTTGAACCACGGCGCAAAAGCCGCCGAAGGCTGCCACATGCCCGGCAGCTTGAACAGCGCCGTCAGCCCGGCCAGCAGCGGGAGGTGCACCACCTGTGAGCCGATGAACGTGAGCACGCCCACGCCAAAGATGCCCCAGGCCGCCTTGCGGGTGAAGACCCCGGCGTTGGCCGCCCGCCGCGCCAGCCAGAAGCCCAGCCCCAGCGGCACGCCGATTTGAATGAGAACCGTCAGAATAAAACTTAACTTGAGAACCATGATCAACTCCTATGTTTCACGTGAAACAATTTTTGTGTTACTTGCGCCTGTTACCCGGGGCGCACCGGAACCTGGAACGTGGAACCTGGCACGAACTTTCTCACAATTCCTGTTTGCGCAGGGCCAGCCAGGCGCCCAGCAGCGCGGCCAGGGCCAGCCCCAGGCAAACGGCCAGGGCGCCCCAGGCTGTTTCGCAGTTGCCCAGTGCAGCCTGCGTGCCCCAGGCCAGCAGTTTGGCGGGCATCAGTTTGGCGGTGGTCGGAATGGCTTCAAAAATGCCCAGCAGGATCGCCAGCCCAAAGGCAATGCCGCCTGCCGCCACCTGCGACCGGGCCAGCGTGCTGGCCAGCAGGGTGATGGCCACATAGACGAAGATATAGGCCAGCAGCAGGCCGTTCAGCGCCAGCCAGCCGCCCACGGGCAGCGGCTCGAACAGCACATAGGTGTAATAGTAGCCGCCCAGCCCGGCCAGCGCCACGCCCACGCCAAAGGTGATCAGCAGCGCCACGGCCTTGGCCGCCAGAAAACTGCCGCGCGGCAGCGGTTTGGTCAGCATCAGCGCCGCGGTGCCGCGCTCTTTCTCGTTGGTCACGGCGCCCATGCTCAACAGCACCGCCAGCAGCAGCCCAAACTGGCTCATGTTCTTCAGGTACTGGCCCACGGCATCGGCGGCGGTGGGGTCGGGGAACATGGACGCAATTGCCGCCGTCTCCGGGAAGGATTTCATCACCTCTGGCATAAACTTTGCCATCAGCGGCGAAGACAGCCCAAACGCCACGAAGACGATGATCACAATCAACAGGCGGCGGGTGCGCCGCTGTTCCAGCCATTCTTTGCGTAGTGCCGTTAGAAAGTTCATGCCACAATCCTCAAAAACACGTCTTCCAGCGTCGGTTTGACCAGCTCGTAACGTTCCAGCGTCAGGTCGGCGGCTACAGCCAGCCGCAGCAGCTCGCGCTGGGCCAGCGGCAGGTCGGTCACCTGCACGGTGGCGGTCAGCCCGTCCACAGTCACAGCGCTGACCCAGGGCAGGGCGTTCAGCCCGGCAGCCCAGGCCGCAAAGGCCTCAGCCGCACCGGCTGCCGCCTCCACCCGCAGGGCGGGCGTGGCGTAGCGCTCAATCAGCTCGTCCCGGCGGCCCTGGGCCAGCAGCCGCCCGTGATCTATCACCGCCACGCTGTCGCAAATCCGCTCCACATCGGCCAGGATATGGGTGGACATGAAGACCGTGCAGGTGCCGCGCAGCGCACTGTCAGTGCCGCGCAGCGCACTATTAGTGCCGCGCAGCCCTTCAATCAGCCCCAGCACATCCTTGCGTCCGGCGGGGTCCAGCGCGCTGACGGGTTCATCCAGCAGCAGCACCTCAGGGCGGTGATACAACGCCTGGGCCAGCCCCAGCCGCTGGCGCATGCCGCGGGAATAGCCGCCCACGCGGCGCTTGCGGGCCTCGGTCAGGCCGGTCAGTTCCAGCAGTTCGGCGGTGCGGGTTTTGCGCTCGGCGGGCGTCTGCCCGTAGAGCCGCCCCACATAATCCAGAAACTCCACCGCCGACATCCAGGGGTAAAAGGCGGGTTCTTCGGGCAGGTAGCCCACCCGGCGGCTCAACAGATGCCCATCGGTGCGCAGATCCACCCCGGCCACGCTCACCTGGCCGGCATCGGCCCGCGCCAGCCCTGCCAGAATGCGGATGGTGGTGGTCTTGCCGGCGCCGTTGGGGCCCAAAAAGCCGAACACCGCGCCGGGTTCCACCGTCAGAGAAAGGCCGTCCAGCGCCACAAAGGGGCCGAAGGCCTTGCGCAGTCCCTGCGCTTGAATGGCGCTCATGCTTCGTCTTCCTCTCGCCCGGCCAGCAGGTACACCACCGGCCCGATGAAATTGATCAGCAGGATAATCAGCGCCCACATCCATTTGGGGCCTTTGGTGCGCTGCCGCCGGATCAGGTCCACCAGGGCATAAATCATCAGCCCCAGCTGCAGCAGGGCAATGGGGATGAGCAGGGGCAGGTATCGTTGAATGTCGAAATCCATGTTGAACTCCTTGAAGCAACTGCCCGCGGGTTGTTTTGACCAGCCCGCGGGCGGTGGTTAGCGGTTACGATTGTTCGTCTTCTTTGGCCTGGCGGTCGGCGTTCTGCGCCAGCGAGATCAGGCCGCTGGTGGCGCCCAGGTTCATCGTATCAACGGCCGAGGACGGCACAATCACCATGGCGCCCTTTTCTTTGAGGCCCTCGAACAGCATGTTCATGGCGCGCAGGTGCAGGGCAGTGGGGTTGTTGATGTAGGCCTGTGAGGCTGAGGCAAAGCTTTCGGCAATTTGCATTTCGCTTTCGCCCAAAATCACACGGGCCTGGCGTTCGCGCTCGGCCTGGGCCTGGCGGCTCATGGCGGCTTCGAGGTCGCTGGGGATGATCACATCCCGGATTTCAACCGACTGCACGGTGATGCCCCAGGGGGTGGTGCGCTGATCAATGATCGCCTGCAGTTCGGCGTCCATCTTATCGCGGCCAATCAGAATGTCGGCCAGCGTCATCTGACCGATGATCTCGCGCAGGGCGGTTTGGGCAGCCCAGGCAATGGCGCTGCGGTAATCTTCCACCTCCAGGGCGGCCTTTTCGGCATCCCACACCACCCAGAACAGCACGGCGTCCACATTGACGGGCACGGTATCGCGGGTGAGGGTCTTTTCCGCGTTGAAGGGGGTCACCATCACACGCTGATCAATCCAGGCGGCGGCAGTATCCAGCAGCGGGATCAGCCAGAAGACGCCCGGGCCGCGCAGCCCCAAAAAGCGCCCCAGCCGCAGCACAATCACCTTTTCCCACTGGCGGGCCACCCGCAGCGCGTAGAAGAAGAACAGCCCCAGCAGGATGAAGAAGATGGCAAAGACCGCAATCCAGCCATCGGGCACACGGCCGTCCATCAGCACGGCGCCGATGATGCCGATCAGCATACAGATGGTCAACAGCGCGCCGCTGAGGGCGTTGAAGCCGGGCTCGGTCTTGCGGGTGAAGGTCACATTGGTAGAAGTCTTAGGTTGCATTCGATCCTCCAAAAAAACAAAAAAAGTTAGTGGTCAGCGCGCAGTCGGCGCTGATGTTCCTCGTTAAAAGCGGCGGTGATCTCGGTGGGGGTGTACCCCAGGCGGGCCGCCTCATCCCAGGCGCGGGCAATCAGGCTGGCCAGGGCCGCCTGACGCAGATGCTCCTGCCCGGCGGGGTCGGCGGGTTCGAGAATGAAGGTGCCGCGCCCGTGCTGGGTGGAGATCAGCCCGGCCTCATCCAGCAGGCGGTAAGCCCGCGCCACCGTGTTGAAGTTGATGCGCCACTGTGCCGCCAGTTGGCGCACGGTGGGCAGTTGGTCGTTGGGGCGCAGCTGACCGCTGAGCACCTGCCGCTGCACCTGCTCCACAATTTGCAGATACACCGGCACATCTGAGCGCAGATCCAAATCCAATTGCAGTTCCACCAGCCAATCTCCTTGATTGTATGATTGTATCTTTGTATCATTGTACATCGTTTTGCGAAAATGTCAAGATGTTTTAAGTTCGTTCCAGGTTCCATGTGCGAGAGTGCCGGACGGTTCCATGTAGGGGCACGGGGAAACCCGGGCGGAATCGTGATCTGTGATGATTCCCCCGTGCCCCTACCCGGATGGACCCGCATATGCCGCCAGCCGCGAAGCCTGACCGGCGCTCAACGGTGAGCACGGCATACGGGGCCTGAAACGCGTTAATGGCAACGCGGCAAGAGACCTACCCCTGGTTAACGCTGCTCTAACTGAAATTCGCGGAGCACCCTGTAAGGGTCACGCGGCCCTTTCCAAATTGAGGGCCAGGAGGCGGGCGAGGATGTCTTCGTCGGTGAGGTCGGGGGGCCAGCCGTAGGCGGCAAAGACGGCGGCGTCTAGTTTGCGGTGGGCGTGCTGCAGCCAGGTGGGACGCTGGTTGTAGAGATTGGTGAGGGTGCGCTTTTTGAGTTCGCCTGCGCTGGCGCCGGGCGGGTTGAGCCAGTTTTCACGCAGTTGGTTCAGCTCCTGGGCGGCGGCGGCAATGGCCTGCACGCGGGGATCGTCTGGCGGCTCCTGGCCGGGCGGCCAGGGGAAGGGGTAGGTTTCGAAGGTGGTGGTGGGGGTGTAGCGCGCTCCGCTTTCAGCTTCTCGGAGTTGTGTGCCGGTACGCCTTGCCCACAATTCGTGGAGGCGGGAGTGCAGCACGCCAAAGAAGTAGTCATCGGAACGGGCAAAGACGATTAATTGATGATCGGGTAAGGTTGGGTTTGTTAGCCAAACAAATAAGCGATGCTTTGCAACGGTTGGCGTAGCGATATAGCGCGGCAGCACCTCAATGGCTTTACGCATGGCTGGGCGGGTGGCATAGTGCAGCCACCATTCAGCATGGTACCAGCTTTTGTTGGCCGCGTCCCGTTGTTTTTTAATGTTTTCCAATACATAAGCAAAGGGCTGTTCGTATTTAGCAGCGTCTTCTTCGGACATTTCCACGCCGAAATCAATAATCCACATACCGCGAGAGCGCGAAGTAACATCTTTGCCATTTACCCAGGGTCGGATTACATCGCTATTAGGGCGGCCATTAGGATTGCCAACCGCCGCTAACATAGTGTGTGCCAGATCAGGGCTTATATCAAAGGGACCCACTTTGGTATCCCCCATAAAACTTATCCCAAAGTTTTCCGGTAGTTGCGTTGCCGTTGTTAAATTCGAGGCAGATGTCAAATCGGGATTAATACGAGTAACATTGTGATCGTCTAGTAGGAGGTTGTTATCTGCATTATTATCAAAACCCACCATTGATACATGAACAGTGGCTCCATCTAGAATCCAGTTGCGATCAGAATAAGCCCAGAAAATATTCCCCGTTTCTAAAATTCGCTCTAATACTTTACGGTTTGCTCCACCGCGAATACCTTGAGTTGCCAATAGCCCAGCACGATTTACTGATTCCTCTTCTATCATTGCACGGGCTTTTTCAAACCAGTAGCAGACCAGATCGGCCTCACGCGGTACCCGCCCATGATATACCCCGAAAAGAGCTGCCATGTATTCATCGCCCAATTCTGCACGCATCTTTTTGCCCCCCAAAAACGGGGGGTTGCCGATGATGACGTCGGCGGGGGGCCAGGCGGGTTCGGTGGGGCGGCCCTGGTCGTCATAGGCCAGGATGGCGTCCATGCGGCGGATCTGCTCCAGCGGCTGGAGGATGGGCGAGAAGCTGTAACCGTAGCCGTTGTTGCGCTGCCACTGAATGTAGCCGATCTGGATGGTGGCCTGGGCCAACTGGTGGGCATACTCGTTCACCTCCAGGCCGTGCAGCTGCCCCGGCGTGACGGTGGGGAAGAAGCCCATGCCGCCCAGCTCAACCGCCAGTTGAATGACCTCTTTTTGCAGATCCAGCAGGCGGTGCAGCGCCAGGTAGAGGAAGTTGCCCGAGCCACAGGCGGGGTCCAGCACGCGCACGGCGGCAATCTCATCGGCAAAGCCGCGCAGCAGGTTCTGAAGCTGCTCGGTCAGGCGCTTGCGGCGTGGGGCGGGGGCGGCCTGGCCCTCGGCGGCCAACGCCTGGGCCTGGGCCTGCACCTCGGCCCAGCGGCGGCGCAGCGGGGCCAGCAGCACGGGCTCAATAATCAGCAGAATATCTTCCCGGCTGGTGTAGTGCGCGCCAAGCTGGGCGCGCTTGGAGGGGTCGAGGCTGCGCTCGAACAGCGTGCCGAAGATGGACGGCTCGATGCTGGACCAGTCCAGCGAGCTGGTGTCCAGCAGGATATCGAGGCCATCGGCATCCAGCGGCAGGGGGCGGGCGTTATCAAAAAGCTGGCCGTCAAACCAGGGGATTTCATCCAGCCCGAACACGCCGCCGGTGGCCATTGCCGCAAAGAGCTGCCCCAGGCTGGCATGGAACGACTGCGGGCGGTTGCGGTGGCTCTGCACCATGCGGGTGAACAGGTGATTGGGGATCAGCTCCACATCTTCGGCAAAGAGGCAGAACAGCAGTTGGATGAGGAAATGGGCGGCCTCGTGCGGGGGGTGCCCGGCCTGGCGCAGCTGGTCGGCCAGGCGCGCAAACTGGGCCGCGGCTTTCTGCGTCACGGCGTCGGTGGTCTGGGTGGGTTTGAGTGCGGCCGGGTTGTGGAAGATGGCGCGCAGCGTGGTCAGCCCGGCGGGGGTCAGCAGGTCGTCATACGTCAGGGTGATGGGACGGTTGACGGTATTGAGAAAATTGGGATGGATGACGATGGTCTCGAGGTCGCAGACAATCAGCAGGGGCGGGTTTTCCAGGGCTTCACGGTACTGCAGGAGCTGCTGGTAGGCCCGGTCGAGGTTGGCGTGCTTGCCCTTGTATTCCAGGGCAAAGTGGCCCCGATACCAGACATCGGCAAAGCCCTCGCCGCCATCGGCCTTGCTGGCGTTCGCCTCAAAGCGGAAGAACTGGCCTTTGGGGTCCAGCTCGGCGGGGGTGGGGTGGCCGGCCAACTGGCACAGATCCAGAAAGTGCTGCTGGTAGCCGGCGCGCTCGTTGACCTGTGAGCGGCGCCATTTGGTGACGAAATCCTGGGGGGTGAGGGGCATGGGGAATGTTCGATTTCTGATTTAGGATTGAGGGGGGGGATTCCCCATAAGATGATTATACACTCGGTTTAGATTCAGGATTTAGGATTTGGGATTTTAGATTTTAGATTTGAGATTTGAAATTTAGGATTGGGCTATTGTAGGGGCGAGGCGAGACGACCCGGGCGGACATCACTCCGAACCGGCCTCGCCCCGGGGCGGCGGGCAGTGCATTTTAGATTTGAGATTTTAGATTTGAAATTTTTGGGCACTGCGCACCTGGAACGTGGACCCTGGCACGAACCTGGCACGAACCCGAATCTTTCCTCTTGACATGTAAAGCTAACTTTACTATAATATGTACAGTTCACTTTACATTGGAGGTGACATGAAAAACCGGCTGGAAGAATTTCGGCTGCAAAATCGCTGGACGCAGCAAGAACTGGCGGACCGGGTGGCGGTCTCTCGCCAGACCATCATCTCGCTGGAGAACGGGCGCTACAACCCGTCCATCCTGCTGGCGTTCCGGCTGGCGCGTTTGTTCAACACGCCCATTGAAAATCTGTTTTTATACACCGAGGAGGAAGATCATGAATAATCGCACCCGCTGGCTGCTGACCAAGCTGCGCCTGGGCTGGGCCTTTCTGGCCGCCGGGCTGACGGTCTCTCTGGCAGGCATCTTCATCGGGCTGGAATACGACTACCTGCCCTACAACTTCCGCGTCATCACCGGGCTGGGCATTCTGCTGCTCGGCATCGGCATCAGCTACCTGGTGCGCTACTGGGCCGCCCAGAAAGACGAAACCGCCGCCCAGCGCGCCATGGTGGATGAGCGCGACGAGCGCACGCAGGGCATTCGGGCCCGGGCGGGCAACCGGGCCTACTGGGTCTCGGCGGTGATGCTGTATGCGGGCATCATGTGGGCGGGGATGGCCGCCAACGGCAGCCTGCCCGCACTGGCTGGCGACACGCTGTGGTATTACCTGGCCGCCGCCGTGGTGATCCCTTTTGGGGTCTATATCGTCAGCCTGGTGGTGGCAGAACACCGCTCATAACGCCAGGGCCGGGTTTGTCCGGCAGATGCGCCTGGTTTTGCCGGGGCCGACGCGCACAGGTCTGCCCCGGTCAGATTTTAATCGTCCTGAAGCCTAAGTCCCAAAATCCAGCCCCATAAATTCTGCCAGCCACGGGTGAGGCGTTTGCAGTGTGGGCAGCAGCCAGGCGGTGTAGGCGCGGGCAGCAGCCAGCAGCGAGACCTCCAGCCCGGCCTGGACGGCGGCGGCATAGGGCGGTCCGCCGGGTTGATCCCAGGCCAGCTTGTCGGCCAGGAAGACCAGCAGATCCAGCGGGCCGGGGTTGGCTTTGAGCGTGGTGTGGCAGCCAATGGCCGAGAGCACGGCGGAGTCAAAACAGCCGAACCAGGTCTGGGCCACCACCGTGGAAAGCTTTTGATGCAGGATCATCGGCCGGGCGGCCTCGGCGGGCAGCACTGGCAGGCCCCAGGCCTCTGCCGCGGCCACACGCCGGTCTGCGGGAATCACCCCGCTGATGTCGTGCAGCCAGCCGCCGGCGGCAGCCGGGCCAGCGGGCAGGCCAAAGCGCTCTGCCAGCCGGGCAGCCTCGGCGGCCACGGCGGCGCAGTGCGCCGCCAGGTCGGGGCGGCCGTGGGCGGCAAAGAAGGCCGGCACATCCACCGCCAACCAGCCGGTGGGCAGCCCGGCCGCGGCCAGCCCCGGCAGAAACGGTGCGGTGGCCTCGGGCGGCGGCGTGAGCGCCCGCAGGGGGGCAAAACTGCGGCGGTGGACGGGTGCCGGGCCTAGCCGGGCCAGCGCAGCGCGGTGAGCGCTTACCCCGTAGCCCTTGTGCGCGCCAAAGCCGTAGCCGGGGTAAAGCCCGTCCAGGGCGATCAGATGGGCATCACGGGCGGTTTTGGCCAGCACCGAAGCCGCCGCAATGGACAGCGAGCGGGCATCGCCCTTGATCAGCGGGGTTTGCGGCGCGGCCAGTTCGGGCAGGCGCAGGGCATCAATCAACAGGTGGGCGGGGGGCGCAGCCAGCGCCGCCAGGGCGCGGCGCATGGCCAGCCGGGTGGCGGGCAGAATGCCGCCGGCGTCAATCTCGGCGGCAGAGGCAAAGCCCACGCCCCAATCGGCCGCGGCCGCGCGAATCTCAACCGCCCAGGCGGTCCGGGCCGCCGGCGTCATCTGTTTGGAATCTCGCACCCCCCGCAGGCGGGCAGCCACGGCGGGGTCGGGGGGCAGCACCACCGCAGCCGCGCAGACCGGCCCGGCCCAGGCGCCGCGCCCGGCCTCATCCAACCCGGCCACAGCCTCCACCCCGGCAGCCCAGAGCGCCAGCTCAAAATTCAGGTCGGGGAAGCGCGGCGCGGCGGGCATGGCGGTGCGGGTCAGCGGGTGTAGCGGCCCTGCCGCCCGTTGCGGCGGATGGTCAGCAGGTCGAGGAACATCTGCCAGGAATGTTTGAGCACGCGGATCTTGCTGCCGCCGTTGTAATACCAGGGCACAGGCAGCTCGGTGATGGCGTAGCCCATCTGGCGGGCGATGAAAAGGACCTCAACATCGAAAGTCCAGCCCATGATGGTCTGGCGTGGGAAGACGCGCTCAACCACATCGGCGCGAAAGCATTTGAAACCGCACTGGGTATCCTGCAGGCCGGGCAGGGCCACCCAGCGCACCATGGTATTGAAGACCCGCCCCGTCAGATGGCGGTAGGGGGGCTCATCGTAGCGCACAGCGCCGGGCGCCTCGCGCGAGGCGATGACCACCGGCGCGTTGGGGAGCTGCGGCGGCAGGAAGCGGGGCACCTCGGTGATGGGCATTGAAAGGTCGGCATCGGCACAGAAGCGAAACTCGCCGCGGGCGGTCAGCATGCCGGCCTGCACGGCGCGGCCCTTGCCGGGCTGGTCGTTGTGCAGCACCGTCAGGCCGGGGATGCGCCCGGCGTAGTCCTGGGCAATGGCCAGGGTGCGGTCGGTGGAGCCGTTTTCGACGACGATGATTTCGGAGGCGTAGGGCTGAGACTGTAAAAAGGCATCAGTCTGCTCCAGGGTTTGGGGCAGGCGGCTTTCTTCGTTATGGGCGGGGATGATGATGGAGAGGAAGACCTGGGTCATGGATTTATTGACGAGTACAAAAAAAAGAACCACCGGGCGCCCGGCGGTTCTGGTGGAAAGGTCGGGGTGGGCGGACTTGAACCGCCGACCCCCGCGTCCCAAACGCGGTGCGCTAGCCAACTGCGCTACACCCCGGCAGCTCGAAGTATACCATAATTGCAGATTTTAGAAGGGGGCGCGTTACCCGCTCACTGAGCGGGTCGCGCAGCACCCTGTACTCCCGCCGGAGCGCCGAAGCGGCGAGGGTCGCGCAGCACCCTGTCAGGGTCGCGCAGCACCCTGTCAGGGTCGCTCCGACTGTTATTGGGTGTAGGGGCGCACCTGCGTGTGCGCCCTGAGTAACATTAATGTTATGCCGGGCGGACACATAGGTCCGCCCCTACTAATTTCTTCCAGGGTCGCGCAGCACCCTGTCAGGGTCGCGCAGCACCCTTGGCTTAACTTCTTCCTCGCACCTGGAACCTGGAACGTGGAACCTCCCCTCGCACCTGGAACGTGGAACCTCCCCTCGCACCTGGAACGTGGAACCTCCCCTCGCACCCCTCAAACTTGAAACAGGCCAGGTGAAACGTGATAAGATATACCCCACGGAGATAAACCTATGCCCAAACAGGCGCTTTTTACTGGCTTGATTGTTGATGAATTTGATCACCCCGTCACGGCGACGCGGGTGGGTGATGAGCCGTTTTATGTGGTGGATGATGCAGGCTTTCACCGCCACATTCCATCCGAAGAGGTGGACCGGCAGGTGCTCAGCGACATGCTGGCAGCCATTGAAGGCCACGAAGACCTGGTGGCTGACCAGATGGGCCGCATGACCGGGCAGGATGATCCCTTCAGCCGCGCCATGCTGCTCAAACAGCTTCAGCAGATGGACCAACAGTTTGAGGCCCTGCTGCAGGTGGGCCTGCCCGAAGAGGCCCGCGCCTACCTGGGCATGATGGGCTTTCGAATTGTCATCAACCTGCACGGCGAGGTGCTGGAAGTGCGCCAACCCGGCGCCATCAGCGATGAGGGCGGCGACGAATAGCCGCCGGGGAGCAGCAATGTCTGACCTGACCCTGAATATAGCCGCTGTGCGGCAGACCCTGACCGATTTTATTCGCGCCCAGGTGACCGGGGCGGGCCTGTCCCGCGCGGTGCTGGGCCTGTCTGGCGGGATCGACTCGGCGCTCTCGTGCTGGCTGGCGGCCGAGGCACTGGGCCCGCAGAATGTGCTGGCAGTGCGGATGCCTTACCGCACCTCCGCGCCGGATTCGCTGGAAGATGCCCAGCGCCTGATTGACGCCACCGGCGTGCAGGCCCTGACCATCCCCATCACGCCCATGGTCGAGCCGCTGTTCGAGCGCTTTCCCGAGATGAGCGCCGTGCGGCGCGGCAACATTATGGCGCGCACCCGCATGGTGACCCTGTTCGACCAGTCGGCGGCGTTTGGCGCGCTGGTGGTGGGCACGGGCAACAAAACCGAGGCGCTGCTGGGCTACACCACCCTCTACGGTGATTCGGCCTGCGCCTTCAACCCGCTGGGCGATCTCTACAAAACCCAGGTGCGGCAGCTCAGCCGGGCGCTGGGCCTGCCCGCTTCCATTCTGGACAAGGCCCCCTCGGCGGACCTCTGGCAGGGGCAGACCGATGAGGGCGAGCTGGGCTTCACCTATGCCGAGGTGGACCGGCTGCTCTTCCAACTGGTGGATGAGCGCCGCACCCCGGAGGAATGCCTTGCCGCCGGGTTTGACCCCGGCTTTGTTCGGGCGGTGATCCACCGCGTGCGGCGCAACCGCTTCAAGGCGCAGCTTCCACCTGTGCCGCAAATCAACGCCCACCCCACCAGTGAGGAGCTGCTTTTCATTTAGATGCGCATCCCCCCCGCCTTCCAACACCGCCGCTTCGCCCTGCTCTGGGGCGGTTTGCTCATTTCCATCGCCGGTTCGCAAATGCAGAGTGCCGCCCTGCTCTGGCACCTGCGCACCCTGTCAGACCAGCCCATTGTGGTCAGCGGCATTGGTCTGGCGCGTTTCCTGCCGATTGTGCTGCTCTCGATGATTGGCGGCGTGGTCGCCGACCGCTTCAACCGCCGCCGCATCCTGTTCATCACCCAGACCATCATGGCGCTGGAAGCGCTGACCCTCAGCCTGCTGACGCTCACCGGGGTGATCCAGGTCTGGCATATTTACCTGCTGACGGGCATCCAGGCGGCAGCCATTGCCTTCGACCTGCCGGCGCGCCAGTCTTTGGTGCCCAACCTGGTGCCCCGCACCGACCTGCCCAGCGCCTTCTCGCTGCAATCCATCGCCTTCAACACCGGCGCCATCCTGGGGCCCATGCTCGGCGGCGTGATGATTGCCACCACCGGGTTGAATACGGTGTACCTGTTCAACGCGCTGTCGTTTGGAGCGGTGCTGCTGGCCCTGGCGCTGATGGGCCCGGTGGAACAGGCGGCCGCCGCGCCGCTGCCGCGGGGGTCGCGCCTCATCCGCTGGAGCGACATTCGCGAGGGCATCCGCTTCACCATGCGCCAGCCGATCATTCTGGGCAGCATGGTACTCGATTTTTGGGCCACGTTCTTCTCCTCGGCCAACACGCTGCTGCCCTTTGTGGCGGTGGATATTTTGCATGTGGATGAGGTGGGTTATGGCTGGCTGGCTTCTGCCCAGGCCATTGGCGCGGTGGGCGTGGGGCTGGTGCTGTCGCAGCGCACCCGGCTGCGCCGGCAGGGGCAGTTACTGCTGGCAGCCGTGGTCTTCTTTGGGCTGGCCACCATTCTGTTTGGCGTGGCGCGCAGCTTCTGGCTGGTGATGCTCGCGCTGATGCTCATCGGCGCGGCCGATTCGGTCAGCACCATTGTGCGCAACACCATCCGGCAGTTGCAAACCCCCGACCATTTGCGCGGGCGGATGATCAGCATCAATCTAGCTACCTGACAGTTTGTCATAGGAGCGGGTAGAAATCAAGTACAAAGGATATTGAATTTGTCAGATGTCTTTCACGCATATACAAGCCAATGCGGAAAATACTCAAATCGCAGCGATCGGGGCG
>Ga0208940_1002657_pt1 | contig 16216 bp, 15 predicted proteins | sample AD_JPNNA6_MetaG_FD_184445 | JGI IMG/M metagenome (GOLD analysis project Ga0208940, IMG submission 184445) | Active sludge microbial communities of municipal wastewater-treating anaerobic digesters from Japan - AD_JPNNA6_MetaG (SPAdes) (version 2) | ecosystem: Engineered > Bioreactor > Anaerobic... | reverse complement strand
AACCTCCCGGCTTATCAGCGGCGCTTACCGTTCTCCTCTGCCGCGCAACGTGAAGAAATCCTTTACCAAGAGTGCGCCGGTACGACTTTATGAGACTTGTTAAGGTACGACTTTACGAGATTCGACATTGACTACTCGACTATTGACTACCCGGACTGTTCGGCAGGCGGCTCCGGAGGGATTTTCCGCGTCGGCTCTGACACTCGGCTCACACTTCCCCGAATTCGCTGGAGCAGCTTCCGGCACGTACTCGTCTCCATCAACACCTTAGTAAAGAAATTATGCCACAAGCAAGACAGTTGTCAAGCCCTCGACCGTGGGTAGCTCACGGTTCATTCCACAAATTGCCACTCTGCGGTATGATGACGGTTATGACGAAAAGATGGACCGCGCTCTTTCTGGGCGTAGGGTTGTTGACCATGTTGGCGTGCCACGCGCCCGGGTTCCTACCGACGCCGACGCCAACCCCTACGGTTACGCCCACCCTTCCCCCCACGCCCACGCCTCTGCCCGAAGATACCGGCTGGCAAAACTTCTCCCCCGGGATCGAAGTCCGCAGCCTCAATGTCGTCGTCGGGGACAACGTGGAGCGCGTCACCGTTGCGCGCCTGGACCCTGCCATGGTGATGTTTCACGTGCTCTATGCGCCGGGCACGCCGGCGACGGTGAGCGCCTGGGCGCAGCAGACCGAAGCCGCGTTGGTGCTGAACGCCGGGTACTTCACCGAAGAACAAATCGTCGCCGGGCTGACAATCAGCAACCGCACAGTATTCGGGACGTCCTATGGTGACTTCGCGGGCATGTTCGCAGTGACCGACGCCGGCGAGGTCAGCGTGCGCTGGCTGCAGACCCGGCCTTATGATGCGGCGGAGCCACTGCGCGAGGCGGTGCAATGTTTCCCGGTGCTCGTCAAACCCGGCGGCGTTATGGGTTTCCCCGCCGACGCGGATGACGGACGCCCGGCGCGGCGCACGGTGGTCGCGCAAGACCGCCGTGGACGCATCCTGATGCTGATCGCGCCGCGCGGCTTTTTTAGCCTGCACGCGCTGGCAACCTGGCTCGTGGAGGCGGATTTGGACGTGGACATCGCCCTCAACCTCGATGGCGGCGCGTCATCAGGGTTGTGGATGCCCAATGGGGTGGAGATCGATTCGCTGACGGCGGTGCCGGTGGTCATTGCGGTAACGCCACGGTGAGTGTTGTCAGCGGCAGCACATCCCCCAGCGGTTGCCCGTCCAGCGTCACCGGCAACCGCTCGCCGGAGAAGCCATACATTCCCACCAGCAGGTCATATTCTCCCGCGGCGCTATCCGGCGGCACGAGAATCCCATACCGGTCCACGAGACCCTCTTCCGGCTGCCACAACGTCGTGAGCGCGAAACCACCGCCAGGCTCGGCGTCGGTCTGCGCGACCAACGTTCCCTTGGCGTCGAGCAAGTGAACGAAGACTTTGTAGCGTTCTGTCGGCGTTGCCTCTGCCCGCCAGAACAGCGTCAACGGAATGACGTCGCCGGGCGCAAAGGCCGTCCCCGCCAGCGCGTAACCTTCAAGGGCAATCACCTCCCCCAGGCGGACATGCAGAGAGGTCGTCGGCGCTGCGGGTAAAGTCGCCGTTCCATAGATCGCCAGCCGCACCGTGCCGATCCACGTATCCCCGGCTTTGTAGGCATGGCGCGCCAGGTAAGGCTCGATCAGGCGTTCCGGGTCGGATTCCGTGTCGCCCCAAAAGAGGGCCAACAGACGTGTGTGCTGCGCTACAATCTCGTCCACCCAGGCCGCCGCCTCAGATGGACTCGGGCGGTAGGGGGCAGGGTAGACCGGCAACGGTCCGCGATAATAGTAGGTAAACACTTCCCATTGGTTCGGTGCGCTGAGCAGAATCGCGTCGTCAGGGCGAGATTCCGCAGTGATGCGCGCGGCAAGACCCCGGTAGTCGTCGCGGGCATAGGTGGGATCGGTGTAAAGGTGATGCAGTGCCCCTCCCTGCGCCCAGAGCAGTGCCGCCAGGAGCAATCCTGCCATCCCGTTCCGCACCGTTCCCCAACGCGAGTCGGGGCGACGCAACGGCAGGGCCAGTACCACGGCCAAAGGGACTACCGCGGCCAGCATAAATTTGAGATACGCCGGGCGATAAAGGCCCAGAGCAATCAACAGCACCGGCGGGACAAGCGCCATGCCCATCGCCGCCCACGCCGCGAAACGCGCGCGCGCGCGTGTCAACAGTGCCAACAGCCAGAGGAGCGCAGCGCCGGCGATCACATAGGAGGCATCTCCCGCCGGAAGCGTAATCCCCACCAGCAGGGCGCGGGCAATCTCCTGAAGAGCCGGCGCCGGGTTCAAATCTGGGGGACGCCATCCCTTCGCCCCCCACGCAATCGGCGCCCACGGCAGGAACGTCAATCCGCCGAGCAGATGCGCGGCTATCCATGCCCCCAACCTCCGCCAGTTCCACGGGCGACGCAACACCCAATCGAGGCCAAACGCCAGATTCAAGCCCACCAGGACGAAGATGTAGGCGTATTGCGTGTAGAGGCCGAGCGCGATGCTGAGAGCCAGGAGTAAGGAATAGGGAGTAAGGAGTAAAGGGAGCTTGGACTTTGGACTTTGGACTTCAGACTTTAGACTAAAAAACAACGTCAACGCCGAGACCAGGCCGAGAAGCGCGTACATTCGGGCTTCCTGGCTGTAGTAGATGGACAAAGGATGAACAGTCACGATGAGCGCCGCGCCCAGCGCGGTACGCCATCCACCGGCACACCGCCCCACGGCAGCAGCGACGGCCACGGTGAGCACGCCGCACAGCGCCGAAAAGCTACGCAGCGCGAATTCGGATTCACCGGTGATGGCGCGCCACCCGTGCAGTAGCAGGTAGTAGCCAGGAGGGTGAATATCGCCGGCAGCGCCTTCAATGATCAAAGCCGGCGGACGTTCGACCAGCCGGGCCGTATTGCCTTCATCGTTCCAGAAGGATTGCGCATCCAGACGATAAAAACGCAGGCCGGTTGCTATAAGAAGGATTACGACAAGCGCAGCAGCAGATTTGTGTTTCAACACTTGTAAACTTTTTAGTCTTGTGAACGCAGCCATTTTTTCCCTGGCTTACCCCCTATCTCTCTTCCCCGCAGACTGGGGAAGGGGATAGGAGGAGGAAAAATCCCCTCATAGCACACAGTACTCACAGAACTAAACGGTTACCTCCTAAAACACCCCGGATTTTCTCCTCAGCGATGACGCCGCGCCGCCGAATTTGCGGAGGGTCGGAGAGGCAATCCAGGATGGTCGAAGGGATGCCGAAAAGCGCATGGCCGCCATCGAGAATAAGCGCCACATCTGCTGCAAAAAGGGTCGCAGCCTCCTGGGCCGTAATAGCGGGTGGGTTTCCACGGCAGATGGCGCCGCTGACGAAAAGGGAACCGCCAACTTTTTCCAGAAGGGGCATCAAGGGAGAAAAATCCGGCACGCGCAGGGCTACGGGCGACGCACGGCGCGAGGGGGAAAGGGAATCAGGGTGGGGGGGGAGAATCAGGGTCAACGAGCCGGGCCAAAAATGGCGGGCCAGACGCCAGGCAGTGCGGTTCGGGCGAGCCAGCACGTTCATGTAATCGACGTTAGCCAAAAGAAAGGGTGCCGCCGGTTCAGGCAGACGACCGCGCACCTCATAAAGACGCGCAATGGCCGCCGTGTTATCGGGCAGCGCCGCGATGCCATAAATCGTTTCTGTCGGAATAATGACGAGTTGACCGGCCTGGAGCAGTTCTACGGCCCGCGCGATGGCCTGGGGGCTACGCACGGGCAGGATCGTCGCACTCACAGGCAGCTCCTGTGGAACACGAAGCGTTCCAGGATGGCCGCCGCCCCATCTTCCGTCACCGGCGGCGCGATCCAATCCGCGACCTCTTGCACAGCCGGGGGCGCGTTGCCCATCGCTACGCCGATGCCGGCCCACTGGATCATGGTGAGATCGTTCTCCTGGTCGCCTGCCGCCAAAACCGCATCGCGCGGTACGCCGAAATACTGCGCCAGCCACGCCACCGCAGAACCTTTGTCCACGCCTGAAGGCACGACTTCGATGAACATGGCGTGGGAACGCACAATCGCGGCCCGTCCGGCGAACCGACACTGCAAGACCGACGCCATAGCCGGAATCTGCTCCGCTTCGGCAACGTATAACACTTTGTCCACACCGTCATGAGCGGCCAGAACATCATCCCAGGATTCGCCCACCGGCACACCGGAGCCGAGGAGGGCATCATAAAAAGCGACAGGATGCCGATATTCCTGGATGAAAAGCTGCCCGCGGGCGTACAGAAGCGTGTGCCATCCTTCCGCGGTGCCCAATTCGATGGCCTCCCGCGCCAGCGCCGTGGGCAGTGCGATCCGCCGCAGCAGTGGACCATCGAGTGCCTGAATCCAGCCGCCCTGATAGCAAAGCAACGGTGCCGTCACGTTCAGTTCACGGGCGAAACGCTCCGTCGCCGTCAGCATGCGGCCGGTCGCCAGCGTCACGATGACGCCTTCCTCTTGTGCCTGGGCTACAGCCTGGCGAACACGCGGGCGGATCTTTTGATCCGCCCCCATCAACGTCCCATCCAAGTCAAAGGCGGCTAAACGAATCATGGGGTTATTGTCGGAGCAAGATGGAAATCGCGGCAGCCCACAAACCGCCCTGAAGCGCCAAAAGTCCCCCCCAGAGAAAATAAGCCGCAATCCGCTCCCGATGATACAAAAAAAGGCCCAATCCGCCGTTGAGCACCAGGAAAATTACGCCCAAAAAGGCAATGTAGAAGATGCGCGAGGCAGCCGCCACTAACAACGGTTCACCAGAAGGGCTAAAACGCAGCGCGATCTCCGCCGGCAGGGATGGATAGCGCCAACAGAGCAATCCGACCAGCAACACCCAAAGTGTCACACTGCCCAGCAATAGACTCAGCCCCAGGCGATCTTTCCAGATCACCCAATCCCAAAAACGCGGCTGCGTTGACGATTCCTCAACTTCCTGCGTGGGGCCCATGTCCAACCGCTCGCGGAACAGGTGGAGAAATTCTTCCAGATCTTTGGGTGATATGGCATACGCCATCCCCGATGTGCGGACGATGACCTGAGAAGCCAGTGGCTTCGTCGCCAAGAACAGGATCGGACCGATGTCCGGGGCTTCGCCCGTTCCCACGAAGTAACCCGGCCACCGCAAGCCCAGATGAAGCCGCACGCCGGTGACTTCTGCACCGGAAAGGACTGCCCCTACCGCGGCCATGGGGATTTGATAGTGGACGCCGCCCCAATGGATGATCAGCGCGTTGCGATCCATCTCATACGAGGCGTTGACCAACCCCCAAAGCTGATAAAGCAACTGGATGACCAGCGCCAGAATGACGAGCGCGCCGGCGCTCATCAAAAACGTCCAGATGGAGACGGGCTGCAGCAGTACAAACGCGACGAGCGCGACCATTATAGCCATGAGGACGGCGACAATGACCAGCCCGACAATCCCCCCCAAACGCACCTCGAGATCCCAGGTATTCCGCATTATAGCTCCTGCCTGGACTCCAAAGCCCGCGTCAACGTCACCGCATCGGCATATTCCAGGTCGCCGCCCATCGGCAGGCCGCGCCCCAGGCGCGTGATACGCACTCCCAGCGGTTTCAAGCGTTGCAACAGATACGCCGCCGTATAGTCCCCTTCGCTGGTGGGATTGGTGGCGAGAAGCACCTCTTGTACCTCACCGCGACGGACACGCGCTTCCAATTCCGCAATGCGTAAGTTCTCGGCAAAGACGCCCTCCATAGGGGAAAGGGCGCCATGCAATACGTGATAAACGCCCCGATATTGATCCGTGCGCTCCAGGGCAAGCACATCCATGGGCTCCTCGACGACACAGACAAGATGCCGGTCGCGGCCTGGATCTGTGCATATCGGGCATGGGTCTTCCTCGGTCACGTTGTAACAGACTGAACAGAAGCGCGTGCGCTCGACCAATCCTTTGAGTGCTTCGGCCAGGCGCAGTGCAAGCTCCGCTTTGCCCCGCAAGAGAAAAAACGCCAGGCGCGAAGCCGTCTTCGGCCCGATACCCGGCAGTTCGGATAACGTCTCGGTCAATCCGACCACAGAAGGGGGAATAGCCGCCGTACTCATACCCTTACAATCCGGGAATGCCTAATCCCCCGGTCAGCGCCGCCATGCGGTTCGACATCATAGCCTGCGCCTTCTGAATCCCTTCATTGACCGCCACCACGATCATATCTTGCAACATTTCCACATCGTCAGGATCGACGACTTCGCGGGCGATTTTGATGCTCTGCACTTCCAGCCCCCCGTTGATCGCCAGCTCGATCATGCCACCACCGGAGGTGACGGTGATCACTTCCTGACCAGTCTCCTCCTGGATGCGTTCCATCTCCTGCTGCATCTTTTGCACCTGACGCATCAGATCGTTAGGGTTCATTCCCCCACGGGGCATCATGCGCCCTCCACCTTTACCACCTTTCATCTTCTCTTTCCTCCTCTGAAAATAGCCCCAGAGCACCCAGAGTTCACAGAGAAAAACTCAAATTCTTTGTGTCCGGCGTGCCCTTCATGGTGAATTCCTGCGAAAATAGTCTCCTATCGCGCTATATTTTCCCCGCCGGCACTCTAGCCAATTCTGACTTCCGCTCCCAGTTCTTCTCTAGCGCGGCGGATCAGTTCATCCTCTACGAACGGCTCCGGCGGCTCTGGCGGCGGAACCGGCGCGGGCGTCGCTTTCACGCGCGCGGGCGTAACCGCGGGCTGCCACTCTTTTTCCATCACACAGCGTACCAGAATCTTCTGTCCCAACATCTGCGAAAGGAACGTTTCTACGGCTTGCCGGTTAGATTCCTTGTCAACATTGCTGCGGTGTAAGGTGTGTTGAAATCCCAACACGAGAAATCCCTCTCCATCCACACCCAGCGGTTGAGCGTCGCGCAAAAATGCTCCCAGGTTGATCGGACGCACCTGCGAGGTCACTTCCCGCCAGCGCTCTTTAGCCGCCTCGACGATCGCCGGATTGACAGCCACTGCGGAAGCGCCTGTCGAGACTGGGGCGTGGGCCGCCGCAATCCCGCCGGCGCGATCAGGCGATTTGGCCGGTTGCGGTGGGTTCACGGCAAGGGCGACAGAACGCGCCGGCGCACGCTGCACGGGAGGAGGCGGAGATGGCGGTTGTGCTTCGGGGGACTGGGGCGCGGGGCGAGACCCGCCGGTTTGGAGCGCCGGATCGTCTGCGGACGGCACGGCACCCGCCGCAGACGAGGATGCGGGTCGCAATGTCGCCTCGATGAAGGCCAGTTCCAGCGGAAGCTGCGGTTGCCAACCGGAACGACGCTCCGCCGCGACGGCGCTGAACAGTTGTACGGCCCGCACCAATGGCTCCGGCTGCGCCTGCTGCGCCAGCGCCTGCAAACGCGGACGTTCTTCGGTCGTGGGATCGCTCCAGCTTTCACCGGCGCCTACCCGCATCAACAACAATCCACGGAAAAAGTCGGCGGTCTGCCGTGCCAACTGGCGCGGATCGGCGCCGCCGTCCACCGCCTCGTTGATGAGGCGCAAGCCGCCGTGCAGATCGCCATCAAGCCATGCCTGAAGGAGCGCCTGCACCACTTCACGCCGTTCCGCGCCGAGCATCAGCCGCACGTAGTCCGCCGTCACCGCGCCGCCGGCGGCCATTTGATCGAACAGGCTGATGGCGTCGCGCATGCTGCCGGTGGCGGCTCGCGCAATCAGATCGAGCGCCTCCGCTTCCACCGCGATCCCTTCAGCAGCCGCGATAGTCTGCAACTGGCCTACCAGCTCGGTCAAGGGAATCCGGCGGAACTCAAATCGCTGGCAACGGGAGAGGATGGTTTCCGGGATTTTGTGGACTTCGGTGGTTGCCAGCACAAAGATCACGTGTTCCGGCGGTTCTTCGAGCGTCTTCAACAGCGCATTGAACGCCGCCGTGGATAGCATGTGGACTTCGTCCACCACGTAAACTTTGTAGCGCGCCTGCGCGGGACGGAAACCGACCTTTTCCAACAAATCACGGATGTTATCAACGCCGGTATTGGAAGCAGCATCAATCTCTGCCAGGTCCATCAGCCGCCCTTCGGTGATGGCCCGGCAAATTTCGCAGTGATCGCACGGGCGCTCGGGCAGCGGGGCAAGACAGTTGACCGCCTTCGCAATCAGGCGCGCCGTCGTCGTTTTGCCCGTGCCGCGCGGTCCGGCAAGCAGGTAGGCATGATGGATGCGTCCGGTCTGCAAAGCATGGCGCAAGGTGCGCACAATATGCTCCTGGCCGACAACAGCATCAAAAGTCTGTGGACGCCACTTGCGATATAAAGCCTGTGCCATAATGCCTCTCTCCACGGACTCAGTCTGAAACTTCACGGTACTGAGTCTGCATAGTCTATCACGGATGGCAAATGAGGCAAGCCATAAAAAAACCTGACAGGTCTTCTCAGACCTGTCAGGTTGGTGCAGCAGTTACCTTATGAATCATGCAAAACCGGGGGTGTCCCAAGGCCCCCGGTTGCATCAGAAGGAGGAGAATCTTTTTTATCTGCGGTCCCCGACTACCACATTTAGTTACACTATAACCTGGCTTGGCCTTTTTTGCTTGACGTAAACCTGACGCTTTCCTGACGATCTGCCGCAAAAAGTCTCCAGAAGCTGGCAACTATTCATCAGCCGCTCTTGCCAGGTGGCGAACGGGACTTTGAGGAGGGTGCATAATAGGTTGTCCCCTTCGACCATAGGGGCCGACCCTCTCATTCCCCAACCCTCTTCTCCCCCGTCAGCGCGCAAGAACCGCGGATCTGGCCTGAATAGAGACCAAATTTCGTTCAATCCGTCGACAGAACTGTGTTCGCCGTCTGCGCCCGCAGTTGACCGCAACCGGCCTGGATGTCAATGCCGCGACGCAACCGCAAGGTAAAGGGGACGTGGCGACGTTCCAAAATTTGGGTGAAGGCTTCACTGCGCTCTGCGGAAGAGGGTTGCCCGGCATAGCCGGCGGTAGGATTGAGCGGAATGAGATTGACATGGACCAGCATCCCCGCGCTGCGCGCCGCCAGAGCCTCGGCCTGTTCAACGGTATCGTTGACGCCATCAATCAATACCCACTCGAAGGTCACACGGCGGTTGGTCTGCGTCAAATAAACGTTGACGGCGGAGAAAAGCTCGTTTAGCCCATAGCGGCGGTTGATCGGCATCAGTTCACTGCGCAGAGCATCCGTGGCGGCGTGCAGGGACACCGCCAGGTTAACCTGCAAGCCTTCATCGGCGAAACGACGGATCCCCGGCGCGACGCCGGCAGTGCTGAGCGTGATCCGCCGCTGCCCTATCTGCAGGCCGTCCGGGTGAATCAAAGTGCGAATAGCAGCCAGGGTATTGTCGTAATTCAGAAACGGTTCCCCCATCCCCATCAGCACTACATGAGTCAACCGTTGATCTTGCAGGTCAAGCTCGCGCATCAAATGAAGCACCTGGGCGACAATTTCTCCCCGGGTCAAGTTGCGTCTGATGCCCATTTGTCCGGTGGCGCAGAACCGGCAACCGACAGCACAGCCCACTTGTGTCGAAATACACGCACTGCGCCGCTCTATGTAGCGCATCAGCACGACCTCGATGGACTGGCCGTCGTCCAACGCCAACAGGTCTTTGCGCGTCTCGCCGTCGATGGATTCCCGGCGCGCCAGAACCCGCGGCACACTCAAACGGGTCTCTGCCGCCAAGCGCTCACGCAGCGCCTTCGGCAAGGATGTCATCTGCTCGATGTCCACGACAAGATGGCGATAGAGCCATTCCCATATCTGTTTAGCGCGGTAACGCGGTTCGCCCCACGTCCCTAACAACGCTTCCAGCGCGGGTAAATCCAGGTCGTATAAATTTGGTTTTGCCATTATCCCCTCTTTTGTCAGCCGATTAGGCCGATGGAGTCGATTCTTTCTGCCGGCAAACAGAGAATCTGCTGAATCTGCTGCTGAAAATTCAACTTTTCCACGCCCGCACCAATGCCGCCAGATCGTCGCAGACGACGTCCGGGTGAATGGGCGACGCAGCCAATTCATCCTTCTGGGTGATGCCGGAAAGCACCAACGCGGTCGACATGCCCAGGCGTAGACCGCCCAGGATGTCCGTGTCGAGCCGGTCGCCGATGACCAGTGTCGCTTCCGGCGTCACGCCCATGCGCGCCAGCGCCCGTTCGTAGAGGAGCGGAGCGGGCTTCCCGGCCATAATCGGCGTGACGTCGGTCGCCGCGATCAACGCCGCAATCTGCGCGCCGTTGCCGGGCACCAGCCCGTCTTCCAGCGGTAACGTACGGTCGGGGTTGGTGGCGATAAAGCCGGCTCCATGGCGAATAAGCAACGTCGCCAGCGCCAGCTTCTGCCAGGTCAGGTCGCGGTCCCAGCCGACGACGACATAGTCGGCGTGATCGCCGGCGGTGAGCGTAAAGCCGTGCAGTCGCAGTGCCTCGCGGATACCCGCTCCGCCGATAGCGTAAACCGGTGCGCCCGGCGCAGCCTGCGTCGCCAGGTAGTCGGCAGCGGCGGTTGCGGAGTTCAGGATGTGCTCGACGTTCGTCACGATGCCCATCGAAGCCAGTTTTTCGACGTATTGCTCCGGTGTCTTGCTGGCGTTGTTGGTCGCCAGGATGTAGGGAATGCGCCGCGCCTCAAGCAGGGCGAAAAAATCGTGCCGCCCGGGCAACGGCGTCTCTCCACGCCAGAGCACGCCGTCCATGTCGCAGATCACGCCTTTGATCGCGTCGAAATCCACCGCAGACGCCGCTTGTCGCGTCAACAGGGCTTCATAGGCAGCGGGAGTGTCTACGTCGGTCAACACGGTGGGATCGGCGACCGGCATGGTCACGAGATCAGCGGGATACTGCCCGAACAAGGCCCGCCCACCGATGTCGCCGGAGAGTTGCGCCAGTTCGGGGAAGAAGCGCCGCGCGAAGAGCACTGGCGTTCCGCGCCGCCCTTCACGTCCCACCGGCACCACGATCCCGGCATGGCACTGCTTTCCATACGTCACCAGCGAGCGCAGGAAGCGAGCGTCCACCAAAGGCTGATCCACCAGGAGAAAAACCGCCGCTTCGACGGTAGACGACAACGCCGCGACGCCGAGGTTCAGGCTGGTACTCATTCCTTCTTGCCAGCGATAGTTGTGTAGCACGAGGACATCGCGCCCGGCAAGCGCGGGCACGACACGCTCGCTCTCCGCCCCCACCACCACGATAACCGGCGACAATCCCGCCATCCACGCCACATCCGCGGTATGTGCAACCAGCGGGCGGCCCTGCCAGAGAAGCAGTTGTTTGGGCGCGCCGAAGCGTGTGGACCCGCCGGCAGCCAGGATGACCGCAGCCACAGTGGAATCAGACATAAAGTGTTCCCATTTTCATCAATAGATGAGCAACCTTCTACGAAATCCGCTAACTGCACCAATGAATTCCGTTGACTATCCCCATGAATAAGATTGAGTGTTCCTGTAATCGGCCAATGACGGTAAACAACTGCGCTTCTGTTACCGCGAGACGAGCCAAGACATCAGTCCGGACATGCTGACTGGCGTGGCGCCATTTTAATTCGGACGCAGGCTTGCGAGAGCGTTTGAGCTGTTTCCCTGTTCGCAGGGCGACGCGATGAATCATGCGGGCTAAGACTCTGGATGTGGCGTGACTACTGCTGCCAACACGAACCAGGCTGTCGTAGCCATCAATGACCCGCTTTCATCTACGCCAGTATGAAAAAACCCAAAGGTCATGAATGTGTCCAGAACCGCTGGATGATTTCCTCTTCCAGCCGCTCACGCATGTAAGCCAGGGGAACACGCTCTATCGCCGGGCGGACAAAGCCTTGCACGATCAGTCCTTCAGCCTCACGTGCAGGCAGGCCGCGCGCCTGGAGGTAAAACAACTGCTGGGGATCGATACGCGAGGTCGTCGAGCCGTGGCTACAGCGGACGTCGTGGCAGCGGATTTCCAGCCCGGGGATGGAATGGGCGTGCGCGTCGTCAAGAAGCAGGTTGTTGTTCGCCTGATAACCTTCCATCCCGATAGCTGCCTGCTCCGCACGGATCATCCCGTAGAAAACGGTATGTGCCTGATCGCGCAGCACATTGCGGTAAAGCAGATTGCTGTGCGTGTTGGGGGCGCGATGATGCTGGTAAGTGCTTTGATCGATGTGCTGTTCGCCCACGGCGAAAGTAAAACCGTACATTTGCGCCCGCGCGCCGGAGGCGTCGAGAGATGTGGAAAGGAAATCCTTGCTCATCTGCCCGCCGAGCGCGCCGTTGACCCATAAGAAGTTGGCGTCGCGTGCCAGTGTGGCTTCCTGGACGCTCAACGAATAGCGCGCCGCGCCCCAGTGTTGAAAGCTGGCATAGCGGACCCAGGCGCCTTCCTCAGCGTAGATTTCGACCATTTCGAGGTTCAGTTCGGGCCGGCGTTCCTGCGAGACACGATCCTGGATCAAGGAGACGCGGCTCCCCTTCTCGGCGATGATGAGCGTGTGGTGCAAGGCACTGCCCGCGTCGGCGTCGTAGGCCACCAGCGATTGCAGGGGACGAGAAACCTGTGTCCCCGCCGGTACATAGATAAACGTGCCACCGTGCCAGAGCGCCGCATGGAGCGCCGTAAATTTGTTGAAATCGGGGCGGGTAGTACGCCCCTGCATCCAATAGCGGTGGATCAGATCGCCGTGCGTGTGCAGGGCGTGGTGCAAATCATCGCAGATTACGCCTGTGCGGACGTCTTCCGGGCGCAGCGTGGGAGAGGAATTCGCGTCGTTGCAATGCACCAGCGTGCCGGCGACCTGATTTTCGGGGGCCATATTCTGATGCCAACACGGCGGCAGATCGTCCAATGCCGCATAGTCGCGCGCCGTCAATGTCACACGCAGCGAATCCACGGGGAAACGGGACAAAGGCGTGCGCCGCCACGCTTCTTCCTTCTGATGCGGGAGCGGCATATCTTGCGCCAGCGTCCAGGCGTCGCGCCGCGCTGCGCGCATCCACGCCGGTTCGGCGTAGAAGTCGGAGAGCACGTCCACTACGCGCGGGTCAGTCGCAGGGACAACCTGGGGTATGGCGCTCATCCGACGGCGCTCTCCATTTGCAAATCGATCAGGCGGTTCAGTTCAACGGCATACTCCATGGGCAATTCCTTTACGAACGGCTCCAAAAAGCCGCTGACGATCAGTGCTGCCGCGCGTTTTTCGCTCAAGCCCCGGCTCATCAGATAGAAGAGCTGATCCTCGCTGATTTTGCTGACGGTGGCTTCGTGCTCGATGTGCGCATCGTCCTCGTTCACGTCCATATAAGGATAGGTGTCGGTGCGCGATTCGGGATCGAGCAGCAGCGCATCGCAGGTCACTTTGGAGTGTGCGCCCACCGCCCCCTGCACCACGCGCACCAACCCCCGATAATCGGCACGCCCGTTCCCCTTGCTGATCGACTTCGAGGTGATGAGCGAGGACGTGTGTGGGGCCAGGTGAATAGCCTTCGCGCCGGCGTCGTAGTGCTGGTTATCGCCGGCGAAAGCAATCGAGAGCACTTCACCGTGCGCGTGTGGGCCTTTGAGGACGACGGCGGGGTACTTCATTGTGATGCCTGAGCCCATGTTTCCATCGACCCATACCATCACGCCGTCCTCTTCCACCACCGCGCGCTGCGTGACCAAGTTGTAGACGTTGGTCGACCAGTTTTGGATCGTCGTGTAGCGCGCTTGCGCGCCTTTGCCGACGAAAATCTCGATGACGCCGGTGTGCAGAGCGGCGGTTGTGTATTGAGGAGCCGTGCAGCCTTCGATGTAATGCACATTGCTGCCCGGTTCAGCGATGATGATGGTACGCTCGAACTGCCCAAGGCTTTGCGCGTTGATGCGAAAGTACGCCTGAAGCGGAATTTCAACATCCACACCCGCCGGGACGTAGACGAAGCTGCCGCCCGACCAGAAGGCGCTGTTCAAGGCAGCGAACTTGTTGTCGGCGATGGGGACCACCGTGCTGATATATTTCTGGACGAGATCGGGATACTGCTGCACGGCAGTGTCCATATCCACAAAGATGATGCCATGACTTTCCCACTCTTGTTTGAGCGAACTGTAGACTGCCTCAGAATCCATCTGCGTCTCGACGCCGGCGAGGAATTTGCGTTCGGCTTCGGGGATGCCCAATTTGTCAAAGGTATCCTTGATGGCCTGGGGGACGTCGTCCCAGGTGCGCGCTTTTTGCGCTGTAGCGCGCATAAAATAGTAGAACTCCTCAAAATCCAACGCACCTAGATCCACCCCCCATGTGGGCATCGGCATACGGTTGAAAATGTCCAGCGCCTTGAGGCGAAAGTTCAACATCCACGGCGGCTCGTTTTTAAGCGCCGAGATGCTGCGCACAACATCCTCACCGATGCCGCGCCGCGATTGATGCGCGTAATCAATCGCGGTGGTGAAATCGTATTGCTGCTGATCTTTAAGATCGCGCAGGTCTTCGTGCGCTGTCGTCATCGATTAGCTCCCCACACGTACTTCTTCTTTGACCCAATCGTAACCCTTTTCTTCCAACACATCCACCAGACTGGCGTCGCCGGATTGGAAAATGCGCCCATCGTAGAAGATGTGGACAAACTGCGGATAGATGTAATTGAGCAGTCGCTGATAGTGGGTGATCACGAGAATGCCCATGCCGAGTTCTTGCTGCAAGCGGTTGATGTTCTCCGAGACGATGCGGATCGCGTCGATGTCCAGACCGGAGTCGGTTTCATCCAGGATCGCAAACTTCGGTTTGAGCAGTGCCATTTGCAGAACCTCGGCACGCTTTTTTTCGCCGCCGGAGAAACCTTCGTTGAGATACCGCTGCAAAAAGGCCGGATCCATCTTGAGCTTGTCTAAGTCTTCGTTCAGCTCTGGGCGAAATTCGCGCCAGGGAATCAAGTGCGCGTTGAGTCGCCCGCGCGCGCCGGGTTGCGCCTTGTCGCCATAGCCGCGCATCGCGCTGGTGGCCGCATGCAAGAACGTATTGAGCGTCAAGCCGGGCACGGAGATGGGATACTGCAACGCCAAAAAGAGGCCGCGTCGGGCGCGCTCGTCGGGAGACAAGGCCAGCAGGCTCTCACCGTTGAGCAATACATCCCCCTGTGTCACCTCGTAGTGCGGATGTCCCATCAACGTGTAAGCGAGCGTGCTCTTCCCGGAGCCGTTCGGCCCCATCAGCGCGTGAGTTTCACCTTGTTGCATCACCAGGTTCACGCCTTTGAGAATAGCTTTGCCTTCTACGTTGACGTGCAGATCACGAATTTCCAACGTCACAGGCTCCATACCCCAGTCCTCCACTATCATCTCCATGGTGTTGGAATCCCCAACTTGTTCGGACATACCCCTCGAAAACGCCTCGACAAGGGGGGAATTCCTCCACCCTTTACCCTTTTCGGGAGAGTCATCCATTTTGAATCCGTTGACAGTATAGGCAAAACGGGGATTTTGTCAAGGTTTTTTCTTCCAAATTAAGCCATCCAACAAAAAATGGCCGGCACCCCGAGATGCCGGCCGTGGCGGAGCCCCATGCAAAAGCTACCCGCTGAACAGACTACTCACTACGCCTGCACCTATCATGCCGATGCCGAAAATGGTGCCAATAATGAGGCTAACGGCAAGAGCTGCTATCCACCCGATTGCAACTGTAGCGATGGTCTTACCGGTGTCCATATCCAGCCCTTCCTTAATTGCCAGGAAGCCAGTGTAAAGCGACAACAGCCATGCGGCCAACGCAATCAGCGCACCAATGCATGGAATAAACGAGAGAATGTTCAATACCAGCGGCGCCTGGGCAAAACCGATCACCCGCAGCATTTCGCTAAAGGTTGCCTCTCCGTGAAACACGGTTGTCCCCACGAAATAGGTGATGGCGGACCAGACTAGCCAACTGATAAAAGCAGAGGCAAGTGCGCCTAAAAACGCACCGATAAAACTCTCTCCTTCAGTGGAGACTACGGTAGTGATGCCACCGCCGATAGCGGACAACACCGCAACAATCGCCACCACGATGGCGGCTTGCGAAGTCGCCGTTTGATCGGCTTCGACCTCGGCATAGACACTTTGGTAATGGCAAAAAAGTAAGTGATGGAGTATCATGGGCATTTGAAAAATCATATCTTGGAGGGACCTATGATCCAAATCACGCTTACTTATCATTGCCGTAACTGCCATAGTACCAACATCGTCAGG
>Ga0208940_1002654_pt1 | contig 16229 bp, 13 predicted proteins | sample AD_JPNNA6_MetaG_FD_184445 | JGI IMG/M metagenome (GOLD analysis project Ga0208940, IMG submission 184445) | Active sludge microbial communities of municipal wastewater-treating anaerobic digesters from Japan - AD_JPNNA6_MetaG (SPAdes) (version 2) | ecosystem: Engineered > Bioreactor > Anaerobic... | reverse complement strand
CCAAGGTGCCCAAGAAGATCGAGACCCTCATCGCCGGGGAGAGCCTCTTCAACGACGGCGTCGGCGTCGTCTTCTTCATCGTCATTGCCTCCGCCGCGGGGGTCGGTGGCGGCCACACCGAGCCCAGTCTCACGGGAGCGTTGGTCGTCTTCGTCCAAGAGGCGTTGGGCGGCATCGCCTTCGGCGCCCTGATCGGCTGGATCACCTATCGGCTGTGTCGCTCGATCGAGGCGGCGTCGGTCGAGATCCTGCTGACCCTGGCTTCGGTCGTCGGCGGCTATGTCCTCGCCGCGAGCCTCGGCCTGAGCGGACCCCTGGCGATGGTCGTCGCCGGCCTGGTGATGTCGGCCGGCAAAGAGCGAGCGTTCGGAGAGCACACCCGGGAACGGATCGAAGGCTTCTGGGAGACCCTCGACGAGGTCCTCAACATCCTGTTGTTCGCGTTCATCGGTCTCGACGTGCTGCTCACGCCTACCGCCGTCGGCGAAGTGCTCGCCGGGCTCCTCATGATCGTCGTGGCCCTCGTCGCGCGATTTGTCAGTGTCGCGCTGCCGATGACCCTGGTCCGCCGCCGGGACGGCTACGGGCCGTGGACGATTCGGGTGCTCACGTGGGGAGGCCTGCGAGGCGGCATCGCGATCAGCCTCGCCCTCGGGCTCCCGGCCAGCCCCTACCGGTCCGCTCTGGTCACCGCCACCTACGTCGTCGTCCTCTTCACGATCGCCGTCCAGGGCCTGACCGTCATGCCGATTGTCCGTCGTGCCGCCGAGGCCGAGGCGGCGGCCGAGGCGGCGGCGGCGGGCGGCGGCGGGCGAGACTGAGAATCGCGCTGCGCGTCCCTGACGTGTGGCTGAGGCACGTCGTCCTCTCGGGATAGCAGGGCGGCTGACTCGTGGAACCGAATCACGCGGCATACCATCGAAGAAGACGGTCGGGACAGGAGGGCCATGCTGACCGTATTCATCGCCATCGGCGCTGCCGGACTGGCACTGCTCGTGATTTCGCTGGTTGTCGGCGAGATTCACGGCGGCCTTTTCGAGTGGATCGACAACGACCTTTTCTCCGGCGCCGCGGTGTCGGCCTTCCTGTCCGCGCTCGGTTTCGTCGGCGCGCTCGTCGAAAGCACCTCGGGCAACACCACCGTCGCGACTCTCGCGGGCACGGGGGCCGGCGTGGGCATGGCGTATGCCGCCCGCGGTCTCACGCGCTCGCTGCAGTCCGGCGAGGGAGACACCACGGTGCGTTCCGGCGACCTCGTCGGCCACCGAGGTCATGTCGTCGAGGCGATTCCCCGCGATGGCATGGGCATGGTCAGCGTGAGCGTCGCTGGGCACCTCACCCGGCTCAACGCCCGCTGCGAACAGCCGCTCTCCGCGGGAACCGGAATCGAGGTCACCTCCGTCCTATCCCCGACGGCAGTGACGGTTCGACCCATTGTCGTCACCCCTCAGGATCGCGCGCTCGACTGAGCGCGCATAGCCGCCGGAAAGGCGCGAACAATGTCTGCCAATGAGTTTCCTGTCATCCTCGTTGCCATCGTCGGGCTGATCATCCTGCTCGTCGTGGTGGGGGTGCTCGTCGCCTCGCGCTACAAGGTGGCCGGGCCAAACGAGGCCTTCATCGTCACCGGACGCAAGGGCAAGGAGATCCGCGACGTCGAAACCGGTGAGGTCTCCACCGATCTGTCCGGGCAGAAGGTCGTCATGGGTGGCGGCATTTTCGTCGTGCCGTTCGTCCAGCGCCTGCACGTCCTGGACCTCTCCAGCCGCCGGATCATGATCCAGATCCGCGGCGCCGTCTCGGGCCAGGGCGTCAAGCTCAACCTCGACGGGGTTGCCCTCGTCAAGGTCGGCGGCAACGAAGACTCGATCCGCGCGGCGGCCCAACGCTTCCTTACCCAGCAGCGCGAGATCGAGACCTTCACGCAGGAGACCCTGGCGGGCTCGCTGCGCTCGATCGTGGGTTCACTGACCGTCGAGCAGATCATCCGTGACCGGGCCGCCTTCGCCCAGCGAGTGGCCGACGAGTCGGAGACCTCGCTTACCGGTCAGGGTCTGGTCCTTGACACCTTCCAGATCCAGGACATCACCGACGACGGGAGCTACCTCTCCGACCTCGGCCGCCCCGAGGCCGCCAGGGTTGGGCAGACGGCGGCGATCGCCGAGGCCAACGCCCGACAGGCTGCGGAGCAGGCTCGGCTGGCCGCCGAGCAGGAGATCGCCATAGCCAACCGTGAGTTGGCCCTCAAGCAGGCCGAGATCAAGGCGCAGACCGACGCGGCCACCGCTCAGGCCAACGCCGCCGGCCCCCTGGCTCAGGCCGACCGCGACCAGGCGATCCTTGCCGAGCAGGAGAAGGTCGCCGTGCGTAAGGCCGCGCTCACCGAGCGCCAGTTGGACACCGAGGTTCGCCGCCCGGCCGACGCCGCCCGGTATCGCGTCGAGCAGGAGGCCGACGCCCGCAAGGCGGCCTCGATCGCCGCGGCCCAGGCCGACGCCGAGAAGGCCCGGCTCACAGGTGAAGGCGAGAAGGCTCGGCGCACCGCCGAGGCCGACGCCCTGCGAGCCGAAGGCACCGCCCAGGCCGCCGCGATCCTCGCCACCGGCGAGGCCGAGGCCCAGGCGATGAACAAGCGCGCCGACGCCTACGCCCGCTACAACGAAGCCGCCGTCCTGCAGATGCTCGTCGAGGTCCTGCCCAAGGTCGCCCGCGAGCTCGCCTCGCCCATGGCGGCGATCGACAACCTCACCGTCATCTCCACCGACGGCGCCGGGGCCCTGCCCAAGCAGGTGACGGCCAACCTGGTCCAGACCATGTCGATGCTCAAGAGTGCGACCGGTTTCGACCTGGAGGACATCGTCAAGCGGTACTCCGGGTTCGTCCCGGCTCCCGCCACGTCGGTGACGGCGGCCACGACGGCCCCTGCGGCACCGGCGGCCGAGACCGCGCCGCCCGCCACGCCTGCCACCTCCGCCTGACGGGCGCAGGCTAGGGGCTCGCGCTCGAGTTCTTTCTGCTCGAGCCGGGTCCTGGTCGCCCGGGCGGACGCTGCGGATCGTTACCCGTTTGTGTTGCGTTTGCCTGTGGAAGCGGCGGTTTGGGGTGGGTGGCCTGTCGGTGGTCGCTGTTAGCGTCGGGGCTATGGACAGCAGCGAAGTGACTCGTGACTCGGCATCTCGCCGGGCTGAGATTCGTGCTGCGACGAAGACTGTCGCTGAGTTGGTGGCGTCGTTGTGGCAGGTCCAGGGTGGCGAGTTGGGGGCCTTGTTGGGTGAGTTGGACGCTCTCGCTGCGGTCGTGTGCGGTGCTCGGGTCGCGGTCGTTGGCGAAGCGGAGGCGCGTGGTGAGATTTCCGCGTCGCAGGCGGGGTCGACGGCCGGGTGGGTGGCTGAGCACGCCCCGACGTTGGCGGCTGGGAGTGGTGCGGGGCAGGTCGCCCGGCTCGTCCGCGAATGCACGCGTCCGGACCTGTCGACGGTCCACGCGGCGGCTGTCTCTGGCCAGGTGAGCGTTCCGACGGCTCTCACGGTGGTCACCGAGTACGCCCGGTTGAAGCCGCGCCTTCGGGAGGAAGCCGCCCCGACCGTCCTGCAAGGTTTGTTGGATATGGGGATCGCGGACGGGCCGAAGGGTGTCCGGTCGCTGCGTCCCGCGCTGTTGGCGGCGCATGGTGCGGATGGTGAGTTCCAAGCCGACGCCGACACCGCCGAGCGCCTCGTCTCGCTGTCGCGCCCGTCGACCGACGAGCTGGGTGCCCTCACCTACCAGCTCGTGTTGGACCCGGTTGGAGCGGCGGCGCTGGAAGCCGCGATCGGCCCCTTGTCGACGCCGGTCCCCGGACCGGACGGGGAACGTGACCCGCGCAGCCCGCAGTTGCGTCGTGGGCAAGCGTTGATTGAGGTATGCCGCCGCGCCACCAGCGCCGGCGACCGCCCACCGGCTGGGGTGAAGACCACGCTCATGCTCACCATGAGCTACGACGACCTCGCCGCGCGGGTCGGTGCCGCCATGGTGATCGGCTCGACTCAAGGCGGCTCGCTCATCGCTCCCGAGACGGTCCGTCGACTCGCGTGCGACGCGAACGTCATTCCCGCCGTCCTGGGTGGACGCGGGGAGGTCCTCGACCAGGGCCGATCCACTCGACTGGCGACGCCCGGACAGTTGGCGGCGCTCTGGTTACGGGACGGGGGGTGCAGTTTCCCCGGCTGCACGACTCCCGCCCACTGGTGCGACGCTCACCACCTGGTCCATTGGGCCGACGGCGGGGCATCCGACCTCACCAACCTGGCGTTGTTGTGCGGGCGACACCACTCCATCGCCCACCGAGACCACCTCATCGGTTATGTCAACGCCCCCTGCGGTGCTGTCGATGGCGGTGCTATCGATGGAACTGCTGTCACCTGGAACGTCATCCCCGGAAGCTACGACCGCCGCGACGACGGACCCTCAGCGCACGGTGACCAGTCATCGGGCGACCCACCACCCGGCGACCCACCACCAGCGAACCAACCACCACGGGTCCATCCCCACGGTGACCCGCCCGTACCCCAGTGCCGTCAATCACCAGGTCACCACGAGTGGGACAACCCTGGCCCCGACGCGGAGCCCTGGGCAGATCTCTGGCCAGACGCGAACCCAGCGGCCGAGACCCGGCCGGCGGACGATGCTGCCGGGCGCTGTCACGGGCCCGACGCCGAGCCCTGGGCAGACCTGTGGGCGGACTCGGGACACCGCGGCGACAGCGAGCCCACGGATCACTCGGACCGATACCACCCCAACCCCGAAGCAGACCCGTGGTACGGCTCAGGCGGCCCGGCCGCGTAACCGGGCCGCCTCCGACCTTGCCGACTGCATGAACACGATATAACGTGTTTCTGGCAGTCGCGACATATCGTGCCTGCATCGGCCCAGCCCCGGACGAGGAGTCCCCGTGAAACGAGCCTTCGTTGCGCCCGGCTTCCCTCGTCTGTATGCCGCGCTGAGCACCTCCGCGCTCGGCGACTCGATCCTGCTGCTCGTCCTGTCGATGTGGGTCAAGACGATCACCGGCTCGAACGCCGCGGCTGGCCTGACCTTCCTCTTCATGCTCCTCCCGGCGCTCGTCGCCCCGGCTCTGGGCATCTGGGTCGACCGGGTTCGCGCCAAGCCGCTGCTCGTCTGGGGCAATGTCCTCTCGGCCCTCGCAGTCCTGCCCCTCGTCTTCGTCCGCTCGGCCGACCAACTCTGGATCATCTGGACCGTCGCGTTCCTCTACGGCGTGTCCTTCATCGTCCTGCCCGCCGGAGTCAACGGCCTCCTCAAGGAACTCATCGCCGACGACGTCCTCGTCGATGCCAACGCTGCCCTGCAGACGACCAAGGAGGGCTTTCGGCTCTTCGGCCCGCTCGCGGGGGCGGCCCTGTTCGCGTGGACGGGGGGTTGGCTCGTGGCAGTGATCGACGCCGCGTCATTCCTCATCGCTGCAGTCGTCATCGCCTCCGTCAAGGTGCAGGAGGCGGCGCCCGCACCCGAGGGCGGGCACATCTGGGTCCAACTCACCGCCGGAGTCCGTCACCTCGTCGGAGACCGGGCCCTGCGGCATACCCTCGTGGGCTTTGGGATCATGCTGCTCGTCCTGGGGTTCACCGAGTCGTCCATCTATGCGGTGCTGGACGCCTTCGGGAAGCCGGCGGCGTTCGCCGCGGTGCTGGTGACCTTCCAGGGGGTGGGAGCGGTCATCGGTGGGCTCACCTCCAACCTCGTGGTCCGTCGGCTCGGTGAGGTCGGGACCACCGCCCTGGGCATGGTGGTGCTTGCGGTCCCCCTCGGCGTCATCGCGAGCGCGACCGACGTGAACGTCGCGCTGGCCGCGCTCGTCGTCGTCGGTGTCTCGATCCCCTGGCTGTTCGTCGCCGTGAACACCCTCGTCCAGCGCCGCACCCCTCAGGCCGTGATCGGCCGGGCGTCGATGGCGCTCGAGGTGTTGATGGGCACCCCGCAGGCCATCTCGCTGGCCGTCGGCGCGCTGCTGGTCGTCTTCGTTTCGTTCCGCACGATTTTCGTCATCATCGCGCTGGCCACGCTGGCGGGCGCCAGCTACATCGCGATCATGCTGCGCCGCGAGATCGGAGCCGACCTCGCCACCTCGCGCGATCGGCGCGCCGAGATCGGTGGGCTCGGCCCGGCCGTGGATGCGGCGCCAAGAGCTGACCTCCCGACGCCCGAGTCACCCGCGTAGTCGTGCCGTCAGCGCGGCCGCCACCCGGCGCACCTGCTCGACCAACCGGTCCCGGCCCGCGGTGTCGACGACGTCCGACGGGTAGGTCACGGCGACCGCGGCCACCGGATGGTCGGTGTGGTCGACGACGGCGACGGCCACCGACGCCAAGCCCTCGGTCACGGTGCCGGACTCCACGGCATACCCCCTGGCGCGGGCCTGCGTCAGCGCGCGGCGCAGTTCGGTGAGGGTGCGTGGGCCGTGCTCCTCGCGCCGGATCAGTTGGGACGCAGCGGGATACAGCGCGCGCACCTGTGCGGCGGGGAGCCTCGACAGCATGGCGAGGCCGCTCGCGGTGAGCTCGGCGGGCAGGCGCACCCCGACGTCGGTGACCAGTCGCGGACGCCCGGCGGCGCGCTCCTCGACGACGTAGAGGACGTCCCGGCCGTGCATGACCGCGAGGTGCGCATTGTGCGTCGTCGCATCGACCAGTCGGGCGAGCAGCGGCGCGGCGATCCGCTGCAGCGGCGCCTGCCGCCGATAGGCGGAGCCCAACTCGTAGGCCGCGGCACCCAGCCCGAACCGGCCCGACTCGCGCAGGTGGCTGACAAAGCCGCGGTCCGCGAGGGTCATGAGGATGCGGTAGGTGCTCGACCGGGGCAGGCCCAGGTCGCGGGCGATCGCGGCGGCCGGCAGCGGCTCGGTATGCCGTGCCAGCAGTTGCAGCACGTCGAGGGCGTGCGCGACGGCCGGGTTCGGATCCATGCGGTCAGGCTCTCACGGCTTGACCAGGGTGTCTCATATCTGGGACACGATCTGGTGTCGGCCTCTCCCAGAAGGCGACACCGCACCCTCTAATGGGCACATGAGCACTCCAGACCACCCCGCGGTGACCGTCGGCGACGGACCGTTGACGATCGACCATGTCGTCGCCGTCGCTCGGCATGACGCCCGCGTCGTCATCTCTGCCGCCGCCGTGGCCCGGATGGCCCAGACCCGGGCGGTCATCGACGGGCTGGCCGACGATGTCGAGCCGCACTACGGAGTCTCGACCGGCTTCGGCGCCCTGGCCACCCGGCACATCCCCCTCGAGTTGCGCACCCAACTGCAGCGCTCTCTCGTGCGCTCGCACGCGGCCGGCAGCGGTGCCGAGGTCGAGAGGGAGGTCGTCCGCGGGCTCATGGTGCTGCGCCTGGCCACCCTCGCCACCGGCCGCACGGGGATCCGCCCCGTCGTCGCGCAGACGTATGCCGCGATGCTCAACGCCGGGATCACGCCCGTCGTGCATGAATTCGGCTCACTCGGGTGCTCAGGCGACCTGGCTCCGCTGGCCCACTGCGCGCTGGCCGCCATGGGCGAAGGGCCGGTCCGGCTGGCCGACGGAACTCCCTCGGACGCCGCGAGCGCCCTGCAGGACAACGGCATTGAGCCTGTGGTCCTGCGAGAGAAGGAAGGCCTGGCCCTCATCAACGGCACCGACGGAATGCTCGGCATGCTGTGCCTGGCGATCTCGGACCTGCGCGGGCTGCTCACCGTGGCCGACGTGACGACCGCGATGAGCGTCGAGGGCCTGCTCGGCACCGACGACGTCTTCGCCGCCGACCTTCAGGCCCTGCGGCCGCAGCCGGGCCAGGCCTTGTCGGCCGCGAACATTCGCCGGGTTATCGCCGACAGCCCGATCCGGCACTCGCACGATACCGAGGACTGCCCCCGCGTCCAGGACGCCTACTCGCTACGGTGCGCCCCCCAGGTGACGGGGGCGGCGCGGGACACGGTCGAGCATGCGGCGCGGATCGCGGCATACGAACTCGCCTCTGCCGTCGACAATCCCGTGGTGACGCTCGACGGGCGCGTGGAGAGCAACGGCAACTTCCACGGGGCGCCGGTCGCCTACGTCCTGGACTTCCTCGCGATCGTCGCGGCCGACGTCGCGAGCATGAGCGAGCGGCGCACCGACCGCTTCCTGGACCGCTCCCGCAGCAACGGACTGCCGGCCTTCCTCGCGGGCGACCCGGGTGTCGACAGCGGCCACATGATCGCGCAATACACCCAGGCCGCGATCGTCTCGGAGATGAAGCGGCTGGCCGCGCCCGCGAGCGTCGACTCGATCCCGTCGTCGGCGATGCAGGAGGACCACGTCTCGATGGGCTGGTCGGCTGCCCGCAAACTGCGGCGCTCGGTCGACGGGCTCACCCGCGTGCTGGCCATCGAGTTGCTCACTGCGGCACGGGGGTTGGACCTGCGAGCGCCGCTGCAGCCGAGCCCCGCCACTGGCGCGGTCGTCGCCGCCCTGCGCGAACGGGTTGCCGGGGTGGGTCCTGACCGCTTCCTGGCACCCGAGATCGAGTATGCCGTGCAGCTCGTCGCGTCGGGCCGCGCCCTCGCGGCGGCCGAGTCCGTCACCGGGCCGTTGGCCTGAGGTGTGCTGATGAGGCCGAGCAGCGTCCGGAGCCCATCAGGGGCGGGGCGACACGCCTTCGACATAACCCCGGGGGAACACCGCGCGGACGTCGGTGTGGACAAAGTCGTCGCCCTTGTAGAGGAGCGGCTCGCCGACGTCCTTGGCCAGGGCGTAGGCGAAGCAGTCGCCAAGGTTGAGCCGGGCCCGATGGCCCGAGCCGCGGCCGAAGTCGCGGAACGCCTCGCGGGCGAGGCGCGCCTGACGCTCGGTGAACGGCGCGATCTCGACGTGCAGCCAGTCCAGGACCTCATCGAACGACCTCGTCAACTCCGGTCGGCCCTTGCCGTCGATCACCATGGCGGCCTCAACGAAGGTGGGTGCCGCCATGCGCACCGACTCCGCTTCGCTCGCGGCGTTGGAGTAGGCCAATGCTTCGGCCTCCTTCAGCACGATGGCGCACACCGCCGAACTGTCGAGGATCACACCGGGAGCCCGTTCTCGTCGTACATCTCCTCCATGAACCGTTTCGTGGCCGCTCGCTCCTCGTCGGTGACCGTGTATGAGGCCAAGATCTCCTGGACCCGACGGAACCGCTCCTGCGCCTCGGCAGCCTTGCTGCGCTCCTCGATGAACCGCTCCAAGGCTTGCTCGAGCACGCGCACCTGGGTCTGCCCGGTGAGCGCGGCCGCCTCCTTGGCCAGGCGGCATACCCGCTCGTTCTTGATGTTGAGACTCACCGGTTACACCTTTCTACCCATACTGTCTACCAATCTACCCTGAAGGAGTCCGCCATGGAAGGCGCCCGCCCCGTCCGTGCCCCCCGCGGCACCACCCTCACTGCCCGTTCGTGGCAGACCGAGGCTCCGTTGCGGATGCTCATGAACAACCTCGACCCCGAGAACGCCGAGCGGCCCGACGACCTGGTCGTCTATGGCGGCACCGGGCGGGCGGCGCGCGACTGGCGCAGTTTCGACGCGATGGTGCGCACGCTGACGACGCTCGCGCCCGACGAGACGATGCTCGTCCAGTCGGGCAAGCCGGTCGGCGTCTTCCAGACCCACGAGTGGGCGCCGCGCGTGCTCATCGCCAACTCCAACCTCGTCGGCGACTGGGCGACGTGGCCGGAGTTCCGGCGCCTGGAGCACCTCGGGCTGACGATGTACGGCCAGATGACCGCCGGGTCGTGGATCTACATCGGCACCCAGGGCATCGTCCAGGGCACCTATGAGACGTTCGCCGCCATCGCCGACAAGAGGTATGCCGGCACGCTGGCCGGGACGCTCACCCTCACCGGTGGCTGTGGCGGCATGGGCGGCGCGCAGCCGCTCGCCGTGACCCTTAACGGCGGTGCGTGCCTCATCGTCGACGTCGACCCGGCCCGGTTGCATCGGCGGGTCGAGCACCGTTACCTCGACGAGGTCGCCGGGTCGCTCGATGAGGCGATCGAGATCGCCCTGGCCGCCAAGCGCGACCGCCGGGCCTGGTCGGTCGGCGTCGTCGGCAATGCGGCCGAGGTGTTCCCCGAGTTGCTGCGCCGTGGGGTGGACATCGACATCGTCACCGACCAGACGTCGGCGCACGACCCGCTTTCCTATCTGCCGGAAGGCATTTCGCTCGGCGACTGGCAGGGCTATGCCGAGCGCAAGCCGGAGGAGTTCACCGATCGGGCGCGGGTGTCGATGGCCCACCAGGTCGAGGCGATGGTCGGCTTCATGGATGCCGGCGCCGAGGTCTTCGACTACGGCAACTCGATCCGCGACGAGGCCCGGCACGGTGGGTATGGCCGGGCGTTCGACTTCCCCGGCTTCGTGCCGGCATACATCCGGCCGCTGTTCTGCGAAGGGAAGGGGCCGTTCCGCTGGGCCGCCCTCTCCGGAGACCCGAAGGACATCGCGGTGACCGACGAGGCGATCCTCAAGCTCTTCCCGGACAACGACCGCCTGCACCGGTGGATGCGCGGGGCGAAGGAGCGAATTGCTTTCCAGGGCTTGCCTGCTCGCATCTGCTGGCTCGGTTATGGCGAGCGCGACAAGGCGGGCGCGCTGTTCAACGACCTCGTCGCCTCGGGCGCAGTGAGTGCCCCGATCGTCATCGGTCGCGACCACCTCGACTGTGGGTCGGTGGCCAGCCCCTATCGCGAGACCGAGTCGATGCTCGACGGGTCCGACGCGATCGCCGACTGGCCGCTGCTCAACGCGCTGACGGCCGCCTCGTCGGGCGCCACGTGGGTGTCGATCCACCACGGCGGCGGCGTCGGCATCGGTCGATCCATCCACGCGGGTCAGGTGTCGGTCGCCGACGGGACACCGCTGGCCGCGCAGAAGCTCGCCCGCGTGCTCACCAACGACCCGGGCATGGGCGTCATCCGGCACGTCGACGCGGGCTACGAGGCTGCGGACGTCGTCGCGGCCGACCTCGGCGTCCGCATCCCCATGCGCGAGCAGTGAGTGTGCCGCCCGCGCCGACCTCGGTGGTGCGCAGCTTGTATGAGGGTAGTGACGCTTGGATGAGGCTAGACACTCATACAAGTGACACCAACCTCATACAAGCGCGCGACTGAGCCCGAAAAGGAGACCCCATGGCCCCCTTCAGCACGCCAGACGGCGCAGCCGCCCGGTCGTTCGACCGGATGTGGGCCGACCTCGCGCCCATCGGTCGCAACCCCGCGACGGGGGGTTACGAGCGGTTCGCCTGGACCCGTGAGGACCACACCTTGCGGGAATGGTTCGCCGGAGAGTGCGGGGCGCGCGGGCTTGAGGTCGTGCGGGACCGTGCCGGCAACCAGTGGGCCTGGTGGGGGGACCCCGACGCGCGACCCGGCATCGTGCTCGGCTCCCATCTCGACTCGGTCGCCGACGGCGGCGCCTTCGATGGCCCGCTCGGCGTCGTCAGCGCGCTGGCCGCGCTCGATGCGTTGCGGGACAACGGCTTCACCCCTCGTATGCCGCTCGGCATCGCCAACTTCGCCGACGAGGAGGGGGGACGGTTCGGCGTCGCCTGCGCCGGGTCGCGGATCCTCACCGGGGCCTTGTCACCGGACCGGGCCCGCAGCCTGACCGATGGTGACGGGGTGACGATGGCGCAGGCCTGGACCGCCGCGGGTAGGGACCCGGCCACGCTGGGGCCGGACCCGGACGCCCTGCGCCGTGTGGCGGCCTACGTCGAGGTGCATGTCGAGCAGGGCCGGGCTCTGTGCGTCGACCCGGACGACCCCTTCGGCGACCCGGCCCTGTGGGACCCCGCTCGGGCGGTCGCGATCGGCACCGAGATCTGGCCCCACGGCCGGTGGCAGATCGATGTCTTCGGCGAGGCCAACCATGCGGGGACGACGGCGCTGGCGGACCGCAACGACGCGATGCTCGGCTTCGCGTCGGTCGTGGCGTCGGCGCGGATGCTGGCCCGCGAACGTGGGTGCGTGGCCACGGTCGGCAAGGTCATCGCCCGGCCCAATGCCGTCAATGCGATCGCCGACCACGTCACGACCTGGCTCGACGCACGAGGGGCCGACCCGGAGGCCGTGCGCGGGCTCGTCCAGACCCTGCGCGATGAGGTGTCCGAAGACGGAACGACTGTGGACGAGGTGTCCTGGACTCCCGCAACGGTTTTCGACACCAGACTCCGCGACCGTCTGGCCGCGGTGTTGCCGGAGGCTCCCCTACTCGCCACCGGCGCGGGCCACGACGCAGGCATCCTCGCCAATGCCGGGATCCCCACGGCGATGCTGTTCGTGCGCAACCCGACCGGCGTCTCGCACTCGCCCCAGGAGTTCGCCGAGCGGGACGACTGCATCCGGGGTATCCACGCCTTGGCCGCCGCTGCTGCCGAATTGGCTGGGTGACCACGTGACCTCCTACTGGTGCGAATACGCCTGGTTGCCAGGCGGATTGGCCGCTAGCGTCCGCCTCGAGATGATGGGCGAGCGGATCGTCGGCGTGTCGGCGGATGTCGAGGCGAGGCCCGAGGATGTCCGACTCGCAGGGGTGACCCTGCCGGGGCTCGCCAACACGCACTCCCACGCGTTCCACCGTGCCCTGCGCGGTCGGACCCATGGGGACGGCGGCACCTTCTGGACCTGGCGCGAGCGCATGTATGCCGTCGCGAGCCGCCTGGACCCGGCGCGTTACCTGGCGCTGGCGCGGGCGGCATACGCGGAGATGGCGCTGGCGGGATTCACCGCGGTCGGGGAGTTCCACTATGTGCACCACCAACCCGACGGCACCCCCTACGCCGACCCGAACGCCATGGGGGCGGCGCTCATCCAGGCGGCCGCTGAGGCCGGCATCCGGCTCACCCTGCTCGACACGATCTATCTCGCCGGCGGCCTCGGCCCCGATGGCCATCTGCCGCTTGACGTTGTGCAGCAACGGTTCTCCGACGACTCGGTCGACGCGTGGTCGACGCGGGTTGGGCTCATGAGCGACACCCCGACGGCACGCATGGGGGCGGCGATCCACTCGGTTCGTGCCGTCCCGAAGGACGCGCTGGCGGGAGTCGTGGCGGCGTCAGTGGGGCGCCCCCTGCACGTCCACCTCTCCGAGCAGCCCGCCGAGAACGCGACCGCGCTGGCCTTCTATGGCGTGACGCCGACGGCGCTCCTGGAGGGGGCTGGGGCGCTCGGGCCCATGACCACGGCGGTCCATGCGACCCACCTCACCGACGACGACATCGCCTCGCTGGCCAGCGCCGGCGTGACCGCATGCTTCTGCCCCACGACCGAGCGTGACCTCGCCGACGGCATCGGGCCAGCTCGCGCCTTGGCCGACGCGGGTGTGCCGCTCGCCCTCGGTTCCGACCAACACGCGGTGGTCGACCCGTTCGAGGAGGCCCGCGGTTTGGAGTCGCATGAGCGGCTCGTCACTCTTGAGCGCGGGCGCTTCACCCCCGGCCAACTCACGGATGCGTTGTCCCGCAACGGGTATGCCGCCCTCGGCTGGCCCGACGGGGGCCGGCTGGCCGCGGAGGCGCTGGCCGACTTCGTCACCGTGCGACTGGACTCGCCGCGCACCGCCGGTGCCGCCCCCGAGCAGATCCTCTATGCCGCCACCGGCGCCGACGTCACCACGGTCGTCGTCGGCGGTGAAGTGGTCGTCTCGGCCGGACAACACCGACTGGGCGACGTCGGCCGACTCTTGACGGACGCCATCTCGGCCCTCGACGACGGAGCAGCTTCATGACCGCAACCCTCATCACGGGGATCGCCGAGCTCGTCACCAACGATTCGAGCTGGTCGGCTGCGGGCCAGGCGCCCGACGTTGCTCGGTTGGGGATCGTCACCGACGCGGCCGTCCTCGTCGAGGCCGGGGAGGTTGTCTGGGTAGGCCCGGCCAGCGCTGCCCCGCAGGCAGATTCGCGCGTCGACGTGGGCGGGTGCGCCGTCATGCCCGGCTTCGTCGACTCGCACACTCACCTCGTCTTTGCCGGTGACCGGGCGGCCGAGTTCGCGGCCCGGATGGCGGGCACGGCATACGACGGGGGTGGGATCGCGACGACTGTGGCGGCGACGCGCGGGGCGACCGACGACGAGTTGCGCACGCTGTTGGCCGCGCGGATCGCCGAGTTGCGGCGTCAGGGCACGACGACCGTCGAGATCAAGAGTGGTTACGGGCTGAGCGTCGAGGACGAGCTTCGACTGCTGCGCCTGGCCCGCGAGGTCACGCCGCACGTCACCTTCCTCGGAGCGCACGTCGTGCCGGCCGAGTATGCCGCCGACCGCGCGGCATACCTCGACCTGGTGACCGGGCCGATGCTGGCGGCGGTCGTCGCCCAGGGTGCGGCCACGTATGTCGATGTGTTCTGCGAGCCGCTGTCGGCGCACGCCTTCACCGAGGACGAGGCCCGGGTGATCCTGCGGGCCGGTCGCGCCGCCGGCCTGGCCGTGCGCGTGCATGGCAACCAACTGGGCCCCGGGCCGGGCGTGCGATTGGCCTGCGAGCTCGGGGCGGTGAGCGTCGACCACTGCACCTACCTGTCCGACGCCGACGTCGCTGCACTCGCCGAAACCGGAACTGTCGCAACGCTGTTGCCGGGGGTCGAGTTCTCGACCCGGCACCCCTATCCCGACGCGCGCCGGCTGCTTGACGCCGGTGTTGCTGTGGCGCTGGCGACCGACTGCAACCCGGGCACCTGCTACACCTCATCGATGCCGTTCGTCATCGCGCTCGCCGTGCGGGAGTTGCGGATGACCCCCGCAGAGGCCCTGTATGCCGCGACCGCCGGCTCCGCGCGCACGCTCGGGTTGCGGGGTCGGATCGCCGTGGCTGACTCGGCCGATCTCACGGTGCTCGATGCGCCGAGCTATCTGCACCTGGCCTACCGCCCCGGCGTCCCGCTCGCGTCGGCCCTGGCACTCTGACACTCCGGTCGCTCGGGTCTCACCCATTCAGACTTTGCGTCCCCCCGTGAGCGAAATCGACACTCTGACGTCGATTCCACTCACCTCAGACCAGTCCTCCCCAGAGCGCTGATGAGCGGTTGCGCCGGTTGGGTGCTGGGTGGACGCTGGTGGTGACGGTTAGTGCCACGGGTAGTGCCACGGCAGGTCAGGGGAAGGGCGAAGCACCATGGACAACGAGCCAGTCACCGAAACTCGATGGCAGCGGTGGGGCGGCGTGGCGTCCCTTCAAATCTTCCTTTTCTATGTGTGGATCACAGCCCTTGACAAGACCGATACGGCTCGGGCCTGGTCGATCGTGTTTGCCACAGCCATGGAGCTCTACGTGGTGGTCTGGGTCGTTTCGATCCAGCGCAAGCGTTCGCGCTGACCACACCCTGCCGAACCCCTGCCGATTCGAGGTATTCCACCATCGCCAGACGATGGTGGAATACCTCGAATCAGCGGGGGGTCGGGGGTCCGGGGGGTCCGGGGGGTTGTCGAGGGTGTCGGGGGCAACGGCAGACGCCCCCGCCTGGACCAGGTCCGGGCGGGGGCGACTGAGGTAAGCAGCGAGCGACTACTTGAGGTAGGCGTACAGCGCGGCGTGCGCGGCCGAGCCGACCATCAGGGTCGCCTGGGTGTTGCCGAGCGCCGAACCCTTGGCCGACGTGAACGTCACCGTCACCGTGGCGCTGCCACCGGCTGGCAGGTTCACCGACTGAGGAGAGACCGAGAAGACACCTTCGCCCGGGCCCTCCGAGACCGACAGCGGCAGGGTCAGCGCCCCATCGGTCAAGTTGGTCACGGTCACCGTCTCGGTCAACGACTGGCCGGCCGTGTTGGGCACCGCGCCGAAGGACACGCTGGGCCGCGTCAGAGCGACCTGCGCCCGGACGGCGGCGTCAAGGTCAGCCAGGCCGTTGCCGACCTTCTGGACGTTGGCGTCCACCGTGGTGCCGTCGGTGAAGCGCGTCAGCACGCCCAACTTGGCCGTGTTGGCGATCGCCGAGCGGACCTGCCAGGCATCCCAACCGGGTTTCGCCGCGCGGACGACGGCAGCCATTCCGGCCAGGTGCGGGCTGGACATCGACGTGCCCTGGAAGAACGCCCAGCAACCCTCGACGTAGTTGTTGCAGTAGGACATCGGGATCGAGGACAGGACGTTGACGCCGGGGGCGACGACGTCCGGCTTGACGCGGTAGCTCACGTCGACCGGACCCTGGCTGGAGAACCCGGCCATGATGTCGTTGCTGGTCGTG
>Ga0208940_1002635_pt1 | contig 16326 bp, 14 predicted proteins | sample AD_JPNNA6_MetaG_FD_184445 | JGI IMG/M metagenome (GOLD analysis project Ga0208940, IMG submission 184445) | Active sludge microbial communities of municipal wastewater-treating anaerobic digesters from Japan - AD_JPNNA6_MetaG (SPAdes) (version 2) | ecosystem: Engineered > Bioreactor > Anaerobic... | reverse complement strand
AGCGGGCTCTTCGGGAAGTGCTCTCCCAGGACGATGCCCGGGAGGCGGCGCGGGAGGTGCACCTTTCCGCCCACGGAGGTACGGGGGACGGCATCATCGGCGCCGCCGCCGCCGTGGGGCTCACGGCGGCGGGGTGGCGCGGCAGGTGCATTTCCTGGGGGGATCTGCGGGAGCTTCCCGAGGCTGTTCCCGTGGAGGAGCTGGAGCGCCGGGGCCTGCGGGTGGTGTGGCTGGAGCGGGACGCCTTTTCCGTGCCTCCCGGGGCGTTGATTCGGGGAGGCGGGTGGTTTCGCCCCTTTCTCCTGGGGGGATCTCCGGTGCTTTTGGTGCACCGGGAAGAGGACGGAACCTTTCGGACGGTGCCCGGCAAGGAACGAATCCAAAGGAACGACCGGAAGAGGGAGGGATGACCATGGCGCTGGAGCGCGAGCGAGACGGAAAACGGTTGCATGTGAAGAGTCGGCTCATGGGAGAGAGCCTGGTGAGCCGGAGTTTCGCCGAACAGTTGGAAACGGCGCCCCAGGTGCGCCTCTTCCCCGATGTGCACGTGCTGAAGATCGGCGGGCAGTCCCTCTGTGACCGGGGAGCCAAGGCCCTTCCGGCGTTGGCCCGGGAGATCGTGGAAAACAAGGCCCGGCACAAGATGCTCTTCACCACCGGAGGGGGCACCCGGAGTCGCCACATCTACGCCATCGGCCTGGAGCTGGGGATGCCCACAGGGATCATCGCCAAGTTCGGGAGCTCGGTGTCGGAGCAGAACGCCCTGCTCGTGGCCACTCTCCTGGCCCCCTGGGGGGGACTCAAGATCGGCCACGACGAAATCGTGAAGCTCGCCACCTATTTTGGCCAGGGGTGCATTCCCGTGATGCACGGCATGCCCCCCTACGACTACTTCGCCCTGCCGCCGGAGAAGGGGCGTATTCCGTTGCACCGTACCGACGTGGGGACGCTCCTTCTGGCGGAGCTCATCGGCGCCAAGAGCTGCATCTTTTTGAAGGACGAACGGGGGCTCTACACCGACGATCCCAAGAAAAACCCCGGGGCGGAGTTTATTCCCGAGATCTCTGTGGCGGAGTTGCGCGAGCTCGATCTGGACGATCTGGTGCTGGAGCGTCCCTGCCTGGAGATCCTGGAACGGAGCGAGGTGCTGGACCGCATTCTCGTCGTCAACGCCCTGGAAGAGGGAAACCTCACCCGGGCACTCGACGGGGAAGCGGTGGGAACGGTGATCCGTCGGAAGTGAGGAGACGGCGTCACAAAAGCCGGAGTGTGCTCCGGAACATGTTGAAGGGAGTGGTTTTTTTTGAAGGGGAAACGGCTGATGGGAGTGTTGTTGGCGGCGGCGGTGATTCTGGGGGCGGCGGGGGTCTCCGGAGCCAAGGAAACGTTGACGGTGTGGCATGCGGGAAGCCTGAATGCGGCGCTGAAGGATGTGGAGGCCCGCTTTCTGGAGAAATATCCCGATCTGGAGATCCAGGACAAGGGGGCGGGGAGCGTGGAGCTCGCCCAGGCCATCGTGGACAAGGGGGGGTGCGACCTCTACCTCACGGCGGACTACCGGAACATTGAAGATCTGCTGAAGCCCCAGCACGCCACGTGGAACCTCCTCTTCTGCACCAACGCCATGGTCATTGCCTACAGCCCCAAGGCTCCCCGGGCGGGGGAAATTTCGGCGGCGAACTGGTTCCGGGTGCTGGCCCGGCCCGACGTGGCGTGGGGGCACACCGATCCGAACAAAGACCCCGGGGGATACCGGGCGATCATGGTGTTGCAGCTCGCCGAGGCGTTCTACGGCCAGCCGGGGTTGGAAAAAAGCCTCATGGAAGCTCCGGGGCACCGGGTGGTGGACGGGATCAACGCCAAGGGAGTCAAGAAGCTCATGGAGTGGGGTTCTCTGGGGTACATGCTCAAGTACCGTTCCTACGCCGTGGCGGACGGCATGCAGATGATCGACCTCCCGGCGGAGATCAACCTGGGAGATCCCACCTTCGCGGAAAACTACGCCAAGGCGTCGGTGGAGATCAAGGGCAAGGGGGACGAGAAGATCACCATGCGGGGTGAGCCCGTGGTCTACGGCCTCACCATCCCCACGTCGGCGAAAAACGGAGCCCGGGCGCTGGAGTTCGTCCAGTTCCTCCTCTCCCCCGAAGGCAAGCAGATCCTGGAGAAGCGGGGATTCGGCCTCATGACCCCCGCCCCCGCCACCCCCCGGGACAAGCTGCCGGCGGAAATCGCCGCCCTCACTGCGGCGCAGTAGGCCCAAGGATCCAAGACCGAAGACGAGAGGAACCCCCTGGACCCTGGGGTCCAGATCATGTCCTTGAGGAGGATGAAAAAGAATGAAACGTACAATGCGCATCTTGTCCCTCGTCACGCTGGTTCTGATGCTCGCCACGGCGGCGTTTGCCGCCCCCGTGCTCCGCATGGCCACCACCACCAGCACCGAGGACACGGGGCTTTTGGACTACATGGAGCCCTTCTTCCGCCAGGCCACGGGGATTGAGTTGCAGTGGGTGGCAGTGGGCACCGGCAAGGCCCTGGAACTGGGCAAGAACTGCGATGTGGACGTGCTCCTGGTGCACGCCCCCAGCGCGGAGAAGATCTACGTGCAGGAAGGGCACGGGGTCAACCGGCGCCAAGTGATGTACAACGACTTCGTGCTCCTGGGCCCCGCCGCCGACCCCGCCAAGGTGAAGGGCCTCGCCGTGGGTGAGGCCCTGAAGGCCATCGCTGCGGCGAAACAACCCTTTGTGAGCCGGGGAGACAAGTCGGGAACCCACGTGGCGGAACTGGTTCTTTGGAAGGGCGCGGGGATGGAGGCTCCGGACAAGGACGCATGGTACATCTCCACGGGGCAGGGCATGATCCAGACCATCAACGTGGCCGGGGAGAAAAATGGCTACACCCTGGCGGACCGGGGCACGTTTATTAAATACGAGGCCAATGCCAAGGGCAATCCCCCTGTGGTGATCCTCGTGGAGGGAGATTCGGCCCTGCGCAACCAGTACAGCGTCATCGCCGTCAACCCCGCCAAGTGTGCCAACGTCCAGTACGACCTGGCGCTGAAGTACGCCGACTGGATGGTTTCCCCCGAGACCCAGAAGCTCATCGCGGACTTCAAGCTCGAAGGTAAGCAGCTCTTTTTCCCCAACGCCGACGAGTAGATCCCTCCGGCGGCGTCTGAGGGCGACATGAGATCCGGGGGGTGCGAAAGGCTCACCCCCCGGCGTTTTGTGTGAAGGAGGTTTCCCCATGGACTACATCGCCCAGGGAGTGATCCAGGCCTTCGTCCTGCTGTGGACGGGGGACGAAGAGACCTGGTCCGCGATCTACACCACGGTGAAGATGTCTTCCATCTCCATCGCCGTGTGCCTCGCCCTGGGGACTCCCTTGGGATTCATCCTGGGGTACGCGGATTTCCCCGGGAAAAAGGGCGTGCGCACGGTGGTGAACACCCTGTTGGCCCTCCCCACAGTGGCGGTGGGGCTGGTGGTTTACGCCTTCATCTCCCGGAGGGGTCCCCTGGGAGAGCTGGGGCTCCTTTTCACGGTCTCCGGCATGGCGGTGGGGCAGATCATCCTGGCCCTGCCCGTCGTGGTGGCCCTGACGGCCAATGCGGTGGAGAGCATGGACGAACGCCTCCGCCTGACCCTCCTCACCCTGGGGGCCGACGGAAAGCGCCTGGCCCTTTCCACCCTCTACGAGGCCCGTTACGCCGTCCTCTTGGCGGCGGCCAACGCCTACGGCCGGGTCATCTCCGAGGTGGGGGTCTCCATGATGCTCGGGGGCAACATCAAGTGGCACACCCGGACCATCACCACGGCGATTTCCCTGGAGACCGGCAAGGGGGAGTTTGCCCTGGGCATCGCCCTGGGACTGGTGCTCTTGATCCTGGCCTTCGCCGTGAACTCTGTCCTATCCTTGGCGCGTCAGAGGGCGACGATATGACCCCCCTCTACGAACTGCAGGGAGTGGTGCGGCGCTACGGAGACCGAGTGGCCCTGGACGTCCCCGAGCTCGCCATCCACCCGGGGGAGATCGTGGGCCTAGTGGGGCCCAACGGTAGCGGCAAGAGCACCCTCTTGCGGACCCTGGCCTTTTTAGACCCCCCCGACGAAGGGATGCTCCTCTTTCGGGGGGCTCCTGCGTGCCCCGCCACGCCGGAGCTCCGGCGCCAGGCCACCTTGCTCCTGCAGGAGCCCTACCTTCTCAAGACATCGATCTTCGAGAACGTGGCATACGGGGTGCGCCTCCGGGGGGAAAAAGACCCCGTCGGGCGGGTGAGAAAGGCCCTGGAAGCCGTGGGGCTGGATTACGACGCCTTCGCCCGACGCCCCTGGCACGCCCTCTCCGGAGGAGAGGCCCAGCGGGTGGCGCTGGCGAGCCGCCTGGCCCTCCGCCCGGCGGTGCTCCTTCTGGACGAACCCACGGCCAGCGTGGATGCATCTAGCGCTGGCGCCGTGCGGAACGCCATCCTGTCGGCGGTGCGCCAGGACGGCACCACCCTGGTGGTGGTGAGCCACGACCTCTTGTGGCTCTACGAGGTGGCCAGCCGCACGGTGGGGCTCCGGGGGGGGCGCGTCGTCGCCTCCGGGGCGGAAAACGTGCTGGCGGGCCGGTGGGAACGGAAAGAAGGGGAGCCGGGGCACCTGGTGCTGGAGGACGGTCAGGGGGTGATGGCCCCCCCTATGCCCCTCGGAGCCACGATGGGGCTCCTATCCCCAGAAGCCATTGCCCTATCTATCCTTCCCCCCGGAGGGAGCGCCCCCCGCAACGTCTTGAAGGGAACCGTGGGGCAGATGTTCTGGGAAAGGGGTCCTCACCGGGTGCTGGTGCGCGTGGGGGTGGGGTCTCTTTCCCTCGCGGTTCGGATGACCGCAGACGCCGTGCGCGACCAGGGAATCCACCCGGGACGAGAAGTGTGGCTCTCCTTCGACCCCTCTGCCCTGCGCTGGGGTTCCTAAGTCTTCCGTCGCTTCCCTCCTAGATCGTCCCCTTGGCTCCGAGATCTCCCCCGGCCTCCGGGGTGGCCCCTGGGACGAACGGAGCCCGCCCCGGAGGGCAAAGGCCGCATGGAGAGCTCTCCGCGCCCCCCGAGGGGCGTGGCGCGGATTTCCCTTTCGCGAATTAAAGGCTTCCCGACGGGATTCCTTTTTTGAGGAGGGGCGCTTATACTAGAAAATCCAAGAGATGGGCACCGGAGACCCTCCCGTTGGCGCCGCCCGGCAGGGGGAAGAAAACGCTCCAAAAGGCGAGAGATCTGCCCGTCGCGAGGAGGTGGAGTGCGTTGATGCACATCAAGGATCTCATGCAGCGCGGAGCTCTTTGCAAGGGCGATGTGGTGATCTATAAGTGGCTAAAAGAGGAGATCCAGGCCAAGGATTTCTTTGCCCCCCTTCGCATGGTGGAGTTTTTTATGGGATTTATGATATCCCAGGTAAGGGACGGGCGGATCTACGACGCCCTGGGGCCCTTTCCCCAGGAGAACGTGGTGGCAGTGTTTAAGCCCATCATGGCCGTCGACAAATCCCTCCTGGTGTGGAAGATGAGCGAAGAGCGCATGTGCACGGAGACCTTGAGCCTCCTGATCAACCGCCTTCTCGACGTTTTCCCCGAGGCCTACCTGTTCCAGGACGAGACCTATTTCGAGATCCTGCGCCGCCGATCCCTGACGCACTACGACCTGGTGGAGGTGGGAGCGGAGCTGGTGGCCCAGCTGGAAAGGGGCCGATACCGGGAGGAGGGGAAGGACGTGGTGGGAAAGTTTAACCAGATCGTGGCCCATCGCTCCCCAGGGGGAGACCCTCACCGAAGGCGATGATCGGCGCGGGATGAGCGAGGCTTGGTCGGAAGTCCTTCGGGAGCCGGACGAACCCTCCCGCCGCCCTCTGCTGGCGGCGGAAAGGGGGGAGCTTTTTCGATTTTTTTCTCCGGCGATAGGGGCAAGCTTGGCCCGTCGCAGGGAGATGGGGGCCCAAGATGAGGTATAATGAGCGGCGATCCTATGTGGGGGTGACGGAATGAGACTCTTGACCCGATCGGACTTTGATGGCCTCATGTGCGCCGTTCTCCTGAAAGAGCTAGACCTCTTCGACGAAAGAAAGTTTGTCCATCCGAAAGACATCCAAGATGGCCTGGTGGAGGTTAATGAGAAGGACATCCTCGTCAACATCCCCTTCGTCCCGGGGTGCGGCATGTGGTTCGACCATCACTCCAGCGAGGAAGAGCGGGGGCTCATGAATGCCTACAGCTTCAGGGGCGCCGCGTGGCCCGCCCCCAGCTGCGCCCGGGTGGTCTACGAGTACTACGGGGGAGATCAGGGGCCCCTGGGGCACCTCAAGGACGTGGTGGCCATGGCGGACAAATGCGACTCTGCTCAGTTCACCCGGGATGAGATCTTAAACCCCTCGGGATGGGTGCTTCTATCCTTCGTCATGGACCCCCGCACGGGGCTGGGGCGCTATCGGGACTACCGCATATCCAACTACCAGCTCATGGACGACCTGGCGGACCTTCTCCGGACGCACTCCATCGAGGAGATCTTAGGTCTTCCCGACGTGCAGGAGCGGGTGCGTCGCTACTTCAACCAAGAGGCCCTCTTCAGGGAGATGATCCTGGCCCACTCCTGGACCCAGGGCAATGCCATCGTCACGGACCTGCGGGGCATCCCCGAGACCTTCGTGGGAAATCGCCACATGGTCTACGCCCTTTTTCCCGAGCAAAACATCTCGGTCAGGGTTTTCGATGGCAGAGAAAAGGCCTTCTGCGTGTTTTCCGTGGGGCACAGCATCCTCCAGCGGACCTCCCACACCAACGTGGGGGCCCTGATGCTGGCCTACGGCGGCGGGGGCCACCCCCGGGTGGGCACCTGCCAGGTGCCCTACGAGGAGGCCGACCGGGTCCTGAGGGAGATGCTCGCCGTCATCAACCGGGACGGATAGCTTCTCTCCAAAATCCCCTCAGGAGGCTCTCTGTGTGTAGACCCCGGATCCTCGCCGCTCTCGATGCCGAGAGCGGCGAGGATCCGGGGTCTACCGAAGCCCCGACGGGTTTTTTTGCCCTAGAGCTGCCGCGCCACCTCGTAGGCGGTCCACACCGCGTGCTGCACGTTGGCGGGTCGCAGGGCGTCTCCCACCAGATAGGCCTCGGGGAAGGCCCCAGAGACCTCTTGCCAGATGCCCCGGTCGGAGCGGTATCCCGTGGCCAGCACCAGCGTGTCGCAGGGAAGGAGACGCTCCCCGTCGGCGCTCTGGATCGTCGCCCCCTCGGGGGCCAGGAGCGAGAGCCGCGCCCCCGTCCACACCCCCACCCGGTGGAAGGTCAAAAGATCCAGGAGCATGATCCGGTTGGGGTGGGGCACGTCCCCCGTCGTCATGAGCCCCTCCCGGACCTCCACCAGCTCCACCTCATGCCCCTGCTGGGTGAACCACACCGCCAGCTCGCACCCCACAAAGCCTCCCCCCAGCACCACCAGGCGCCGCCCCAGGGGCCGTTCTCCCCGCAGGGCCTCCTGGGCGGTGAGGACTTCGGGGGCTCCTTCCCGACGTTTCCCCAGGGGGGGCACGAGGGGGAGGGATCCCGTGGCCACCACCACCGCATCGGGGTTCACGGCGTCCAGGACCGCTCGGTCTCCCCGGTGGTGCAGCCGCACGTCGACGTGTCCCCGCTCCAGCTCCCGGCGGTACCAGGCCAAAAGCCTTCGGTCGTCGCGCTTAAACTCCGGGACGGAGCCCTCGATGACGTGCCCCCCCAGCTCTCCGGTGCCCTCGAAGAGCACCACGGCATGGCCTCGGAGGGCGGCCACCCGGGCCGCCTCCATGCCCGCGATGCCTCCGCCCACCACGGCGATCCTCCGCCGCTCCCGGGCGGGGGTCAGGGCAAATTCGCGCTCGCGCCCCGTGGCGGGGTTCACGGTGCAGGAAAGGGGCTTTCCCTTGGCAATCCGATTCATGCAGGCGTCGTGACACCCGATGCAGGGACGGATGGAAGCGACGTCCCGGCGCCGGACCTTGAGGGGCCAGGCGGGGTCCGCCAGCAGAGGGCGGCCGAGGGATACGCCGTCGGCCCGCCCCTCCCGGAGGGCTCGCTCCGCCCGGTCGGGGTCTCCCAGCTTGCCCGCAGCGATGACGGGCACCGAGACCACTCCCTTCAGCGCCTCCGTGTAGGGAAGGTAGCACCCCTCCTCCAGGTACACCGGGGGATGGGCCCAGTACCACGATTCGTAGGTTCCCGCATCGGCGTTGAAGGCGTCGTATCCCGATTCTTCCAGGATCTTTCCCGCCTCGAGCCCCTCGGCCATGTCTCGGCCGAACTCCTGGAACTCTTCCCCCGGAAGCCCCCCCTGACGCCACCCCTTCATGAAGCTCTTGAGGGTATAGCGCAGCATCACGGGAAAATCCTCCCCCGCGTACCGGGCGATGGCCCCCCGGACCTCCCGGGCCGCCGTCAGCCGCCCCCGGAGATCGCCCCCGTACTTGTCCGTGCGACGGTTACAGCAGGCCAGGGCAAATTGGTCCAGCAGGTACCCCTCGTGGACCGCGTGGACTTCAATGCCATCGAAGCCGCACTCCCGGGCGATGAGGGCGCTGGCGCCGAAGGCGTCGATGAGGCGTGTCACCTCGTCGATATCGAGCTCCCGGCAGAGGATGGAAGGGTCCCAGTAGTTGGGTATGGGAGAAGGGGCCACAGGGCGAGGGACCAAGGTAGGGGGGGCTACCCGGCCGAATCCCATGGTGAGCTGGAGGAAAATTCGGCAGTCGAAGGCGTGGACCCGTTCCGTGAGCTCCAGGGCCCGGAGGCGGAAGTGGGCGGGATTCACCAGGGGAGCGGGCTGGGAGGGCATGGGGAAGGGTTCGATGTCATTTTCCACCTTCACCGTCCCCGTGATGAGGAGCCCCGCCCCTCCCCGGGCGCGCTCCACGAAGAACTCCACCGCCCGCTCCTCGAACCCCCCCTGGGGAGTCGCGAGCCCCGTGAGTCCCATGGGGGCCATGGAAATGCGGTTTTTTAGCTCTACATTGCCGATGCGCATGGGTTCAAAAAGCTTTTCGTAGGCCATTTTATCCATTGCTCCTTCCATCGACTCTCACCGAAGGGGGGCCCTTTTGGCCCGGGGAGTCCGGGGGACGGGGCGGGGCGGTCTTCCCCCTTCGGATATGCCCCTTTCCCCCATGGTGGCTCGGAGCCCCTCCGGTGTCAAGGGGAGTGGGGCCTTTGCCCCCTCGCCCCCGGGGGAGTAGGGCGAACCGAAGTACCCTAAGGAGAAGTTTTTTTACTCCGAGGGTACAAGAGGGCTTGACAAGACTGTACATGTACAAGAGAATGTCTTTGTACATGTACAGTTCCTCCTGCGCAGGATTTCCAAATCGAAGTCATCGCCCATCCTCGAGTGATGGGGCCTTGGCTTTCCGTGTCTTGTCGTGCCCCATGGCGACGCGGGGTCCGAAGGCGCGTCAGCGCCGGGGCGGCTGCGTCTCCACGGGCTCCAAAAGGGAGAGGAGGAGTCTTTCGTCATGGCCATGGTCGTAAAAAAATTTCCCCACCTGTTTAGCCCCATCCGGATCGGGTCTCTGGTGGCGCGTAACCGGATCGAATCGGCCCCCATCAGCATGGGAGATCTGACCCCCGAGGGATATCTGACGCGGGAGAACGTCGCCGCCTACGAGGTGAAGGCCCGGGGGGGCGCCGCCATCGTCAACATCGGCGAGAGCAACGTGCACACCCGGACGGGGAAGGCCCATGGGCGCATGGTCCCCCTGGACGACGAAGAGGTGTTGCCCTCCCTCATCAACACCACCGACGCCATAAAGCGCCACGGCGCCATCGCCTCCATCGAGCTGATTCACCCGGGGCGTCGGGCCAATCCTCGCTACTTCGACGGCGACACCTACGGCCCCACGGGGGGGCCGGGGCTCTTTGGCAAGCCCGTGATCGAGCTCACCGAAGAGCTCATCGAAGAGATCGTGGAGGCCTTCGGCGACGCGGCGGAAATGGCCCGCCTCGGGGGCATGGACATGTGCATGGTCCACGCGGGGCACGGCTGGCTGGTACACCAATTCTTCTCCCCGCTGAACAATCAGCGCACGGATCGCTTCGGTGGCAGCCTGGAAAATCGGGTGCGCTTCGCCTTCATGATCGTGGACAACATCAGGAAAAAATGCGGCCGGGACTTTCCCATCGAGTTCCGCATCAGCGGCTCGGAGCTGACCCCTGGGGGGTTCGACCTCGATGACATGATGGAGTTTGCCCGGATGGCGGACGGCCGCATCGACCTCTTGAACGTCTCCGACGGCACGTTCCACGTCCCCTCCACCAACACCACCATGGTGCCTTCCATGTTCCTCCCCCACGGATGCAACGTCTATCTGGCCGAGGGTATTAAAAAAGCCGTGAAGAAAACCCCCGTGTCCGCCCTGGGGGGTATCGGCGATCCCGAGATGATGGAAGAGATCATCGCCAGCGGCAAGGCCGACATGGTGGCCCTGGGGCGGGCCCTCATCGCCGATCCCGACCTTCCCCGCAAGGCCAAGACGGGGAGGGCGGACGACATCACGCCCTGCCAGCGCTGCATCGTCTGCATGAGCGGCTCCTTTGTCCCCTACGTCAAGTATCCCACCCGGGTGGGCAAGTGCACCGTGAACCCCACCATCGGCAAGGAGTATGAGCTTTTCACCTCTGTGCCCTCCGAGGGGCGCAAGCGGGTGGTCATCGCCGGGGGAGGCCCAGCGGGCCTGCAGGCCGCCATCACCGCCGCCGACCGGGGGCACGAGGTCTTCCTCTTCGAAAAAAGCGGGAGTCTGGGGGGAGCCATTCAGTTCGCCGAGCACGTGCCCTTCAAGGCCGATCTCAAGAAATTTATGGATGTCCTGATCCGCCGGGTGGAGCGTCGGGCCATCACGGTGCACCTTAACACTCTCCTGACGCCGGATCTGGCTCGAGAGCTGAGGGCCGACGTGATCATCGCCGCCGTGGGGGCCGATCCCATCGTCCCCTCGCTGCCCGGCATCGACGGGCCTCACGTGGTGCGAGCGGTGGATCTTCACGACGAAGGGGTCACCGTGGGCCCCCGCGTGGTCTTCATCGGCGGAGGGCTCGTGGGGTGCGAGGAGGGGCTCGACCTGGCCCAGCGGGGGCACAGGGTGACGGTGCTGGAGATGCGGGAGAACGTGGCCATCGACGCGGCCTACCTCCACCGGGAGGCCCTGCTGCTGGAGATCGCCAAACACCCCGAGGCCATCACCTTGCTCACCCACATGCGGTGCAAAGAAGTCACCCTCGAAGGGGTGGTGGCGGTGGACGAAGCGGGGACGACCCGTTTCTTCGAGGCCGACACGGTGGTGGTGGCGGCGGGCATGCGTCCCCGATCCGAGGCGGTGGAAAGCCTCCGGGATTGCGCTCCGGACTTCCTGGTTATCGGCGACGGGCGGAAACCCCAGCGGGTCCTCGAGGCGGTGCGATCGGGGTATGACGCGGGGATGCACCTATGATGGATCCTCCGGGCCCGGGGCGTAAGGGGCTTTTGATCCTCCCTGGGGCCTTTCTGCGGCCATCGGGGGACCGGGACGGAAGAAATCGGGCCTTTTGAAACGATACGCCAGTCACCACAACCCTTGGAGGTGTTCGTTGTGTCCCAAGTGAAGTCCACAAAGGAACTGGATCGCGTTCTCGGAAGAAAGGATCTCATGTCCATCGCCATCGGCCAGACCATCGGCTCCGGCATCTTTGCCCTCATGGGCGTGGGGCTCGCCATGACCGGGCGATCCGCCAGCCTTTCCATGATCGTGGGGGCCCTCTTCGTCATTCTCATATCCATTCCGAACATCTTCGTCGGTGGGACCATCCGCATGAGGGGGGGCTTTTATACCCAGCTGGGGCTCCTGGTCAACAAGACGTGCAGCGGTTTTTTTGTCATCGTGCACATCCTGGCCTGGACGGCCCTGGCGCTCTACGCCCTGAGCTTTGCGGATTACACCCTGGCGATGATCCCGGGGATCAATAAGACCCTCGTAGCCTTCTCGGTCCTGACGTTCTTCTACGTCGTCAACCTCCTGGGAATCCAGAGCGCCGCCCGGGTCCAGAACCTCATGACCCTCGCCATGGTGGTGGCCCTCACGGTGTTCATATGCTTCGGCCTTCCCCAGGTCCAGCCGGGGTACTTCGAAGGCCCGGACTTCATGACCGGCGGATGGCAGGGACTTCTGGCCGCCGGGGCGCTATATACCTGGGCCATCGGCGGTGCCAACGTCATCGTCTACTTGGGAGCCGAGGCCAAAAATCCTACAAAAGACATCCCCTTCGTCATCATCGTGGCCACCCTGGTCATCGCCCTCTTCTACGCCCTCATGGCCACCGTGGCGGCGGGGGTCTTGCCGATCTCCGAAGTGGCAAACCAGCCCCTCTCGGTGGTGGCGGCAAAGATCCTCCCCCGGCCGGTCTATATCTTCTTCATCGTGGGAGGCGCCATGTTTGCCCTTACCACCACGTTGAATGCCGCCCTGGGATGGGTCACCAAGCCGATCCTGCAGGCCTGTGTGGATGGGTGGCTCCCCTCAGGCCTGGGGGCCATCAGCAAAAAGTACAAGACCCCCTACATCATCCTCACGCTGCTCTATCTGGAGAGCCTGGTCCCCATCTTTTTTGAGTTTAACATTTCCACCATCGGAAACATGGCGGTGATCCTGAACAACGTGCTCTTTGCCATCATCTGCTTCTCGGCGATCCGCATGACCGCAGTGATCCCCGAGATATGGGGCCAGTCCAAGTTCCACGTCTCGAAGGGCACCCTGGCTTTCTGGAGCATCCTGGGGGGCGTGGCTACCCTGGGACAGACCGCCCTGCTATTTAGCGTATTAAAGCCCTACGAAATGGTGGGTAACGTGGTGGTGGTGGTCTTTGCCCTCGGGTACGCCATGCTTCGGATGAGAAGCGGTAAGGTGAACATGGAAGTGAGCTACGAGGAGGTTTAGCCCGGGACCCCCGGCGGAAGCTTCGCAACGAAAGATCCGCTCTCGCCGCACCGAGGCGAGGATGAGTCGGCCCCCGGCCCTTTCGGAAGCTCCTCCTCCGACGGGGCGGGGGCCGCGCCGCCGGAGGAGGAGCGCCCCGGGCCCCCGGGTCCGTTGTGTCTTCCGAAAAAGGGCATTATAATCGCGGGAGCCTCCGGGGCCCCGGAGGGAGGGGCGCGAAAGGCGCCCCGGGAAGGGCCCCGGGCGCGCGCGAAGGTCCCTGCGGGGACGATGGGAAGGCGGCGGGGGAGGCGACGATGAGGGAACCGGAAAACAAAAAGCACAAAATCCTGAACCGGGCCTGGCGGCTATTCCTTCGCCATGGCTTCACTAGGACGAGCATGCGTGCCATCGCCGAAGACGCCGGAGTGAGCCTGGGGCTTCTCACCTATTACTTCACCACGAAAGACAACATCGCCCTGGAGCTCCTGGAAAAACAGATCGCCGATTTCAAGGCGGCCCTGAACCGGGTCATAGACCTGGACGAAGATCCCGTGCTCTACTCGGCCTCCCTGGTGCGCATCAACTATAAAGTGATGTCCATGCCGGAGTTTCGGGTCTTTTATCTGGACGCCATGAGGAACGACCTCTACTTTAAGACCATCCCCAACCGCCGACTCTTTCCCGATCGAGGGCTGGAAAGTCTGTCGCGGATCAATGACAAGTATCGCCTGGGGCACAGCCCGGAGTACCTGGAGCTCTTCGGGAACTACCTTTGCGTCAGCATGGAGCGGACCCTGGTGCTCTACCCGGATATCCTGGAGGCCATGGGGCACTTGCCCGACCTGGTCTTTCGGACCTATATGGGGCACCTCGATCCCCATTTTCGGGACTTTGACGCCTACTGCCAAAGGAGCGAGGCGGCGGTGCAGCGCGTCCTGCGGGAGCACCCCGAGGTGCGGACGGTGCATGACCTCTTCGACGAAGGGCCGGAAGGGCCGGAGGAGGGGTAGGGGCGCCCTCTGCGGGGGGATCTTATCGGGGCGCCGGGGGCGAGGGGGGGCATGCCTAGGCCTTCCGCAGGAGCCTATTCGGTTTGATGCCGGAACGGGACCAGTGTTGCTCGACGGATTGAATAAAATCATGGCGAACTAACTTGGCCCTCTGAACAAGCCAATCGCCCTGGTCGGATCGGAGGTAGAGTCCCTCCATCGGTTTGTCCCCGAGCCGTGACTGCGACAGAAATTCGCCCAAGCCTGCGATGGTAAAACGGCCATGGCCTAATCTCGGAACTTGGTCTAAGCGAAGAGCTTGAAACCACGCGTCTCGGCGGGGGGAAGAGAAAAACCGACCGGAGACTTTGTCGTAGACGTCGAATCCGAGAAACCAACTCGGCAATTGGTCATACTCGACCGAGTGCCGCGCATAGCACCACTCTCCGAAGAGCATGTAGCGGCTGGTCAGGTGTGCGAAAAAGATATCGGTTCTTGGAGCCAACCACGCCGCCAATCCCTTCCACTGCCCGGTGCCGGGAAGTTCCAAGTACGCTCCTCGATTCTGGGCCCAGACGTCTCCTGTAGCGGCCCGCTCTTTCTGCCCGGTAATTGCCCTCGCTTTGTGGCCGCGAAATCAGCTTGGGATTGGCGATCGGGGCGGGGTACCCCGCCCCGATCGCCGTCACTATATTTCGAACTCGCTGGCCACGACGACGCGCACCATATGGTCGTCCACCAGCCGGGACTGTGAACAGGCCGCCGACATCAGACAGGCCGTCGCTACCTTGTTAATCTTTCGAGGAATGCCTCCGGAATGCTCATATAACATCGCCACGGCGGCCTGAGTGAAAATTTCCCCCGGGGATTTCACCGCCTCCAGATGGCTCCTCACGTAACGCATGGTCTCTTCGGCTGTCAGGGGACCAAGATGGAACCGCAGGTCCACCCTCCCCGCAATGGCCTGATGAATCTGAAGCTTCAATCGATCTTTTAACTCGGTCTGCCCCGCCATGAGGTGGGTCCGCTGCTTTTTGCCACCTCCAGGGGAGGGGATAAAGGGACCGTGGCCCGCCCCCGGAGTGGCCCCTTGGGCCATGAGCGCCCGGCCAGAGAGGCCCCTTTGCCTTAAGTGGCGTTCCAGCGTCGATCGGGCCACGGTATGGCCCTGATGTTTTAGCCAGTCATGTATGAGGCCCGCACTGCGGCGGGGCAATTCCTTGCGGCAGGCTTCGGCCAACGCCAGCACCTCGGGGGATAGGGCCTTGCAGAGTCCCTTATCTTTGCGCGGAGCCTTTACCAGTGCTTCGAAGCCTCCCTTTCGGTAAGCCGCCACCCAGCGACGCAGGGTGCGTTCGGAGATGCCCTGCTGTTCGCGAAGCAGGCTTCGCCGCCGGGCCATCTCAAAAGCGGGCACGCCTTCTTCCAGCAGAGGGGCTATAAGGGCGTATTTTCGAAGCCCTTCTTCTCGTCCGCAGTCAGTCTTCTCATCTTTCACGGGTCTTCACTCCTTTGTGTTTCCGGATGTGAGGACCAGCTTAGCCCCTGCCCTGCGGTCACCCAAGGCAAAGTGGGTGGGCCAGAGAGAGATGGAACGCGCGGCTGAGGCGCGACACTCCTTCGGGGGCATTTTCAAGGTGCGAGACGGCCCGGTACACTCGCTGCAGGGCCCCATAGTGCTCCACCAGGGAGGGCAGGGAGGGCAGGGAGGGCACAGAATGGGAAAAGAGCGCCCCCAGGGATTCCAGTTTCGCGGCCAGCTCGGGAAGGACCCAGGAGAAATGCCGCTTCCAGCGTCTGATGGTGCTTTCTTCCGCCCCCGAGGTGCCTTTGGCCTTTCCTTTGCCATCCGCCTCCCCCGCCAGGGTCTCTTCCACGTCGAAGGCGTTGTAATGCTTGTGCGGAAGCATCCAGGGCGGTAGGTGGGTAAAGGTCTGCCCGCATCCGTCCAGGCAGCGATAGCGGTGCACCCGAAACCACCGCTTCCCGGCCTCGAAAACTCCGTGACGGGCCCGCGTCCCATGCCCGTGGATGCGTCCTCCGCAGCGCGGACAACATTTGGGGGGTGGGTATGCGCCTTCCGGTATTTCTGATACAATGCGGGGGTCCTGGTGGTTTTAGGATTTTTCACCTAGGTCCCCTGTTTCAACCTGGTCTCTTGGCGGAGGGGTTGACTCGGGGGACTCCCTTTTTTTCTACAAACCTTACCCTAAAAGGCCACCGATGTTAAGCCGTTCCCGGACAGACAGAGGGAGCGGGAACAATGAAGACCGCCGAAAGGAGAGATGCGCGGTGTGCAAAATGAATCCGCGGGTTGACTTCGTCTTCAAAAAGCTCTTCGGAAGCGAGGAGAGCAAGGACATACTGATCGACCTGATCAACTCGATCGT
>Ga0208940_1002634_pt1 | contig 16329 bp, 14 predicted proteins | sample AD_JPNNA6_MetaG_FD_184445 | JGI IMG/M metagenome (GOLD analysis project Ga0208940, IMG submission 184445) | Active sludge microbial communities of municipal wastewater-treating anaerobic digesters from Japan - AD_JPNNA6_MetaG (SPAdes) (version 2) | ecosystem: Engineered > Bioreactor > Anaerobic... | reverse complement strand
AAAGCATTTCATATTGTGTTGTTTTTACTATGTTATTAAATATTAACGTCATGATAAAATATATATTTAGCTTTTTAATAATCCACTGTATCCGGGCAGGATAATAATGTTGAATGAACTATTCTCCCTTAAATATACTATAAAAAAACAAATATGCCACAAAAAAATAAAATATTTTTTTATTTTTTACCACCCTATACCATAATACAATTTCGTCAAGAAAAAATGTAAAAATTAGGAATAGATGTAAATATTTTACAAATCATACATAATTTTTGTTGCAAATGTATGGCTACTCTGTATATAGCGCACTGTGTTGATTAATTTTTGATAGAAAGGTACAATAATTATGAAGCTCATTGTCCAGAAATATGGTGGCACATCAGTTGGGACAGTTGAACGAATTAAAGCTGTAGCATCAAGAATAAAGCGATATGTAGAAAATGGTTATTCGGTGGTTGTAGTTGTTTCAGCAATGGGCAAAACAACTGACCAGTTGATTGACCTTGCAAAACAGATAACACAAAATCCGGATAAGCGTGAGATGGATATGCTGCTTTCCACCGGGGAACAGGTATCAATTGCGTTACTTGCAATGGCTTTACATGATAGCGGCATTAATGCAATATCATATACCGGCTCACAGGTTAAATTGATTACCGATGGAAACTTTTCAAACGCACGAATCCAGAGCATTTCTACTGACAGGATTAAGAAATCACTGGAAGAAAGCAAGGTGGTCATTGTAGCTGGATTTCAGGGGATAGATCAGGAGGAGAACATAACAACGCTTGGAAGGGGTGGCTCGGACACTTCAGCAGTAGCACTTGCAACAGTGCTGGGAACACGCGATTGTGAAATTTATACCGATGTGGATGGTGTGTTTACTGCTGATCCACGGATTGTTTCCAATACTAAGAAATTGAATGAAATCAGTTATGAAGAGATGCTGGAATTAGCCCGGCTTGGTGCCGGGGTTTTACATTCCAGATCGGTGGAATTTGCTAAAAAGTATAGTATACGATTACATGTTAGATCAAGTTTTAATGATAATGAAGGAACAATAGTAATGCCACGGGAGGAGATGATGGAAAAATTTGTCATAAGCGGTGTAACGTCAAAAGATGATGAAGCAAAGATTACCATACGGGATATCCCCGACAGGCCAGGCGTTGCTTCCATGCTGTTTGGTGAATTGGGTAAACAAAAGGTATATGTCAACATGATAGTGCAGTCAACAGGGAAAGATGGTAAGGCATCTATCTCGTTTACGGTATTAAAAAATGATCTTAAAAAGGCATTAACAATATGTGAAGGATTAAAAGCAACAATGGGTGCAACCAGCATTGATTATAAGGAAAATATTGCAATAGTGAGCGCAGTTGGTGTTGGGATGCTGTCGTCATGGGGTGTGGCAGGGCGCATGTTTGACGTTCTCGCAAAACATAATATTAACATTGAGATGATATCAACTTCAGAGATTGGCATATCATGTGTTATAGATTCAATGTATACCGAATTAGCGGTGAAAGCTATTCATAAAGAATTTATTGAAGGCAATGAATAATAAAGAAGGCATAGCTCAAATCAACAAAAAGAAAGCAGTAACAAAGAAGTTACGGCTTGGCATCATCTATGGTGGCAAAAGTGGCGAACATGATGTGTCACGGTGTTCTGCAGCATCCATTGCTGAGGTTGCCAGTAAAAAATATGAGGTGGTATGTATAGGCATTACCCGTGATGGACGCTGGTATGTACAAAATGCCATACACATTGAAAATCATCCCTCATTTGGCAACGTGCTTGCAATCCATGAACACGGTAGCTGGGCAATTGATACAAGCTCAAGTGATGGTTCGCTTCATCTTTTAGAAAGGGTAACCGGGGAAGAGGTCATTGTTGATGTTGTTTTCCCCATAGTGCATGGAACATATGGTGAGGATGGCACCTTGCAGGGACTTCTGGAGATGGTTGATGTGCCATATGTTGGACCGGGTGTATTGGGTTCTGCTGTTGGCATGGATAAGGATATTGCAAAAAGAGTGTTAATGAATGCAAAGGGATTTGCGATAGTTCCTTTTAAAACAATCCGCATCAATGAAATGAATCCTCACAATAAACAAACAATACTGAGGATGGTTGAGAGGATGTTACCCGTATTTATAAAACCTGCAAATGCTGGTTCATCAGTTGGTATATCAAAAGTTACCAGCAAAGGTATGATTGAAGAGTCACTATCGCTTGCTTTTCAATATGATACCAAGGTAATAGTTGAAAAGGCTATTGACTGCCGTGAATTTGAAGTGTCGGTGATGGGGAATGAAGAACCTGTTGCATCGGTTGTTGGGGAGATTATACCACAGCATGAATATTATTCATACAAAGCAAAATATCTTGAAAAGGATGGTGCAACATTAGCTATACCGGCAACCATAAGTAAAAGTTTGGAACATAATTTACAAAAAGCAGCCTGTATCATCTTTTCATTATTAGAATGCGAAGGGCTCGCACGGGTTGATTTTTTTGTAGAAAAGCAAACAAATATTCTATACTTTAACGAAATAAATACATTACCTGGATTTACCAGTATCAGTATGTATCCAAAACTGTGGGATTGCTCAGGCATCTCCTATACCAAACTCATTGATACGCTTATCCATTATGCACTAAAGCGTCACCGCAGAAGGAAAAAGATGGTGGGAGCATTCCTCAGGTTAAAAAAATAATCATGCATAACCACTAATGCCATGAACTATCGCACAAAAAAAATAAAAGGACTTTATGTCGATACTGTGTTATTTGATATGGATGGTGTGATTGTTGATTCCATGTATGCGCACGCCCGGTGCTGGATACAGGTATTTGAAGAACATGGCGTTCATCTGGACGCAATTGATATTTTAAAACGTGAAGGCATGTCGGGACTTGAATCGATAGCTGATATTTTTATTGATAAAGGTTTTTCATTACCACCCGATACTATTTTGAAAAATCTTCAAAAGAAAAAATTGTCACTTTTTTCAAACTACCCCATTGAGGTATTCCCGCAAATATATACTATTTTTCCTTTTCTTAAATCAAAAGGCAAAAACATAGGAATTGTTACCGGTTCATTCCGGTATTTGGTGGAACAATTAATGCCGCAGCAGCTTTTACAGCACGTTGATGTTATTATCAGCGTTGATGATGTGAAAAGAGGCAAACCATATCCTGATCCCTATGTGAAAGCACTGGAAAAATTAGATGTTAGCAACGATAGTACTATAGTAATTGAGAATGCACCGATGGGTATACAGGCTGCTAAAGCAGCAGGATTATACTGCGTTGCCATTACCACTACATTAGATTCGTCTTTTCTAAAGTGTGCTGATGCTATCCTCCGTGACCACAATGAACTGATAGTTTTTTTAATGAACTGGTGCTCCTCGTGAAGTGTGTTTTTTCATTGACAGGTGTGTAAATATACCTATAGTTGCGTTAATGGTGTTTACAGATGTTAAAAATTTATAAATAATAACTGTGGGTGTAATATGAGTGTTGCATGGATTCCTAACACATTGACACTGGGCAATTTAGTTTTAGGCTTTATTGCAATAATTTTTGCAAGCATGAACATTCCTCATCATCTATCTATTGCAGGCGTATTGATTTTAGGTGCTGCTTTACTGGATGGATTAGACGGACAGGTAGCACGGATGCTGGGTGTTGCAAGCAAGTTAGGACAGGAATTGGATTCACTGGCAGATTGTGTTACATTTGGCATCGCTCCAGGATATTTAGCATTTAAAGGCTATCTACAGGGAACATGGATTTATATCCTTGATAAACCTATTGATATTGGTATCTTCATTGCAGCAATTTTCCCTGTATGTGCAGCATACAGGCTGGCGCGTTTTAATGTGCAGCATGTCCCCAACGCTTTTGATGGATTGCCATCTCCTATAGCAGGTATTATTGTGGCGTTAGTGCCATTATGTTTTATAAATATTATTATTCCCAAACTTTTATTTATCATTGGTTTTGTTCTTGTTGCTCTGCTCATGGTATCGACAGTGCGATATGCAAAGCCTCAGTCGTTTATATTGCAGAAGATTACGGGTATAAAATTATTATTGTTTATATTAATCTTAATTGCGCTCATTTTTATGTTTAAACAATGGGTGATAATGGTTATCATTGCGCTTTACATCTTATCAGGATTATTAAGTTTTATTATTCAATTGATACAGGATTACCGATATTAGGTCTTGAAGTGCAATGGATTATTAAAAGATAAGTGACGGTTGTGATAGTTTCCCTCGCCTTGCGAAGGAGAGATTGGGGGTGAGGTTAATAATCATACAAAATTATATAATTTGTTATTTTGCAGCATCAATCGTAGGCGATGTCCCTTCTTTTCTAAGGTATTTTAAGTAATGATTGCGCTTTTCCATTGAATGAAGCGGTTTATACCATAAACCAATCCCATAGTAACTATGTGGCAAGTGATTTTTACAGATAATTTTTGAAAAATTTTATTAAAATCCTCAAAAATTTTTGTTTCCGATGATTTAATATCATATTTTTAAATAAAAAGCTATAAATGCTGGTAATTATTTTTAGATAATTATATTTAATATTGGTAGAAAAATATTTTTTTGCTATATTAATGGTTGTTAGCACTCTTTTTATTGAGTGCTAACACAATTTTTTTATCTTTTATTCCAATAATAAAATTATTGTAAAAAAGAATGATTGTTTATTTTTTAAGTATCTAATTATTACATTAAAATCAAGGATAAGGAGGAACACTGTGGGAATCAAACCATTAGGAGATCGAGTTCTCATTGAAGTGACGGAAGAAGAACTTCCAAAACAGGGGAGTCTTTACATCCCTGATACAGCAAAGGAAAAGCCACAGCAGGGGAAGGTGCTGGCTGTTGGTAAAGGCCGTTATGAGGATGGAAAATGGGTTCCATTGGATGTTAAAACGGGTGATACTGTATTGTTTGGTAAGTATGCAGGTACAGAGGTTAAGTATGGTGGCAAGGAATATTTGATTGTTCGCGAAAATGATATTTTAGCTATCCTGGATTAAATTACAAAATCGTAGAAAAGGAAGGTGAAAGACATGGCAAAGATTTTACAATACAATGATGAAGCAAGGCGATCAATCTATCAGGGTGTAATAAAATTATCAGATGCAGTAAAAGTAACTCTTGGTCCCCGTGGTAGAAATGTTGTCATCGATAAAAAATTTGGCTCACCAACTATCACCAAAGATGGTGTAACAGTGGCAAAAGAAATTGAGCTGGAAGATCCATTTGAAAATATGGGTGCTCAGTTAGTAAAAGAAGTTGCTACAAAGACCAATGATGTGGCGGGTGATGGCACTACAACAGCAACTATTCTTGCAGCTGCTATCTATCATGAATCATTAAAAAATGTTACTGCTGGCGCAAATCCCATGAGTTTAAAACGGGGCATTGATAAGGCTGTAGAAGTAGCAGTAAAATTTATTGGCGATACAGCTCGTGAAATTAAGGATAAAAAAGAGATCGCTCAGGTTGCAGCTATTTCTGCTAATAATGACATGGAAATAGGCGAGCTTATTGCTGAGGCAATGGATAAAGTTGGTAAAGATGGTGTTATCACCGTTGAAGAAGCTAAATCTATTGAAACACATCTAGAAGTTGTTGAAGGTATGCAATTTGATAGGGGTTATATTTCTCCCTATATGGTAACCGACCCTGAGAATATGGAAGCAGTACTGGAGGATGCATTTATCCTTATCAATGAAAAGAAGATTTCTACAATGAAAGATCTTCTCCCTATACTGGAAAAAGTTGCACAGGCTGGCAAACCCCTTCTTATCATTGCTGAAGATGTAGAAGGTGAAGCTCTTGCTACAATTGTTGTGAACACATTGCGCAAGGTTATACAGTGCGTAGCAGTAAAAGCCCCTGGATTTGGTGACCGCAGAAAGGCAATGCTGGAAGATATTGCTATTCTTACCAAAGGGCAGGTCATATCTGAAGATCTTGGATTAAAGCTTGAAAATACCACGATGGATATGCTTGGACGTGCAAAAAAAGTTATTATTGACAAGGAAAATACAACAATAATTGAAGGTGCTGGCAGCCAGGCGGATGTACAGGCACGGATCAAAGTTCTTAAGAAGCAGATAGAAGAAACAACATCAGATTATGACCGAGAAAAATTACAGGAGCGTTTGGCAAAATTAGCTGGTGGTGTGGCGGTTATCAATGTTGGTGCAGCAACTGAGGTTGAACTTAAAGAAAAGAAGGCTCGCGTGGAAGATGCACTTTCAGCTACTCGTGCAGCAGTAGAAGAGGGAATTGTCCCGGGTGGTGGTTTAACGCTGTTATATGCTCAGAAAGCTGTTGCAGAATTAGAGAAAAAACTGGATGGTGATGAAAAAATAGGTGTACGGATTGTTGCCAAAGCTATGGAAGAGCCTATGAAGATGATTGCATTTAACGCTGGTGTTGAAGGATCGGTTGTTGTTGAAAAGGCAAAACAGGAAAAACAGGGTATAGGCTTTAATGCAGCAACACTGGAGTGGGAGGATCTCACAAAAGCAGGTATTATTGATCCTGCCAAGGTTGTACGTTCAGCATTACAAAATGCTGCATCAGTTGCTGGCATGCTTGCAACAACTGAGGTACTTGTAACTGAGAAGAAAGAAGAAGAAAAAGCACCAATGCCTGGTGGAATGCCTCCAGGAGCTGGGATGTATTAAGATAATAAAAAAGAGCAGGGTTGCAACCCTGCTCTTTTTTTATTTTATACACTGTTAATTCCAAAAAGGAAAAATATCTACAAATAATAATAAATGTACACCTCGTCACCGGAGGCGACGGGTGTCCACTTCATTTCAACTTGAAATTATTTTTAAGGAATAAATACTGTATTTTATATATATTTTTTTACCCTGTAGGGAGGAAGTTTTTGCGATTCATGGTATATGCGTATCATGATCTCTGCCAGTATTCCTAACAATATAAACATGATCCCTAAGATAATCAGCATAACAGTGAAAAGTAACAATGGATTGCGTATCATCGAATGATGTAATAAAAGCTTCATGGCAATGACTATAATACCGCTGATTCCGCTTAGTACAAGTAATAGCAAGCCTATTCCTCCAAAAATGTAGTTTGGCTTTGTTGAATAGGATCCCATAAATTTTACTGTTACCAGATCAAGTAATACTTTAAATGTTCTTTGTATGCCATATTTTGATTTGCCAAATTTTCTGGGATGATGTTGTACCGGTACTTCAACAATAGATGCGCCAATCCATGATGCATGTATCGGAATAAAACGGTGCATCTCCCCATAAAGGTTAACCTGTCGGATAATTTCACCTCTATAAGCTTTGAGTGAGCATCCCAGATCATGCAGATGTACACCGGTTATCTTTGCAATGAGCCAGTTAGCAATACGCGATGGAATTTTACGGGACAACAGTTTGTCATGTCGGTTCTTTCGCCAGCCGCTTACTACATCATATCCTTCTTCAATCTTTTGCACCAGGAGCGGAATGTCACTGGCATCATTCTGTAAATCTGAATCCATAAAGATGATAATATCGCCTTTTGCATAATCGATGCCAGCAGCCATTGCAGCGGTTTGTCCAAAATTACGCCGGAACTGCACTACATGCACATGCCTATCGTTTGCTGCTATTAATTCAAGCAGCTTAAATGAGTTATCGATGCTGCCGTCATCCACAAAAACTATCTCATAAGAATATGGCGTTTTTTTCATTGCATCAACAATGTGTTTGTATTGCGGTTCAATATTTTCTGCTTCATTAAACACAGGCAATACAATGGAAAGGTATGGTTTCTTTGTGGTTCTTGATTTCATATATTGCTCTCCGGAATCAATTGCATAATGGTATCCCTTTATTGTATACATATAATCTATCGCAAGTAAAATAATAAATTGTAAACAATATTTTTATTGAAAAATTAATCATCATGTTATTGCTGAATTAAAAAAGGGGTGATGGCATATATGGATATGAATAGTATACTTACAAAAATACAGGAAGCTATAAATCTACTTCCCGCAACATTAATGCAGTTGAAACAGGAAGGAAGGAAAATTATAATGACACAATGCGATATCCTCCCCTATGAGGTTTTTAGAGCTTTTGGATATAGTGTGATTAAAATGCCGCGCTGGGTTGCCAATGCTTTTATTATGGGCGATAGTTCTCTGGAAAACGATGCAGTAGCATTTTGCACTATTGCTGATATGATTATTGTCCCCAAACAATGTACCATTGTCCCCAATGCGATATTGAGCAATAGAATATTTTTAATAGATGGTATCAATGGTTTTGCCGAAGATGCAGCAGTAGCCATCCATTCCATGCTTTCAATGATTTTGCGTACTGTGGGGACTACACAGGAATACCCGGATGATGAAGAATTAAAAGAGGCTGTTTGCCTATACGAAGAGATACGGAAGATTATGCGCACCGTATCGTCGTTCCATGCACATAAACTAACTTTAATTCAATTACAGCTTATTTGCGATGCAGCATTTTCGTTGCTTCCCGATGAAAGCTTACCATTATTACAGCAGATTATTGTTGCTCTTGAATCGATGGATGTTCCAGTACCTGACAATGGAGAAGAAAAGATTAAGACACTGCTCTATAGTGATGGCACTAACTGGGCAATGTTTGATGAATGTAAAAAACATGATTTAACAATAGTTGAGGATGATGCGTGCAATGTCAGGAGGCAGTTTGATATTTCATGTAATGTCTCTTCAACCAATTTGTACTATGAGCTGCTCATGGCATATACCTTCAAAGCATGGTGCCCCGCAATGCGCAGTGCACCAGAGCGGTTTGAATTGATATACAAAGCTTTACCCAATTATGACATTGGGCTGGTTATCTTTTTACCATCGGTGCTTACCATCCGAAATAACCACATTGATTATCTCTATGAGCAATGCTTGCTGCAGGGAAGCAATGCAATAGTATGTACTGAAGAAGAAGCCATTGTACAGATACAGCGATATATAACCGCACTAAAGCAACGAAAACATATTGCAATAACGATTGATTTGCTGTGATATAAGCTATCGTGACACAGAGAGCGTTTGCAGCACTATAAACTGTCGCTATTGTAAAACTTTAATATAATCCACAGTAATATTCAATGCCTCTTTCAGAAAGGGATCGTTTTCTAAATCAATAAGATTTTCTGTTTTATTTTTACGGATTGTCTCCTCAAGGTCTTTTTTACGCTGCTCGATGGTGCTTTCATCTTTTAAACTTATCTCTTTGGATTGCAACTTTTGTTTTAGTTCCTGAATCTCTTTCAATAATTTGGCATAATGAGCATCATTTTGAAGTCTACTATCAGATTTATTGCGAAGCAATGCTACTACTTCACCAGGGATATAGTTTCGGTACGGTGTATATGCAGCAGGAGGTATTGGCTTCCACTGCAATGCATATTTGAGCTTATTCTCACCTATATCCCATATTGTTGTGATATCCGGTACGGTGATGTCAGGTTTTATCCCATTGAGTTGATTGGATGTCCCTGATGGTTGATAAAAAATGGCATTGGTTATTTTGATTGCGCCTTTCTTCTGATATAGTTCTTTATATGATTGCACTGTACCTTTACCAAAGGTTGCGTCAGTACCAATAATTATCCCGCGCCGGTAATCACGGATAGCGCCTGCAAAAATTTCTGATGCGCTGGCACTGAATTTATCAATGAGTACTACTAATGGTCCACTATAGTATACACCGGGTATTGGATCATCCAGAGATTGTATAGTATCAGAACTATCGTACACCTGCATAATAGGTCCGGCATCAACAAATAAACCAGCTAATTTTAATGCTTCACTCAACGCACCTCCGGGATTGCCACGAAGGTCAATAACGATGCAGGCAACATTTTTTTTCATACAATTGTTAATCTGCATGATGGTGTCAGCAGTGGAACTTCTACCCTGATCAATTCCCTGTTTGGTAATATCCACATAAAATGATGGTATTTTAATATATCCAATTACCATGCCATTTTTAGACTGGTGCACCTCGGATTTGACGGCACTATCTTCTAAATTAATTTCCTCACGCACTATAGGAATAACCATGCGCTTTTGCTCATTGCTGGTAGGGTTAATCCGTATTATAGTAAGTTTTACCAGCGTGCCCTTTTTCCCGCGAATCATCTTCACAACATCGCGCAGATCCATATCCACAACATCAACCGGTTCATCATTATCCTGAGCAACGGCAACAATGCGATCATTGGGCTGTAGCTGTAATTCTTTGGAAAGCTTATCGGCAGCACCCCCGGGGATTATACGATCAACAATGGTATAGCCATCCTCAGAACGCAACTGCACGCCAATACCTTCAAGTTTTAGATTGTTGGATATCATGAAATCTTCGTGTTCTTCCTGTGTTAGATAGTTGGTATGAGGATCAAGCGCCATAGAAAAGGCATTTAAAAAAATTGAGAATTGTTTTGCCTTATCCAATTCCTGAATACGTTTGTTATTGATAAAAAATTTTCTTTTCAATTTTTCTTTTGCCTGTTCTTCCTTCAGATTATCAGTAGTTTGATAATTTAAAAGTTGCAGCTTGATATTTTTACGCCATCGTTCTTTTAGTTCCTTTTTGTCGATTGCATACGATATTTTATCACTGTCTAAATTGATGGTTTCATCCTCGGTAAAGGTGTATTGCTGCTTCAGCAATTGATTAATCATGTCATTAACCTCGGCAACGCGTTTGCGATAGGTGCCAAAAATGTCATCAAGAAAAGAAAAATCTTCTTTTTTTGAAAGATCGTCAATGAGTGTGGAATAGCGCTTTGTAAATCCATCAACATCATTTTTATAAAAATAGTATTTTCCCGGATCAATAGATGACAATAAATTGTTCAATGTCCTGTCCGAGATGGTGTTGTTAAATTCATGATACTGTACATGCTCATTTAAAAAGGTACTGATTATATAATGGATATCGTTCGGATTAAGAACAACTGACTTTTTATAGCAGCCTGAAAACAAAACAAGAGCTATGCATACGTATGTTAGCTTTTTCATAAACTATCCTGTGTATGTTATTGTAATTTTTTATAATATGGACTATTATACAATAAACATTTATAGAAGTCAAATAATTATCACTAAAGGCTTTGTAAACTTTTTTAGCCCTTAGTTACACTTATGTACAATAAATTAATTTGACATTATTATCATTATGACAACAATGAACTGTGTAAAAACTTTACGGGAGCTATGCAATGATTGGTAAATCTATGCAGGAATTAATAGCATTGCTTGAAAGTAATGCAGTAACCTCAGTTGAAATAGTACAGGCATTTTTACAGGAGATGAACCATAAGCAGGAGCTTAATGCATATATTACTGTCCTTGATGATGATGCATTACAGCAGGCACAGCAGTCAGATAAACGTCGTAAGGCAGGGAAGCCTCTTTCACAATTTGATGGCATCCCCATAGCTATTAAAGATAATATATGCACACAGGGTACATTGACAACCTGTGCATCAGGAATACTAAAAAATTTTATTCCACCCTATAATGCTACAGTATATCAAAAGCTTTTGAATGCAGGATTTATAGTATTAGGTAAAACAAACATGGATGAATTTGCCATGGGTTCAACCACCGAGACATCGTTTTTTGGACCTACAAAAAATCCTGTTGATATTACAAAAGTTCCCGGGGGAAGCAGCGGTGGTTCGGCTGCTGCGGTAAAGGCTTGTTGTGCACCGGTTGCGCTTGGTTCTGACACAGGTGGGTCAATACGACAGCCTGCGTCATTGTGCGGAGTGGTGGGGATAAAGCCAACCTATGGAAGGGTATCACGGTATGGATTGGTTGCCTTTGCTTCATCGCTTGACCAGATTGGTACATTTGCAAACACTGTAAAGGATGCTGCAGATGTATTAGCGGTTATTTCGGGTGTTGATCGCTGTGATGCAACATCAATTGCTATGCCTGTTGATTTTGGTTCGGATACCATCACTGGCACTATTAAAGGTTTGCGAATAGGAGTCCCCCGGGAATATTTCAACGGAGTGGACAACCAGATAGTTCAGGCTGTTGAAACAGTCATTAAACAATTGGAGCTCAAAGGAGCTATCGTACATACCATTTCGTTGCAATATACCGATTATGCAGTACCCATATACTATCTCATTGCTACTGCGGAAGCATCGTCAAATTTAGGACGGTATGATGGCGTGCGCTATGGATACCGATCGCCCAATATTGCAAAGCTGAAGGATCTCTATACTAAAACACGCCAGGAAGGATTTGGCAAAGAGGTTAAACGACGCATAATACTGGGAACATTTGCCCTTAGTTCAGGATATTATGATGCCTATTATTTAAAAGCATTAAAAGGAAGGCGTCTTATAATTGATGATTTTAATAAAGCATTTGAAGAGTGTGATTGCATTGTTGCGCCTGTGACAACAACAACAGCTTTTGGTATTGGTGAAAAGATAGCTGATCCATTAGCGTTGTATATGGCAGACATTTTAACAATTTCGGCTAATCTGGCTGGCATACCGGGTATGTCGGTGCCTGTTGCAGAAGATACTCATGGTTTGCCAATAGGTGTACAGCTCATGGCGCGTCATTTTAATGAAATGGTTATGCTCAATGTTGCGCAGGCTATTGAAGATAGCATTGGTCGTTAGCATTGCAGTACATTGCGCGTGTGCTTATCGCTATACAGCATTGCGGATAGGAACCGTGGTGACAGTTCCTGAGCATGAATCAGTAGCACCAGAGCAGTTAACAGCAACAGTATATTACACAGCCTATGTTGTTACTATGACAAAAGGTGGTGATGAGGCAAAAAAAAATAATGCTGCTGTTGAAGCACTCCTGAAAGGAAAGATAGATGACGCCCTCGTAGTATTAGAATCAATTGTTGCATATAATGAACCGGCAGTATTGAACAATTATGGTGTGGCGCTGCTTATAAACGGCAATAGCGATAGTGGATTGCAGTATATCTGCAGGGCAGCGGTGCTGCAGCCTGATAACGCATACTTTAAAAAAAATTATCTTTATCTCCATGAATGTAAAAAATGACATAGTCATCTTTTTTTTGGCGATAGTTTGCTGTATTGGCTGTTTGCATGAACCGGTGGACAGCGATTATTACGATGACCTGTCGCTGGTGAAAGGAGGAGAAAAGCCGACACCACCGGTGGATTTATCGTTAACTGTTGCTGACCATGAAGTAACATTGCAATTTTATACCGACAGGCTTGATAGTGGCAACCCTGTAACCTATGATCCCGATACAGGAACTAATGAAAATCTGTATTATTTAGTGTATATTGCATCAAACGACCCTGCTATGTTTGGTGATCCAGAGCTGTACTACGATATACGCTATTATCTGGGGTATGTTGCAGAAATTGATTTTGCTGCAGGAGTTGATCCTAAAGAGGTATAAATCGCCATTGCATCGTCATATCATGGACCGCTGTTTGTTTGGATGACATCGCATGATGGCGGCAGGGAAAGCGATCACAGTGAGGTAGTGTCCATGGTTATACCATAACATGGTTATAGCAACGGTGCAGAGATTTGCTTAAATGTTTTTGTTATGGTGTGATTTACTGTAGCAGCATATTTTAAAAATGATAGTGGATGATATGCATGAACTATCGCATAGCAATGGTATTATTTTTTATTTTTTATACACCGGCACTATGTGGGCAAAATAAGCCGTTTACCTTTGTCCCTGCGGAACAACCGCTAAGCCTGTATAAAGCGCTGGCGTATGATATTGTACCGGGAGGAGGGCATATCTATACCGGGCACTATGAATATGCTGCTGTTTTTGCAACCTTGAAAATTTCTGGTGTGTATGCTATGTATTACTATTATAACTACTGGCACTATCGCGGTTCATTATACCGCTCGGCCAAAAAGGCAAATGCAGCTATTGACCCTGAGCATGATTTGCAGTTTAAAGATCCTGAAGGCGGTTATAAAACTGTTGAAGAGTTCCGACAAGCATATGACCGTGCAGCGCATTATTTTACGTTAAGTGTAGCGGCAAATGTTGCCATATATGTAACATCATGGCTGATGACACTGTATCATGTGCAACAGATTAATGAAGAAAGGCAACCAGCATATATAGGATTTGCCGCTCATGTGCTGCTTGATGCTGATGCATATGGTACGGTGTATGCAGGATATACCGTAAAGTGGTAATGATGCACTCAATACAGTGAAGCATGGAATTGCAAAAATATAGGTATTGCCAAACCGTGAAGTATTAAAAATAAAAAAAGGCTTTTATAAAAAGCCTTTTTTTATCGGGGTGTACGAGGCTCGAACTCGCGACCTCCTGCGTGACAGGCAGGCACTCTAACCAGGCTGAGCTAACACCCCTCAACGCTTACAACTATACTACAAATGGTAAATGGAGTCAACTTCTGTCAATTAAAAAAATCACGTTTTTATATATATTGCAAAAAATATTTAAAAAAAGCTTTAAATTTTTTTATAACTATTATATCTGTAAAATTGTCTGCTACTATTAAGAAGGGATGATACGTGCACTGAAAGGGAGAAAAGCATGTCATTAACAATTTTTGATGATATATATCATGAGATACGAAAACGAAATACATCAGGTGGTTTCAAAGCTGTACCATATTCAGATGAGTTTATTAAATATGCTGCCGGGTATTATGGGCTCTCAATGGAGCTGATAAAAAATATTATACAGATACTTATTAATTCGCATAAGATATTTCCAATTGAGATAATAGCGGAAGACAAAGTGCGTGATATAGCTCATGTAGAAGGTTATGTGGTATGCGATTTAGTAATTCTCAGAAAGTTAAAATCATTTTATCAAAGTGAGCTTATTATTCAATATGAGAATGAGTTCCATAAGCGGTTAATGGTTCATCAAGTTGTTAAAGAGATATTCCCCATGCTCCACAGCCTTAATAATACTGATATTGGTAAAGTAGCAAATCTGGCAATTATGCTTGAAGAATTAGAGCGGTTTATGGAAAAACACTATGAAGAGTTTACCGAGGAGTGGAAGGCAAAACGTTTAGCATATGAGATTAGTTTATCGAATATCGATACGCAATTAGAACGAAAAGTTGAAAAACAAAAAGTTGTAAGCAAGCCATCATCGCCAGTTGTACTAAAAGATCGTAGGAAAAAAAGGGTTGTTGATGCTCCGCAATATAATGAATTTATTGACAAAAGCAAAAGTTATCCTCTGGAGCGGATCTTCCAGATTTATGGAATTGATTTTTTCCTTCGTGTGCAGTTGCGTAATTATAAATTTGATTATCTCAAAGAGCTTGTAGAGACAAAGAAAATTAAACGAAAATCAGATCTGCTATTGTTAAAAAATATGCTGAATGCAGTACTACATAACCGGAATGGTGATCACAATCTATCTCAATATGAAGATGCCATCTATGAACTTATGCAGACAGTTAATCATCACCTTTTTGTTGAAAGGGATTTTTAAAGGAGGCTTTATTATGCAACGGTTATTTGTATTTTTTTCAATACTATTGATTGCAGAAGCTATCGCCTATTCTGACACAACTATTGTATTGGATAAACCTCTGGAAAATGCAAATGTAGATATTATGAAGGCATTTAAAAACAGGAAGTCTGAACGGTCGTATACCAATCAATTAATTTCAATACATCATCTTTCAACTGTTTTATGGTCAGGGTATGGTATAAACAGGCAGGATGGCAAACACACAGTGCCAACAGCATATGGTAAAAATTACATGAAGCTATACGTTATCTATGATGGCAAAACATATCGTTATTTACCGGAAAAACATTGTTTGCAGTTTATTCGGGCTGAAGTGACAACTGCAATGACTTCAACTCAGGGGTGGGTTGGGAAAAGTACATGCGTAATTGTCATTGTGGCTGATATGGATGCCTTCCCTTTCTATGCAGGATTGCGGGAGCAACAATTAAAGTATGCACATGCCACAGCCGGCTGCATTGCGCAAAATATATATATAGCCTGTACAGGCTTGAAGTTAGGGACATGCCTTGTTGCAGGTGTTAATGTCACAGGGTGTAAAAAGGCATTTAAATTACATGAAAATGAACTACCACTATTCATCATGCCAGTAGGATATCCGTCAGCACACTAGCACAGTATATAGTATATATGAGTAACAGAAATTGAACGTAGTTATATCGTTGCACTGCTGAAAAAATAGAATGAAAATGTGCCATGCTGAGGGAGCGCTAGCGATTGAAGAA